>Ga0247818_10000002_pt1 | contig 326315 bp, 335 predicted proteins | sample 13C_Glucose_Day1_FD_192424 | JGI IMG/M metagenome (GOLD analysis project Ga0247818, IMG submission 192424) | Soil microbial communities from agricultural site in Penn Yan, New York, United States - 13C_Glucose_Day1 | ecosystem: Environmental > Terrestrial > Soil > Agricultural land | place...
GAGTCCTCATTCTCGAAGCCTGGCAAGAGTCTACCAATGGCATCATACCGCTCTCACTTTCACCGTACCGCAAGTGCGGCGAGGACGACAGGCAGTGAGCGCCCTTGATGCATACCTCTGGAGACTGGCGGAATCTGCAGAGGTATACATCACAGTCGTAAACTTCAGTGATGCATGTCGATTGTTCGGGCAAGACAGGCGCCCGTGTTCAGGATGCGCCTTGCCTTGCCGGGGAGCAGTCAGTGCATCCAGGTTGCGGTCACCACCAGGGTGCGAGGCTCCTTCGCGGGCTTTGCACCCTCCTGCGCGCCAGTGGTGCCCAACGAATAGCTGACGCCCAGGGGTTGGCCGTTGGTGAGCTTCAGAGGGGTGTTGAGCCGGCTCGTGGCAACGTTCGGCAGATCGACCAAGGCCGGCTGTTTGTCGAACCTGGCGTCGATGAATTTCTCCCGATCGACCAGCAACAAGTTCGATGTGAGAATGCCCGTGGCATCGACCTGGTTGCCGGTCAGCTCGATGGACACCTGGTCGTTGAGATAATCCAGGGCCATGTCCTGGCCTTGGCGATCGATCTGCGCAGACTCCAGGCGGACGCCTTTCCCCATCGGGGCGCTGGTCGTGAAGCTGTACACCAGATGGCCATCCTCGACGATCTTGACATCGTAGGTGACAGGCTTGGCAGCCAAGGCTACCGTGGAGAGGAGCAGGGCGGGCAGCAGCAGGACAAGGCGTTTCATTCAATTTTCCTTAAAATTAGTCGACAGTGATGCTCAAAGTGCCCTTACACCAGGATTTACTGGCATCCAGGCAGAGATTGTAGGCATGCTCATAAGTCTTTCCGCGCTCCAAAACATGCACACCACCTGCCTCATATTGCCCCTTTGTCACGTCATTGACAGCAGCGCCTTTGACAGTGGTTGAATCGACAAATGAGATATCCAGAGAAACGGTGCTGCGGGTGGTGTCAACGACATCAAGCCTGAGCTTCACATCAGAGTAGGTATCGATGTGTTGCTTACGGCTTTCAGACTCGATATGTTGACTACCAGGTTGTGATAGCTTGAGCAGCACCGAGTGTTGAATTGTACTTTTCATTTCCAGCAGCGGCACTCCGGCATGTGCCACCTCAACTTGAATCGGAACAGGTGCATTTTCTGGAGTTGCAGCTGCCAGGGCGTGCCCGTAGGTGAGAAGGGCGATCAACGAAACTGCGAAGAAACAGCTTTTTTTCAGAATGTTCATGGGTGTCCACGTCCTAAAAGGAATTTCAAAGAAGTGCAGCTGGCATCACCGCCACAGGATCCGCAGTCGGGGAGATCCGGCAAGCGGCATTTGGACGCGTCTGGCAGGCAGTCCACAGCATCACCCGCCAGTTCCGACAAACAGCAGCCACTGCTGGGAGAACCGCCGCCCGAGCTATCATTGCGCCGCTTACGGTCTTGCGCCTCGCGCTTCTTGCGCTCCCGGCGCGTTTCGGCTGCTTCCTGACAGGACAGGAAGCGCGATCTGATCGAACTCAGGCCGCGAATCAGGCCTTGGGTTTCAAGGATCTCCAGGACAGCCCCTGAGCAACCTGGGCCCCCGTGCTCAAGGGAATGGGCGCAGCGGTAACCTTTGCGCGGCGACAGATGTTTTTGATAAAGGCCGATGCCGAAGCGATAGATGCCCATCATTCATATCCTGAAACCAATTCACTTCAATATACGCCTTAATCGCAATGTTGCCAACTGCATATTCGTTGCCAGGGGGCGCCCAGACCCGAGATAATGTGGGCACAATGTAGCCACAAAAGGGAAATCCCATGAGCAAAGACACCATTGTTCGCTCACGTGTAGACAGCGGGCTGAAAGCCGACGCTGAAACCATCCTTCATGGCCAGGGGATTACCATGTCCCAGGCCATCAACCTGATGCTGCGCCAGGTCGTCATTCAGAACAAACTCCCCTTCGACATGGCAGGGGCACCGAAGCTCAATGCGCGGGCGCAGGCGCTCTGCGATGCGTACGATGCAGGGGAAATACCCACCACCGAGTACCCGGATTCGAAGGCGTTCTTCGCATCCCTGGGGATCAATTGACCCGCCATGAAAGCTGAGGGATGCTTGACGGGCGAGAAGCCCCGAGGTCACGCAGGTTGATCAGGTGCTGCTGCTTGACCCAGCCAAGGTGCGAGTCACCGGACTTGCTGATGAACTCGACCTGACACCATGACGCTGTGCAGGCGAGGAGGCCCACCACATCGGCGCGAACGAGGTAGCGGGCATGGGCGGCCTGTTCTTGCGGGGTTTGATACAGGTGCGCCCTCGGCTCTTTCACCCTGGCCATCCCGATCCACTGCTTGGGTTCGACCAGGCTCAACGCCAAGCCTGAGTTGATCTCCGGTGGGAGCAACATGCCGCACCCAGGCATCTCAGTGGCCGCTGCAACCGAGAACGCTACGCCATCACCGTCCGCCTGCAACTTCCCGGTGAAGCCTGTGGGCGCCCTGGTCACCAAGGTGGCATGTCCCATTGCGTCGACCGGGCCGCTCATGGAGAACGAGCAGGTGATCCGCGTCGCGCCTGGCATTTCATCGTAGTAATGGCCTTCGACGTAACCATCGGGCGTCACCGCCAGCAGCAACTGCTCGTACTGACCCGAGTGCAGCGCCTGCGCAGAAAGGGTTGTTGAAATCAGCTGCAGGCTCGCGGCAAGCAGCAGTGCGGGAATTTTGGGCATGACCTGCACACTCTGTCTAGATCCATCCTGTCACGGGATGTTTTGAGCCAATACAAACAACCCCGTTTGCAGAGAGCTTCGGGCATTTCTGAAGGGGTCGCACAGGTATTTATAACAGGATCTTCGTGAAGCGACATCGTCAGCTTGACAAGAAATCGAGCGAATTCGGGGGACAAGGTATAAAATGCGCCCCGCAACTCATCAGCTGACCGAAACCCTACTGGAGAAAATGTTGAAGCTTTCGAACCCTGTCGCCCTTCGAGCCTTCGAAAAAGCACTCACCAAGGTCAGGGCAGGCCCTCGACCACGCCCGAAGTTCAGTAGCCGCACGGCTGACAAATTTGTCATCAGGGGCTATGTGGAGCTGTTTGAGGAGCTCAAAGGGATTGGCTTGCACCAGGGCCGCAGCATGAACTCTGAAGCCGTTGCAGCAATTCTGGATAGCCTGGAAGGGAACCTGCGGTCGACGGCGAGGGTCAGGGTTTTGCAAGCTCACCTCGGCAGGCGATTGAGCGCTGAGGTCATGGCTGAAGTGGGGGTTTTCGACCTCACCGTTTGTGCAAAGCCCCAGAAGTTTGTGGTTCGTCTTCCGCCGAGCGTTAGAGATGTCATTCGCGATGGCGTCAAGAAGGTAACTACTGGGGAGGGTGGAAAAATTTCCATGCGTGATTGGGTGCTAGAGGCGCTGGTAAAGTGGGTTAACTCTCAGCGTCAGGAATTCGCGCTGCTGACCACCATTATTGAGGTCGACAAAAGCTTGCTCGAACAGTTTTGAGCCTAGAAGGCCGGTTGTTTCAATCCCGGCCTCCATGATTCCACAGGCTCGCCAACCGCCTCATATCCCACTTCAATCCGCCTCGATGTGCACCAGTTTTTGACTACAGTGCCGGCACTGAAAAATCCTGGCGACAAGCCAGCCACCTTCCGCCTCCAGCTCATCAACATATTCATCGAGATCTTCGTGTTCGCCGCAATAATTCTCCTGAATTTGCGGGATTACCTCGGCGTGCTCCTGCCTGATCGTCTTGCCATCACAAGCCCCCAGGAACACGGCTGCATCAGCACAATGGGACAGCCAGATCTGATCCTGCCAGGTGTTGAAGCCCGGTGTACGCTGGCAGATTTCATCCTTCACCGCCCGACTCACCTCCTGGTCATTCTGATCCTTCAGGATCAGGTTGGGGTCAGAGAACTCCAGATCAAGCGCTGAATGCGCCTCTCCACTGGCAATGCACCAGGGGCAGAGCGGGATCAGGTTGCCTAAATTAGGGTAGACAGGGCCCATGTACTGAAAGCCCCGGCATTGATTACAAACCCTGCAGGCCTGATCGGAAGGGATGAAGGTGTCCGTTTTGAAGGGGTCGGGATGATAGCTAAACACGGGCAGATTCATCGAACATTTCCCAGGTTGGGTGAAGGAGTACACATGTACTCCTGGCGTAACACCGTAGATTGATAGGCTCTGAGCGCTGCTATGCACTCTCAGTGTGACACCAGGTAGGGCTGGCCGCTCAGCTGGACTTGATGCCGGTGGTTTCAGCGCTCGAACGTGATGGAGGCCTGATCCTTGATGAGATCCTGCTTCTGCAGCGCGTCCTTGAAGCTGGCGCGCACCAGGTTGGTGGCATCACTCAGCCCATAATCACTGCCACTCTGAATCGCCCTGCGCATGACCACACCCCCGCTGGTTTGCTGGTAGATGGCATCTTTTTCCGCCGTGCGTTCGGCAGTGGTGCCGGCGAACAGATCGCGCAGGCCCTTGCTGCCTTCAATATGGTGCTGAACCTGAGCTTGCGACATGCCCAGCGTCACCAGGGCGGCCTCATGGTTCAGGGCTTGTTTTTCCACCACCTCGGTCGCCTGAGCCAGATGTTCTGCATCGACGGCGCCAGTGCTGAGCGTCTGTTGCTGATTGGCAACCGACTGCTGGCTGAGCGCCATGAACTCAATGGTGGCTCGGTGCAGCGCGCCGTCATCGACCAGCGCGTCGAAACGCTCCATCATGGCCCTTTTGGCAGGCTCCACCCCAATCGTCAGTTGCCCGCGAATATGCACCTCTTCGACGATCGACTTGAAGCCAGGGGAATTGACCGAGAGCTTGCCGTTTTCGTAGAAATGGTCTTGGAACAGTTGATTGACGTAGTCCGTGACCTGCTCATGTGACTGGCCAATGAAGTCCGCAGGATTGACGCCTTTGGCTTGTTCATCGGCCAGGACGCGATAGACCGCCAAGGCATCGGCGTGGTCGAAGTCCCATTTCACGGCCTGTCGGTAGTTGTTGATGACACCCGTGAAGCCGTCGTACGAGCCGGTGAGCGCTGCCGTTTGATACACCGCGTGCAGATCCGCATAGGCTTCTTTCACCGCCGTGGTGTACAGGTTCGCATCAAAAGCTGCCATGCGATTTTCCAAGACATAATCGGCGCCCTTGGCAGCAACCCCGGCCAGGTCGACCGTGCCGTCGCCTTCCAGCGCTTGCACCAGGGCGATATTGATCACCGAGTTGATGTTGGCCCCGGTACCGGACAGGTCTGCTTTAAGCCCTGGCATGACCGAGAAGTCGATGCAATGGCCCATCTCGTGGTTGGTATTGCTCACCCGCGCCAGCTCGGAATTGACCAGGAGCAGGTCGCCACGGGCACCGTGGAACGACAGGTTGTCACCGGCCTTGACCCAGCCCTTGTCCTGGAAGTTGACGACACAGCCGGGGTCTTTCATGTCCATCACCACGGGTGTCGCCCTCGGCACATCGGGCAATCCCTCGTAGGTAACGTCGCGCCCCTCGACCAGAAAACGAACCTTCTGGCCGTCCATGCTTTTGGACGCAAAGTAGCGGTTGCTGCCGAAGTCGGCGGACTTGAGCATGGCATTGTCCTGCACAACTTCCTGCTCAGGCTGCACCTGGAAGTCAGCGGCATTGGCGAAATTCTGGGCTGCCATGAAACCACAGGTCACCAAAAGTGCAGAAGCAAGGAAGCGAGACGGTTTTTTCAGGATCATGGCATGCTCTCGTTTATGGCTACTATTGATGTATTGTCAGCTAAGACGGCGCGCTCAATCAACGGTTAAAGCGTGTTTTCCCGCCATTGGAATGCGTGCCATCCGGGTTCGGAATCGGCACAGCGCCGGCATTCCCCAGGGGGGAAGGCAGTCATTATATTGAAGTCAGGCGCTTGCCAAGGCCGCCGCGCACAGATCAAGGATAGGCGGCCTGATCGTTTTGTCGACAAACACACCACCTGCGCACAACCGATCGCATGCCCCAACAAAAAAAGCCGGCTTGGATCAGCCGGCATTCATCTCGGGAAGGGGTTTCCAGTGGCATGGCTACTGGCAAAACGGCTTGAGATCAGACTTCATGCAGATGTGCTTTGGGGTCACGGCAACTCCAGGCTCCGTTCTGTCGCATCCAGGCGTCCCGCGCAACCATGTAGTTGACCAGGGATTGCCCATATTCCGATTCATTGGGCAATTTCGTTGCCAATGCCGCGTTGCTGAGCTGACCCACAAACAACGCGGCATCTTCGAGTCTGCGCGCTGGATCGGCAAAAAGGCGCGGAAAGAACGATTGAGCGGGTTCGGCAAACGGGTACACGCAGACTTTGTCGAATGGGCAGCGGTAAAACAGCTTGGGCTCATCACCCGCCATCATGATGACCCGCCAGGGGTCTGGGGAGCGATATAAGCCTTGGCGGGCCCGGTCAGTCTGCGTGAGCACCAGGAGGGACTTGTTGCGAAATGGCCCCTGCGCACCGGTCAGGGCTGGGAAAGTCACGTCAAAATCGGTACTTTTCCCACTATCAATAACCTCATACCCTCGCACGGCCAGCATCCCTGGCATGTCCAGTTGCTGCGGCGTAAACCAGGCGCCCAGTTGTGCCAGGAGGGCCTTCCAGGCTTTCCGCATCTTTTCTTTCGGAAGCATTTTCGGGACATTGTTTGGCTCTGAGTATTCGCAAAGATAAATCACCACACCTGATGAGTTCCCCAGGTGCGCCTTATTTATAACTTTGAAGCTATCCGTGGCCTCGATGTATGCCGCGTAAAGGCCAGGCTCTTCCAATATCATTCTGGGAAAATACGTCCCCACGGGGGCAAAGCCACCCAGCTCGATGAGGATGGGAAACTGATCGGGTTTGTTGCGCTGATATTCAAATTCGTGTTCAAGCACCAGGTTTGCACCCTTATCGGGTGCAGTGGCGATGAGCCGATGGGCCTGTTTGACGTCCTGGTAGCCGGAAGGAGAGTGCAAACGCCCCTTCTTCAACGCATCCAGAAAACGATTCCAATCGGAGTAGTGGTAGGAGGCGGCAACAGCCTCCAGTGCCTGGGCCAGCGACATTGTTAGGCCCAGGGCGGTCATGCGTTCCACCATGCCACGGGCAAGCGCCTTGGCGCCAGATACGGTCAAGTCGTTCATAGATCTCTCCTGCGGTCAGCGTTGCCTCGCGGCGGGTGCTTGCGTTGCCCATGCCAACCAAAAGAGTCGATGATGACTTTAGAGGTTCGATGATCACCTTCGCCATACCCGTAGGGTGCAAGCTGCTGGCGGTGACAAGCCATACCGAAACTCTAACATCCGGCATGGATTTGTCAATATTCACTTAAACCAGATATTCAGCTTGATGTCACAGGCAGGTCGATTCGAATGGGGCCTTGGAATCCTTCCGGCGCCACCACTGCCAGGCCCGAGGGGGTGACCAGCCCTGCGCTTGCGCGGCGGCCTCACAGCGCGTCCTGGCCTCGCCTGGCGTTCCGCCAAACTCAGTGATGAGGCGCTGCCGCGACCAGGGCAGGTCGGTGACGGTAAGGGTGGCAACGTATTGATCGGGCATCTCACCTAAGCTCATGCATCCTCCAGGTTGGGCGGAATCCAGATACAAAAAGGCCAGGCATTCATGACGAACCCTGGCCCTGTGCTACAGCGTTGATCAGTCGATGAACCCCTGAACCAACACTCGCACGCTCTGGTCATCGTCCAGGGTCTTCTGGGCCTCGGTGCGGCTGGCACCGAGGTTGCGGCCTTGGAAGTAGAAACCATCCGCACGCTTCTCGATGACGTCGCACTCAACGGCCACGTCAATCAAGAGGATCTCATCCGGATCAGGCTCCTCGTTGACCGGGGGAAGCTCACCCGTCGCCGACTTCATCAGCGATGCCGACACCGAGCCCACCTTTACGGCAGGTTCGGTTGCTGCAGTACTTTGCGGTGCCGATGCTGCCGGGGTGCTTGCCGTGGACTTCTGGGGGCTGGCCGCTGACTTGGTTGCCGAAGCCAGGCTGGTCACCGTGGCGGGGGCGGCATCGTTTCTTTCAGCCGGGATGGCCTTGGCCAGATGCTTTGCCCGGATGGCTGCCTCGATCTCGTTCGAGATGGCGGGGTTATCCAGCAGGTACTTGGCGGTGTTGGCTTTGCCCTGGCCGATCTTGTTCCCCTTGTAGGAGTACCAGGCGCCGGCTTTTTCGATCAGGCCGTCAGCAACACCGATGTCCACGAGTTCCAGCGGTTTGGCGATGCCCTGGCCATAGAGGATGGCAAACTCGGCCTGGCGGAAGGGTGGGGAGACCTTGTTCTTGACCACCTTGACGCGGGTTTCGCTGCCCACCACCTCGTCGCCTTCCTTCACGCTGCCGGTGCGGCGAATGTCCAGACGTACCGAGGCGTAGAACTTCAGCGCATTGCCCCCGGTCGTGGTTTCCGGGCTGCCGAACATCACGCCGATCTTCATCCGGATCTGGTTGATGAAGATGACCAGGCAGTTGGCGTTCTTGATGTTGCCGGTGATCTTGCGCAGGGCCTGGGACATCAACCGGGCCTGCAACCCAGGAAGTTGCTGGCCCATCTCACCCTCGATTTCCGCCTTGGGTACCAGCGCGGCCACGGAATCGACGATGATCACGTCGACGGCATTGGAGCGCACCAGCATGTCGGTGATCTCCAGGGCCTGCTCACCCGTGTCGGGTTGCGAGACCAGCAGGTCATCAACGTTGACACCCAGCTTGCCGGCGTATTCAGGGTCGAGCGCATGCTCGGCATCGACGAAAGCACAGGTGTGACCAAGCTTCTGCGCCTGGGCAATCACCGAAAGGGTCAGCGTGGTCTTGCCAGAGGACTCGGGGCCATAAATCTCAACGATGCGGCCCTTGGGCAGGCCGCCGATGCCCAGCGCGATGTCCAGCCCCAGCGAGCCCGTCGAGATGGAAGGAATCGGCTGGCGATCGTGATCGCCCATGCGCATGACCGCGCCTTTACCGAACTGACGTTCGATCTGTGACAACGCGGCGGCAAGCGCCTGCTGCTTCTGGGGAGATTGAGACATAGAAACTCCGGGAAACGGGGTGGGTAGTGCTCCATATTAGGGGGCACAGGAATTTTGTCAATAATCGACTAACGCCGTCAGTCCGGCTTTTTCTCAGTGTCGGAATTTCAACCTTGCACTCAGCATTGGTGGTGCTTTGGCGACGAAAGCATTGACAATTTGTCAATAAACGGTAAACTCGACATCATGGAAAAACACAGGACATCACGACGATGTTTGCATACACTCCCTTGAACACGGCAACCGCCGCGCACGTCAGTCGGATCAAGCTCTTGCCGAACGAGCGCTGCAATGAGCTGCTGGCCAATATCAAGCACGACAACTGCCGGAAATCCTTCGATGCGGTGGTGACCGGCTTCATGCCGCTGGCCCTGAGCGTGGCCATGAAGTTCCGTCATCGGGGTGACATCAATGACCTGTTCCAGATCGCCTGCATGAACCTGATGGATGCGGCACGCACCTTCAATGACGGCTTTGCGACCCACTTTCCAAGCCATGCGCGCACCTGGATCACCTTGGGCCTTCGCCGACACCTGCTGTTCGAGTCGCGGCTGATCAAGGTGCCGGAGAACCGGGCGATTTTGAAATGCTATCGGCGCATGCATCAATTCAGTGCAGAGAAGGCACCTACCGTCGCGCAGATAAGCGCCTTTGTCAAAACCCACGGTGTGACCAAGGATGAGTTCCAGGCGGCCTATGAGCTGTACTTTGCCACCTATGAATCCACCAGCCAGGGGATGGATGATGATTCCGACCCGCTTGAGTCGCGTCTCTCCAATGGCCTGACACTGGAGGACGAGGTGATCGCGGCGGACGAGCAAGCGGCTACGGTGAAAACCGTGGATCGCCTGATGAATGTGCTCAACGAACGCGAACAGAGCGTGATCCGCGCCAGGGTGCTGCAGGACGAGCCTGTGCAATTGCGCCTGGTCGGGGAGGAGATGGGCGTTTCCTACGAGCGCATCCGCCAGATCGAGAAGCAGGCCATGAACAAGATCCGCATGGCCGCCTGATCAGCCTGCCTCGCAATCTTTGCTGTCAAACGCCGGGCGTGTAGCACGAGCGCGTCTTTCCTATGGCCTGTGCGGTGACCCATGATCCGACGCTGCGCAATGCCCTGATCGCGCCGCAGGGCGCCTGGCGGCCTGTTCAGTAGCGACGGGTATCTCACCAGGGGCAGGCCGCAAGCCCGTCATCAACGATCGGCTCACGCGTGGCCCAGCTGCCATTCTTACAGCTCAGGCGCGGGCCTGGCTGTCGCTTGCGGCCAGCGCATTCAGGGCGCCGCCATACACTTCAAATCAAGGCTCACCAGGGCTTGGTTGCACATCGACGTGGCGAATCTTGCCATCGCTCCCCATCTCAAGCCCCTTGGCATAGCGTTGGGCTTGCTGTAATTGCCAGGCAATGCGATCCCCTTTGACATGAACACACAGTCCAATCGCCCGCAGGTGACCGATCGCGAGTAACGGATCGCCATTGGCAGCGCGCAAGGCCTTGCGACAGTCCGTAATGGCTTCTCCGGTGAACTCGCGCATCGCCTTGAGGGCTTCGACAATGACCGCAGGGTCTTCGTAAGGGGGCATGGTGTCTTGCTCCAGGGGAATCGTTTCTTCCCTCGGGGGCTTCATCCCGAGGGCTGCTGTTCTGAATCTATGGGTCGTCCCTCATTCCCTTCGCAGCCGATGGGCTTCGGTATAGAATCAAGGGTAAAGACGCTTTAGCCAATTATTGACTACAGGCTTTCAAATAACAACAAGAAGGGACTTCACCATGAGCGAGCGCATTATTTTCCTCGACACTGAGTTCACGCAGCTTTCAGATTCCGCCTGCCTGATTTCCCTGGCCTTGGTGGCCGATACTGGAGAGCACTACTACGTGGAGATCACCAACGGGTGGTCGGTCAACGACTGCTCCGATTTCGTCAAAAGCATTGTGCTGCCACAACTATCGCCGCTGCAACACGGGCGCAGCGCAGTCCAGGCAGGCATTGAGATTCAGGAATTCGTGGAGTCGCTAGCCGGGCCGGTCATGATTGCAACCGACTGCGCCGATTTCGACTGGTGCTTTCTCTGTCAGCTCACGTTTGATGTCGGGTTGTGGCCCCAAAACGCCAGCATTCACTGGGTTCACGTCAGCTCGCTGTTGAGTGAGGAGGACATCCTGACCTACCGTGCTGCAGCACCGCATCATGCACTTAAAGATGCACAAATTTACGCCGACCTGTTCAATAAGCGAAGAAAGGGAAACAAATGAGGGTTGGATAACATCGTGCAACGATTAGTAGCCATTTGATATTGGCAGTGGGCATCATATGCACTACTATCAGGAAAAGGCTTTGAGGCGCATTGCCCTAACTGCTGTGAGGTTGTTGCGTTATGAAGCTGCTTACGGGTATTGAGCGAAAAGAGTTTCGTGGCTGGTCGGGTGGACGACTGGATATCGTCAAATTGAGCGGGGAAGGTTTTCAGATCTTCATCCACTCAGAAGGTGACACGCTGGGTGTCCAGGTCGATCAGGATGAGGCCAGTAAAATCGCCGACCAGATGATCGCTCTTTGCGCACTCTGTTCACAACGAGGCTCGCCAGAAACGGGTCGCACTTCCTTGCAATTGGCAAATCCGCTGGGTGAAACGTTGGTGGTTCAATACGTCAATGATGGCGAGCCGTTCCGTGAGGGCGTGCGCCTGGCCTTGGCCGCCAAGGATCGTTGGGATCTGGGTGACAGCCTGGATTTCGAGCAATACGAGGCGAAGGAAATCGCCAGGTTTTTGAAAGAAGTGGAGTAATAGCGCTTCTCTGCGATTCGACTTCTAGGTCAAAATGTGAAGAAAGGAGAGATAACGTGAAACCTAATCCATTGCTGATCGAGCTGTACGAAACGGACGAGGCTGGAAAGCCAAAACCTTTGTTTGAAATCAAACATGGCCCGCCGCCCCAGAAGTCTCAACTCATTCTGCACCATGCGCTGCATGCTCTGCCGGCGCTCGAAGCCATCGACAAGCGGATTGACGAAATCCTCTCGTCCCTGGGGAAGCGCGGCCAGTCTGTTACGGAGCTGATGGATGAGATGGAGGCGCTGCAGATCCATGGCTGCAAGCTCGTCGCCCAAACCGTTTACCTGGATACCAGCGATCGGAATTCGTGGCTGTCCATTAGCCAGTGCATGACCCACCAGCCTCGGTCGAATTCGGTCTATGGCTCCCACGCCAAAAATCTGCAGGCATTCTGGAAAGGGCGCTTGAAACCCGCGACTCCAAACGCCGAGCCCGCTGTCAGCCTGTGAGAAATGCATGAATCGCGCAAGAGAGTTCAAAGCCAAGCTCCACAAACGCTTCGGTGGCCTCCAGGCCATCGGGGCGTATCTTGCGGATCTGCTTACTGATGAGACCGAGGAGGCGTTCACTGCCAACCCGGAAAACTGCGGCGCCATGTTTCGGGCGACCCACCGCCTGGCCAATGGCAAGCCGATGTACGATGCGCGCAACTGCGCCGACTACATTCTCGATTCGGTAGAGGAGGAGGGCAGGCGCTTTGGGTTTCACGTTGTCAGCAACCCAACCGCTGCCGGCGATTGCTACCCACGCGGACACCACGCGTTCGTGGTGATCAATTCACGCTTTCTAGTCGACATCTGGATTAGCCTGTATGCCGAGCGAACCACCCAGGTGGTCTTCGACCTGCTCGATAAAAATGATCATGTGGTGATTCAGCAGCTGTACGGCGATCCGGATCAATGGCATGTCTGGCTCAAAGAGCAGCAGGTGTACCAACCCTGCATCCAGCTTCCAGACAATCAGCGGCCACGGCTAGGGCATCATTTGAAGCTGGTGGAACCCTTGGAGCCAGGGAGCCTGTAGCGCTTTGAAATTCCATCATACAGCCCATGGGGATTTTCCACGCCTGCTGGACTTGATTCCGGAAACGGGCATCAGGATCGCCTTTGTCGATGCACAGCCTGGTTGCACCCTTGAACCTCTGATCGATGATACTGGAAAGTTGCTGGTGATCACGGCCAACGACTTGCCTCCGGGTCAGATCAGTCGCTTGAGGGCGTGATCGTGTTCGACAATCCCCTGGTTCTCAGATAAGGCCAAGGCCCAATTCTTTCGTCAAACCCGGCGCCGGGGCGACATGCCCTGTTGCCCCATGAGCCTGACCGATGCGATCGAAATCTTGAATTTCATCCAGGGTCACAAGTCTGATAACCCTGACTGCCTGATTTCCTGCGCCTACGGGAAAAGCCGCTCGGTCACCACAGCCCTCTATCTGAGCCATCTGGACAATCCGGACGTGCCTGCACCGAGCGAGGTGCCCAACCCCCACGTCCTAAACCTGCTGATCAAGGCACGCAGCCTGCGCCTGCGTAAAGCTGACTGAGGCCTGAATCAACAGGCCGTGTTTCGAAGCATCTGTGGACGCACAAACAGCCTAGTCAATCGACCAGGGTGAGCTCCTGGAGCCTCGCTTCGGCAAGGTCATCATAATAGGGTTGTCCATCCCCTGATCCCTGATTGTTGTGGCCGATGTCAACCAACCAAAACTCACCAAACAAGCAATGGCCTGATTCGATAGTAGAGGCATCCCTGGGACTGGACACAAGGGGATGGGGCTGCAGCGGGTCGGTGTCTCTTACGATCGCTGCGTCAATGCCGCCAGAACTATGCTCGCGCTTGGGTATGGGCGATCATTTGGGGAATCTCCCACCAAAGCGGTTAAGCATTTAGTGGCGTGAGGATGGCACTCACCTTTGATCTGGTTTGCTCAACTTGTATTGAAAGTGGTGCAGATCGATAGTGGTGTATCTGTGTGGCTCATGATGTCTCAACCCCTTGAACACGGGGGCTGGGAGGCATATTGCGAGGAAAAAACCTTTCCGAAGTCTCGCTTTATTGGTATATTGGTCATCAACACAGGCCAACGCAGAAAATAAGAATGAAACCTTCAAAGTATGACAGCAAAGAGCTTGAGGCCGCTTACAAAGAAAAGCGACGCCAAGTCAAAACTGCGAAGTATGACTTCCCGATCTCAACAATTTACGACAAGATTGTTAAGGAGGGACAGATCAGACTGGATCCCGAATATCAGCGTGGATTTGTTTGGGATCAGGACAAGTCAAGTCAGTTGATTGAATCGATATTGCTTGGAATCCCGCTTCCCACTATTTACCTGTCCGAGGATTCTGAGGGCGATGAAACCATTGATGGTAAGCAGCGATTGACAACCATCACATCTTTCATCAATGGCACCTACCCTAGTGGCGAGCCTTTTGTGCTTCGCGGGCTTAAAGAGTTGTCGATGCTTAACGGTGCGCGTTACAGGGATTTGCCCAAGTCCCTGAAAAAAGACTTTGGTTTTTTCCAACTGAGCATTATACAAATTTCAGAAGATAGCCATGAGGATGCCAAATTTGACATCTTTGAGCGCCTGAACAAAGGATCCGCCAAGCTGAAAGAGCAGGAAATCAGAAACTGCATTTATCGTGGCCCGCTCAATACTGCGCTGAAGGAGCTTGTGCAATCCGATAGATTTAAGCGCCTGTTTAACTTCCCTGAAAAACAGTCTTCCCGCATGGAGGATGCTGGTTTCGTAATTTACTTCCTGACAATTGCGGATGGCAATGGAACAATGCGCGGCGATCCAAAAACCGCCATAAATAAGTACATGAAGCGAAACCAGAATATGCCAGATGATGAGATAAAGAAAAATATATCTCAATTTATGGGCATTGCTGAAACTGTGTTTACCTTGTTCGGGGAAAATTCGTTTAGGAAGTTCCACTCACTTCCAGCGGACTCGAAAAGGATGAAGTCCCAGTGGGAAACGAGGATCAATACGGCGCTTTCCATAAGCATGATGTGCGCTGTTTCTCAGTTTGTGAAACACAGTATTGTCGTTAATGCCGAGGCTATTCGCGAGAAAATCCTCGACTTGATGACGCTTGACCATGATTTCATCAGCTCAATGCAAAGCCAAACCACGTCGGAGAAGCACACGTCGCTGAGGACTGAAAAAATCAAGGCCGCGATCGAGGAGTGCATTCAGCCCCAGGGGCCAAGACTCTTCAAGTTCGAGATCAAGGAGCAGCTGTTCAAAGCCAACCCGGAATGCAAGCTGTGCAGCCAAAGAATTTTTCACATCGATGACAGTCATGTAGATCACATCGTGCGGTGGGCAGATGGGGGCACAACGGATATTTCCAACGGACAGCTAACCCACAGGCTGTGTAATTTCAAGAAGGGCTGATCGATCGAGGCGCAGGCAATATTCCCAGGCAGGCTAATCGCTTCCCTGGGATCAAGCGTGTTTAATGTCCTTCACCACTTGGAGAAAGTGGTTTCCAAAGCCGGGCCTGGAGACAACCTCTGGTCTGCTGATCTTCTGCGCTTACGGGAAAATTCTATCAATCACGGCAGCGATCTACGCCACCGCTTGTAAGCGGGGGAGCTGCCCTCCAACCATGCAGATCAATCAAATCCTGGCTCGCCGTGACATTGCTGCTCATTCCTGCGTCCCGGTTCCTGGGCGATAACAGTGGGCGTGGTAATCGCTGATCCTGCAGCGTTAGCCACAGCTTGAGCAAGAATGGCGCTCATGTCCTGGTCGGTGAAATGCGCGTCAATGTCGCGCAAGGCAATGGCCACCTCCCGATTCCACTGCTCGCAGGTGAAGGAACGGTAACTGCCAACCAGGGTGAGCTCCTGGAGCCTCGCCTCGGTAAGGTCTTCGTAATAGGGCTGTCCATGGCCCCTGATCCAACCGTTTTGGTTCATCGGAGCCAGTCCATCGATATCGAGAAAATACTCGCCTCCAGGGGGGATTACCCAGGCATGCTCAACGTAACCCGGCTGAATGTCATCACAGATCACGGCCTGGATCGTCCACCCGAGTTTGCGATGGAGCGCTGCCGCCAGGTGCATGCACCAGCCAGATGAATAACGGTCGTAAATTTCAGTCGGAACGCGCAGAGAAACCACATCAATCACTTTTTTTCTTTAGAATTTACCATGGGCAGTACAGATCCCTGCAATCACTGGCGCCTACCTGACGGGGCAGGGGACAATCCCAAAGAACGTACGCTCGGGATAGGGAATTACCTGAGAATTGGCCCAGGTTGACAATCGACTACCATGCATCGCCTGTGTCAAAGTATGATAATGGATCAAGGTTTTAGTGTGAGGATGAACGACATGTCAGGGCAAAGTAAAACAGCAACCATTCAACGTTACGACAGACTGGCGCCGGGGCAAAAGCTCCTGGTGGACGCCATAGTGGAATGGTGGAAGGATGCGCAGTTTCTGACCACGGGAGACCGAGGGGAGTGGAATGTCTTTGACAATGACCCCTGGTTCATCACGCAGATTGAAGTTATGCGTCGCCCCGAACAAGCAGATCGGTATTGGAAAGAGTACGGCCTCACCTTTGCTCAAATGGCTCAGGAAGTCGTGAAATGGTGGGACAATTTCGATGTCATCGACGGCGACAGAAATATCTTCGATGAGGAGCCCGAGTTTGTTGGCAAAGCCCGGCATTTTTTAGAAAAGAAGGCCAGTCATGACGCTGAGCCAGGGCTGTAAAGGCTGGCTTTAACAGGGTTTTTCGTTCTTGAACGGAGAGTGGCAAGTGCGTAAAGTGATTGAATAAACGCTTAATTCAAATACACAGGATGGGCATCATGTCGTTCAGGTACGGTATCGCAAAGTTCAGGGATGGTACTGAGGCGTTTCTGGTTTACGCCGATAGCCCTGGCTGGGCTCTAAAGCCACTGTTCCCATCACTGGAAGAGGCGATGGATTGGCGCGACCGTGATTTTCCCGAGATGCCGAATACGGGAACCGCATTTCTGAAGCAGGCCAAATTTGCCGAAGAACCCGTGCTGATCTTGGCCGATATTTCCAGCCCTGAATGCTCAGGCTTGTGGTTCTATACGACCGCCTCGAAAACCGACATGGTCATTACCGGGCCGACTTCCCAGCTGGAAGTAGAAGAAGCGGTGCTATTTGGCAATGAGATCTGTACCAAGGAATTCTACGAGGCCTGGGACGCCCCCAAGGGCGTCAACCCGCCACCGGTAAGGCCCAAAGAAACCAGCAATGCTGGCGTTCTCCGGACAAGATCAGACGGCTTGCCCACGGCCTCCAAGGCTGAAATCTGCGCGAAGTGGGTTGCCGACCAGGAATCTGGCCCTTTCGGCATTCACCCCCTGATCAAAGGCTTTCTACTCAGTCACCCTGACTACTGCCGGCGCTTCCCCGCCCTAGGCATGCGCGGCTCGCCCTCTCAAGCGAAATGGGAGAATATTTCCAAGCTGATGGTGCTAGCGAATCAATCCCGGCGTGGCGCTGATCCCGTTCTCTATCCCCAGTCCGTATTTGACGCAGAGCTGACCCCGAGGATTGGCGAGGAATTTGTCGCCTTTGTCAAAGAGCAAGGTTTATCACTCAAGGCTATCCCGTCACGGGATTATTCTCGTGATGATGGTTTTACGTGCTAGCCAAGGCTCAGCCTTACAGGCGCTAAGTGCAGGGTGCCTGGCGATACCCTCTCCAATACAAGTTGGTGGACAGCGCCTCCGCTCATGCCCTGTAGCGTGGAACTACGCGACGGGCACTGACCCTTTGAAACCAGTTCCTCCTAAAGAACGATCAGCTCGCTCCGCTTTTACCCCCGCATTACCAACCAGGTGACGTAGCAAACGCTGCCTGGGCGTTCGCTGGCTTTTGGGTTAGGCTAGCGCAGTGTTTTTCCCCATCAATCCGGTAGGGCGATGGGAGTTTCTGCGTAACCACCCATGACTGAGCCCTAGGAGCGATTGCGTGAGATTGAAGATCAAGGGTGAAATCACCCCGGAGCACCTGGCTGAGGCCCTTGGCAAGGCTATGAGTCACCTGGAGTCCGTGGTGCCGGGTGCCAAGTTCTATGGTGCCAATCTGTATCTGACGCCTTATGATGCCGATGGCATGCCTTTCGATCTCGGTGATGGCCGAGGCAACTCATTGATCATTTCCATTCCAGCGCCACCAGGAACATTGGCCAAGCCAGCCCTTTCCGCAGAGGCTGAACAACGCCAATCCATCGCCCGTGAATCTCAGCGCCAACTGGAGCTTGAGGCAAATGCGCGCAGGCGCCAGCGTGAAGCCGAACACGAGCAGCAGTACCAGCTGAAGCTGTCTCGCATGCAGAAAGCCAGAAAGGCCTATGATGCGTTGAACGAGCTGACCACGACCCTCCTGGCCAGTCGACCTGAGCAATTGGCTGCAGGTCTTAACGAGGTGATTCACTCTACTTGGGCAAGCCTGAAGCCAGTTGAGCCGAACGGAGCCAAGAAAGGCGAGCCAAAACCCCTTCCCGTGTTTTTGATTCAGGAGGGGAAGCTTCAGCTCACTACCAGCGCCTGGAAGAATCCCAGGCTCTTGCCCAACCCTGTTGGGGGCATCAAGAACATGGACATCACGCCGATTTGGGCCCACAACGCCTGGCTGGTTGCGACTGCAGCGTTCTTGAAGGTTTTAGAGCGGCTGAACGGATCGCTACCGGAGGAAATTCTGGGAGACCACCTGCCAGGTGTAGCAACTCAGGAATAGTTTATCCAGCCATTGGTTCGTGGCACCTGACCAGGCTTCTTGCGGGGCGAGGGCGGTGCCAATGAGTCAACGCTGTAGCGTGCGTTGTCGCCACCAGCCAGACCTCCCTTCTAAGCCGCTGTGATAATTGTGAGCCTTGCCAGTTCCGCCTCGGAGAGCTTTTGGCCGCTGGTGATCATCTCTATAGGCATCTGGCTAAGGACGGCTTCCAGCCACAGATCCTGGTTCGAACGATTGTCCGCCATCGCCTTTTCGTTGATGAGCTTGAGCACTTCGGACACCTCTCTTCCCTGGTGCTTTTTCTCGAAGAGATCCAGGGCAGAAGTCACCACCTCCAATAACTCGGGCTCGTGAGCATAGGCCCAGCTGACAAAGACTTTGCGGGTCGCCAGGCCTTCATCATTGCAGGGCCATGGACTTGGCGCCCTGGCATACGATTCCCCGGTCAGATGATCGCGTACCGCATTCGAGAATGCCGCGCCATAGCCGTCACGGTCAGTGTTGGAAAAGCGAGCGCGTTCAGACATGAAGCTGTCGAAATAAACCCTGGTGCGCTCAACGTGCGATGCCCCCTGATAGTCACACACAACCGTTTCGATGATGCGGTAGAAATGGTCGGGGTAAACGTAGGGAAGAATCTCCGGCCAAGCATAGAAATCTTTCGGCACCTGCAGGGCAAACAAGGTATCGGCAATGGCACTGCGCACGGCTTGCGCCCCGCAGAGCAACTCGCTAAAAATGTGCATGCCACCGTCAGAATCAGCTTTGCCAGGCACGACATTTTCTGCAAGAACCGGCGCCAGGTTGTCCATATTGTGCAGGACGATCTCGCGAACCTGTTCCCGAAAGGCTTCCGGGAAGAGTCGCTTGTAGTAATTGGGTGCGCAAAATGGTTTAAAGTTGTCACCCCAAAGCTTCGGGATCTGCAGATATTCATAACCTGCGCCACCGAACAGGCTGGAAAATTCATGGCCAGCTTCAAAACATTGGTGTGACGTCGAAATCCGAAATGCTAAATCCCCATACTTAGGGTGGGCTACGGACGCAGCATACACGAAGGCGCTTTTCAGCCCGCTGCGCGCCTCCAGGCTTTCCATGTAGCGGTACGCACTGTCGATGTCATCGAAGGCGCGCAGCACCTCGCCGGAGATGGCGATCGCGTCCTCCACCAAGAGCCCGGTGTGACCCTTGGTGGAAAGCCTCTGTAGCTCGAAAGAGGCGCATCGCTCCTGAGCCGAATCTTTCATTTCCTGGGTTCTTCGCGCTCTCACATGGCCTCCTGGATTGGCAATACGCCCGACAATATGTGGCATCTTGCCACATTCAGAAAAACAGTGTGAGGGGTTAATCGTCGAAGAGCGCAATCCTTCAAATCCAAAGTCGAATGAGCTGTACGGGCGTCATTTTCGTGACCATGGCCAGCGCGATCAAGAACATCCCCGCAAACCCCGCTACGCCCATCCACAACCACCAGCGATAAAACCGCGTGTGATTCACGGGGAGGGGGGCGCCTGTCGCGACTGAGGCCTGGGCCATGTCCCTGAGCTGTTTTTGGAGCCAAAGGACAGGAAGCCAGAGCAGGCCCACCAGGACAAACACGCACACCGAGTACAAGACCCAGGGAGCATACAGGGTAAGGCCGGCAAGGCTGGCCAGTGCGTAGCCGGTTACCACCTGGACAACCCCGGCAGTGGTGGTGATCCAGGCATCGAACCACACCACCATCCTGCCCACGGCGCTGATCACGACAGGGCTCCTTGTCCGGTTGGCGGCAACAAAGTAGAGGTACGAGCCCATGCCGAAACCAAACAGGAACACCGCAGCGACAATGTGCATGTACTTGAGCAGCAGATACGCCATGTCAGCTTCCTGAGTGGTCTCGGGTAGTGATCAGGGGTTCTCCGATCGCCTCAAGATAGGTTTCCATTGGAATGACGCCTACGCAGGCTCGGGCCCCCGGCTCAACGGCAACACCCGCCATCTGCATTCTGGTCAAGGCCACAGCTCCTGAGGCGGGTATGGTCGGGCCTTTGTCATCCCAGGCTTCGATCTCCCATCGGTGGGAGTAGGGCAGGCCGTCGATGCCGATGCCGGCAATCGTAATGAACATGAGGCTCTTCTTGTCCCCCAGCCATTCAAACCGCCTGCCAATTTGATGAAGCCACTCGGCACACACACTGGCGCATCGGACAACACCCAGGCGTGCGAGAGAGGCGGCGCAGAAGTTTGCGAGGGTGCCCAGCTTCAGACCCGCGCCCGCCTGGAACCGCACGGTATGTGCCCCGTATCGCGCTGGGAAAATGTCCATGTCCGGGACGTCGACGTTTGCCAGCAGGCGACTGCCCAGGCCAGGAAAGCGGTGCAGGGTCAGGTCTTGCCAACCGTACACGCGCTTTACCATCCCATGCTCAAATTGCTCGATGTGTTTGCCGGCATACTCCAGCACACCCCGCACCGTCGACACGCCGGGCATTTTGGACGATGACGTGATGCCGAAGTCGATCGTGTGGATCTTCCTGAACAACGGTTCAAAGTAATCGATCACCCCCGAGGAGAGGGTTGGTACCGAGCTACAACCACTCAGGACGAAAACGCCCGCTTGTTTCGCCAGGTCATCCAGGATCGAGATGCCGCGAACGAAATGCCGGCAGTCCGACAGGTCACAGTAGTGGGCGCCTGCAGTGATGGCCGACCGGGCGACAGCATAGTCCTGGCCCTGGAAGGGGCCTGCTGTGTGGATCACCAGGTTGATCTGATGCTTGCGCAGCACCTCTGCGAACGCCGCAGAATGAGCATCTCCCGCCCAATACGCGCCCTTGTCACCCATACAGAGGGCATTGAGCTTCTGCTCGTCACGTCCGACTGCGAGGATGAAGGGGGCAATGGCCTGCCCCTTGAGCTTCCTGTGGATGATGCTGCCGAAATTTCCGTATGCCCCGACGATTGCGACTCTGTACATGATGACTCACCGTAGTTTTTAGTCGATTTAAACATATATTGTCAACGGTTTGCCACTGTGATTGGAAAGCCTTGCGAGCTCATCCAGAAGCCCTAGCTGGGGGATGTAGGTCTGTGGATTGTGTTCTATCAAGGGATAACAGTGCTTGGTCGCCGCTTGAGTGCACATCGATCATCCGAAGGAAAAACCAACTCCACACAGGGCCTAATCAAACAGACCTGGGTTATTTTCATCCACGATTCGATAGCCCAATTTCTTGTACATCGCACGGCGCTTGTTCCACATATTGATCAGTCTGGGGTGACCTACGTCGACATAGTCATGCACGGTTACGTCAAGCTTGAATTCGGTCGGGCGATCTAGCCTCCCAGTGTTTTGGCGCACCATGCCTTTCCAGGCGCAGGGCATTGCCAAAAACAGCGTGTTCAGCGGCAGGTGATCAAACGCCTCACCGATCATCTTGGTGGTCGAGATCAACACATGCGGCTCATCATGGGGCATCTGTGCAAGCGTCTCGATGATAGCCGTTTTGGATTGCGAGCCTTTGCCAGCGCTGAGCAAGGCAAACAATTTGACCTTGCCTTCGAGTGATTCCGCCATAGCCCTGACATGTTCAATTCGCTGGGTTAACACCAGGCATACCCGCCCTCTTGCATAGTTCTCCAGCACGTCCGCAACGATGTCCTGGGTGCGCTCATGGTCTTCCAAGAGCCATTGATACAGCTTGTGGGCTTCAACACCCTTTTTCAGATCGATCGCACGGCTGCGATAGTTGACGATCAGCTTGAGGTTCGTCGGAGCATTGCTGGCCTTTTTGGCCCTATGCCGAATGGGCCCGCACCGCATGAAAACGAGGGGTTGATGGCCATCACTGCGCTCATCTTCAGCGGTAGCGCCCAGGATGTAGCGGGGCTGTGCATGCTCCAGGCATTTCCTGCCCGTTTCAGACGCACTGTGGTGGCATTCATCAATGATAATCTGACCATACTGCCCCAGCAGCTCAGGGAGGTCATCACGGCCAGCCAGAGAGGCATCACAGGCAACATCGAGGTGGCCACGCAAGACTCCCTTGCCACCCACCAACCTGCCAATTTCTTCCTTGGCGATATCCAGGAAATCCACCAAGCGTTTCACCCACTGCTCGACGATGATGGTTGAATTGACAATGATCAGGGTGCTCACACCTCGATAAGCGATGAGCGCAGCGCAGATCACCGTTTTACCGAAGCCTGGGGGTGCGCAGAGGACGCCATCGTGGTCACTCACCATGTCATCAAAGGCTCGCTGCTGATCCTCCCGCAAGACACCCTTAAAAGCGATGGACAGAGCACTGCCGGCAGCACGGTTGTCAGTGAGACTCGTGGCAACGCCATGTGATGTGAGTAGCGCTAGAACTGTGTCCAGCAATCCCCTGGGCAACCTCAGCATGTCATGCGTCAGCACATGCTCCTGAATCACTCTGGGCGTATTACCAACATAAAAACCCTGCATCATGTCGACGTAGTATTTTTTGTTCTTGAAGCACGCCAGGCGCAACAACGCGTGTTCCAGTGCTAAAGGGATATCGGCCCGCTTGATCGAGATGGTGCTGTCGATTGTTAGATTCAAGGCTTGAGGCAGCGGGCCCATGAGCTTGGCAGTATGTTGGGGAGATTTGATGAGCCCCTGACTCTTTTCATGGTTGAGAAAAGCTACCTCTAGCGGATCATTGTTCACAACAATTCGTTCAAGGCAGGACTTCATGTCTACCTCTGACACCCTGTGAATGCCTCCCAAGAGGGCCCATTGGTCTTGATAGGGTACTAGGTCATTATCTACAAAGACACTGCCCCCGGATTCGGTTTTTCGACCCTGCAGGGGCAGGGCGATCAGGTTACCCAGATGACCAGATGGCATCATGTCCTGACTGGGAAACAGGCGGTCGTAGGAGCTTAACTTCAGCTGCCTCTGGCTTTTGCAGGTCAGGGTAACGAGGGCGGTACCCAACTCCCTGGCGGCAGCAGCAGGCACCTTCGTCTCGAAAAAAATCCAGGCGTGCGCACCCTCGCCAGAGCGAGACACCTCTGTATAAATCGGGATCCCGACAGACTGGGCCGCCCGCACATACGCTCGGACATCATCGCGCCAAGTCTCCTCGTCAAAATCGGCAGCTAGAAACTGGCACGTGTTGTCGAGCAATAGGGCATAGGTGCCGATCGTAATCAATCCGCGCAGGTGCCTGGCGATGACCTCATCGGTCAGGGCCTTGAAGCGACTGTTCGGGCATTCTGAGCATTTGACCTTCCCCCCCTTCTTGCCACACACATCGGGCACCCATTCGTTGTGACACGCTGGGGCGTAGCCGCTCCTCTCTGGGTTTTCCCAGCGCATGGCGTAGACATCGTCCCTTCCCACGAAGAACGATCGGAAGAGTTGAATGCGGTCGAGGTGCTGAAGGCAGTAATCGGAGGGAGGCTCAGCATCAGCAGGCAGGCGGATTGGCATTGCGGGGGCAATGTCATCAAAGAGACTGGGCTGGTTGGGGTCATGGGGTTTCTTCGCCATGAGAAACCTGCTTGGATGGACGTGCTGGACTAACTATAGTCCAAAGCCCAAACAGGCAGCTGATGGCGAGATCTTTGGAGGCTAGGCGCTGGAACTGACACTCGCTCACCAATGGGATGGCCTGCTATCCACGAAGCGCCAAGATACAAGGCAATAAACCAATGGCGCCACACCCTGGAGCTCAGCGTGAAAAGCCCTCGAAGGATTGTTTAATCAACGATGCTACAGCTGACTTGGCTGCGATTTCCTTCTCGGGCGCCTGTAAGCAGTTGTCGATTGCGGCGCACAGATCGTCCAGGCGCTCATCGTGATATGGGTTGGCTGCCTTGACGTCTTTGATCAGGCGCAGGGTGTCGATGAACTCTGGGGTGATGCCAAGGGAAACCGCTTTGTCACCAAATGGCCCACCCTCAACCCCATTGAGCGCATGTACAAAGTTGGTGACTTTTTCAAAATGCGGATCGACCGCTGAAATTCCACCAATAACAACGTCATGTCGCGTGTCGTAGGTAGCGAACTGCGCCAAGAACTTCGCACTCTGCAGATGAGAGGCAAATGGACTAAACACAACCTTCTGGCAGTTCTGGTAGGCTTCTTGATTCCAATCGAAATCCTTGCCCCCATCAATAACGGCCACTACATTGCTGCCAAGCTCGTGCCCATTCACCTTGCCCGTTTCAATGGCTTTCATGAATTCATGGGCCACATCACTTCGACAATGCTGCAGGCCTTCAATCTCCAGCAAGGCCACCTTTTCACCCAAGCTCTCTTTGCGCAATGCATGGAATGCGTAAATGGAAGAGTCCATCATTGCTGCAGCAGCGCTCGATAGTGAAAAGTCCGCCATGGAATATAGACTGGCCTGAATCCTCACGTATACAGCCGCATCCTGCTTGATGGCTTGCAATGAGTGCGTCATCTTGCCTGAGCCCAATGGGCCCACAATGATGACCGGCTTATTGCGGCCATGCTCGTTGGTTTCAAGGGATTCCAGGGTAATGGTCATTTGTTCATTCTCAAAGCTGGCTTTTCATGATTATTGCATGCGCGTCAGCGGCTTGTCCAAGGCCTTCCCCAGTTACACATAAGTCTTCCGATCGGGTAGGTCAGAGCCTCCTGCGGGCCGACCTGGGGTCTTATGCGAGGGCGCGAAAGCGTCAGGCAGCAGCACCATTGGAGTCAATGAAAACCCGCTCACTACCCATAAGCAACCCTACCGAAGCAGGTGCCGATTTGTTAGAATGATGCTAAATGCTGACGGAGATCTTTTATGCTCGGTACTCGATTAGACAGGCGTAGTCCGAATCAAGTTCGTGAAGACAAGCTCTTCATGGAAGCCCTGAGCAAGATAAAAACACTGGAAGCCAGAAATGGTCGTGTTTCGATGCAAGCCTCCGACCTGCAGGAGCAGGTGGAGAAACTGAATGAAATTGGCAAACGCCTCGTCAATCAATAGTGCTTTTCAGCAGAGCCACCTCATAGATAAAACAAGCGATCACCACCCCCGTGAGTTTCACAGGAAGGGCGGCGCGATGATGAAGGGCTATTCACACTGACTGGTCAAGCTTGGCCCACAACTGAATGCAGGCCCTCGCTTGGCAGCGTCAAAGATTGAGTTCAGGGCTATTGGACTTGGCCTCACGTTCAATAGTTGGGACTCTGCGGATCTGTAAGTCGACTGACTGGGGCTCGACGTAAAGCACTTTGTTCAAAGCCCCTACAAATTCCATGATGTCCGGTCGCAGGTTGCTTGTGCTGGAGCGCTCTGCGGTTTCTGATACGCGGCGCAATGCCGTGATCAAGCCTTCATCGACCCCTCGATCGAACGCTTGCTTCCCGTAGAGACCGCCATCCAGCTCGCCCAGCACGCTCACGAGGCTACTGAGCTTCTCAAGCCCCTCTCTGTAGTCCTGGGCGTTTTGTTGGGGCAGCGAGCCAAGCATGGCGGCGATTTCATCTGAATACCTGGCCTCATTGATTCGGGAAATCTGATTGGCTGCATCAACATATTCAGCGAATACTGAGGGAGCAATTTCGCGTTCAGTCATCGGCGTACCGATTGCAATCATTGGCTTCGGGGGATTGACGCCGAACTCATACACCTGAGAATGGTGCTCGACAAACTCGGCCCAGGCTTGAGGATCGCGGATATCGCGCTTGAAATCCTCGGCAATGACTATCATGACTTGCTTTCCAAGCGTGTAGCCACTACCCGCATCCCCGGTCTTCAGGACGTCCATGAGGCGTTGTAGAGTGGCGGTATCTTGTTGGCCAACCCCTCGGATGATGAGGATGGCCGGGTCGTCACCTATCGTGTCTTGCATGTAGGGCATCAGCCTAAGGCGCAAGGCATCACCCATCACCAGCTGCTCAAGCCCATCTGCGCTGCTTGAGACTCTGGTTATCATTTCCGGAGAAGTGGCATCAAAAGCCAGAATATTGCCGTGTCTGCACGTGCTGGCCAGGTCAGTCAGCACACCCCATTTGTTAGGGGGGTTGCCCACCAATACTAGTGGGCTGAACCGTCCATACTCATTGATTTCAAGAGAAGATCTTTCGATGTTCATGCTCATTCTTAGGCTGGCCTCGATGCTTGGCTGACACTGGTGCTAGCCCTCATTTTCAACCGTAGTTACCTTATGATCAGGGGGCTGCTGCTGCAGTGTCAACAATTTGAAGCACCAATAAAGCCTATTGAGCAACGGAGGTTTGGGTTCCTCAACAGGTTGGGTGGGCCATTTAGAATCAGCACCACCCGGATCCTGGGGCATCACCGCGCCTTCAGATACAGCCTTTTCTCGTTGGTACTATCTCCATGCTGGCCGTAGCTAGTTCCCAAAACAGGGCAAATCCGATTGGAGCCTACGTTACTCAAACCACCACATGGCCCATTGCGATTGGGCACCGGCCAAAGACCAAATGGCGTAGTCATAGTTTGTGCAGTATTCCATGCTGACCCTGGGTGATAAAACTGATAGTTACCTGCCGGGCCAACTGCAGGTATGGCTTTGTAGTTCAGGTTGGTGCCTGCCGGCAGCGTATCGAATTGCTGCCAAGCCCCATAGGATTGAATCCAGGTAGGGTTGCCATTGATGATAAGTGCCTTATCCGAGCTGTTCGTGGTGCCGCTTGGGATGATTGGGTAGTTGACGCTGTCGTTCGTCACACCGTTGATTGGCTGCCCGTACACCACCACATTGTTGAAGCTCGCATTCACCAGGCTTGTCCATCGAGCCACCAATACCCACTTACCACCTTTGGTGTTCATGTCCACGTAGGCGTTGAAGGTGGCTGAGCCGTTCTTGACCTGGTAAATACCGTCGCGCCCAACAACCGGATTGACTACGGTGAAGCCTGACGTCGAGGTCTCAGTGCCGAAGGCTTTTTGGGTTTTCTTCGCCTCGCTGGACGTGTTCTGAACAGTGGCGGTGCCCACATTACGGTATGCCCCTGTGGTCGAATGCCGTTCACGCTGCTGAACACTCTGGCTGCTGGTGGTGGTGCAGGTTGCGGACTGTTCGAACTCTACCCCTTCCATCATGCTGTCAGTACCAGGCGCCCATTCGCCGCAGGTCTCAGTGACGTTGAAAGGGTCTCCCAGCAACGGGTCGGCAGGCAACCACTGACCCGGTGTGACATAGCGGACAGGGGCCTCCATGCGAATTTCATTGACCGCTATGGCCGAATGGCAGAACAGCAAGGACGACAGGGATCCCCACAACAGTCGCTTTCTCATCTTCATGACGCACCTCAGCTTAGGATACTCATAGTCTAAGGATTGGGCGCTGTCGTGTCCAAAGATACTTCGGTTAAGGCATAAATTGGCTTTGTCTCAGCCGTTTATCTTCCTGGCTAAATACGCAAGCCCCGGCCTTGAGCTTTGGCCCAAGGCATGGGCTTGTGACCACTCAAGACTGAGTATTTGGCGCCGCTTCCACACCCACCAAGGCGCTTTCAACAAAAGTGTACCGGGTGCCGGGGGCGTAGTGGGCGTATTCGCCTCGGTAATAGCGCTCGTCCCGCAGTTGCCTGAAATGCCATGCGCGGTAGTGCGCTGTGCGGCCCAAATCATGTCGATCGGTCTCCGTGCTCGCCAGCGGCGGGGTGCTGTTGGTCAGTGTCACTGGAGCAACCTTCTGTTCAGCACGGCGGCCCTCCATACGTGGGGCCTGGGGCGTTGGGAAACCTGGCTTGAGCTTCTTGCCACGGGTAGCCACGTGATAAACCCCCAACGCGGCGATCAGCTTCAGGCTGTAAAACTGGACATCCCTGTCTTGTTCTGACAGATCTTCTTCCGCCATGATCAGCCCCTGATTGACCATGGCCCTGCGGTATTCCTGCGGGTTTTTTGCATCCAAAAGCACAGGAATGTTATGGCCATAGATGACGGTTCTTGAGCATTCGCCAGTGCCATCTCGATAGACCAGGCTCAGGATGCCGTCTTGCGGGAGCTCTGAGAATGACGCTCTGTCAGCAGGAACCTTGAGGTAGTCGAGGAACGGGCGGAGCACCTCGTCCTTGAAGCCATCCCCTGTAACCCAGCTGACCAGGAGGCTTGGAATCTGCGTCCCGTGAAACGCATAGCCCCGTGGCGGAGAGAGGATGAAAGATGGGAATGGCATGTCCAGGCCTTCGCTCGACGACAGCGAGTATCGGGCCTTGAGCAGGTTATCCAGGACAAGCGGTGACTCGGGGAAGATGACCTGACTGTTCTGATTTTTCAGAAAGAGCTCTTCTGCCATGATGTAGAAGGCGTGATCATTCTGAATGTCAGGTTGACGGCGGATGAAGTCGCTGAGCACCTGGGCATCCGACAGCGTTTTGCGTTCTTTGCCTGGCAAGTGCTGCCTGACAGCGCTGACAATTCTGTCCGTCAGCAATGGGTACAAGGTGTAGGATGATTTCTTGGTCTGAGTCACGGTAGCGGATCTCGTATCAACGGCTGCTCGGACAAGGGAGGCTTGAAGCCATGCTAAGAGAGGGGCGGGCAACAAGGTTCCATGCTGAGCCCAAAGGTGGAGCGAAAGCCCAGGATACTACAGCCCCAGGCTTTCTTACAGTGCAGGCTTTTAGACGTCTGCTGGCCATGTCTTGTAGAATTGCTGTGCCTTGCGCAGCTTGGCCAGCTGGATCTCTAGGGCCTTACAGGGTGGGTACCCGCTCTCCAAGACTCGAATCACCCTTTCGACCGCTGCAATTCTGCTGTCAGCCGTATTGAGCACTTCCATAAGCGTGCGAGTAGGGCTTCCAGCAGCATAGCCTTCGTAGGCTGCATCGATTGCATCGGTGATGGCGTAGCCATGCTCCAGGTACAGCCAGTTGGCCAAGTCGTACTTCACCCCATGTACAGGGTCGTTATCATCGCTGTCAAAAGGAGGGGTGAGGGCTGCCAGCACGGGCCCGATTTTAAGGTGTTCAGCAATGGGTAACTGGAAATTGGGGCGCCAATTGGATGGCTGACCTGCAATGGCTCCATAGGCCACGCTGCCATCCTGAATGGTTCCCTCCGGCAGGGGCATCTCACGAGGCTGACGCTTGCTCTGAATGGCAATGCGGTAGGGGCTCAGAAAGTCCGTGTGATATTCACCTTGCTCAGGGGCAATGTTTTTGCTGCCGGCATGAATGCTCGCCAAAGCTTCGGCAACCTGACTTGCCAGTTCCTTGTGAGGGGCAAAAACGGTGGTGTGCGCTATACCTGCTCGGTATAAACCGTTCCCATAGCACGACTTGGCCACAAACTGATTGCTCTGCGCCCACGCTAGACGATTGATTTTCTGATAGGGATCATCCATCACCACCCACTCGTGTGGAGCGTTTGGCATGCTCCACCAGCTGAGATGGTCGCTGGACGGCATCGCTCGAAATGCATCGATGACCGAAGATGGGAACGAAAGGTTCGCTGAACTCAGGCCAGTCCTGTCCATCAGCTGAAGTGCATAGGATGCTGAGCGTGCCAGCTCCAGGGCCTGCGAGTAACTACTGGCGTCAAGGATGCCTTCCAGATGATCGGGGGATTCCAGCTTGAAAGCTTTCAAAAAGCCGTCGTTGACGAAGCCACCCCTGACGGTCACAAGCTTGCTGATCAAGTTGGCAAGCGGAGCACGCAGGGTGACGCGCCCCGAGCCCTGATTCTCGTCATCCGTCCAGAGAACGCTGATGTACCCAGCTTTGACCTCAAAGGATGCCAAGGGATCGTGGGCCAGCGCCTGGTGAGCATGCTTGAAATTCGAGTAGCCGGCTTGCTGAGCGGCCAGTTCCAGGGCAGGTTGGTGCTTGAGGTTTTGAAGACGCTTGAGGTCTTTGGCGAGGGTCTTGATGCCAGCCAGGGTGGTTGGCTTCAGTGTGTCGATAGACATATGCATTCTCCTGCCCGCATTTCTACCGTGTCATCCACCTACCACAGTACATGGGGCCTGAGAAAATCGGCTCATGTGAGGTGCCGCTTAGTGCAGTGCTAGCCAGTAGCTGGGCGATGGTGGATGCCGGGCGCCTGCTTGCGCCCATCGCGACCGTAGTCTTGATGCTGCGCATGGTATGGCCATTGGACGGATACGTCAACAGGCGTGTTTACAGCAGGTGCGAGAGGCCCAGGAGTGGGGTGGGAATGCAGGCTTTCCCACCCTTCGCCCGGTCTTATTTACCGCGCCTTCAGATACAGTCTTTTCTCGTTGGTGCTGTCACCATGCATGCCATAGGAGGCTCCCAATATAGGGCACATCTTGGTTTTTCCTGGATTGGCTGCTCCACCACACGGCCCCCCGGCTGCTGACGACGTCCAAAGGCCAAACGGGGTCGTCATGTCCTGCGCAGTGTTCCAGGCGCCTCCTGGGTGATAGAACTGGTAGCTACCCGTGGGGCTAACAGCAGGGATGCTTTTACCTCTGAGGTTTGTGCCTGTTGGCAATGTTTCAAATTGCTGCCAGGCACCATAGGTCTGAATCCAGCTCGGGTTTCCATTGACAATAAGTGCCTTGTCGGAGCTGTTAATGGTGCCGCTGGGGATGATCGGGTAGTTGACGCTGTCGTTCGTCACACCCTTGATCGGCTGCCCGTTCACCACCACGTTGTTGAAGCTCGCAGTAACCAGGCTTGTCCACCGAGCCACCAGCACCCACTTGCCACCCTTGGTGGTCATGTCCACGTAGGCGTTGAAGGTGTCTGAACCACTCTTGACCTGGTAGATACCGTCGCGACCAGCAACGGCATTAAGCACGGTGAGGCCCGAGGTGGAGGTCTCCGTGCCGAAGGCTTTTTGGGTTTTAGTCGCCTCGCTGGACGTGTTCTGAATGGTGGCAGGGCCCACGTTGCGGTAAGCCCCTGTGGTGGAATATCGCTCACGCTGCTGAACACTCTGGCTGCTGGTGGTCGTGCAGGTGGTGGACTGCTCGAACTCCAGCCCCTCCATCATGCTGTCAGTACTAGGCGCCCACTCATCACAGGTCTCGCTGACGTTGAAGGGTTCACCCAGCAAGGGGTCAGCGGGCAGCCATTCACCTGGTGTTACATAGCGGACAGGAGCATCCATGCGTATCTCATTGCTGGCCATGGCCGAATGGCAGAACGGCAAGGACAGCAGGGCTCCCCACAACAGTCGCTTTCTCATCTTCATGACGCACCTCAGTTTAGGATGCTCATAGTTTATGAATTAGCACCCGCCGTGTCCAAAGATACTTCGGTTAACGGCTAAATTGATTTTGGTTTCAAGCCGTCAAATCCACCATCGAAGGTACGCGACAGCCCTTGGTCGTTGATTGTTCATTGGCGAACCGTTGGGCGCATGCTGCGGCTGGAAGGAGCTCGATCGCTGACACTGGTTGCCTACAGATGCTTGCGCAGCCACGCCGACGAGATACTGACCTCACTCGAAGCCGTGGTGTCTGGATGCTCAAACATTTCGGTCACGGCATCTTCCAGCAGGAATCGCAGCTTCCGGAGGTTTCCGCCTTGATTCAGGTGATCAAGGATCTGCCGGCAGCACAGGTCATCGAGCGGCTGAATCATGCTTTCAGGAAGATCCAGGTCAACAGTGACTTGCCGAACAAGTTCGTCGACTACGGTACGATTGGTGTAGGACTTGACGGGCTCAATGTTGAATACCGTCAGGCGCGTGAGCAAAAAACTGTCCAGGTTGTTCAGGTGGTTGGTCGTGAAAAACCAGCTCAATTTCGAAAGGTCGATTTCTTCCTGGGTGTAGGCGTCCCTGAATGTCTTGGATTCATTCTGATCCAGCGCTTGCAGCAGCACGGCGATCGGGTTCAGCCCGGTAGTAGCAGAGGCAAGCTTGAGCTGCGACAGCTCGTCGAAAAGGACAAGGCTGTTGGCTACCTGGGTGCTGGCCAGGTGTTTGCTCATCGCACCTGCTTGCCCAGTCGACCAGGTCGACTGCAACCCCGCCAAGGCGGAACCACAGGTTATCTGCGCAGAATGGAGGGTGAGGGCGGGCAAGGCAAGCACTTCCTTGAGGTTCTGAAGATAGAAGGTCTTGCCCACCCCGGACGGCCCCTTCAGAACGATCGGAGGCGTGTGAAAGGGCTTGCTGAGTTTGGTGGCAAACAGCAGTTTCTTGCGGACATAGGCTGTGACTTCATGGAAATTGGGGAAGCGACGGTCAAGCGCTTCGAGGTCTGCCAGGATCGAGGGAGGGCACAGCTTGACGTAGGTTTGGACAGGTTTCGATTTCGCGTCGCTGGAGCGCTCCTTCTTGATAGGCAGGTTCATGACCTTGTAAGACACTCGCCTTGCCGTCTCCCCCTGTTGCCAACCCGAGTCTCGACCCTTTTCAAGGTAGTCCTGGAGCCCTGGTATCTCCCAATCCTTGTACTGCAGGGCAGCTTCCACAATCAGGCGAGGAGGGGCCGTCTCCAGCATGTGCCGCATCCAGATGGATTGACTCAAAGCCAACACCCCGTCACACCTGTCTTTCTCAATGATTGCAGAGAGAAACACATCCTTGGCCAGGAAGGAGGCGACCGAGGACTTCAGGAGAGGTATCAGATAGAAGCAGAAGGGGCTTTCCATGGCGCTTGCGTCATATTGCTTTACCAGCAACTCCGTGATTTCACCAGGGCACAGGTTGTTGTTCGGGGCTTCTGATGTGATGGCATCGGACAACGCGGTAAAGAAGCCTGGATTTTCGTCCTGCTGCAAAGGCCCATACTGCTCCTGGCATAAGCGCAGGATCCAGGCCCTGATGAAAATGACCAGGCTCTGGGATCTTGCCCCGGTTTTCCTGACCTGTTCGCTAAATGCCTTGATGTCAAAAAAATGCTGGGTGTGTTCCTCGAACTGGCTGATCCAGTAATCCGAAACTTCCAGAGGCTTATCGAACAGCACCTTGTTCAGCGCCTGGTAATGAGCATCCTCGTAGCTCCAATCCTTCTCGACCCCAAACGGCGCAGCCTCCCAGCAGCGAGCCACAGGAATCATGTCGCGAAAGAAGCCTCCGACAGAGCACTTGGTGCCCGAGAGCTTTGTGGCCAGCAACAGTGTCTCGCACGTGGCTGGCGAAAGCCCAAAAATCTTGACTGCACTGGCGAGCATTTCAGGATTGAAATCATGCACTGGATCTCGAATGTGCTCTGCGGTGATTTCAAACCCACAAGGCACCTCAAGGGCCTGACAAACGCCACTCCAGGTCTCCTGTTTGGCATTCATCAGGTTGAGTAGCCAGTCGGCGTCGGAAGCAGCGCCAAGGCTGTCTGTCGTGAGATGCTCAGCAAGGCCACCATGATTTTTGGAATGATCGAGGCTGCCCAAGGTGTCTGCATGGCTGGTCATTGTGAAGTTCTCCTTTCGGAAATCCTACCAGCCGGGCGGTGAGAGTCAATATACAAATATCTCGTAGGCGTGCGTGGGCAGAGCCTGGGGTCTAGAGCCGCATACAGGAGGGAGGGGCCTGAACGTAGGCTCGAAGGTGCTGGATGCCTTTGGATCAGTTCCAGCGTGCGCGTCACTCAGTATGGAGAGGTGCAAGATGACTTCCGGTAACCGGCATGCCTACAATACCTGTATTGAGATCAGCTTCGGAGTTAGCATGAACCCAAAAATCGACCTGAAATCCCTGGAATTGCTTCAGACAGATAGCACATGGCTTGACCAGGCCCGTCCGGAACCCATCTTCATGATCGACAAGTTTCATGAATTCTTGACCGACATGATGAGCACCAACCTGGACGGATATTATCGATTGTCCCGCAACCATGTGGATGCCTACAAAAAACTGTGGGGCGAGCCGGCGTTCCTGTTCAACGGCAAGAAGACCTATCAAACGTGGATCTTCAATCTGGCTGAAGGTGAGCATCTGGTGCTTTACAGCGCCAATGAGGGCGGCACGTCGTTTGAGTACGCAGGATTGCCAGTACCTTCCGATGAAGCTTTCGAAAAGGCGGCCAGCATTTTGGTTGCGATCCGCGACACCGTGCACAAACCGAGAGAGCCAGAGATTGGGCTCGGGATGTAGCGTGCTAGGCGTCTGATACGCGAGTTCTGAAGGGCCTGGGCGCCATTAGGCAGCTAGAAGGCTCTTACAGCCCAAAATCAACCCCGCATTTTCTCTCTAGGGCGCACTGGTAGGCACCGTAGCCAAAAACATTTCGAATGGATGACAGCATGTAGGGTTCTGGGTTTCGGATCCAAATGTCTTCCGTTCGCATTTTGTACCCCGCCAGCCCTTGGCGATTTACCGCCGCATAGCAATCGCCCATCATTTCAAAATCAATGCTTATGATGGCGTCGTCCCCTTCATAAACGCAGGCTCTCTTCACGAACATCTGGTCTTCGAACTGTTCTCTACAAAGCATTTCTATAGAGTGTTCGACCAGATCACCGACAACGGCAAGGATTGTCTCAAGGCTGTCAGAATGGTAGGTGCTCCCCGCCTGAAGTACATGGTAAAAAGCCTCTCCTGTTTGTTCATCGTAGTCACCGCAGTCCTGGAAAACCTCAACCTCAAGAGAAAATCTAGCTTTGCCGGACACTTCGCAGTCGGGGTCAAAAATAGGAACTACGTCCAAATCCAACTTAGATGGAAGAGCGGTGGCAGTGATAAAGCTCAAAAGATCAGACAGTGCACATGTTCCATCACGATTGCCATCCAAGATCCAATCAACCACGGGAGAAAGCTCTTGGAGACGTTGATCCGAAAAATTCCTGACACCCTGGATCAAGCTCTTGAGCCCATCAAGCTTCATCCCTGGATCAAGTGTGGTAAGTCCCAGGTACTTCGCTAGCGCGGCAACCCCAGGGGATTTCAAGTCAATCGGTTCAAAGTCATTGTTAATGAGGACGGAAAGCGGTTTGTCTCGCAGAGCGCCAAAATGTGGTTGGGGAGTATCCATACTCACCATGAGAAACCTGGCTACCTCAAGAGCCTGGTGTTTGGCCTTTAACGCATTCATCGTTTTCCTCAAAATCCGCTTGTATTTTGTACGGCTCGCAACCAGGCGGCGTGACCTTAGACCCAGCTTATAGGCATAATCCATTATGGCAACTGCGGCCCGTCCAAAGCAATTGGTGTAGAACGCCACAAACCAAGTTTTGACACAATGCCTTGAAGGGACTAAGCCTGGCGAAAGCCCCTGGCAAACGACACGTGCGCCCTGGTTGTTTATTTGATCGCACAGTCTGGAACCAGTCTGGTGTCGGCGAGGGGCAGGGTAGTGATGCAAGGCAGGTAATGGCGGATGGAGGTATTTATTGAATGATTCTTGGCCCTTGTAATGCCATATTCAAACCAGACCTCATTTTTTCATTTATTTCATGGGCGGGAATTGTACCCGAGCCAGCCATCGCGCAGACAGCCGCCTGGGATATCAACCTGTAAGTTTCCTCAATTGCATCTTCCTCTGGCATATAGCCACAGCAGATTCCATAAATACGGTGAAGCACACTGTCGTCAGAAATACCGTTCCCGCTTTGGTACCTGATTAGCTCAGAGCACGCCAGGGGTAAATTTTCAACAACAAGCTGTTTGGCGCTAAATTCAAGATCAACTTTCACGATGGCTTATCCAGGATTCCGAAAGCCAAGAAGGTGCATCATGAAATGGGTTGTGTCAAATTCTGCAAATAGTAGGTTTTATGCGGTTATATCCTGAAAACACCACTATGGCTAGTCGCAACACCCTGATTTTACTGCATTTTTTCTTTGTTGACATTCGGAAATAGTATGTTCCTGCGTAAAATTTTCCCCGAAAATTTTCAGAAAATGGTGAATCAACGGCTGAGTGCTGGGTATCGATGATCTTTGCAGACCTGTGATCAGAGCTTCGCAGTGGCAATGGATTCGCAGGGAGGGACGAAAATTTCTAGGCGACACACTGGGTGCCTGTCGTAACCAGGCACTCAGTTCTTGCATCATCAGGCATTGAAAATGGTCTTGGGATCGACGCCATAACTTTTCTCATACAGTGCCATCGACAGGTCAATTAACGTCTCTTTCCCTGGCATTACACCGGGTGAGGTGATGAAGCCAGCCTGGCAGCAACGAATACTAGCGTGGGTTCTCCAGTCAAGCACCACAATGTGTTTTTCGTCATGCGCCTGATTATCAACAAGAGAGATCCAGCTTTTCTGTTCGATCGCATAAGCAGTCATCGCCAAGGCCATTGGCTCGCCGAGTGCGATTTTTTCTGATAATACTTTCTCATCGTCGAACGCCTGTAGGGCGGACGTGTACCCATCAAGTGGATTCATCATAAGCTTGATTGTTGAGATTTTTCCACAGCCTGACTTGGCATCATCAAGCAAGGGGCGTGTGACATTGAACATCAATCTTGGCCCATGAATGGCACTTATGGAGTAGAACCAGAAATTCGTGTCTCTAGTTGCAGGCAATCGCTTGAGGTCATTCCAATCAGCTCCTTCCAGCATGCTACGTACCTGGTCAGGTCTTGGCTCTACGCTCATTCTGCACTCCATCTGGTCGCTTGAGTTGGGTGGGTAGCAATGTTGCATTCGCGGTGAATCGTACAACACCTTCGGATCCGCAAGTGTAGACTACACAGATTATTATAACTCAACTTAATAGTCATTTAGTAGCTTTATAATTTTATGGAATATGTGGTGGTGATGGGGAAGGCCTGAATATGCCATTGTAATATCCGATAATCCCCAGACCCGGATATTTACATTGTGCTAAAATGCACCCCTGATATACTTGCATTCGCCCGATCCCATAGATTTTTCAAGGATGCTTTCCTCGTGGCAGCCAGACCGCTACCAATGTTCGACACCTACAAGAAGTTCCTTGACCTGAACTTCAACAACATCAGCTGTGAGCTTCCAGTCGTCAAGGACTACCTGACCTCGTTCCCGGAAAACCTCCAGGCGATCGATGGCTACAAAGCCGTCAGGGGTTTCCTCAGGTCTTACGCTGGCAACGAGGCCACGTTCAGTTCGTACCGCACCCATGTCGAGCGCATGCTGCTCTGGTCGCTCCTGGTTGCCAAGAAGCCGATCCTGGAGCTGACTCGCAGCGACGCTGAGCGGTTTATGGAATTCTGCCTGAATCCCTTACCCGAATGGATCGGCCCAATCGTCAAATCTCGATTTCGCCGGATTGGTGGCCGCAAGGCATCTGATACTGACACCTATGAGATCAATGATGCCTGGCGCCCATTCAACGTCACCCATTCCAAAAGCTCACTCAAGATTGCCGAAGAGCAAAATCGGGAGGTCGAGTACAAGCCTTATAAGATGTCCCAGGGCTCTGTCGCCCAGGTTTTTGCCGTCTGCAGCAGCTTTTTCAAATACGCTGCAGATGAAGATCTGATTGAGAAAAAAAATCCAGTCCAAGCTATCAAGCAAAAGTCCAAGTACAAGCAGCGCAATACGGACATAAGCTCAGGTAGAGCGCTCACGCCATTTCAGTGGGATTATGTCCTGGAAACCGCTGAAACCATGGCCAATGACTCATCGATCCACGAGCGCACCCTCTTCATCCTGGCAACCGCTTTTTCCATGTACCTTCGAGTTTCGGATCTGGTAGGTCGAGATAACTGGTCTCCTCTCATGAGCGACTTCAGGAAGGACGACCACGGGAATTGGTGGTATCACGTTGTCGGCAAGGGCAACAAAGCTGCCAAAATCAGTGTGCGAGACGACTACCTAAACTACCTAAAACGGTACCGTGCTTATCTGAATCTGACGCCACCACTACCCTCCCCTGATGAAAAAACCCCGCTCCTGAAAACGCTAAATGGACGCTCGGGACTGTCTGATCGCCATATTCGCCTACTATTGCAAGAGGTATTCGACAAGGCCCTTGAGCAGATGAAAAAGGAAGGCCGTCCGGAAGATGATGTGGCTAGTCTGCGGTCGGCATCGCTTCATTGGCTTCGTCATACCTCGGCAACCTTTGATGCACCCCATCGAGACACCAAGGATCTACAGGCTGATCTCAGGCATGAAAGCATGAAGACCACCCTGGACACCTACTACAACGCCGAGGACGGCAAACGAGCCAGGTCGGTCAAGGGGCTGGGCCTGAAGGATCGTGGCTAGTTCGCCAAATCTTGTGGGGTTAGACGTCTGTGGCGCCTAACCTGCGAAAGTCCAATGCTGCCAGCGCCCTTTGCGGTGCTGATGCTTTTACATAGGCCTCGACGAGAGTATACGGTAGAGGCCTGGTTTATGGCTGGTGGGTACCAATTTGAACCTGATATAGACCTCTACCCAGCTCTTTGCCCTTTGGCTATAAGCTACTCCTCTTCCCTTTGCATCATCTCCTTCGCAGCTTTCAAGTATTTCTGAGCCTCTTTTTTGGAGATCCCCATTCGACTACAGACGGCTTCAATCGCAGCCTTCTCAATTTCTTTTTCGCTCATACCATCATTGCGTTTGAAAATTCGCCCATAAGCTTCAAGCAACGACCTGGATATTTTGAATGGAGATACCCCATCGCGCAGAGCCATAACAGTCGCCAACATAATCAGTGTCGTTGCTGAGCCGAATGAAGAATAGCCAATGCCTTTAATGGACTCGTAAGCATGCAATGCTAATTCCTGGGCTTTGTGTTGATTACCAGGAATAGACAAGTCTGCGTCTTGCTCAGCTTTAGCATTTGTGAGTGGCGAGTAGTCCATGGAAATAATGGAAGTGTGTTGAAAAATGGTCAATAAATTCAAAAGACCGATCTCTGACAACCCTCTTTCCTCGATATCTTTCGGAATGGCCTTTGGGTAATTTTCCTTGATAAGCCTTACATTCTCACTTGTAAGTGTCGGCTTGTATTTTGAATTTAAAACCTTTAGCACAACCAAGGACAATGCAGTCGCAACATGATCCTCATTGCCAATATAAAGATCTTCAATTCTTTTCGAAATTTCGTCGACGATTGCTTGCGTATCTTTGCTTGCCGGCATATATATTACCCCTTAGCTTTTTTTGGTTTGTTAGGGCATGCTGCTAGAGGCAGCCTCACCCTCCCCTTATTCCCATGTAGCTCGCTTTACAAGTGTAAATAGCCATCCCCCAGCTGAAATGAGCTTGGCAGGCAATGATCAAGCATGCGCGTGCCCTGGCATGCTTTTCGACCACTCCCAGGCCGACCAATCCTCGGGGGACGTCACCGAGGGCCCCAAAATCGCAGGATACATCAGGTCTTGCTAGCACGCACGAAGACATTGGCCAGAACCAGCATGATGTCAGCCTGCATTCTACGACTTTAGTCACGTCCCGCACGGCGATCCCAGTTGCCTCACACCTGATGCCCGCCTGGGGGATGGCGGGGAATGCAAGCGTCAAATAGCTTGGGAGTGAGTCCACGATTGTGACACTCCTCACTCAAAAGTGTTTTGGACACATGCTCCCCACACCCCAACACCCAGATGACCTCATGCTTTACTGACCAGATAAGCTGTGTTCTCATCATTCATTGACCAAAATGGTACCGGAATCCCAAATGTCCAAACGTTCAGAAGCGCTGATCATTGCCCATAACCAGCTAACCCGAATGATGCTTCCATCAACCGACAAACGCTGGGCTCAAGCGCTAAAGTTGGCTGAAAACGGTAAGCTCAACCAGGCTGCGGCGTTGGTCGTGCAGGTAGTGGATTCGATTGATATTGCCCCAGTTGACCACGAAGCACTGATTGACCGCCCACATGACTTTGTGACGCATGTTGATGAGGTGTTGAACCGTGTGATTGCTGAGCTTGTCATCGGCACCCTCATGAATGTGGCGAGCATCACCCACTCCCACTCCCCGGAAATGAATGAGATGACGGCAAGGGCTGCCGACATTGGCATCTACATGGCTGCCTACAATGCAGCCAGCGGCTTTCTCCAGGGCGGTCGTACCGTTGCCCAGTTCGAGCGTGCCGAAAAGTACTTTCAGATCGCCATTGCTGAAGCCAAAACACCGAATGAAAAGGCCGCTTGTTACGTGAACTACTGCCCCATTGTCAGGGACGGCTTGATTACGGGTAAGCCTGACCATGCTGCGGCTATCGATATTTATGAAAAAGCAGCCGACCTGGGCCTACTCATCGGCATGTTCAATGCGGCCAATGTTGGTTTCTGGGGATACAGGGAAGGTGATAAAAGCAACGCCAACCGCTCCGCCAGATGGCTGAAAAAGCTCATCGATGCTGTCGATGCTGGCCTACCCCGCCTCGCAATGGATGGCCCTCTTGAAGTCGACGGCCTGTATAACGCCGCACTCCTTCAACTGGCGGAATACCATATTCACGGTGACATCGATAACGCTGACCATGAATACGGCCTCACTTTGCTCAAGATGCATGACCCGAGAGAGTCAAAAACCCAGGATCTCGTAGATTTCCTTACCGATTGTGCTATTGGGGTGAGAGTTTCAAAGCTTGATAAGCCGCAGACTACGAGCCCTGGCAACAGCTGGGCCTGTGTACTGTCCGCCATGGACTGGAAGATCGGATCGGTCACTAAGCATCCGACATTGCCATTGGAACTCTTTAAGCTCGACGATGTTTCTCCCCAGGTATTCTTTGCTGTTGTGCACGCTCAATTCACGCCTGATGGGCATGCAGAGACGATAGCCATAATCCAGGAAGAACTGGCGCGGACAGGGGTTTCCAAATTCTTCCTTGTTCCGGCTTATGCTATCTTCAAAGAGTCAGATGGAGACGTTTTCACACCATTGCTCTACAACAACGATGGCAAGCGGTTCGTGGTATCGCTTGGACTTAGGACTTCCGTGCAGCAGCTCATGAAGAACGTCCAGAACAAGGCCAGTTTTACAGACCGGAAATTCAGCTCAAGATCGTGCGCCATCAGTATTGCTGTCAACCACTTGAATGGGGGCGTGGCGTGCAAGGATGGCTTCAATTTTCACAGCTCCTATGGCACTGTTCAGGGCTGGTGCTTGCCAATCCCACACGGCGAGCCGGAACTGAGCTTCCTCAACTAGGTCGAAAACCGATGTGCCCGGCTCGACAAGAGGCCTTGTCGATGGCTGAATGCCGTCGCGAGCTAGGATCCTTAGCCCAATAAGGTATCTGCTCTCAGAGATTCGCAGAAGCCCCAGAGGGAGGATGACTATCAAAGGCTATATTTTGGCCATGATAGCATCCTTCGCCCTCATCTCCTGGTATGCACGCGGTAATGCAGCAAAGGTCGATCAGATTGCGCAAGCCTTTGGTGAAAACACTACACCAGGCATTCATCAGAGCTATGTCTGGGATGAGGGGCTTCGAGACCTGGTCAAATCATTGGCCTCTACTGACCGGCAATGGCCCCTGGTGCTTTCCACGCCGCTGAAGTCCGGGGGCTATTCCGTAGACCTTGAGAAGCTGCGTGCAAGGCTGGTGGGGTGGGCTTCGCTGCACGTAGTCCCCGAGGCTGCAAATTTTGCCCAATTCCAAGATGTTCTAGGGCCGGAACATTACTGCTTCAATGGTGCCATAAAGGTCATCATGCCCATAAGCTCGGCTGTCGAGGGGGCATTGTCCTGCCGGGCAAAGACGATCAGATGAATGCTGGTTACAATGAACAGAAGGTGCTCAGCAAAGTGGCCAAATTTGCCAACCCTTATCATGCCAAACGGCAGATAGAAATGCCTGAATTGCAGGATAGAACACCTCAGTCGAGTTCGTTCGAACCCTAATGGGGTGATAAAAATCCGTGCAAACGCGAAGATCAATGCCTACCTTTGCAGTGCGCACCAGGCGGCTGGAGCGCGGCATGACCACGGGCACACAGCAGCACAATGTCTAGCGCCAGGTAGGCGATCTGAATGCCGCAGCCTTAGCAAAAATGGCCTGCAGCACGTCTACGGCGGGTTCGGAAACAAGCAGTTGGCGAATCGTTGGCCCACCAGGCACCAGCGTCTCAGCGACAAAGAAATGGATCATATCCAGCTCGCTGCAGCACGGTGCAAGGACATCCCAGAGGTCATGGAAATGCGGGATATGGTGCTGACCCTGGAATTGAAACAAGGGCACGTACAGATCGCGCAGGACGAATACACCCATAATCGATCGGTCGATCATCCTCAGTGTCAGCTCGGCAGTGTCCATGCCGAGGAACCCTGCAGCCTTATCCAGCGTCAACACGCCGCCTGTAGGGCTCAGCAAGCCGTGAAGCGCGATGACTTCACGCAGCTCGCGATCTTGCTGCCCGGCGCTAGCGATCAAAGCTCCCATCATTGCGGCCATGGTGTTTTCCTCATACGTTTCTGTGGGTGCGCAACCAATATACAGCAATCTCGACTGCATACAAAAACCGGATTTTGAAGGTGACTTGCCTTGCGCATGCGGTACGTGTGACGCTGAGGTAATAGCCCTGAAAAATGAGCCACGGATCGAACATGAGCAATAAACGCCTAACCCCAGAGGAAACAGCACAGAACAGGGTTTGGCCAGAATACCTGGTCAGTGCCGAAGCGATCGCCGCATACGTTTCCGAGCTGTCGCCGTATGAGGTTTCCCTTGAGCAGATCGAGGAACAATACTTTGGCTGCCGAGCCAAGCTGACCTGGATTGAGCTCAACACCCTGGTGCTTCATGACTCAGACCATCATGAGCCTAGCCAGCGCCGGCAGAAAAACGTCGACAGCCTCCCCATTGCGACGATGCCGCCCTTGCTCGTAGAAGACTTCCACCTGAAGGATGGCCACCATCGTCTGCGCAAACTCCGTCAGGACAACATGACCCATCACTGGGCTTATGTCATTGAAGAGGCCCCTGAGCCTTCCGCAGGGCCTGTAGCACGCAAGCCATCCCGATGGGATGAGATCTACGACCCCTCCCCATAATGACTGGATGGGCAATTTGTGACTCAACTCAACTTAATCACTAGTCATTTAGTAGAGCTATTTCAGGCCAACATTAATTGTAATCCACCAGCAGGTATACATTTAGTGTTCAACAATGGGTCTTGCCATAGATTGGGCACGCAATGATGCAGACCTCCTCTCACCCTTAAGCTAGGTAGCACTGGGGGTATCTTATGGGATTTGATGGCCGGTAAATGCTAAAGAGACCGAGGATGGCTAAATACCTTCATTCGAGTCTAACGAAACAAGCCGCTAGATCAATTTATTATTGATTTTCTGGGATCTCCCTGGGCACAATCAATTAAAGTCAGTACGGAAAGACAGGTGCGCCATGATTATAAAAAAATACACCAGAGTGCCTAAAGATAAATACATTCGACTGAAAGACCTTTTCCTTGAAGGATCTAGTGGCATGCTGGGATCTTCAAGCGACTATAAGTGCAAATTGGATAGCTCTTTGAGATTAATCGAAGATAATGGTGGAAGCATTGTAACAGCCGAGAACAACGGCTTAATTCAAGGATTTATCCTGGCGACCGATATTCACCCCGGAAACTTGATTAGCATTGAATACACCGCAGTTTCAAAGAGGCACATGGGAAAGGGCGTTTTTAAAAGGATGCTCGCTTTGCTAATAGAGAATGAGCATAGAGAAATTGGCTTGGCTTGCCTTCCTCACTTAAAGTCATTTTACTCAGACCTTGGATTTAAGCCAATAGATTCACGGAGCGGATTTTTAATAATGATTACCCACACAAGGATGCTCGACGTCGTGTTAAAAGCTAAAAACTCAAAGCTAGTAGCACTAAAACCAAATAAAAACAAAATATTTGAGTCAATATCCACAGGAATGGAGCCATAATCTCTCAAGTAATAATCAGCGTCCTGTCCTTATGGCATATCGAATGAGCTTTTGAAAATTTATCCCCCGTTCGGTTCAGGCGCGTGCAACGTGATCATCGTAACTCCAATTGCATCGCCATCATCACTCACCAAACTGCTAGACCCACCCCCTCCTCCGACAGTTCCAGATGCCACGTCATTCAAAGGCTTCGAGGTACAATAAAACCCTACCAGCTATCACCTTCGCTTCCGCCGCTCGATGAGCAGCACAGCATTTGATTGCATTTAACAGATGGAAGCCTAAAGTATCGAGGTAGGTGAAGGGCTGTAAAGGGCAGCAAATTCAACGCCACGAGCGAGAAAATGACTCAGGGCGCGAAGCCATCAACCTCGTATACCCAGCGCTTCTCCAGTCGCTGATCCAGGTTAACAATACGGCGCTTTTTGAAGTTGATTTGCCCTTGAATAGTCAAACCAGACTCGCTCTTGATGGCCACATCGAACATGCTTGATATGGATGGCGTCGTCTCTGCCAGCGTGGTGAGCACCCTACCTACCGAGACGAGTAATCCAACCAGGCCTTTGGTGTTGTCAGGGTTTAAATCGGCGGATTGGCTTTGCAAAAAATCGCATAAAATCTGGGTGACTTCATTCCTAAGCTCTTGGCCCTGTTCGGGAGTCAAACCAGCGGGCATGCCGAACGCTACTTCACCTGGAAGCAATTCACTCTGATTCTTCACGCGCCCGCCGTTGGCAAAATCATCAAGCTCAAGGAAGAACAGTTTTGCTTGCCTATCTGTGGCAGCGGACACCATAAACATAGTCCTGCCACCAATAGGCTCCTTAATGCCAAAAAGCTTTAAATCAAATCCCAATATTGCATCAGCCAATCCTTTAACATCCTCATGGCCGACAACATCCATACCCTTGAGGTGACCATGCCCAATCATGCCTAATAAATGACTTCCACCAGACACGCTGGCGTGATTTTTTGATACGATGACTTTTTCGCATTTATCATGGACAAATTGGCCGTTTTCACTAACACGCCTATCCGCCAAAACGATGCAGTGAGTACCCAGATGCATGCCAACCAGAACTGTCATTGTACTGTAAACCCGTATTATGGTGATGGTTCATGCGACGTCTTGAACCTTCAGCGGATTCGTACAACTCTGGCGTCGTGACCTGAAATTTTTAATCCCCTTTCATTATCCTTGGGAGCCCATGATGAATCAATCTTACTGATCACCTGGCGCCTTGCTCAACCGGTAGTGTTCAGTATGAAGAACCGGCTCAAAACGCCTGTATAAACCCCGCCCCAAACCATATCACGACACTGGCTAATGACCGGTGGCTGACCAGGCTTCTGAATTTTGTGAGCAAGACGGCCCTCCTGGCCTTGATTGCACGCGGTAATGCGGCAAAGGTAAGATGGAAAAAACAGGAGGTTTTGTCATGAATTTTCTCGTTAGAAAAGACCGTATGTGCGGCCCCCACCACGGCGTGCTCTTCAAAGCGCTGGATGAGGTTTACTATGACTCCAGTGGCGCAGGTCATGCAGCAGCAGGTGAGAAGAGCTATCCACACTTCAATATCTTGGAAGACAGCAGCGCCATTGGGGCAGTCCACGAAAATCTGCATCAGTTCTTCAATGAGCCGGAGAAGCCTGGAGCGCCTCGCGCCCTGATGCTTTCAATCGACTGGTCTCAACACGGCTCGGGCAACAGTCAAGCCAGAGCTGAATGGGCCAATTTCATCGATATGGCGCTTTCGAAGCGGCTGATCAATGATTTTCCGCTCGCGGAGGATGTCGATCTCTTCCTGCTCGTGGATGACACCCTCTACCCAGAACCCTTCCAGCACATCGACCCCGCAACGACCAGGCTGCTGGACTACTCCGGCATGGATTTGAACACTGCGATTGACTATGCCGTCTCTTTCATCAAGGAGGCATACCGCCAGGAGAAGCCCTATGTGCCATCCTGGAAGCGTGATCAGGAGCCAGATGCTGGGCCAACAGTCCCTTAAGAACAGCGCTCAATGAGACGCGGGGAAGTCCTGAGGGTCTTCTCCAGACCCCTCCTCCCCCGCAGCAGCCAATTGAACAGAGGCTGCCCCAGGATCATAGTTGTACTATCCCTGGACAGAGACCTGAGTGAGCGTGAACCATTGGCGCTAAAGACCATTGGCCGTGATGACAGAAGATGAACAAAAGGGCCTGATATGGCCCTTTCTTATCCATCAAAGGCCAAGATCATCGCTAAGAAAATCTCGGCGATTTTTAGGTGCTTCACCGTTCTGCTCAGAAGACGGTCGTGATTCAACAGATAACTTTAGAAGCTCCCAGTGAGCAGCGTACTTGAGTTTGGCGAATTGAATTTTTTGGCACAGACCCTGATAATCAGGCATTGCCTCACTGCCAGCCTGGATTTCACTCACATAGCCTTCCACGGCGCTGGAAATTGCATCGTGGTCAAGGTCAAAAACAAAACCAGGATCGGCAGCAAACGGATCCGGGGCGTTCAGCCGGGCTGCAACCCACTCTTCCTTGTTGAGCACGCCTGGCACCACCGATACACCTTGCATGATGTCTTCCAATCTTGACGAGTCCAGGCCCTCCAGCGCGTCATCCTTCAGCAGCACCTGGATGGCCTTCTTGGCTGTGTTCAGTTTTTTCTCTACTTCAAATGAGCCAGTTGAAATGAGGTCACTGATGCGCCCCAGGAACGTCATCGATGCCCTGCTCAACTCATGTTCTGTCTTCTCATTGATGACAAAGCGGGTCAGTGAGCCTACGAGCTTGTCGCGCAGCTCAAGATCTTGAACGGCGATCGACAGATTTGCTTTTTCCTGCTGTGAAGACCAGGCGGCGGCAAGGTCAGCCGCCAATTGTGGATTTTTCTTATCGGCAGCAGAATCGGGAGTCATGGACATGGTTGTGCACTCAAAAGCTATTTCCAACATTTTGGCATAGCGGTGAAGGCCGCGTAAACGAAGCGCTACCAGGTGCTGGGTAATCAGCCCCTTGAAAATCGTCACCTGGGAAGTCTGGCCTGGGCTTCCCCTACCCCACTCATCCTCAACAGCTAATTTCGAATAGTCGTTGAATAACTGGCTGCCACCTAGATCGATGTCTAAATGATCACACTTGGCCTGCCCTGGGCTAAACGCTATGATTTAGGCCAAGGCTGTTCTCTCGGACTGAGCGCATGACCAGCAACCACGTCGACCTGATCAGAAAACTCGCCCTGGAAAACAGTCGGCTGCATGACGCACTGAAAAAGGCCGAGAAGCTTTATGCCACATCCACGGGTGAATCGCTGTGCAAGTTGCTAGGTGTTCAAGACCTGCTGATGCCGGACGTGATTGAACCGCCCCGACCAAAGCCCGAAGCCAAAAAGATTCTATCCACCCCAGCCAGCGGCCAGGCAATGACTGATGGCCATAAGCATCTGAACCGACTGAACGCCCTGAAAGCCCCGCCTTTGAAGTCAAACCCTGCGAATTTCAGGCTGGGCGAGCACCTGTTGACCGATGAACAGCAGGCCTCGGTCGAACTTGCCATTTCCGGAGACAGCCTCAAGATCGAGGCGGGCGCCGGCTCCGGCAAAACCAGCAACCTGACCGCCATCAGCGAGCACATGGGTAAGCGCAAAGGCCTCTACCTGGCCTTCAACCAGGACATTGTCAAAGAAGCCACCCGCCGCTTTCATGAACGCACCTCCTGTCGAACCACGCACTCTGTGGCGTATGCAGCCGTAGGTCACTTGTTCCAGCACCGGTTGAACCTGAGGCTCACCAGTCAAATGGTGATCGATGCCTTGCATCTACGCGACTGGGATGGCATTTCCAAATGGGCCCAGGCCAACGTGATTCGCTTGTGGGTCTCGCAGTTCACCCAAAGCGACGAGCCTGAAATCGGGAAAAAGACCATCCCCTGGAAGGCCATCAACCTGTTGACCAAGCAAGGCGATCGACAACAAGCCTATGTCGCTGCTCAGCCAATCGTAAAACACCTTTGGCCAGCGGCTGTGAGGCTCTGGGATCTCCTCAGAGACGTGAAAGGCACCCTGCCCATCTCACCGGATGTCTATCTGAAGATCTGGGCGCTGAGCGAGCCTGTGCTGGCGTGTGACTTCATCTTGTTTGATGAGGCCCAGGACACTGCCGGGGTAATGATGAAGCTCATCAATGATCAACCTTGCCAGGTGATCTGGGTGGGGGATCGCCGGCAGCAGATCTATGCCTGGCGCGGCGCTGTCAATGCCATGGATGCCATCGACACCCCTCACACCACCGCCCTCACCTGCTCTTTCCGCTATGGCCAGCCCATTGCCGAGATGGCCAACCTGGTGCTGGCTAATTTCTTGAAGGATTCGAGTTTCAAGATCGTGGGATCACCGCTGGTGGAGTCCAAACTTCAGGAGATACGAGATCCCAAAGCCATCCTATGCCGCAGCAACCGTGGTGCGATGAATGAGCTGATGATGGCTCTCAAGCTTAAAAAGCGCGTGCACATGTCCAGCGATGTGTCACCCCTCATCGTTGAGATCGAGTCATGTCAGCACCTCATGCGCGGCACCCGCCCCCGATCACCCGAGTTCCAGTCGTTCAAAGACTGGAATGACCTGGTCGACTATTCGCAGACTGAAGTGGGTGCCGAGCTGGCGCCATTGGTCAAACTGCTTAGCATGTGGTCGCCAGATGAGCTGCTGAACGCCTTGCGCGCCGTGCAGCATGTCACCCAGGCACAGTCCGATGTTTCGATCTCTACGGTGCACAAGGCCAAGGGCCGCGAGTTTCCGACAGTGAAGCTGGCCGATGATTTTGCCTTCCCCGCGACCGACGCCGGAAAATCCAAGATCCCCTTCAGCGAGGAGGAAGCCAGGATCTTTTACGTCGGCATCACCCGCGCCCAGTTTGGCCTGGATGTGACTCAATGCCGGGCGGCGCAGGTAGCCCTGGATTGGTGACTGATCCCTCACCAGTGGGCGAGTCACCTGCCCTTCGTCATCTCGCTTTACATGTATATTGTTAGCCTCCACGGTGCATGGTTTAATCATCTCGCGCCGCTAAAACCGCGCAAGCACCTGGCCCTCTGTCATCCGCTGTCCGTGCCCCTTTTCGCACCAGTGTTTGACTGGCCTCGTTAGGGCGCCTGGTGTGCCGCCCCATGGTGGAGGCGCGCCCGCGCCACGAAAAACAATTCCGGCTTCAGCAGCCGACCAGAAAGGATCAAGACCGTGAAACTCATCCGCACTGCCATTTTTCTGCTGGCATCCATTGCCATAGCCGGCTGCAACGGCATCCCCAGGCCGTCGCTGCTGTCGGGCCCTGACGAAGGTTTTTTTCGTGTCTACTCCGGGTTTCCCACCCCTTACCTTTTTGCGGGCTCTGCCGTGCAGTGGAACGAGGACTATGCGGTGACAGTCGCGCACATTCCGTTCATCTCCGGTACGGTCTATGAATGCAGTACGGGCTGTGACCTGAAGTTCTTCAAACACCCAGCCAACGGCAAAATCCCGAAATGGCGCTCGGCTGTACCGGGTGAGCGGGTAACGGCCATGGGCGCGAGCCCATTGATGTTCTCGGTCAAAGGCCAGGGTCGCGCCTCAAAACTCAGCTTCAAGAACACCGATGAAACCGGGGGTGAGCGGTATGCCATTCACGATGCACCCCTGGTCAAAGGCATGTCTGGTGGGCCAGTGTATGGCGACGACGGGGCGGTGCTGGGCATCAATATCGGATTCTTCTCGACCACGTTGAACCCCGGCAATACCAAAATCGCCAGCTACGATCGCGTGTCGCTTTACGTTCGGTATCAAACCATTGAGCGGGAATGGCAGCATCACCTCACTGCCATCGGCCATTCAGAAAGGCGCCTGATGGTTACATCGAAATCAAACCCCTAAGGCAGCGGCAACTCTGCCCTTGACCTGGGGTTGAACGCTAGGGCTTCTCGCGCATCAAACAGAATCACCGGCAGCTTTGGCGCGAATGTAGCGGAAGGCGTTAGGCCTGGTCTGTTGCATCAGCAGCTACGGCACCAACTTTTGATCGACACCGAGCCATTGCGCCAAGTCTCATAGGCAGAGGCCATCATCCGAGCACTCAGAAACCAACCTGGGGATTCTTGGAATATTTACGGTTTGCTGGGCTGCCACTTCCGGTGTTGTGGGTGCTCGACTCACGGGTTGGTCAGCGGTTTCCTGGAGCATATTGCTCACCCGGTCAACCTTAGGCCCGTGATACCGTTCACGCCCCAGGATCATAATCTTGGCGGGGTCGAAGACACAGAACCACTCCACATCCTCCAGCTTCACACGAAAGCCGTCATAGCCAGCCTGCTGCCACTTACCTCGATGACGGTGGATGGTCTCACCCCTGGCGGTCTGCAGGTAGTAGGCGAATTTCTTGGCCGAGACCTCAACCAGCTTCAGTCTGGCAATGTCGGCACTGACTACACTGGGGTTCTTTGTGAAATCCCGCCTAGAGGTCGCCCGGAAGGCCCAGGACAAGGCCTCATCGCGATTGTCGCTGAAGAAGTGGCCAAAACCCGTTGTCGGATTGTCGCAGCTCAAGCCCAATCGTTTGGAGTCAAACGCATCGAAATCGAAGTTCGTGCCGTGATACACGACAGCAGGAATTTCTCGAATCGGCTTGCTTCTTTGGCGCTGTTGGCTTGAGGGGGCTTTCTGTTCTCGGATTGGCATGGGAGGCTCCGGTATTTGATACCAATATACCCGCAAGCATCCGGACTTTTCCAGTATGAGGTCAATCACGGGACTGACCGAATCTCCTGCCCGCCCTCAGGCCTGATTACCGTGGAATGCGGTAGTGGTTAACCAACCTAGGAAAGAAATAGATAACGATCTACGATCTGGTAAACACCCCACCCTGCAGAGCGGGGTCGTTCATGCTCAGCCAGCGGTTCATTTCTGATTGGGGCGCTGCAGCAGTTGGCAGCTGAAGGCGAAGCCGTAAGGGAACGACATGGCCAGGCCGCAGAAGAGCTTGATCGCTCCTGATGGCAATACATCTTCAAAGGCTGCTCCCCAGGGGGAAATGGCCGCAAACTCCGGATCCACTTCCCGCTCTCGACCAATTTTATGGTAAAAACCCGCCAGGATCATGCTGCTCTCGCCCACCGGCAGACTCCTTTGCAGCACAGGCGTGCCGTTGATGCGGAACATCACATCCATGCTGTCCTTGAAGCCCTGCAAGTAGATATCCGATGCGCCTTTCGCAAGGGCCTCCTGCACAAGCTCCTCCACCACCTTGATGTGCTCAGTGCCCTCCTCCCAGTCGATCTCCTCATTGGGATAGAGGTGGGTGAAGGACAGGGAGTGATCGGTAAAAGGCCTGGAATCGATGTGCTGAGCGATGTTCATCGGTGAATTCCTCTTGGATAATTGGAGCCTGGTGGCTGCAGAAGCCCTCGGAACATGAGGCTAGCCCAGGAAGAAACCTACGTCAATTTATGCATTACTCGAATCCGACGATTGGCAATCGTCAGCCTGCACTCTCGGGTTAGCCAGGAATTGATGCCCGCAACTCACTCCACGCCCTCACGAGCAATCGCACCACGGACATGGAAATAACACGCACCAGCGTGCTTAATGGCTTCGAGGCCCTCGATACATCCGGCCAGAACGGCCTGTACAGGCCCTGGAGAGCGTGCACCGTGCCGCCTAGGGGGATCGCCGCGCCTTTGCTTGCAAACCCTACACGCTTCGCCAAAAAAGCCGGGGCTGCGCGACAAGCACCTGACCAGGGAATTGCGGATTTTGCGGTGTGGGGCTGTTTCATAGGCAGGAGTACATCTGTACTCTTTGAGTGACATTGCATGACTGCATTGTGCCATTACCCCAATTTGGGGTAGCTCTATGCCCTGTTCGGGGCGTCCCCCTCTAAGCTCACCCTCTTTTTTTTGGTTTTTTCGATCCGATCGAGAACCTGTTCAAAATCGTCAGCTTTGTCATGCTGGGCATCGGGATATCCAAGTTCAGCTGCAGCTTTGGCGCGCTCAACCACACGCTGCTCCCTAGGATGCTGACTTAGTAAAGTGCTCACTGATACCACCTTAAGTTCATGGGCTGCATGAACTTTACCCCTAATCGATGCGGCGCGCATGTTCAAATTGATTCTGCTGCAAGAAGAATCTTTTCAGCTCTAACTGCCAAATCTGCCTATTCGGTCAATTTCGCAAGCTTGACGACTGAGGACAGTCCCACGCTGTAGAAGAAGGCGAGTAAGCTACACTACCTCAAGGCCACGTGAGTCGACCTTGGCTTCAATGGGCTGCACCGTTATGCTTAGCGCCTCTAAGTCACAATGCAATGGATACCAACCATGATCGAAATTCATGCTGACGTACGCGAGCAACGCTCGGGCATCGTTTCCAGTCTGAAACGCCGCACGGACGTTGAGGTAGTGGATGCTGCCTTGCCCATTGGTGATTTTTCGGTGGGTGGCGGGATCGTGATCGAACGCAAATCAGCTGTAGACTTCATCAACTCGATCGTCGATGGCAGGTTCCATGAGCAAATGATCATGCTCTCCCTGAACTACGCCAAGCCGACCGTTCTACTGGAAGGTGACATATTCAACACCCGCTCTAAATTCGCTCCCGCCGCCCTGGCGGGCGCGGTTGCCTGGATTCATGCGCAGGGCGTCTCGCTGATCCCCTCGTCGAGCGTCGATACGACCGCTGAAATCATCTACTTCATGGCGAAGAACGCCCAGACGGAGATGAAGGATCGCCCGCTTCGCGCCAAAAAGCCTGCTATCACCGAATTCAACGCTCGCTTCGTTGCTGAAAGCCTGCCGGCCATCGGCCCTGGAAACGCCAAAAAAGCGCTGGAGCATTTCGGCTCGCTCAAAGCCCTCTTCAATGCAACGCCAGCAGAGATCAGCAAGATCCCTCGCATTGGTATCGACTCTGCGACACGAATCTGGGAAGTGATCAACTGGAGTGCCGCCTCCTGATGCCGCGTTAAACGAGCGCACGGGTAACAAGGGCCATCTACATCACCTGGTCAGTCGGTCACATGCCAAACGCTATGCGATCGCTCGACCAGGATGATGCATCAACACTCAGGGCCGTCGTCCATCAGTGATGGCCACCGTTGATGCGGTGCGTATGCCTGGACACATTCCCGCATGAGCTCGGCTGGCACCCTGGCCAGGGCCCAATCAAGCCAGGTCACGCCTTGACGCTCTACCCTCTCTTCCATGATGTCAGTTGCAGCCTGATCACTGAGATCAGCCGCCATGTCCTCGCGGATGCCTCGACCTGAACAGGCGTCAAAAACCGACACATCCAGCACCCCCTCGTCGAAAGCGTCATCGACCTCGGATGGCGTCAATCCTGCGCCGTGAGCAATGAACTCAATCGCATGGGCCAGCTCATGTGTGATGGTTGCCAGAAACGCTGAAATGTAGGTTTCTATGCGTGGGGGCAGATCTGCTGCACGGTCTCTTTCCGTCTCCTCACGCACCCAATTTCGGAGTTCGAGCTCGTCACAGCCAACGATCACCCGAAACCGGTCAGCACACCACGCGGTAGTATCGAACGCACCCGAGGTTGTGGCAAAGATGCCCAGGCACCCATCGTCATTACGATCAAGAATGGCGCTGATGTCGCTCAGCGCGGCGCACAGGTGAACATCGACCTCGACCAGCCTGCTTGCATCTGGAAATTGGATGTCGGGGTAGGCCTCTGAGGGGAGAATCGAATGCAGGTTTTGCAGATCGGGATGGTGAGCCATCACCTCAACCACCGCCGACATCATTCGCGCCAAGGGGGTTTTCAGGTTCAAGGGCTGCAGGTCATCGATATCGAGGTCATTGCAGGTTCTGAGCGTTGGCTTAATTTTCACAGAGTGGGCCTTTTCTTACCATTATCGCAGCCCGTTCTTTCGTGATGCAATCATCACCCGCCAAACTCTTAATGCAGCCAAAACCCCGCTTGATTGCCTTCAGTGAAGCCACAGCCTGCCCGTTACAGCAGAAGCCAATATTTCAACAAACCGACCCGCAAGCCGTTTCACCCGGATTGGACAGGTGTGCACGCCTACCCTCCTAGTTACACGCCAGGCCCGGCTCCCGTATACTGCTTCTAATAGGCACCGCTCATTATCGCAGGTACACCATGTTTCCAGTCATTCAAATCGAAAGCTTCTATCGCAGCAAGTTGGATGGCCTGTGGCTTGATGATGAATACCCTGCTATCGCCAGCTTGTGCGAGGAATGGCTGGTCAGTCTGATCCCCGAATCCATGAACAGCCTGAAAGTGGGAGACCTCAAGCCCGCTGGCCGCGCCATGGTAGAAATGCAGGGGCAGGAAGATGCCATGGAAGTCATACAGTGGCAGGAAGGCGACTCCGACTACGCGAACAGTGACCGTTTGCAATTCGCACTCGCCATGGCGCTTTCCATCCCCGGTAAGAACACCGATGCACTGTTTGCGGCTTATTACGACACGCTGGATCAACAGTCGTTTGAGATCGGTGCTCACATGGAAGACATCAATGGAAAGATCCAGGATCACCCCAAGGTTGATGTGTACCAAGCGTTCAGCCTGCTTTCTGGGCGCGAATATTACCGTGTTGCCCGCCAAATCTACATGACGGAGCTGGAGCATGTGCGTCTGCAAGCGGTTGCCAGGGACGATGTCGGCGTCTTCAAGTGGACACTGCCGGAGGACACCGAGCGAGCTTCCGTTGTCGCCTACACGGCCATGCTGGAGTTCCCGGTAGACCCCGAATCAGCGATTTACAAAAGCATCGTGACGGATGAAGTGGCGGAAAAAGCCCTGTTCAGGCGCCAGGTCTCCAAACTTCGGCACATCGCCATGGCCATGAATGATGCGGACACCCGTGAGGTCTACGGATTTGAGCGCCCTCTCCCTGATGAAATGCCGCTTCTAGAGCCGTTCAAGGAGAACAACTTCCCTCGCGCCACTGCCGACACATTCATGCACGCCCACAGGCAGCCAGATTTCGCACAGAAGGTGATGCGTGATGCATTCCAGGTGACAGGCTGCTTTTTTGACATGATGCAGAATAACCTGGTTGGGTATTGCAATGCTGGCTTCGTTCAGGAGGTGACCCAGGCGTTCATCGATGCCGGATTGACCCCCTCCTACCTCATGTCCACGGGTGTTTGTGGCGACCTCGAAGGCGACAGTCCTGTGACGCTAAAACGTGCTTTAAGCTGGCTGGCTAACATGGGGCCACGCAACTGGACATTCTACGGCTATCTGTACCAGGAGTTCCTCAAGCCCTACATCGCCGAAGAGATCATCGCCAACTGTGAGGATGACAGGTCGATTGAGGCCCTGTCGCAAATCACAGGCGATCGTGTCTACATCGAAAATGCCAGTGGCGCGGCCCTCGCCAGCATCTGCGAAAGGGATCTGGGGCTCTAATCAGCCCCACTAGCATCATCGGGCTTGAAGTCACTTGTCCTTCCCTAATTGTCGGTTTGACTGTATATTGCATTCAACTTTTGGGGACGACTATGACTGAATCCACTGCAGCGTTGGACAAAAAAGCCCGTAAAGCCAGTGACAGCAGCATCATCAAGCTGCTGCCGGCGCTGGTTGAACATACCCGCTGGAACGACCCCGTCAAGCTGCGCGAAATCCTGGTTGAGCTGTCCGAAAAAACCAGGCTCAGCTACCCCGCCATCCATAAGCGAATCGAACGCGATCTTCGCCATGGCCTGGCGCCAACGCCAATGCGAACCCTACCGAAAAACCTGGTCGAACTGTCCATGCCCGTCATCCAGCTGGAAGACGTGGTGCTTACCGAACAGCTGAAAGCCGAGGTGCTGGCAATCATTCAAGAGCACGATCGCGTCGAAGACCTGGCTGCGTTTGACCTGAAGCCACGACACAAGGTGCTGCTGTACGGTGCGCCGGGCAATGGGAAAACGCTGTTGGCCGAAGCGCTCGCCTCCTCCCTGGACATCTCCTTTGTGAAGGCCAAGTACAGCGGCCTGGTGGACAGTCACTTAGGTGAGACAGGGCGCAATATCGCCGCGATCATGGAATATGCGGAGTCTGGCCCGTGCCTGCTTTTCCTGGATGAGTTCGATGGCTTGGCGATTGACCGCGCCGCTACCGGCGATGTGACTGAGATGCGCCGGGTTACCAACCAGCTGTTGATCTCCCTGGACAAGCTACCCCACTACTGTGTTTTCGTTGCCGCCACCAACAGCGAGTCCTTGATCGACAAGGCGATCCTGCGCCGCTTCGACTTCACCCTGAACATTCAGGCGCCGTCCCCCGACCTCGTCCTGCAGCTGGCACAGAAGGAGCTCGACCCCGCACGAACGCCAGGCAACAATGTGCTGCACTATGCGCCGCGCATCGCCCAGCTGAAGCTCAAGAACATGAGTGAGACGGTCATGCTTTGCCAGCAAATTCGTCGCGACCTGGTGCTCAATGACGGCCAGGGAATTGAAGCCATCCTCAACAAGACTCAAGCACAAGATTCCTGAAGCACCCAAGCAGCACCCGACCAGTCCATGGCCAAGCCATGCATCCTCCATGTGGCCAGGCTGGCCAGGGTCGCAGGGAGCATCTTCCCAGTAGCTGCCTGCGAGCCTTCCGGGGCTTGCCAGGCGGAGCGATGAGTCGCTATTACCCTCGCGCCATCGCTTTTCCTGGATATTGGCAAAGCAAACCCCTTATCATTGCATGATCACCCCCTCAAAAGCAGGACGTTCATGGAAAAGCCTAAGCGCAAATCCCTTTCCCTTGAAGAGACATTCGCCTATCTCACCAGCCTTCCGGAGGCGGAAGCGGATCTGCTGCGGCGCTATTTCACGAAGGACATCGAGTTCTTGACCCAGATGCAGTATGCCCAATCCAAAATCCTGGGCAAGCATCTGGTTGCCTTGGGATACATGGATCCTCCGATCGAGCAGACCGACGAGGAGCGCATTGCGATGTGGGCCAAGTATGGCTTGCCGGTGTCAGTTCCCAAGGGGCGCTGCCCCTTCAGCGATTCCATGATGCTGGCCGAGCATGATGGCGTGCCGTACTGCGTTGACGAGCATACTCATCTGCTCAAGGATGGTAGCGACAAAGATATTCACCGGAACATTGGCCACCGGCAAATGCTGATCGACTGCTACCACGAGAAGATCAAGTCAGTGTATGAGCACTGTGTGCGGCTCGATCGCGGCCCTGTGTGGGTGATGGTTGGAGGTGGGTCACAGGTACAAGCCTTCTTCGGGCATGACCAGGGCTACTTCGCCATTCTCTTCCTTGATGACTGCAATCTGCCCCGTGATACTCAGGCGCAACGTGAGAAGCTGGCCAAAAAATGCCACACCCTTCAGCCGCAAGGCGAGCTTAATGAGCAGCTCCTGGGCGGAATGAAATTGCCTGGCGTCAAGGTTGAGTATTTTGGCCAGGCTCCATCTCCCATGGACTGAGCGGTGCTCGGCACATACCCGTGTTTCATTGAACAATAAGCTGATCCAGGGTGCTTGAATGCTCAAACAAATTGCGCAATCCCTTTACAGGAACGTTTTGGACGAAGTAGGTGTACCGGCGAGCCTTACCGCCGTGATCCAAGACCACCCTTCTCTTAGGCAGGTCGTATTCGAGGAGAAAAAGACCGCCGCCTCTCGCGACATTCAGCAGTGGGAGGATCTTGGACTCAGCTCAAGAGGATTTGACGCACAGCGTGGTGTGCTGCTCGGCTGGACTGATACTCAAGGCAGCTATGCTTCGATCGATCTCCCGGTGACTGCGCTCAGCCGCCTGGTTAGCACCCGAACAATCGAGCAGTTCACCTGCGATATCACTGACATCGAAACCCTGGGTGCAGCCAAGAGCAACCTTTCTGAGTACAACAACCTGGACGAATTTGCAGAACAAAGGTGCGCCAATTTACTCGGCGACATCAGCAAGGAAGGCCTGTTGAAAATGCTTGAGCATGACCAGATCCGAAGCGTAGGTGCCAATGCCACCGACACCCTCAGCCGTTATGGTTGGGATGGTCGCCTCAACCTGCTCAATGAAGGGGGGGCGCACCATTTCGCGGCGGCACGGTACATCGCAAAACGCACAGGCATCCCCGTTCCGATCTGCACAACGCTGCATGAACATGTGTTCGATCCATTGGCTGTGGCGCAGCTTACCCAGCAGTTCGACATCTTCGCCATAGGTGATCCAGCGAATGATGCCAGGTCTCACCTGGCGCTGCAGGAGGCGTTCAAGAAGGTCAGGGCTACCTTCTTCATCGGCGCTCTGCCCTGGAGCGCGGGTGACTATGCCAGAGACGCCAGCGCCATCTTCCTGCTCAAGAATGACCGCAAGTCCGAGCGGATTGCCGACCTGTTTCGCAAAGAGGGATTCATGGATCTCGGCCAGGTGCTGGAGAGCAAATTGGTCGTGCAGCTGTCAGCCACCAAAACAGCTCTCGTGCGTTCGCACCAGCCTTCCGAGCTGGACATGTAGCGGTTGCGCACTCCAGTCGAGCATCACGCATCTGGCGGCCATGATGGATCTGCAGCCAGATGTTAGCGGTGTTCAGTTGGGCAGCCTCAGGATTCGGCACGTCACAAAAAATTTATTGGGCATTGCTTGGACTACACACCGAAGTCGGACGCTCACTCCCGAAGACAGCCTCTCTTCAAGCAAAAGACCGCAAGGCATTATGCGGACGTCGGCCAAGTCAACGCCTGAGGCCAGGGCTTCAGTCATGTAGAAACCTGCAAGGGTATGGCTGCACTCCAGTGCATTAAATTCCTGCCTGACCACAGTTTTACCCCTGATCGAGTGCAAAAGTGTCATGTGCCCAAGCTCGCCGATCAGATCCAGGCTCCCAGAACCCATCTCGACTGCATCTTCCACCAAGCTAAGGAACTTCGAGCTCATCGCGAGTGCATCGTTCTCGCTAATCCACTGCGCAGGCGGGCAGAGATCGAGGAGTGACAAACCTGGGCTTTCATACTCGTTTGGAGCGCTCATGGGGAAATCCGCATTGAAAATCTACTGTACCAGGGGTGGGGCGCGTCACGGGCACAGCTCGATTAGTGGCCATGGATCGCGGTTTGTTGCGGGAAGGCCGCCCACCCGTCTTTGACCTCCAGCAGCACGACATACGTTGCCATGGCCGCTGCGACATGCTTGATGGCATGCCCTGCCATTTCGGAGTGAAGCCACCCATAAATGGCGTGATCCCAGTGCTCAAGCACCTTGGCCAGCACGTAGAAGCCCAAGACTTTCCAGATCACGTGGCTCTGTTACGCAAGGCTTCCCGAACCCTTTACCAGGATTGGAATGAGCAGGATGGGGAGAAATTGGACGATCACATAAGCCCGCAGATCACCCGCACCCTGGGCTTCCGTATAGCTCCAATACGCGACCGATGCGATACCCAAGATCAACAGTGGCCAGAGTCCCAGGCGAGCCGCGCTGAGGTTTGCGTGACAGCCGACAATGATGGAGAAGAACGTCATGAAGGAGATCGTCATCGGCAGCCTATCCCAAATCAGAGATTGATTGGTGGGATCAAAATGGTAGTACCCGGAGCCCAGTCCGGTCAGGAACACGCCGGCAAAGAATGCGGCGCCAGCCCAGGGCAACTCTTGCATGACAAGACCTGGCGGTGTGTGACCGCTGGTTTGTCTTCGACACTCGCGCAGCCCAAGCCATCCCACAATCACGAATGGCAGGTTGGAGACTACGTTCCAGAAATTGCTTATACCCAGGAGGTGACGGTGATCACCAAAGGCATGGTATTCCACGTCTTGCGGGATGCGAGGCATGGTGCCAACAACGATCAGCGCCAACAGGGTAACCAGGAGGACAACGCCCCATTTGTAGGGATTGTTCAGGAGTGGTGCCCGCATATCCAGTTCTCCGCTGCGCAAAAAGGGGGATCGCGTCGACCAATCAGGCCGCGATGCCGATAAAGTCTACTGCTCGCGCAATGATTGTCAATATATGTCAAAACCAGTCATGAGTAGCCTTTAGATGTTTATTGACACCATTTGAAACAACTGCTCTAATATTCTTTCCCAATCACTGAAGGATACCTAACATGGCTGGCGCAAGCCTGCTGACCCTGATGGACGATGTCACCACCCTGCTGGACGACATTGCCCTCATGACCAAAACCACCACCCAAAAAACAGCCGGTGTTTTAGGCGACGACCTGGCGGTGAATGCCCAGCAGGTCGCGGGGGTTCGAGCTGATCGTGAACTGCCCGTCGTCTGGGAAGTGGCCAAGGGATCACTCAAGAACAAAGCACTGCTTGTTCCTGGGGCCATGTTGATCAGTACTTTCACGCCGTGGGCCATCACCCCCATCTTGCTGCTGGGTGGCGCCTACCTTTGTCTTGAAGGCTTTGAAAAAGTCGCGCACAAGTACCTGCCCCATGAAAATGATCAGGATGTGCACGCGGACACCAAGGCTGCTGCAGGCAAGACCCCGGCTGAAATCGAAAAAATGAAGATCAAGGGTGCCATCAAGACAGACTTTGTCTTGAGCATCGAAATCCTTTCGATCGCCCTGGGTACCGTCCAAGGCGCCAGCCTGCTCAACCAGTTCCTGGTCTTGAGCCTCGTGGCATTCCTGGTGACCGTGGGAGTCTACGGCCTGGTGGCCGCCATCGTTCGCCTTGACGATGTTGGCTTGTACCTGGAGAAGAAGAAAAGCGCCTTCGCTCAATCGATTGGTCGCAAAATCATCCTCAGTGCGCCTATTTTGATGAGGGTCTTAACCGTACTGGGCACGTTGGCGATGATACTCGTCGGCGGTGGCATTTTGACCCACTCCATCCCTGTGCTGAGCGATGCCATGCACCTGGTGGAACATGCGGTCACTGCAGTGCCCCACGTTGGAAAAGCGCTGGGCTTCGCAGTGCCCTTGGTGGCTGAAGCTGTTGTCGGCTTTGTTGCAGGTGCAGTGGTTCTCGCTTCCTTGAAAGCGGTGTCCTGGCTCATCAAACAGGTTCGAAGCGGATCGTAAAATAATGCACTGATAAAGCCCCTGCCACGCAGGGGCTTTTGTATTCCGACGCGAAAGCATTGTGCTCGTGCCGGGGGCATTCGCGCATGGTAATCCGACTTGGCGGGGTGTTACGCTGGTAAAAAAGAGGCTCATCATGCTCACCCGCTATTTGGCCCCCTCGTTTGTGACATCCAGCTTCCTGTACCATGGCAGCCCCCATCGACAGGGCGCCATAGCATTCGGACTTCCAGGCAACCAGGCCCCCGCCATCTCCGCTGGACAACCGTTCTACGTGACCAGCAGCCTGAAATACGCCCGCCATTTTGCACGCGGAGGCCTCGTCTCAGCGCTGCAATTTACCCAGGGCACAATCATCGACTTCCACCATCCCGAATTACTCGATCATCTGCTCGATATCTACAATCAGGATCCCAAGATTGCCCAGGGCGATGGGCCTTGGAACGAGGAATTTGAAGGCAGCATTGACGGCAGCCCCTACCGGTTGCTGGAGTCACCCGCTGTGATGCAGTACTTGCAGGATCAGGGATTTTCAGCAGTCTTTTTGCCCGAAGATATCGAACTGAATGTGACTGCGCTGGCAATCCTCGACGCCAGATGTGTTGAGTATTCACACCTGATGCCTGAAAGCACCCCCAGACATCATTATCAAGCATTTGATGGGCCTTAATACGGGTGGCGAGTCGCACGCAGCCTCCGCCGTTTACGGCTGCGGATCATTCGTGGAAGGATGTGCTTTCCCCTGCCAGCCGCTAGCGGGGCGCCGTGAGAGACGCTTGGCCGAAGAGGGGTTGATTGCCAGGAAGATTCCCTTGTCCCACTCTCCAGTCATCTTGGCATAAAGCGTGGGGTCAACCCGATCCTTGTTCAGCGCCAGCGCTTGTCTCATGCCATCGGCGATCCGGTCGATCACCGCCTCTGGCTTCTTCAGCATGACAACCTCTCGACCAAACTTGATCAGTTCGTCGCGGGTCGGATAGTTGCGATGCTTGGCGCCGTCGCGCAGGCGCAAGGCCATGCTGTCGTCGAACACCTCACGCAAATACTGGCTGCTGTAGTGAGGATAGATTGAGGTCGTGGTGACATCATAGATAGGTGACAGGCGCCGCCCACCCTCCTCTCCAGGGTGCTCATAGAGAATGCCGAAGTTCTTGAGGTGAGCGTCGCCGTTGCGCACCATCAGCGACAGGCACAGGTACTCGAAAAACCTTGTCACCTGCCCCCAATCTCCCGGACATACGGCCTGAATAACCTTGGCGATGGTCTCGTAGCTGCGGGTGTACTTGTAGTTGCCAGTAGGCTCGACAGGGATGTCCAGCAGCACCGAAATATCCTCGAAACCCAGGCGCTTGTCTGCTTCCAGATCAAAGCGCTTCATCACGAACAGCTCGCGGTTATCTGAAAGGAAAAACTCCGGGGTCGACATTTCGGACAACCTGGCGGCTTCCATGCACAGGAATTCGTTCTGTGACAGCCCTTCGTACTCTTCCAGTCCGGATTTCACGATAAGACTGGATGAGATCATGGTCTTGCGATCGAATGCCTCGTCGTCCTTGTCTGGTGCCAGCACCTTGGGCTGAACACCTGAAACGCCAGAGGCAAAGTACTGCTCAACCAGAAACTCAAAAATTTCTCCTGGCCTGCTGGCGGACAGAATTTCACTCAAGCCAACCTGGGCCTGGCGGGGTGGCGGCGAAAATTCGTCCGAGGTATAGCTCAATCGACCGATCTGATTGTCACCAATCAGCGAAAGCAGAAACAGATCGTTGTAAGGGGTTTTGGCCATCCGCTGACGGATCTTTTCAGCCAGGTACCCTTCGGGGTAGTTCATGGTGAAAATCGGTTGGAGGAAGTTTTTAACGAAGGGGGACTCAAACCCCGGATGGGTCAGGCCAATCTCGCGATCCTGAGCGCTTTCATCGAAGTACTCGAATACATACTGAGATGCCTTGGATAAGCGGCCAGAATCGCCCTGAGGCACGCTGACCTTGACCCGCTTGATTTTCACTCAGGCTTCTCCTGCAGCTCGCGCAGTGCACGGAAATCAGTTCTCTTTTCCATGATATCCATGGTCATGCCCAGCGATGCCAGCACTCTGAACAGCGTATGAGTGGCAACATTGGCACCCTGCTCCAGTTTTATGATCGTGCGGCGAGAACAGTCCGCCCGTTGCGCAAGATCGTCCTGAGTCAGGCCCTTGGATTTGCGAAACTTTTCGATGCACTGGCCCAGGTTGAGCGGGGTATTTAGCTGTGACATGTGAAGAATCCTGCACTTTTTAACGACTGAATCGAGCCATGTGCAGTATAGGTCACATTCTATCGAGGTGGGAGCCCCTTCGCCTTTTGCGGGCTTCAGAATAGAGAGGGCACGACAACCCGTATGAGGGAAGATCAGTTGTACACAAAAGCTGGGATGGAAAACATCCAATCACCAGCCTTACAGCCACTCAGAATCACCCAGCATGGCTCGGACAACCTAGAACACCAGACCGACCAGCCAGGCTCCAACCTTGAACAGAAGCCAGAAAATCAGGCCCAGTGCCGCGAAGAACACCACGTAGCAGGCCCCGAACTCCAGCAGGTGCCTGACTTTCTTTCGGGGTGAGAGCTTGTCAAAGCCATCCCACATACCTCCCCAAAAATAGGCCATCAGGTACAAAATGAACTGAATAAGCATGGCTATTGGGTTTCTAGACAGTGCCCACCACACCTTCAACGCTATTTTCTTCACAACCATTTCCTTGTTTTGGTTTGGTCACGCTTAGCTGCTTGACCATAGGATCGCTGACAAACGCCTAATGCCAAACGACGGGCAAGCCCCATCCCCGGCCAAGTAGAAACCGTGATGATCTTTCAACCATCTGGGCACATTGAGGCTTATTTTGTCGGGGTCTGGGTATCCAGAAGATCATCGCCGCGCCCCTCAACCTTAAGGATCTCACGAAAGCCGGAGCACTTCCAGGATTGATAGCCAGCACCGCAAGGGCATACCGCATTCTTGCGACATCCAACCATGGCGGCGCGACATACACCACTTGCCTTATAAGCACACTCCTCCCCATAGGCACTTGAATCCTGGCCAGGCAATTCCATTGAGGCCTTGATTCTCTGCAGTGATACACTGGGTCGATCTAGCACAGCAGACGGAAGCACTCCTCGCATGAAAAGCACCGGCACCTACATCCTGGATGGCAAAACCCCCGTGGTTTGTGAAGACCCTCTGCAGTGGTCTATTTGGCTGGGGACAGCTGACCGAAGAGTAGCGCTGACCCGCGTCGCCAATGTGGAGATCAGCACCGTCTGCACTGGTGTTGACCTCAATCCTCTGAATAACCCCCCGCAGGTTTTCGAGACGATGCTCACCCTGGTCGGTGGTGGTGAGTCTCGCACCGCCGTGCAAAGCGCCACGCGCCAGTTCAAAAACTGGATCAGAAGATCGTGCACGTGGGATGAGGCGCAGCAAGTTCATGATGAGCACGTTGCACTCGTCAAAGAGGCGGTTGCCGCTGCCGAAAAATCGATATCCAAGCAAGCAGTGAATGACAGCACCAATGACCCCCAGCCTTGAGGCTGGCTGCATTTTTCGAAGCGTAAAAAAAGGAAATTCAGCGCCTAATCGCTCAAGCTCTGACTCCCTGAGCGATGCATGCAAGAAAATCACTCTGCCAATTTACCGCTAAACAGGTCAGCCTCGTAAATCAAGGTACCTCAGCCTGATCTGTGCCACCGGCAGGGTTTGGCTATTGCATCCACGACATGCATGGCCTGGATCGATGCGTCTTCGACGTACACAGAATCGCCGCCGCACACCCCGTCAAGCCGGCATTGTCCGTCTCGCCGGTAGATGAACTCCTTGAGCATGCAAAGACCATCATCGAGCTGAACCAGCACCTCATCGCCTGCCTGGCAAGGTTTTCCAGGCTCAATGAGCAGGACTTCTCCATTTCTGAAGCGTGGGGACAGGTGATTGCCTGATACCACCAGGCCATAAGCTGCAGGATCGGCGCTGTAGATGGTCAAATGCCCAAAGACACCCCGCTCCAGCTCAAAGCCCCTGGCGTCGCTGAGGAGGGCCTTGCAGCTCACTGGAACGCTACCCGCCAGTACTGGGAGGCGATAAGCCTCCAGGCCCGTATCCACCATGCCAGGGAGCTTTGCAATGAGCTCCATGGTGCTCGCCAGGCGCGGACTCACTTCTGAAGGACTGAATCGAAGCACCAGCGCCAGCTTCAGCAAGGAGTCCAGGCTGAGGGCCATGCGCCCAACCAGCAACTGACTGAATACGCTCTGCGCTGAAGCCCAACCACAGGCCCTCCCCACCCCCGCCTGGGTGATACGCTTGCCCCGCAGCTTTGCGTCCAGTTGACGCTGCTGAAAAATGGCCCGCAGCTTCTTCGACTCTTCGATCTGATGTTCAGGGATGATTTTCATCGCGCCAATATATTAGCTGCACTGGTTAAATGCAAAATATCACGGGCCGGTAACAGCCAACATTAGCTGTACTTGTAAACAATCGGCCTCAGGCCGCCCGTGTGGCTACTGGTGGACGACGACCCTGACTCCCAATGCCCTGTTGACATCGCCCGCTCATCACCCTACATTCGCCCCTGAGCTTGCCCTCGCTCCGCCGACCACTGCGGGAAAATAAAGGCCGATGTACAACCTGCTGCAAAGCCAGCATTCAAAGCACAGACGCCAATCCGGGCTGATGTGGCATGTCTAGTGGTCGAGATAACGTCATTTGCCTGGGTCAGGAATCGTGCCATGAAGCCGAGCAACCATCCCCCAAAACCCAAAGAGTACTCACTGCTGCTCTTGGGGAAACCCTATGCTGTGCGCAAGAAAGTCTTTGATCGCAAAGAATTTCTGCGGCCTCGCGCCGGCAAGACACCTTCACGCGCTGAAGCCAAGAACGCTGCTGTGCACACCCCTGTCACTGAGATGGATGTGCTGATCTTTGGATCGGAGAAAGTCTTCAATGACATCAGCCTCGCGTTCGATGCGCCGAAGCTGACCATCGCCATGCCGGGAGCCTCAGACACCCTTAGCCTCAAGGAGCTACAGGCCAGGGCAATCGAAGAATTTGCGCTGGAGGCGAAGGCGAACAAGGCGTATGACCTGTTCACCATAAAGCACCTCAAGCAGCATTACTCCGATCTGGTCGACAAGACCAAGAAGGCGTTGCTTGTCCGCTTTCGCGATGCCTTCTCCCAGAATGAATTCGAGCCGCCGCTGAGCCCTGCCAAGCAAGGCATGGGGCACAAAGCGGATGTCTTCAGCCACAACCTCGTTTGGGCGCCCGAGTCCTCGATTGCCACCTACAAGGCGCTGGCAAGGCAAGGGCATGTCTACTCCCAATACCTCGCAGGCCTGCTGCTCGCGATGCCGGTGGGTGGTCACAGCCCGTCCTGCATCAGTTACCTGCTGATGGCGCATAAGAACAAACACCCCAAGGCCTTGGGCGTGTTGGCTGAATACCTGCTGTTCCAGGATGACTACCTGGGCGCAGTCCAATGCGCGCTGCTCTCGATCGAAGGTGGAAACCGTGATGCCTACCGGGTCATCAAGCACACCTTCGGGATCAACAGCCAATTGGTCGTGAATCTGCCAAGTGGCATGACCTTCGGCACTGTCGTTTTGTTGCACGACTTGCATGAGACCGGTTTTGACAGCTTGCTCCAGGAGCATTGCTTAGACCTTGTTCCGTCCAAGGCAGCCTCCGAGACGCTGCGCCGCCAGTTCTTGCGCTAATGGCCGCCTGAGGCCTTTCTGCTCCCAGTATCCACATTAGCATCCAAGGTGCAGGCCCTGTCCTGCCATGGATTGCCCATGCGAGTGAATGACATGACCGAGTCCATCAATCAGCAGCAAATCATCGACACCTTTGAGCGCCTGGTAAGCACGCCCCGCTCAATGCTGTCCGAGATCAAAGCCAAGCAAGCTGAGCCCCAGGTTCCAGAGCCGCGCAACCGCTTCAAGCGAAAAGGCCTGGAAAGCCAGGCTGGTAAGAAAAAACCCGTGCGCAGCGCCCCACCGGAAAAGCCCGTGGAGCTCACCCGCGACGAACATTCCATTCACAAAATGATCGTCGACAACCCCTTCCTGCTCCATACGCCTGAGCTCTTTGGCGGCGGCCTGTACCTTGATTCGGTGCTCAACAAGCACCGACTCCCCTGCAATCTGATTCCTGATTTTGCCTATATCACCGTGCAGGACAGGGTCGTCAAGATCACGCTGGTCGAAATCGAGCGCTCCGTGAAGGGCGTTTTTCACTCCCGCTCAAGCATGAGGTCAACGTTTCGAAGCGAAACGGTCGAGGCCATCAACCAGGTACGGGAATGGCGGGCGGCCATGGAAAATGACGACATGCGCCGGGCCTTCCTGCGAAATCTGAAGCCCTTGTTCCAGAACTACCCGGTTGGTATTTTCGAACCCGAGGGGCATGTCTCCAACCTGGCCAGAATCAGCCTGGGCTATGTCCTGGTGGTCGGTTCAGAAACGGTGAAAACCCCAATTCAGCAGCAGATGATCGACGACCTGTACCTGCATGAAGACATCATCTTCATGACCTACCCCATGATGATTGAGCAGCTCAGAGGCGGGATACGCGCCAAGAACATGCTCAAGGTCGGGCCCAGGGGGGTCTCGGTCGAAACCCTCGGGGCACCCACCCAGCTGCTGAGCAAGGGCCCGGATGTCGGACTGCCTCGGGAGTTTGACACCGATGCCTATGGCATCAAGATGGCAGGTCTTGGATGGGCGCTCAGTGGGAACGCTCGGCGGGCGAGCGCCGTCCATCCTGCCTCGATCAAGCAGATTTTCTACCGGGCCAATGGCCTCTGCGAGCAGCCGGGCTGCTCTACAAAAATCATCCATGAAGGGATGGTTCAGGGCCGTCTCAGGCACCTGTACAACGGCATTGATGACCTGAGTGACGTGGAGACCCTCTCGGACACCGATCATGTGCTGCTCATGTGCCACAAGCACGCCGACGCGTTCAACGAAGACCAGGTCTTCATGCTGGGAAGACCACACCCTTTGAATGAGGCCCTGAAGCTACGCCAGCCTTACAGACCCCTGCTGGATGACAATGCTTACGCCTTCATCGGCGAATGGAACGATTCGAAGTCCCACCCCATTCTTGAAGCGCTGGGAATCGATGCATCGCTTGAACCGGAGCTCGCCCAACACGTCCATCTGTGGTCGATGGCCGTGGCGTCCTTGCCCTGGGTTTGCCAGGTCAAACTCAGCCAGATTGTCAGGGATCATTTCGATCCGAAAAACAGTTCGAATACCGACCGATCGCGCTGGCTTGCCTTCCGCAACCGTGTGTTTCATTACCTCTGGCGTGCGGGCGTCATACGGGTGAATGATTCCGCGAGAGCTGGAAAGGAAATTGAACCCACCGTGTTCAGCAAGGCCCTCATCGATCGCGTGCAGCAGCGCTTCGGAAACCGCTCCATGGCGGCCATCAACGCGTTGTGCGAGGCCAGTGGCTGGAAGCTTGAGCAAGAGCTCAAAAGGGCCATCAGAGAGGCAGAGGAGGCCTAATCCCGGCTCATCTGAGACTCAAGGACGAGTCTCGTCGTCAGCCACGGTCACTTCTGCCTGGCTGCGCTTTGACCCTGCGTTCCCGGCACACCCATAATGGTGAAACAGGATGGCCAGGTGAGCGTTTGACACCGCCCTTTGTGCATAGGCGTGTCGTCGAGGGTCTCATCTGCCTCAGTGCTCAATCAAGAATCGTGGGCAGCTCTAGCACCTTCGATAAAACAACAGGCTATTCACCATGACCACCAACGCCGAAGCTCAAGCTCGACTGCAACAGATCAAGGACACACACCAAGAGGTGTATGTCCAAAACCGCGTACTGAAAGCCATCGACACCATCTCCGGCATCCTGGATGACTATGGCAGCTTGGGCGGCTTCTTCACGGCCTTGAATCTTCGCTCCAGCAAGCAGAAAAACGAAGCCTACCGGTTCGTCGCCCTGTCGTTTGAGCAGGCCACCTCTGTGGATCATGGTGAACACGACCGATTCATGGGTGAATTGCGGGGCCTGAAACGCAACGCGCTGAAAAACATACAAGCTCAAGGGCGCCATGAATTCTACGCCTATTTGACAGAGCGGTATAAAACAGACAATCCCAGGACAGTGACGGGCACACCTGCTGCGCTGTGGGATGAAACGGGCGCGTTGATCCGCGATCCTTCGGTCTTTGCTGAATTCCAAAAGGAAAATATTCGCCATCAAGCTGAGCGATTTTTCGATCGGAACCATCCCGCCTGGATCAATGCGTGTGCCAGTTTCGAGACGATGGATGAGGGCGATCGCAATGAAATCAGTCGCCTTTTTCTCCAGATTCACGCGTATATGCATGTCACCGCCATGGATGAGCGGCGCCTCGCGCTTCGCCCGTTCATTGATGCAAAAGCCGAGCTGGCCGAGACCATGGATACCATGGATCTGCGCAACAGCATGGCCATGGCCACGCCGGACATCCTCAAATCACGCATCGTCAACTTCATCGAAATCGCCAAACATGAGGGAGAGATCGATCTTGCGAAAAGCATGATCAAAGAGCACCTCATCATCACGTTCCAGCGAAATCCGAACACTGTACGGCATCGATCATCCACTGAAGTTTACATCCGCCTGCTGGATGCCTACGCAGACATTGGAGGCGACCTACAGGCCCTGAAGCACGAGATTTTTCACAGCGACCAAGCGCCCGAGCTGTCGCCGCTTGAAATCATGATTGATCATCTCAACCCTGCCCAAGAAGGCCAGTTGGCCGCAGCCACGGGATCGAATGTGATCGCTGGCGCCTTTTTCGAAACGCTCGGTAAGGCCGACCTGCTGGAGGCAGACCTCAACCCGGAGCGCCTGATGAAGGCCTATGCCTACACCAAGTCGAACATGCTGCGCGACAGGATCATGGAAACTGAAGCCGTCGACGAGCTATTGGCCATGGATCTCGGCCTTTGAGGGGTCGCATTGCACCAGGGGTACTCAACACCCCCTGGCCCAAACCTCATCACGGCGATTGATCCAGGTGCCGGCGTCACCCTGAACCCGTGCCTCACCCCCCTTCTGCCTCACCCTTCTTGGGCCGTTGGAACCCCGCCCGCCTCAAGCTCTTGCGAACGTTATCCAGGCCTTCCCAGATCTTCGCCGCGATCTCTGGCGTGAGACGCTCATAGTAGGCAGGATCCTGAAGGGCCGTGTTCGCTTGATCAAGTGAACTGGGCAGGATCATCAATGAGCCCCGCAATGCGCCTGCTTTGGCCACTGCATTCTTCTCTGCCAAATAGCGCTCTACCTGCTCAATTTCCTGCGGTTCAAGCAGCTCACGCACGCCCTCGGGCAACGTCTGCGCATACTTGTTGAAGCTGGTCACGAAGGTGTCCTGACTGCGCTTCTTTTCGGATGAATAGCTCACACGCAGGAGCTGGATTCTGGAGCCTTGGGGTCTGATTCGCATGGGCGGAGTTCCTGTTAGTACGCCTACAGGATAGCCGAGATTACGCCTGCGTATCATAGAAGAGTTGGCATGCATACTAGATTACAGTACGCATACAGTGTTCGGTTTACCCGCATACGCATGGACTACCATACCGCATACGCAAGGTATAATAGTTCGCATGCGTACTCTTTAATGATGCGCATACGGCCTAATACAAGATCCGCATGCGGCATGCAATGAATCCGCCTACGGATCTAAATGACGTATGCATACGTATCATCAACGGATACGCCACAGCGGAACAGGTCGTCTAGCTTGATCTTGCCTTGCCACGCAGCTGCGTCTATAGCTTCCAGCCCGCATAGTCGGTGTCGAATGTGCCAACCCGGTCATGGAACATGAAACGCTCCTCAAGCGGGAGCAGGCGAGCCCTGACGGCAGCCTCGACATCCACAGCCCCTTCAGGGTTGGTGGCAGTGCCCAGGGCCTGCAGGGTGACGAACCAGAGCGCGGTCACTGATCTCTCAAGCGTCTCACGGCTGTTGAAGCGCTCAATATGATCCAGGGCTTCAATGGCTTTGCACATGTGGCCCTTGAGCACCACGAACTCGCAGATCAAGGCATGGGTAGTCTCTGGCGAAAATCCAGTTTCCGACCGGGTGAGCTCCGCCCAGCCCTGTCGAACCTTCTCGGGCTCGCATTCGGCGGTTATGGAAGCCAGGCTCATGTTCAGGGTGTTGGCGCAGGACATCAAAATGATCACGGCGTCGACGAGTTTCTTCTTCACCATCTCATGGTCGCCTGCCAGGCCTGCCTCCATCATTGAGCTTGCGTATTTTGAAAGGTGCAGGGTGAAGTGGCTCATCTTGTGGTGGGTACTCAGGACGAAGATGTCCCGGTGATAGATCTGATCATGCTGCAGCTGCTTGTATTGCAGGCGATGGATATCCGCTGGAAACACGGGCTGAGCAGGCTTTTGAACATCCCGCTCGGTGGTTGCGGATCGGGTCGATGGCTGACGCTTATTGACCAGTAGCGCGAAAAGGCAGAAGACGTAGGTACCGGCGATGAACACCGTGATTTCCATGATGCACAAAAACAGAATCGGCCCAGCACTGAGCCCGAGGGACTGCTGAAAATCTTCCGCCATCATGAAAATGGCGAACTGCATGATCGCTCCGAATATGGCCAGCAGAGTCGCCAGCAGCAGCACCAAAATCTTGCCAGTACCACCCTTGTCAATCAGATACGCGAAGCAACTGCCGTCGAGCGGTTTCGGTTTCGTTTTCATGGTGCTGACACACTCCAATTTTCTTAAGCTGCAAGCGCCACCCGCTTCTGCCTGGGCGGCAAATATTCAGTCAATAATGCATCAAACCGAACCATCGATCAATTTTCGGCCTGCTGCGGTTTCGCCCATTATTTTCTGGTTACCCTGGCATTTTTCACCCGCACGTTGTACGCTGAATTTTTAGTTTAATCGTATATTGCTTTGGGGATGATCATCGTGAACATGAAGACACTCAAGCTGGCGGCGCTGGCCTCCTTGGCCCTTGCTCTGGCCCCATCTACACAGGCGAAAGGCTTTTTCGACCTGACACCTGTGTTTGAGTCGAGCGGCTACCAGCGCGGCGATCTCAAGGATTCGCAAGCAGCCGATTTATACTCCTCAGGGCAAAAGCAAAATTCCTTCGACGACTGTGTCGACAAGTTCCCGGATGAAACGCCATTTTCCGCAGGCATCGTACCCCAGCGCATGCAGACCATGGCACTGTGCTCTGACAATTTCGCGGTGCTGTACTCCAAGACCAGCAAAACGCCGCTGGTGGTGGTCGAGCGCCTGAATGCGCAGTTGTTGCAGGATGCAAAAGGCGAAGAGCGCACCAATGCGTTCTACGCAGACCCGCGCATTCCAGCCCAGTACCGGGCGGAATTGTCCGATTATCGCGGCTCGAAACTTGACAGGGGGCACCTCTCGCCAGCCGCCGATGCGCCTGATGCGAAAGCCATGGCGCAGAGCTTTTCCCTCTCGAACATGGTGCCACAAGACCCCAACCACAACCGCAAGATCTGGAGCAAGGTTGAACGGGACGTGCGCAAGTTCGCCCAGCGGGTGGATGGCGACGTTTACGTGTTCACCGGGCCATTGTTTGACCAAGGCCACAAGACCATCGGGGCCAACAAGGTCTGGGTGCCTACACGCCTGTTCAAACTGGTTTACGACAAGACCAGTCAGCGCGCCTGGGCCTATGTGATGGTCAATGGCAACGCGGCCATTCAACGACCTGTGGATTACCAGACCTTCGTGGAAGAGACTGGCCTGCACCTCCTGGGTGACCTCCCAGTGTCGGGCAGCGTTGGCCGCTCCTAAACGCGCCAGCAAGGATCGATGTGGCTTCCAGGCTTCACGCCCTGGCGGCCACTCGGCTTACCGGGGGTGGTGGCTTTGCGCTGAGGCTTCCAACCTCCAGGCCCCCAGCGTCTCGAACCTCTTAACAGCACGCCTGCGCTGATGGTGCCACCAAACTGACTTGATCGCTCCCCGCAGATCCAGAGCAATATCCACCTGAGTCTCACCCTCCTCCAGGTCATTCGGCCCTCACGATGCCCAGCCCCCTGCAACTCGCTCTAAGCGAGCGGCATGAAGGCTGCTGGCTTTGGTCTCAAATTTGTACTATTTTACCCACCTGCCCTCTGCGTTGAGTCATAGATCATGGTTGCTGCTGTCAAAGCCAAGACACCATCCAAGCGCGCCGCGATCGACCCCGCTGATTTCGCCACACGGGTACGCCAAGCCCGAAATCTGCTTGGCTTGTCCCAGCAGGGGCTCTCGGACGCGTCAAAAATTCCGACATCCACCCTGAAGAACTACGAGCTGGGGCACTCCAGCCCAAGTGCCGAGAACCTGCAAAAGATGTTCAAGGCCGGGATCAATCCGATGTGGGTGCTGCTCGGGCACAAGCCTGTCCTGGTCGAACCCCTCACATCCCCCAAGACTCGTCTGTCCAGGGCCCTTGCAGCCTCCGCCCGCCGAGACGCTGCGGCCTTGTCCACTGCCCGCACCCAATCCAGGGCCCACGGCAAACCACCGATTGCGTCAAAGCGGGCCAGCACCACGGTCAAGCGTGAAAAAGCCCCCGCACCCGACGCTTCCACTTCCGAGGTCGACAATGACTAAAACCGCCAAGGCCAAAAAGCCTGCCGACAAGCGTGGCCTGGAGCTTCTCAAGCGCCTGTTCGGCCCCAAGGTCGTACCTGCGCTACGCGTTGTCTCAGAATCAACGCCAGACGAGATCAAGCACGCTGCAGACCGCGCCCGCATCAGGGCACTTCGCAAGAAGCTTGAGCTTCAGAAACGCGTGGCCCAGGCTTGCCGGCGCGTCGATCGCAAGCGCTTGGCTGAAGCCGTCGCCACAAGCCAAGCCTCTTCACAAGCGTCGATTGATGGCCTGGAACTCAAAATCAGCGAGCTCGCGGCGGCCAATGCCAAGCTGGAGGCGCTGGTTCAGCAGCCTAAACCTGATGCGGATGAAGTCAGGAGCCTTGAACGCAGGTTGGCCGCGATGCGTGAAGACCTTTTGGGCTGTGCCAACGATTTGCTGAAGGCAGATCCCCAGGCCTTTCGCCGCAGGTTTTCGACCCATTTCGACACCTCGTCGACCAAGCTGTCAGGGAGTAACATGAAGATCAGCAGCCCTAAGCCGCTGCCGGGTGGGATGTCACCTACCCGCAAGTAGTCTGGGGTGGACTGGCTTGTGGGGAGTCGCCACCCGTACACTGAAAGAAAACGGTCAACCCTATGTCTGTCGAATCGAAACCTGGCGCCCTCAAGCAGAAAAGGGCTGCTTCAAATCTGGTCAAGCTGGCCCTGGGGGCTCACGAGCTGACAGACAAGCCCGTGCATCTGCGGATCGCCAAAGGTGAAGTATCGACCGACTTCTACCTGAGGCTCTTCAAAGAAGCCGATCATCGTCTCAAAAGCGTGGATTCGTGGTCATTGACTTCTGAGCTGACCAAGCTTGGGGTCAATCCCGTCGACATGGTCATTCACTCGGTGCAACCCTTGTTCCCGTGGAGAGGGGGCGGGACAAAGTTTGTCCCCTCGGTCATCTTCATTGGCAATGTAGAGCCAACCCGCTTTTACCCGGAGTTTTTGGCAAAAGTCGGGGAACTGGATGAGTTGCTGCGCCAAACCCTGAAGATCGGCAGCCACCCGGCGCTTGCTGATAGCGATCACCTTGGCTTACCGCTAAAGCACCCGAAGGCCAGGCTGTTCGGCTATGTAATGTCCGGCGCTTCCCCTGTGCCGTATATGTGCTTCTCACCCCTGATGAGAGAATGCCTGGAGCACTGGTCGGCTGAATTACAAAGCGCCCCACAGGAGTATCAGGCGGGGGTCGTCGCATACTTCCACGAGTTTGGCCTTCAGCTGGGGAATTACGCGCCCGAGTACCCCTCGATCAATCAGGACTATCGCGCCAAAGTCAGCGAGTTCTTGTTGGCCATGGCAAAGGGGATTTGTGCGAGTGGGTACAGTACAACTCCAGAGACACTCGAAGCCAACACCTCGGTGCACAAGGAACCCGTGCTGAGCCGGATCCTGTCGAAACCGCAGTATCAGGAGCTGTGCAAGCTGTTTGTCGATTCGAGGATCTGGCCTTGTGAGGCGCGCTTCTTGGGCGAACTCTATGACACCCCTGATGAATTTGCCGAGACCCTGATGCTGTCCGGAGCGTCACAGGAGCGGGCCGAGCAGGTGCTTCGCGGCTGCCTGATGACCGATATCATTTTCAGAAAACACGATAATATCCTGGCCGAGTTCTCACACAAGGTCGGCGCCTTGCGCCAGGCCTTCCTTGACGTCGGCTATCACGACATTGTCCGCAGCCAGGCGATGGATGCCTTTGCAGTGGACATTGATCTGGGCGAGCATTTCAATGCCCTTGGCCATATGCGTCATGAGGACATGGCGTTGGGCAGAGCCTTTTGCAGCCGGGTCGTCGCCCCGCGAAATGACCAGGTGTTCCCCAAGGATGAGTACCTGGAGCGCAAGGTGGCTTTGGCGATTGCGTTGAATCAACGGGAGCTTCTGAAGCAAGAGATGGAGGACTTCTTTACTCGCAAAAACGGGGTCAACACGGAATTGGTTCGCACGGATAAATGCCAGCTCATGATCCTGACCAGTGGGCTGCTTGATCTGAAAAGCCTTCTGCGTACGCGGGCTCGCTTGGAAAAGGCCATCAAGGTAGGTATTCCACCTGAGCTTATCCTCGATCAGCCTGGATTTGAAAAGGCATCCCATGCAGCGGAGCGCTTCCTGGAGCGGGATCTTGGTCTTTGATTTAGGTTCGCATGCTACCCTTTCGCACATCGCACTCAAGGAGTTTCGCATGGTTTGCCTTGCCTACATCATTGAACATAGGCGCAAAATCAGACAACTGGCTGAGACACATAAGTTCAGCAGAATCAGGGTATTTGGATCTGTGGCACGTGGCCAGGAAACTGAATTAAGCGATATCGATTTCGTAGTGGATCCGGACGAGAATGCAAATTTATTCGATCTCGGCGGCCTCACGACGGTATTGGAAGATTTCCTTGGAGCCCGTGTCGATGTCATTTCCAGTAGGTCACTGGGCGAAGAGATCAAAAGGAACATAGATCGAGACGCGATTGAATTATGAGCCCAAAGAAACTACGGCAAAATCACCCCTTGAGTTAACAAAAAGCCCCTCCCAATAGAGGGGCTTCGCACCTTAGTATTTGCGCGGCGGCTTCTTGACCATCAACTTAACCTGACTGGTCATTGGAAATTTCAGTCCATTCGACTGCAGAAGCTCAAGACGATCCTTGTCCAAATGATTGGCGATGTCCCGTTCCGCCTCCTCACTCCACACCACATGCCCTTCACCCCGGCCAAATAGCTTGGAGTTCAGGAAGGCGTCGACCTGCGCTACACGCACCGGGTCGCAGGTGATGTAGCCAATCGGTACCGTGGCAGCACTCTCGTCACTCGGCTGGAAGTGGTACTGAACCACCGCGAGCTGTCCTGGCACGAGGAAGATCTCGAACTGATCCTGAAGATCCTCGCCTTGAAACGCAATGCCGTTGGGAATGCGGTTGTGGTAGGTGCTGCGCAGCGGGCCGAATTCACGCTTGTCCGTAAACGGCAGAATCGCCGTGATCTTGCCTTTGGTGTGCGGCGCTTCGCTGAGCTTTTCGGACGTCTTGCGGCAGAAGTCACCCAGCAGCGTACTGCTGGCAGCCCACAGCGGAACGGAACTCGACAACCACAGGGCCAGGTGAACCTTGCCTTCAGGCCAGTCCTTGGACAGGTCTTCGAGCATTCGACCGATCGTAATCCGGTTGTTGTTATCGTACACCGGGCCAATCATTGCTCGTGTTTCCTGGGTGCCGTAGCCCGTCTTGCGGTTCTTGTGGTCGATCAGCCAGGTATTGATATCAAGGCCGCGATCGTCCAGGTAGCGCTCCAGGACTTCATCGTTGAATTGAAGGCAGTACTCCTGAGGGCTCATGCCATTCTTCGGCATTCTCAGGCTGTTGAGAAAGTCGGAGATCTTGGCCTCAAGCTCCATGCTCAAGGGACGTTGACGGATACCCCCGACCTTTTCCGCAACCCGCTTGATGACCTCCACATTGCCCGACGCCGTTGGCAGCAGGCCAATCTCCAGATCAACCTGGATGTTGACCGGCGATGCCTGGTCGCACGTACCCACCTTGTAGAGCCGCGTCTTGCGCGTTTCCGACTCCGGCAGCTTGGAAAAATCCAGGTAGGCGCGGTACTGATCACCGAACGCATCCGCCACCGCCTGCACCGACCAGGTCTTGTTTTCGACCGGCACGGGGATCTGAGGCAGCCCCCAGCGCGTGCGATTGTTGGGGCTCGCAGGCACAATGGTCTTGGTCAGCAGCTCGAAAATCGGGCGCTCGATCTTCTCCTCGTACTTGGTAAGGCTTGGGCTCGCCGACGAGTTTCCTTTGGTGCGATCCAGCAGCATGGATGAGGGCATCAGGTGCCCGTCATTGGTATGCACTGCAAGCTTGTTGCGAATCAGTGTGTCAATCAGCACATCGCATTCACGCTTGGACAGGCCGAAATACTGACGGATCTCGCCAGGCAAGACCTCCCCCAGCGCCAGCAGCAGGCGGCAGGTAAACTCCTCGACCGCAGGCAGGGAGACTTCTTTCGTCCAGGCGCAGTTGATCTGGTACTGGTACGCCGGCACCAACAGGGAAATGGTGTTGCAGATGCGAAAACCCGAGGCATCAACTGCTTGATATTCTTCATTCATGACGCTGACCCTCGATAACAGTGGTGCCATCCACGATTTCATAATCATCTGGAGCGGTGACTTGGTGCTCGGCAATGTAGCTCACAACACTGCCCAAGGCTGAAGGGGCGTGCACCCCACTCCACATGCGCTTCGAACCAATGACAACCAGACGATCCTTGGCACGCGACAACGCAACGTTGATGCGGGATACATCGCCGAGGAAGCCTTGCAGCCCTTTGTCATTATTCCTCACCAAGCTGAGGAAAAGGATGAGGTTTTCGGAACCCTGGTAGGAGTCGACCGTATCGATTCTGACGGCACCGCGCAAAGGCGCGGCCCATTCGGCGCGGCTCAGCTCTTCCTCGATCAGGCGCTTCTGCCCACGGTACATCGTGATCACGCCGATCGGCTGCGGACTCATCGGGGTGCGCTTGGCATTGATCTTTTCCATGTGCTCGGGGCGCGCCAGCTGCCGAAGCAAGTGCAAGCACACGGCAACCTCGTGCTTGTTCACAAACTTGCCCTTCTCAGGCTCATCTTCGTTGACGGCACGCTCCCCGCTACCGCTGTCAATCCAGCTCACTGGCTTGTTCAGTGGGTACGGCAGCTCTGAGCACCAGGCCTCGGCTTTTTTCCGGAAGCTGTTCAGCTGATCGTTATAGAAGCAATGGCTGACGATGTTGCCAATGGGCTCGATCATGCGGTACTGCGTATCGAGGGCAATGCCGTTGTTCACCACAAACGCCCGCTCGAAGTCGGTTTTGACCGCTTCACGCTCATCGATTTGCAGCTTCCTCGCTACTTCGCGAACATGCCGTTTCTCATACATCGGCGCCAGCTGCTTATGGTCGCCCACCAGCAGAACGCGACGCCCACACTGCATGGCAATCATCAACTCCGAAGCCTGAGCGCGCCCGGCTTCATCGATGATTACCCAATCGAATTCCATCTCTTCAATGTGAATGGCGCCCGCGCCGATGCCGACCAGCGTTCCGCACACGAGTTGCGAAGTCTTGACGAGGAAGCGGTCGTAATTGGCGGCCCCCGAGCCAAGGACATCGATCCAATCCTGGCTGATGCTGATCAGGTTATTCAGGCGCTGAAGCGCCAGCAGATCCGTCACGCCATGCTGACGCGCCACCTGCTTGGAAAGCTCAACCCAGAATTCGGGTGCAGCGGGCGACGGCAAGCTGAACTCATAGCCCCGACTGTCCATATGATGCTGAAGCGACTCGACGCAACTGGCAATTCGCTCATCAAAGTCCCGCATCTGCTCGATCCGAACAGATTCGTCGATGTGACGCTTGGCGGCGGCATCGCCTTTCTGCTTGGTGTAGGTGCGCACCCGATCCAGGATTGGGCTGATGCTGCGGTGCAGCTTGGCCAACTCCTCGACCAGATCCTGACTGAGCATCAGTCGCGAAGACAGGGCATTGATGCGTTTCTCGTATTCGCGCTGGAACTTGAAGCGAATCTGACGCTGGATCGAGCTGGAGTGGCACTGGAGCATCTGATCGTCGATAGCCGACTCATGACCCAGGCGAATGACGCTCACGTCTGTACCGAGCTTGGCGCACAATTCACGGGCCTTCACCGCCACCGTGTCCACCGACGCATGCGACTGACCGACCAGGAGGATGTTCCCCGCCAGACCATTCTCGAAGAGGTAATGAATCAGCTTGGTCACGTACGCTGTCTTGCCGGTTCCGGGCGGGCCCTGGAGAATGCTTATCGGGCCTTCAGAGATCGTGCGCTGGAATGCCACGATCTGCCGGGGGTTGAGCTGTTCGAATTCGGAATCGTAGCGCGCCCGGATAGCCGCCTCATCGGGGATCTTGCCAATGACCTTCGATTGCAGGGTGCCGTTCTGATCGAAATAGGCAGGTAGGTGGGGAATGCGAGATACCCCATTGAGCACCCTTTCCATGGCCTTTTTCCGGCGCTCACGGGAAGCATTGTTGAGTTTGGACTCAAAGATCAGCTCGGTACCGGGGATCAGCTTCTGTTTCACGCTGCGAATGCCGGCAGCAAACATGCGCACCGCCAAGCGGCTGGAGCTGCACTCTTCCGCGACAACCTCACCGAACGGGCGGCTTTCACCTTCCAGGTAGATACCAATGTCGCCTGCCTCAGCGTTGAAATCCAACTCCCGGTTGTCCTGGGAAACATAGGGAATCAACAGTGCCCCACTGGCGCTTTCTTCCAGGCTGGCGTTGTCGATTTCGACCCGCATCAGCTGGTCACCCTCGGTTTCCAGCATCGCCCTCCAGATGGCCGTAGGCCTGATGGTCTGGTCAACGGACTCATCGCAGGTATCGCTGACCGCACACCCCTCTTCATCCTCGACTTCTTCGGCTTTCTTGAGGAAGGTCTGGACGGGCTCTTGTTCCAGCAGGAAGCGCACGAAGGCTTCTTCGTTCGCCTTGGTCGAGATGCCTTTCTGGATGGCAATCGGCTGGACGAGGGTGGCCTGGGCTTTTTGCCCTGCAGAGATGTATTCGCTGAAGGACACATCGGCGAGCCAGGCCGAAGAGAGTGCCTCACTCACGGGGTCGAAGTTGAAGGACAGGCGCTTGTCCTGGGCGGTGATCCGGATATGCAGGTGATCCGGGTTGCGATCGGCCTTGGCCACATGAAGGTAGTAGGCCGATTCACCCGCTTGCAGCAGGGTCGGCTCAGCAGGCCACTTGTACGCATCAGCAATGAATTTAAGCGGCTCGATCGGCGCTGCAGCCGGCTTGCGCAATGCCTCCAGGGCAGCCTTGATGCTGACCTCAAGGGGGTCGATGGCAACGGGGATGCCATTGGGCTGCTCCTTGGCCAGCTCGAATTCAGCAGTGAGGGCTGCAGGCGCTTCATCACCCAGGAGCTCGCGGACGATCTGGTAGACCGCGTAACAGTCACGACCGAACGTGTCGCTGGTGGACGGGTCGATCGGGCCGTATTCGACGTTGTACGGTTCCGAGGTGTCGCCGAAATCCAGCGCATCAATGAACATCAGCGCCAGCGGCTCATCCACCTCGCTTGGCCGCACCAGAATGTTGCCAGGGTGCAGGTCGCCGTGGGCGAAATCCAGGCCGTGAACATTGATCAACAGGCTGCACAGCGCGGCTGCGGCTTCAAGCTTTTGTTCCAGGGTCTCCAGTTGCGCGACAAAGTCTGGCCAGCCAGTCCCTTCTTCGAAACGGGTGACCACGAACAGGCCATTGCCGTGAGCGAACAGGCCGTGGCTCAACAAGGCCGGCAGCGGCAATTCATCTTCCAGCGTCTGCTCGATGCGCTTGCGCATGCGCCGGATACGGCGGTTGATGCCAGGATTCTTCGGATCCACCACGGCCTTGGGCCAGAACTTCACCAACCCTTCTTCGCCATTGAAAAGGCAGCGGTACACCATCTTCTCGCCCACAGGGGTAGGCATGGCCCCTGGTGCAGGCGGGAAGTAGCTCATCAGCATGTAGGGGTTCCAATCGGCCTTGATGAAATCGCCTTTGGCGATCTCCTGCATGACCTCCTGGGTGTCGTCGTACTGCAGCGACTTGCCGACCGCGATGCTGTTGAACTCAGCCAGCATTTCAGAGGCGTTGGCGAAGCGATTTTTCTGCTCCAGATCCATGGCCTTGGCAAAGAAGGCGTCGAGTTTGCCCTCAAAGGGATCGTTCGGGATCGAGCGCCAGACGGGGATGCCATCGTCCAGGTTGAATTTCACACCATGGAAGCAAATCTTGTGCGCCACCAGGGCCAGCAGGTAGACATCCTTGGCAAACGGGCTGAGCACCTCGCCTTCCGAGGCATACACGTCCTCCGGCAACAGCGTCGAATTGCTTCTCAGTCGCTCAGCCAGATCCCGGACGGTGCCCTTCTCGGGTACGAACGCAGCATGGAAGCTGGAGGCCAGGATGATGCGCGAGTCCTGGGAGTACCACAGGTTCTGCGCGTCGATGTCACGGTGGGCGAAGCCCATGCCGTGCATTTCACTGAACGGCGCCAGCAAGGCCTTGGTCAGGTCTAGGCGCTCCTCCACCGACCACTTGTGCCCGTGCAGGTTCAGGTGCTGCTCAAGGCGCAGGGTGTTCTTGCGCAACTCGAACAATTCAACGCAGTCGCTGGTGATGTTGTCCTCGACCATTGGCGACAACGGGCGGAGCAGGAATTCTTCCAGCGGGCTATTGGCAGCGCTGGCTGTGCGGTAGACATAATCCTCGCGGGTTACCACGCGACGCCATGTTTCGTCGTCATGGAACGCCAAACCCAGCGTAGCCAGATCCCAGCGACGCATCATGGCCTTGCTGACTGGAGGGCCCGCCTTGGTCGCCGGGTATTCACTGAACAGGTGCTGGTCATGCACACGGTCAGGGGCATTCGCGGCGGTGTACTCCAGGTAATTGAAGTCCGCCAGCTCTACGCGATTGCCACGGAAGAAGCTGTCAAAGATGTGCTGGGCCTTGTTGGGCCTCAGCCGCCCCATCTCGTCGAACTTGATCATCCGCACTTGCTGGACAAAGTTGTCGTAGTCGTTGCCGGCGATTTTCAGGAAGTCTTCGAGGGTGTGAACGTACTTGCGCTCCCCCTCAGGCAAGAACTCAGGGGTCGCGCTACCACAGAGCACCACATGGGCTTCCACATAGGGCTCGTAAGACAGCTTGTGACCGATCTCCCTTTTGAGAATGGCCGCCAGGCGATAGCCCTGGTCACGCTTGCGGTGATAGGCGCTTTTGCCACGGTTTTGCTGGCCACGCGGGGTAGTGATCACCCAGTTGCCATCGAAATTGGTCAGCTTGCCATGCCACTCCTTGAGCTCGACCACCAGCACCCGATCATGGGTGACAACGATCAAGTCAAATTCCATCGAGCCCTGCTTGTCGGCTACCAGTACCGAGGCATAGCCAAACCAGCTCTTGCGCAAGTGTTTCTGCATCTGGTCAAGAGCGTTCGTTTCGCTCTTGTGCAGCCCATTACCCCGAACGATGATATCCATACTGACATCCCTTGTGCTGACCTGCGGCGACCGTGGGGAGGCCAGAGGCATTGGCGCCTCCATGGCATCCAGCAATTCAATCGTTCGCAGTTCCTGCTGGCTTGAGAAAACACTCTTTCAGTGCTGGTTCAGATTCCGGAAGCCTGGCATAGCCTGCCAGCGCCCGAGCTGGCGCGAATAGTATAAGAAAAGATGGCCATTGAATAGCCATTCGAGATCATCTCAACATCACAGTTTCCGACTGGCAAGTCAGAACTTGGCTGGTGGCCAGATGGAAGCATGCCCTCACTGCACTCGGCAATGGCGCGCAGCCCGACTCGTTGCATTTCATGTATATTGATTTCGACCGTCAAGCGCCCCATTGAAGCTCCTGGTCACCATTGCTAACAGCCCTCTGGTTGAACCAGTGATGGCCCAGATCGAACCTTCTCAGCCCAATGCCTGACATCACCCTTGGCTGTATGCCAGCACCAATTCCCATCCGCTGGCGATGCCATCTAATATTGTTTAAATCGACAGCCTCTGCCTTGTGCAAAATTGCAACCGGCGCACCACCTAAGTTCAATTACTTGTCACGTGCAATGAAATATCCGGCGCCCTTGTAAACGCTCGAAACACTGGGGCAAAAATTATGATGCCTAATAGGCATATAGCCAAATGTGTTTAGCGGCATAATTAGTTGGTCTACGCTGCTGGCTGGCGGGGTACACGGCATGCAGACATACGCCGGATCATGCGTGAAAAATTGATAGCCAGAGCGCTGCCTTCGTCGACCTGTTGTGATAACGAGCGCTGACTGGTACTGGCGGCATGCTGAGGGGGCTTGCGTCTAAACCCTCGATGTCAGTGCGGGGGTGCCTTGTCGAGGCTCATCACTACTGCCATGGCACGCCGGAATTTCCTTGGGATGCAAGGCTCTGGTAGACTCCAAGGCTCTTCAGATCAACGTCAACAGGTGCTCAGATGACCAAGGCAGAAATGCAGATGCTCGAAAAGGTCTGGATTGCAGAGGTAGAGAACCGCCTGCCCTTCCAGACAAAGTCCAAGGTTGCTCAAAAGCTTGTTGATGACGGGATGCTTCAGCCTGATGTCACCACCATCAGCGGCATCAAGATCGAAGGCTTTGCCCTGACGCATGCCGGTCGCTTTACCTACTGCAACAGTTGCGAAGATCCAGAGATGGAACAAAGCAGCCCGCTCTGATGCCAGAGCTGATCAAGTCGGTCGAGGTCGTTTACTCCAAAGCGGAGGCCGAAGCTCAGGGCCTCAAAAACCTTAAGGCCATGAACCTTGATGCCATGGAGGACGACCCCCGCTACGCCTTCATGGCAGCCCTGGAGCGTGATATCACCGCCAGGGCCAAGCTCAATCAGTTAAAAAAAGCCTCCGACCGGTTAAGCCGTGTCGTGACGCCGTATTCAGCCTGTCGATCGGGTTGCAGCTATTGTTGCAACATCTCGGCAGTGATCAGCGAGTCCGAGGCCCGAGCGATCGCAAAAGCCTCCGGGCGCAAGATGAAAACACTGCAAGGGGTGCCCAGTCCCGCCATCCGTGAAAAATGGCACAGAGTGCCTTGCCCTTTTCTGAAAAAGGGGCGCTGCTCCGTGTACGACGATCGCCCTATGGTTTGCCGACTGATGTTCAACATGGCCGACACACCAGAGCAATGCAATACCGACATTCCGTCTTGCAATAGCCATGTCATCACACTCAATCTCAAGGAGCTGGAGCATGGCTTTGTCGCTGCGTTCGCTCAGGAGCCTTGGGGTGACATCAGGGATTTTTTCCCACCTGCTTAAGGCTAGGGGCCTGTCAGGCCTGCTGCTGGCCAAAGCCTTTGTCCAGCTGGGCGTCAGCAGCAACCCACTGCCCCGGCAATGGCTTGGCTCAGGATCGACTACAGGTACAGCTGCAGCAGCGACTCCTGAGGCTTGGCCAACTCCGCCTGCTGGACTTGCAGAGTCTCAAGGGGTTTCAGGTTGTAGGTTTCAGCCAGCTTCTGATAGCCGGCCCTGGCCTGGTTCATCGCTTCACTGGAAGCCACGCCTTCGTACTTCGCATGGTGCAGCGCCAGGGTCACCTCGATGTCTTTGGCCAATTGTTGGGCCATGGGGTCATCGAACCGCTTGTATTCCAGTTTCCTGCCGGAAATGATCTCGTTCCACATGGCCTGTGAGGCAGGTGAGGCGAGGTGAAAATCCTTCGAGCGCATTTCACCAGGGTAATAGCCACCGTCCTTGGTCATGAAATGCTTTTCCATCAGGTGTTTGGCAATTTCAGGCAGCTCCGCCTTGTCTTTCATCTGGATGGCGGCAGGATTAAGTTCCGGAAGGATCACATCCAGCGCCCACGCAGTCTTATGATGCAAGTCCTGAACGTAAGACACTCTCATGGGCCTGAGGTAGTTCTGGTAGAGGTCGTTGGTACCGGTTTCCTGCATGTGATCGAGGATGGCCACCAGGTCGCCGTAAATCTCGTCCAGGCTCTTTGCGTAGGAGACTTGGTTGATGTCGAGCTCGCGCACACCCCCGTCGGTATTGTCCACCTGGAAGAAGCAATGCCCGGTCTCGTGGGATTTCATGAAGAAGTCCAGGAGATTCTTTTCGACGATCAGACCCGGCTGGTCACCAAACTTGTAAAAGTGACCGTCCTTGCTCAGAGGCGCCGTCTGCTCGTAAGACACAATGCAGATCGCTTCATCTGAAAGCTTGCCCTTCTCCACCAGCGTCGACAAACCCACGGTTTTGTCGCTGGAGAGGCTGCGCACCGCGTCACCAAAGGATTTTTCCTTGAGCTGGCCAAGGTAGCTGGTGATCAGTTTGACGCCGTCGAATTCCCCATCTCGGATGATTTTGTGCGTCGCCAGCGCATCCTTGGACATCACTGTTTCGATAGCGGGACGAGAGTCCAGATTCACGTAGCCAAGGCCACTGGAGGTCTGCAGATAGCTGCCCCCGTAGATCGCAGAAAATCCCAGGCTGGCCACGACGGTAGCAACCACCCCAAGCTTGAGGCCAGCGGTCAAGAACCGAGTCAAAGGCCCTTTTTTGAGCGTTTCAACCTCCGGTGTCTCTGGCGCGGCGGCAACAAGGGTCAGAAAGTTTCGGGTCTCGTTCTGATGCTTCTCTACCCAGGCGCCATCGGCAATGTCTGCCTTGACCCGAGTCAGTGGACTCAGACCTGTGTACAACGAGGCCTTGATCTGGTTGAAGCCCGCGCTGAAAGAGCCCAGCACCGTCATGTCGTGGTACGTTCGCCTGGTCATTTCAGTCAGCGCCTTGGGCGCATGATCACCCCCCAGGAGCGACGTCAGGTCTTGGGGGTAGATCTCCCCAAGTGACGCATCGATCGTCCTGTGCAGTGGCGTGTAGAGGGCCACGTTGTCGGCCAGCAGCGCACTGGTCAGCATGAGCCCTTTGGATTTTGCACTCAAAGCACCTAGAAATTCAGCGCTTGGACTTGCCAGGTGCCGATGACTAGGATCAGTCGCAAGCGCAACGAGGCTCTCCATGACCGGGGCATAGCCCGACGCTTCAACCTCCTGCTCCAAATGAATGGTGCGAACCGCATAACCATCGAGAACGCCAACCAACTTTGAATTCAGACTGTGATCCGTCATTATCGAAACCCTTTTTTCATTTATGATCGCACACATCATCGATCACATTAAAGGGCCACTACCGAACATGCTTTTGAAATGAGCGTCGCTGAGTTTCAATTTACTTAAAAACCACGCCATTTTGGACACGCCACGGGATACCTATTATGATGGTTTGACTGGGGATTTTGATCGACTGATCCGTGCCCCAAGGCCTTGAGCTTGACACCTGTACTACAGTCGACTGGTGGATAAAACGCTCTCGTGCTCGATCGTGGTTTTGATGGTCATTTTAAACTCTGCCCAACCCCTGAAAAAGGAATGGTACCCATGCGTCTTGGTTTGGAACAAATTGCCCGTGAACAAACGGTCTGGCTGCTTCGCGATGAGCAAATCGCCCCGTTCAAGGCTGTCGATGTGAAAAGCAGCTGCATCGTCTTGCAGGATTTTGAGCAGCCGCCCCGGTATTTGCCCTATGACGGCAAGAGCGGATCGCTGTACGGGTCAGAGAAAGATGCCCGTGTCGCCTTGATCAACATCTTCCAGGAAGACCTCGATATCAGAGCGCGTCGCCTGGCTTCTGCCAAGGCTGCTCTTAATCAGCACCTGCGCCAGCTCGAAGAGCCAGCCCCGTAATCCTGGCAGTTGATCAGCCCCAGGCCAGCAGACCCATGCACGGTCTTGCCGTTTGCCTGAATGCGGTCAACCTCCGTAGCTCGACAAGGCAGCTACGGATTGCTCCCTGAGCACAGTCTTCAGCAGGTCGATGTCTTCAGCAGAAATCTGAGCCCAATTGAGCGCCGCCTGGGTGTATCGACGCCCCACATGAAAAATCAAGGTCTGCCCCAGTAGCGTCATGGCCCGCACTTTCACCAGCGGCTCTTCAGGTGGCAGCGAGCACACGATCGCCACCAGGGTCTGCGCGGCGCTGTCGATCTTGTCGGCAACATGCTCACGCATCAATGAAAACCCGCACTCCAGGCCTTGTCCTGTCTGCGACATGGCCATGAACAGGCGCCGGGTGTCATCCTGCTCACCGCATCCCAGGAGGCGGTCGACAATGGAATCCTGCAGGTCACAAAACAGGCTGATCGCCTGCGCCTTGGAAACCGGTTGCAGCAAGCGCGCCTCGATCATGCTCAACACCGATTCGAAATGGGAGCTCGCATGGTGCGTGATCAGTTCGGCGCAGGCCCGATACAGGCCTTCCTTGTTTTCAAAGTAATACTGCAGCGCAGGCGTGTTCACCCCGGCTTTTTCCGCTATCTGGCGCGTCGTGGCAGCCTGGAAGCCTTTGGTGGCAAACACGTCGATGGCGGCTTCGATGATGCGCTTACAAGTCTCATCGCCACAGTGATAGGCCTGACGATGGGTGCGTCTGATTTTCTTGTCGGGGTGCGGCATGAACTTTTTCCAGCTCAATACATAGGTAAAGCAATTGTATCAGCCGGGAAAATAATTCCAATCAGGAAATCATCAAACCTTCACCAAAGGCTGCCACGCTTGAAGCGCACAGCCAGTGGATTACCGAGGCACCCTGCCCAGGGGATGGGCAGGGCTCAGGCGATCAGAGCGAGAGGGCAGCGCCCGAGGCCTGTACAGGACGAGGGGCATGCTCCAGTTTGAGGGGTTCCCGTCCGCTGCCGACGTCGACCTCTTCCTTGACGATGGTTCTAGGGTCGATCGCGTATTTTTCGGCCCACCCCTGCGGAAGATGGCGGCTTTTCAGAATCGCCGTCAGGTGATTGGTGTCCCCTTTCATGTCAACGAGCATGGAGAGGGCTGTCTGGTTGGCAAGGTGCCTATCGACCAAGTAGTCCTTCACCAGGGTTTGCGCGCTGCGCTCGATGTGCTTGAACGTAGGCTCGTCCTTGCGCTTCGTCAGATCCAGGATTTTTTCTGTCGAGAGGTTCATTTTCTGCATCGTCTGAATGCGATTGAGCGACTGCTGGCTCACCTCAGGCTCAGCAAAATACTTCCCGGTGAATCGGGCCTTGCACCACTGCATGAAGGTCTTTTCCTTGGCCAGCGCGCCATCGAGAATCGCTTGGTCGCGCCCTTCCAGGAACTTTGCGTTGTCGTAGTGCTTCTTGGCGTCCCAGCCCAGCTTCAAGCTGATGAGCCCGAACGCCACCAGGCCTGCCGCCGCCGAGTTGCCAAACCACCCCATGTGGATCTTGTCCATGCTGTAATTCATCATCTCCATGACAGGGGCCATGGTTTGAGAATTGAAAAACGAGTTCACTGTCCGCCCTTCCAACCCCATGCCGAGCGCGGCAGCAGCGCCGACAATCATGGCGTTTCCACCGACATAGCGGGCCAGCTTGTCAGCAATGTCGGTTTTCCTAGCCTCATCAATCGGCTTGATGAAAATACTCGACAACCAGGGCTTCATCTTCACGAAATTGTTGAAGCCCGTACCCACCTTTTGCCAGAAGACATAGGAGTCGGGACGGGTGTAGTGATGGATGCCATTGAGCCCCAGGTTCGGTTTGAAATCGGCCCCGATAAGGTCTTTGGCCAACACCCCCGCCACCTGGTTGGCCTGGGCCTCTACGACGGGAGCGATCTCTTTGGCTTGAGCGTCAAAACGCTCCAGAATCTGGCTTTCGAGCTTAAGCTTGGGCATGGCAATTCCCCTTGACCCGGAGGATGAAATGATCGATTTGGTACAGAAACTCCTCGGAGGCCTTGAAGAAGCGCTCTTCGATAGCAGGATCAATCATCTCATCGATGCACCTGAGCTCAGGAATGTCGTGGCATGACACCAGTAACGACAGGCGCGTGCTGATCACACTCAAGCGCCCCAGAATTTGCTCAAGGCTCTCATCGTCGACATGGGGGGTCAACTCGATGATTTCTGCGGTAATTCTGCTGTTGGTCGACAGAATCTTTTCGACCCGCTGGATTGAAACGGGGTAATTTCTCATTCTTAACCCTTCTTGACGAGGTTTTCAGATATTGTAACAGAGAGTGTGACGCAAATTACAATGCCAGCGATGCGTCTAGCTCGCCTCTCATAAGAGGGCTGGATCATCCTTCGGGCCCTGCCGCAACTTGAACCTCGTTTGCGGTTTACCCTACTATTGATAGGAAGGCAGTTCCCAATGGGCCTGTAACGCTCAACGATGGCGGAGCAATCAGGTCACGTGGGCATGGCAAACTAAAGGGCATTTCGGGTGTCCAGCTTTCAGACAGCCCCGCGCCCTACCTTCGCTGGGTGCAACCAGGTTGAACATGAGATGCTCAGCCCGTTGGCCCGCACCTCATCCACAGTTCACCTACGGCGGCAGACCTCGTGTTCAAACTCAATCAAGGCTTCTCGATCAACCCCGACAGCATGGCCAGCCAGGCGCTGAATCATGAGGTCGACACCTTGCTAAGCAGGTGCTTTGAGCTGTCGCCCATTGTCAACAAACGATCCGTTGAAGCTGGGTTGCTGGCCAGTGACGATCCGGTCGGCGCAGCCGGCACCTTCTATGCAAAGCTCAATGGTGAACTGACCTTTGATTACAGGCCTGGCATCACTGATGACGAAGTGGATATCTTCGAAATGCTGGTCGACCGTGGCGTCAACATGGTCGATGCGTGCCTGCAGAAAATCAAGCTGCCGCTGTTGAGTGTCTCCAAGACGCTCCACTTGATTCCGGGGCTAACCACCACCGCGCTCATGAAATCCGATCGGGATGGCCTGGCGACGTTGCGCGCCCCCATTGCCAGGATGGATCAGATCTACTCGAAGGTGCTCGATCTGGCGTGCTTCGCCCCTGACCTTGATGTTCGACGTGGCCTTCCCAGGGTGTATCCGGGACAACACCTGGGCATTCCCCTCAATGATCCAAAGGCACGGGTTTTTGCCCTGGTGCTCAATACGCCGAACCCGTTGCCGTACATTGCCAACTCCGCCTTGATGCAGGACTGCATGGCGCATTGGTTTGACGAGCTGCAGGGGGTGGAAGGTAGCTATCCTCACCTGGGAATCGAGGCGCTTTTGGATCGGTTCAACCGTGTGCATGCAGACCTCCTGCGGCGCATGCATTTCTACACCGATGGCCGCAATGGCAGCGAACTCGGCATCGATCGCTTGCTGGTCACAGTGGCCAAGCGCATCTCCCAGCTTGACCTGCGCCAGGACATACCGCCTTACCGCGCCCAGGATTTCGAACAGCTGCTGTTGCCAGTGGGTGAATCCCGTGTATATCAAGCCCCAAGCGAAACGCTTTTCGAGGTCGCTTCCAACATCATGACTTGCGGCAGTTACCTGGAATCCAGGCGCGCCCTCCAGTCGTTTTTCACATGGCCCGAGTCATTCGTTCGCCTGCTGGTTGACCAGGAGATGGAATCGGAACGCGCTTTTTCCCTGTTCGCTCATGCCTTGGGTGATTACCTCGGCAAGTCAAGGATCACCCCGGATTGCGTGGATCTTCAGGAAAAGATCGACCTATACCGCGAAGTCTTCCTGGCAGCCGGCTACCCAGACCTGAAGGGCACCCACGCGCTGGATACGCTTTGCCTGGACATCGAGCATGGCGAATATTTTCATGCCAGAGGATATTTGCGCACCGAAGACATGAACCTTGGCAGCGGCTTCTGCAGCCGAGGGTTTAACTCGCCCTTCTCGGGGATGCAGGCTGAAACAATGGCACGGCGGGAGCGCAAGGTCGCGTTCGCCCTGGCCATGGGGCAGATCAACATGCTCTTGCCCAGCGCCATCCATTTGCTCGACAGATCTAAACCCAAAGGCATGGACAAGGACTATGAGATCCCAAGCCTTATCGAGAGGCTGTTGAACCGCTCGCTTGTAGCGCCCAGCCAGGTCATCTTCACCCCATCAGCCTTCAAAGCGGCGATGACGATGGGCTGTTCGGCACGGTTACTGCTGGATGACCCAAAGGTAGCCCACATCATGCGCGACAGCCTCGACGACGTCCTTGAAGACGAATTGGGGCTTTGAGAATGCCGAACTATCGTGTCGTCTCTGATTACCCCAAGCTAGTTGGTTACGTGATACGCAGAGTGCTCGCAGCGCCGCCCTACTCCATGGGAGTTGAGCAAAACAAGCCTCTGCGCGAACTGATCGATGCTGCCCTGCATCACTCGAACCCGCACCATGCCAGTTTTTGCAATCACCTAGCCTTGGAACTTTGCATTACGCTCGCCCCATTCCTTCATGAAACACCTGCCGAGCAAATCCGCTTGTGGCATGGACTCTCGGCATGCGGATTAGAGCCAATTGCATTTTTCGAGAACGGCAACGCATCTACGACACGCATCATGGTGCCTTCGCCGAGGCTGCACCTGACCGAGAATGATGAGGAAAGGCTCGCCTCCTTTAAAGCCTTCAAGCAGGAAGTTCGCCAGCTAGATCAAGCGATGGAGGCCTTCCTTTTCCCTGAGAAAGCCAGCATCCAGGTGGGTGCCGATACCTACAAGAGCCAGGAGGCGAGGCTCTACAACCTGATCAGCTCGGAACCTGCCAACGCGATTTACCTGGCCACATCAAAACTCATGGCGCGGTGTAGAGACTGGTGGCTTGATGAGCTGCAACAACCTCCCGCAGTTCGCATGTTCAATGCTAGAAATGCCTTCTATGAATCGCTGGCCAACTCCCCCAGCCAAGATGGATTCACACCGACGATTGAAGCCTTGCAGAACTACTTTCTGTCGATGTCCATCGCCTTTGCAGGTGTTCCAGCGCAAGAGCATCCTTCCGCCTTCAACTGGCAACACGCTCAACTGAAAACGCATGGCATCCGAAACCTCCTGTTCGATGAGGAGCGAGCGGTGACCTTGGCTGCCACTGCATTGATCGCAGGCTCTGTCGAGGGAGCAGCACGAATCCTGGAAACCCTGATTGAGCAACCTGAAACCTTCGTTCAAGCACTGCGCGCAGGCGGTCAGAATGACGAGCAAGCCCAGTACTTTCTCAAGGTGTGCCTCTACAACCACCTGAACAACAGTGTTATCGACGCCTCCGGTGTTCTGTCCCTGGTCGAGCACATGCGTACGGCCTTCGCAGACTACGGGTACCAGGATATTGTGCGCACCCAGGCGCTCGATGCAGCTACCTGTCGCCTTGATACCGCCGAAAAATTTGAAGCCTTGGGGTACTTACGCACCGAGCCCATGGGCATGGGGGATGGCTTTTGTCGCACGCTGAATCAGTATAAGGTTGAGGCAGAACCCCTGCATTGCGAAAGAGCGATGGCACTGGCATTGCGGCTCCAGCAAACGGAAATGATCGAACGTGCTGCCACCGTGTTTTTTGAAAGCGACAGGCTGGACGAGTCGATGTTGTGCCACGGCGCGGCAATTCGGTTCCTGATAGACAGTGACCAATTCGACCCGACGACTATCATCACCACGCCGCGTCGGGCTGAAATGGCCTTGAAACTAGGGGTCAACCGGGAGAAATTCCTCACCCACCCGTCGCTCAAACACTATGCTGCCAGTGCCCTGGAGATTGACCTGGGCCTTTAAGCGAGCCGGGCATCGCTGCGCGCTTGCCCGAAAAGGACGACTACCCTGGTATTCTTTGCACCGGGTTGACTGATACCATCAACTGACAAGGGCTACGATTCCAAGCACCATTCCGACACCTATCACGCTCCCTGCCACAAGCGGCAGAATTGCGGTGCTTTCCGCGAAATGGCGGAGCCTCAGCCTGAATGGCGAAACTGATTGCTGCGGTCGGGCACATGCTGAGTCTGCCCCTAGTAACTCAGCACGCTCGTTGAGGCCACTTGTTAAACGCTTTCTTGTAGCCCGGACTCGCATTGCATGTCTCCCATAGGATTCGAGCACCCACATCCTACCCCTAGCTGATCCGAAAGGCACGTATTCGTACCTGGGTGAGTGATTGCAGCGGGGTTGGCTCATCGTCTAACCTATTAAAAAGGATCCAGGAGCAAAACATGAAAACGCCGGCCCAACTCACCGAAATTCTCGAAGCCTTGGTTGACTCCGGAAAGGCCAAGATCAGCACCGTCATGACCTCGATGGCGGAAATCAATCACCAGCTCGTCTTTCCCGGCGTGAACACGGTGTATGTGGCTCCCAAGTTCGAAGTGCCATTGGCTGGCGCTGATGCTTCAGCGGCGTTGTTCGTCGACCACCTGCTCAAAGACAAGAACGCCCAAGTACGTAGGGACTCCATCCTGCAACAGGCAGAGACCGGAGAATCCGAACTTCTGTTCCTCAAGGAAGTTCAAGGCACCAGCAAGGCATTTCAAAATGCCCCCGTGGGTGAGTTGGCTCAGTCGGGCTCCAATGTCATCGAGGTGTTCTACCACACCCGCGACCTGATTGAATTCCACCCCAATTTGTATGCCCAGGCCACCATTTCGCCAAACGATGCCATCATCAAGCAGCTGACTGACAAGGGCCTGTTCGAACGCGCTGCGGTCGTCATTTTCCCGGAAGGGGCTGAGGCAACCAACCTGGAGGCGGCGTTTGAGTCCACACAAAACATCGAAGATTCCTGGACGGATCACAAGCACGTCATTGCGATCACTGACCGTCCGCGCTCGTCAATGGTGGGGGATGTCATGGTCAAGGATGGCAAGCCCTTCGTGGTGGCGATGATGGGCTTCAAGCCGCTGGAAAGCTTCGAACCCTTCCCAGAGCCAGAGGCCAAGAAGGAAACCGTGCGCGCCATGGACAGTGACGGCCTGCTTTACTGATCAGCCTTGCCAATCGACCCCTACACAGGGGTCGATCTGCCTCCCCGCAGTCCTCCTGCAAATCCCCTTCAGACACTCCATGACGGCGAGCGCCTCAAGCTCAGCCCAAGTGCCCCCAATCGCGGCACTATTCGGTTTTAATGTAAATTGCCTGATTCCAGTCGTGTATGATTCAATTGCCTTTTAAATAATAAAAAGAATTGATCATGATCACACGCTTGCACAACTGGCTTACCCGTCGAAAAATGGAAACCGACTTCCCGCCCACACGGTGGTACCGGGTAGGTGCCGTTGCCAGCAGCCTCACATTTCTACCCTTTCTGCTCTGCTATGCCGCCCCCCTGATCTGGCTGGCAATCCACCATCCTCTGAAGGCGGTCGCCGATGAGTCCGCCGTGGCACTTGGCGTAGTTGGCATCGCATCCGTGATGATCATCGAAGTCAAGGTTCTCTCTCACCTGAAGAAGCTTGGCTTGAATCTCCTGGCGCTGTGTTTCTTGGGAGCATTCGGCCTTGCCTATCCCGAACTGGAACTCAAAGTGGCCGTCATCCTGGGTGTCTTGCATGAGCATCGGGTGACGCTGACATCCATGGCGCTGCTTGCCGTGGCCTTGTGGAGCTTCTTGGCCCTCATGAAACGCCCTCTGCAAAACCTGATTGATCGCCTGTTCGGCCTCTGGGCCAAGGAGTGGGAAGCCCAAGGCTACATGAGCAAAGCCACTCGGTTCACCTGGTTCGACAAACGCAGCATTTCAATTCATGAAGCAGGCCATGCTGTGATCATGGCACTGGATCCTTTTCTGGATGACAGTGCCGAGGTGGTATTGGCCCAAGGGCCTGACAGAGGCAGTTTTGGGTACTGCCGGCACAGCGGCTGGCCGCACAACGTCCTGATGCGCGAATACACCGAGATGTACATGATCGGACTCCTGGCAGGCGTTGAAGCTGAGCGGATGATGTTGGGCGGCTACGGCTCCGGGGGCGCCAATGATTATAAAAATTGGCTGGCGCGGGTACCTCAGTTCATGGCCACCGACCCTGACGAGGTGTATTTCGCATCACCCACAGAGTTGGCAGAAATCGAACTCAATCGCCTGGCACTGAATGAGTTGAGAAAAAAGCAGCAAGAAAAGGCCCGGCGAATCCTGGAAGCAAACAAGCCAATCCTCGAAGAGATCGCCGCCAAGCTGGTTGAGAAGAACCGCCTCCATGGGGCAGAGTTACGAGAAATTCTAAGCAGGGTCGTTTCGGTGGAGGGCGTGCCAGACTTTACCCGGTATCTCGAATGGCAGAGTGCGCGACAGAAGGCATAGCGATGGGGGATCCGTCTCGGTTGCGCGGGCACTGCCCCCTCCGGCATCATGAAAGGAATCGATAAGCCTGTATATTGAATCATTTGCGGACAACAACCCATGAAGTCTGACAGCTTTCAGCCGTCTACCGCTGCGCCGCTTGGCCAAGTTCCATTGCCACCTCACTTGGAGCTGCGCAGACAATCCCAGCGCATCCTGGAGTTGATCGGCAGAGGGCTCGACAGCGGCAACCCCGCCCTGATTCATGACGCTGGGCAACTGCTGGAGGCCTTCACGGCCTTTGGTAGCCAGCAACGCCTGTATGCACAGATGGCGACTGAGCTGACTGGAATCAATGACAAGATTTCCTACGATCGCAGCCTGGAATCCATTCAAAAGGGGCTCATCTCAAGTGAAAGCCTGTGCGCGCTCTTTGAATACGTGACGCCATCGTTAAATGACATCATCAAATTCATTGACCGCGCACCGGATGTGGTACCCATGGCGTTCGAAGCCTTTATCCGAACCGGATTGATCGAAGATTACTTTGTCGACGACTTGATTCAGGATATACGCGCCTTACCCGACTCCAGCGCGTTGGCGGTGCTCATGCAGTACAAGCTTGATCGCTACCGCAGGGGCTCGGAAGAAACCTTCAATGTGCCTGAGTTGATTTCCGACTACTTTGCTGAAGCTGTCATTCCCGCCAGCCTGGAGGACGCAGGGGCGATCGGGGAGTTTTTGGGTCGTGAGCTGCCGGCATTGGCAGCATGTGCCGAGCAAGAAGAGGCCTTGGCCAGCGGCTATTCAGAGCACCTGTTCTCACTGGAAACCTTCGAGATGCTGGCTGCCAGTGGCCGTGCGGCAGAAGTCGCCAGAATGGCGGTGTTCTGCCTGGACGCCGATATGGATGAGGTTCGCAGCAGAAGCCGCCTGGCCAAGCTTGTGCCTGCTCAGACCGTAGCCGAGAGAACCTTCGACATCATAGGAACCCTCAGACGCATCAGCACGGCCCACTTGAACTTTTTCCTCGAAAGCCCGCTTATCTCCACGGCCCAATTTTGCACGATCCTAGGCGTGGGCGATTCACGCCTGAACGCCACCGGCATCATGACGGCACTGGGCGGCGCCCTCTCTGTTTACGCTCGGATGGAGCAGGTCAATCGCGGGCAACTGCTGGAAAAAGGCACGTTGGCCATAGAGCGGTTTGTAGAGCTGATAGGGAGCTACTCCCAGGGCATCCCTAAGGAGCTGATCCCTGGATTGAAGAGTGTTTATCGCCACTACAACCAGCTCGACGCCGCAGGCAAATCCATGCTTGATGAGCAAACCCTCAGGGCGATCAGCCACTGCATGCTGGCCATGGATAACAAGCCGCAGCAAAAAGAGAAACTGCAGCAGGAAATCGTCGCCCTGGAGGATCTGCCCAAGGCCGTATGGCAGTCCGTTGAATGGATGCAAACCCAAACCCTTGAGCGAGACCTTGGGCTCTGATGCCTACGCCTCACACGTTGCAGGTGAGGCCCCTCTAACCGCCCATTTACCCAGCCCCCGGATATCGAACCGATGAGCCCAGAAAGCCCCGCCCCCGCCAATCAATGGCCCCAGATGCATGCCATGCTTGAACCTTTGGGGCAGCTGGGCGTGCTGTCCAACCGCATTCAAGCCTTGTTCGAACGCGGCTTGGTGACCAACGATGTGTCGCTGATTCATGACGCTGGCAACATGCTTGGCGCAATGACAGCATTCGGTACCCAACAGGGCTTGTTTGCAAAAATGACCGACCACTTGGTCGAAATCAGCAAAACCCTGCCGTTTGAACGGACACTGAAAAACATCGAGTTGGGCAGCGTGTCCAGCGATGTATTCCAGGCGCTGTTCCAGTACGTGTCGCCACGCATGAGTCAGCTCGGGGAGCTGATTGAACGTGCTCATGACGCGGTTCCAGCTGCCTTGCACGCCATGCTTCGCAACGGCCTGGTACGTCAGCGCGAAGTGGATGAGCTGGCAACGAGCCTCCACCTCCTCCCGGACAACCTGGCGTTCACAATGCTGCTGGAGTTCAAGCTGCAGGGCCTTCGCTCGGGCACCTCGGACTGTTTCAATGTGCCCTACCTGGTTTCCGATTATTTTTCGGAGGTTGGCCTGCCAGTGAACCTGCAAGATGCAGGTGCTTTAGGTCAATTTCTGATCCGCGAGCTTCCCGCCCTGGCGGCTTATCAAACCGTGCGCGCCGAAAACGCCAGGAACTCCGGCCAGGCCAACCTCTTCTCCATCGAGGCGCTGGAGCTGTTCGCGAGCAGCGGATTCGAGCGAGAGGCATCCACCATGGCCGCCTTTTACCTGGGCTGCGACCTGAACGACGATCGCCATATGAGTCGCCTGGCACAACTGGGTCATGGCGAAGTCATGCTGCAAAAGCTAGTGGCGGCGATTGGTACCCAGCAGTCGATGAGCACAGCGCAGGTGAATTTTGCCCTTGAAAGCCCGCTTGTCTCGAACGCCCAATTTTGCACGCTCTTGTGCATCGACAGCTCACGCCTGGCCCCAGGCGCCATTATGGAAGGGCTCGGTTATGCCTTCTCGGTGTATGGCGAAATGGAGGAGGCACAACAAAAGCAGCTGCTTGACAAGCTGGGGGTTGCCTTCGACCGCTTCGTCGAGCTTCTGGATGCGATGGCGAAACCGTGGCGAAACGCACTGGTCGAGGGCTTGATCAATGTCTTTTACAGTTACGAGAACCTCGACCCGACAGGGAAGGCAGTTGTGGAGGAAAGATCCATTTGGGTGATGAGTCACTGCCTCAAGCGCCTGGACAACTACCCCAATGAGCTGTTCGCGTTGCAGCGCCAGATCCTGGATATTGAGCACCTGCCCAGAACGCTCTGGGAGTCCGTCGAATGGATGCACACCCACAGCCTGGAGGCTGACCTCGGCTTGTAAGGATGCGCCTTTCCTGCGCAACGCGAGGCCAACGAGGTTTCAAAGATCTCCCGAGGCCTTTTCGTCTAACCCGCCTCTCTTCCCATCCCGGCTTCCCCGGCCCTCCCCCTTCGTTTCACAGAGGCTGGCGTAAGGTGCGAATGTCTACAAATGTCTAGCTAATTGAGGTTAGACATTCGTTCTCGGCTGATCGAAAATCCAGTGCTAGCACTTGGAGAGCCACTGCGGATACTCTGCCAGGACACTGCTAAAAAACTCGCTGTCACTGATCTGCTCCAGATCCTTGGCCTCGAAGAACCCGGCATTATCGACCGGGCGGTTCGGCAGGTCATCGAGCTTTTCCAGGAAGGCAAAGGACTCGTGACCAATCCCGGCGAACGCCCAGAAATAAGGTTGCCTGCACACCTGGGTGATCCATGCCTGGGTGTGCTTCTTGTCCGTGGCATCGCCATCGGTGATAAAAATCACCAGCACCGGAGTTTTGGTGGCAAAAAACTCATGGTGAATCGCCTCAATGGCTGGCGCGTAGCGGGTGGATTGATTGATCTTGTGACTGCCCATGATCTCGCGCTGTACGTAGCCATCAATGGAGGCTTCGGTAAGAGGCTTCAACTTCACGGCCTCGTTACCAAACAGGTAGAGATCGAAGCCACCGTCCACATCCATGGCCATCGCAAAGCCCATCAGGCGCTCAAGCAGATGCTGAATTTGCCCACCCTTGTATTGAGGGTACATGGATTTTGATGCATCCAGTGCCACCACCACCTGCGCGCTATTCGGCGCTACACCCTGTGCGTGCAACGCATGTGCAGCCTGGGATTTTGAAAGGTCAATTCGCTTGGCTAAGGTAATCATGCTCATCTCGGACTCAGTGGGGTATCGCTCGTGCCGGCAGGCATGCCTGCCGCCTCAAAGCAAAAAAAACCCTTGCGCGTGGCGCAAAGGCTGCATTGATACGACTCGATGTTGTCGGCGTTTTTCAGCGGTCAAACGTGATCGATTCGGCCAACGGACGGTAGCGCTTTTCCTCGTCTCGGGCTTCCACGCCCCTGATCGCCACAGGAGGGATCTCCAGCAATTTGGATGGATCCTTTTTAAATGTTTCCATGCCGGCAATCATGCCCTGCAGGGCTGTGTACATCGTCAAATCGTCACGCTTTTCCTCGTTGCCGAGGATGAAAGCAGTCGACAGCGCTTGCTTCATGGTGACTTGATCGTTGGCCATCGCACGTACGTCACTGGACAACCGCCAGAATCTGTCATTGAGCTGACCGAACGCTTTTTCTGTGCTTCGATCACCCCGCTCCAGGGTCATGTCATAACCCAGGGCTTTGAGCTGTTCGCTAATGCCCTCGGTAGCATTGATCAAAATCTCCTCCGTCGCATCGCGGTGCTTGTTGAAGGGTTTTCGAATCGCGTCCCCCACCATCCCAAGCCCGCAAGAGGCGAGTGTCACACCAATTCCGGCAGCTCCGCCGTAAGCCGCAACATCAACAACAGCCGGGGGTAACCCAACCGAACGGTTGAGGATGGCTACGACAGGCAGGGCTATAAAAACTGCCGCTCCGGTGAGCGCGGCTAGCGCTTTGAAAGGTTCCCCACCCAAACCGTCAGACCATTCAAAATTTTCTGGTGGGGTTACAATTGTGGCTGACATCGCATATCTCCCTATGGTTTACTTCACGTTACCAATGCAACCAATATACAGTCAATTCAATCAATTGATTTCACAGTGAAATAATACTAGAGGCGGACAATTTCGTGGTGATGAGCAAATACGAAGCAGTATCCAAGGACATGGGGCTTCTGGGGACGCTTGCCAACAAGCTGTCCGAGGAGATCAAGAGCCTGATGGCCAAGCCGATTCCCCAGCATGAGAAAGACGTGCTTGAAAGGTATCTTCCCCTTCTGCATAACGGCTTGACTGTCATAGGGGCGCTGAATAAAGGGCTGCGACCCAAAAACATGGACATCGACAAATTCACATTCAGCTACGCTGAGGCGCTCAAAAATGTATCCGAGGTCGTTCGCTCGCACCCCAGTTTCACCCCACTCCCCTGAAGCATGGCCATTTCTGAGAAAATTGCTGCAAGTGAACGCGGCGGTAGGCCCCTAGCAGCCACCCTGCGCTCAGGACAGAGCGCTGGGGCAGGGTTGTGAGCATCGCCATCATGGGGGCGATTCATGCTGGGCACGCCCCGATGGGATGGCGACGAGATACTCCAACACTAAATTAATGATTCTTCCTGCTGTAGGCACCCCCATCGATACGCTTTAGTGGTAAATTGCTAACTTCCAGCCCCATGGCTTCTCAGCTAGATTGGGGCGTCGTTTCTGGAGTTTTTTATGACCACGGTAAACCGTCTTGAAGGCCTGAAGATTGTCAGCTCCAACAAGACAAAAATCGCCGAGTACCGCAGGCTCAGCGGCAACACCATTGAAGTTCAGCCAGGTAGCGATTTACCCGAGATCCTCGGTTCCCCGGATCAGATCGCGCTCTACAAGGCCCTTGAAGCAGGCGAAGGCCTGATCGTAGAGGATTCCATCCTGGTGGTGGATGACGAGCCGCTGATCGACATCAAGTGGCGCCTGGAAGAGCTGACGCAGCGTGCTCAACATGAGCCCTGCAAGGTGGTCTGGGAGGTCAGGCTGGCGTATTTGCAGGATGGCCTGGTCAAGGTATTCCTGGGCTCCCTGGAAGGCCGTCTGCGACCCTGGGATGTCGCCGGCAGTGGCTATGACCCCATCTTCAACGTGCTCGGGGTCGGTCAAAGCCTGGCCAGGCTGGAAATCAGGGGGCTCAAGGATCAGTACTCGGCCCGCGCCCGCGCTTTCAAGGCTTTGCTGGCAGACCAGCACCACCTTTCGATCAACCAGAGCGCACTGCCCGCCTGGACAGGCGCCTACCAGAACGAGTGAGACCATGGACAACGACGTCTGCAATGCACCAACCTACTACTTGATCCACCTTGTAGACGAAGACGCCATCAAGGTGCTGAAGCTGTACGACTCTCAATCCCATGAGCGTCATGACTACCTGATGGCTTCCAGAAAACAGTGGGCGGATGCGAGGGAAGCAACAACCTACGGCCTCAAGCTGGCTCAACAGCATGGGCTGACGTTCAAGCATTACCGGGGCGTGGACGATGAGTCCTACCGGGAGTCGATGCTGCTGGACTGACAGTCCTCAATTTTGCCTTAACTCTCGCGACATGCGCTTGCAGCCCGACGCTGCAAGTGATGTGGAATTTCCTCGCCACGCCTGCTTAAAATGAAGCAGCAGACCTTTAGCAGATCCCGAGGACAATTCGATGGACAGAAAGAACCCGCCCCGCACCAGCAGAGTGGAATGTGCTGATGGGGTGGTCATGAACGTGACCATTTCCGAAGGACGCTCCCAGATCGCCGATACCCCGATCGTGGTCATCTCCATCAAGGCGAATGACCTTGAGCTGGAGACCTGGATGGCCGAGTACAGTTGCTCCAACGGAGCAATAGCCAAAATCCTCTACGCCGCCAAGCATTCACCGGAGTTTCGCGAGTCGCTGAAGGTCAAGGACATTGCTTACCCGGAATCCGATGCGCTGCGGGTGCTGCTTGAGCAATTGGACAAGCCTTGCTTCATAGAAACCAGCGGCAACCTGGATCAGGCTCCCGTACACGAGGAGCGCTGCACCATCCTGAATTTCCCTGATGGCCTGCCCACCAATTTGGAGAAGGCAGCGCGCAAGGCCGACTGGCTGTCGGTGCGTCATGGCGGTGGTCAGCATCGCCTCAGGGTCTACGCAGAGTACGGTCATGCTCATGCCTACAACCAACGCCTGTGCGATTTCCTGGAGTGCTACCTGACCGGCACACTGACGAAGGCCCACTTCCCCCACCTGGAATGCAGGATCGCCTCTACCGTCATCCAGACTCCGGCCATCAAGCGTGTGCCCGTGGTCGTTTCGCCAGCGGATTTGGACAGGCAGATTACCTGGATCACGCACATGCCCCTCGCCAACGCCGAGGATGCGCTGCACCGGCTCAAGGCAGGTCGGGACGCCTGGTCAACGATGAAGGAGCCTGAGTTGCGATCCCATGTGACTGATCCTGAGAGCCTCAAACTGATCCAGGGTGCATTCAAAGACATCAAAGACCGGCAGTCTGCTTACCGCTGGCACTTGAGAGGGCTGCCGGCAGCCTACGCCATTCACAAGATTCATCTGGACGCCCAGCGCGGCCTGGAGTATGCCAGGACGTCACGGTAGGCGATGAAAGCCCCTGGTCGTTCTGAGTGCCGACTGCGGCGCGGGGTCAGGTCAGACAGGTGGGAGAAGTAGCGAGTGTGCGCTGCGAAAAGCCCGTCACTTGAAGCCTGGAAAAGGTCAATCTCCGGGTCTTCTGCCCGCGCTCAAGGTGGATGCTAAAGCCACTTTCGGACTCAACCACCGCATCCAGGCGCCAGCCAAAGTACATGAGCATGGCCAGCTTTTTAACAGGTTCCGCCCCACAGGTCTTCAACTCGGGGTGATGGCGGCCCACGTACTCCCAGGCTCTCTGCCAATCGGAGAACCGACCGCTGCTGCATTGAGACTTGCTGATCACTGCTTCAGGTGACGGCGCATAACGGTAACGAAACGGGTACCCTGCCTCCAGGGCGCACGCAGCCTCGATCAACAACGGGAACATCGTCGCCATTGCCCACCAGGTAGCAAAGCCGTGCACCGGCAATGCTGCTACAGCCGTGACGGCACCAAAATAGAGGTACACAAATACCCTCGTTTGGACGCTTACCGATGTCATGATCAGGGCAAACATTGCCAGCAGGCCAATGGTAAATAGTAGCAACAGGGCTATACCCAGAGCGACCAACATCACGCCAGCAGAAACCAGCATCTTCATGCACCTTATGGGTTGAGGCTAACTCGCGTCAAAAGGGTATATTTCGCCATTGGCCTGTCAAGCCTTGTCGAAAAGCCAGGTAGCCACATACCCCGATCGCTGATAGCCGAAAATCCAGGTTGTTAGGGGAGCGTGCAGGGTTTGCGGTTCAGCGCCCAGCTCACCAAGGCAACGAGTCCTCCGATCAGCACAGCCTGAGGCGGAGTCCCGCCGATCAAGCTGATGCCTACCAGCGCAACGAAACCGCTGAGCATCGCCGTACACTCATTGTGGAGCTGACGATGCAAGGCCAACAACTCGGCCTCATCCAAGGCATTGAGCGGCGCCTCAAACCGTTGATTCATCAGGTGCCGATAGCGGACGAGGCGGCTGTTCCAACGGGGCTGGCTAGGTACGTCATTGCAATTCTTGTTCACAATGCGAGTCTCTCAGATGAGGTAGTCCTGGTAGAAGCATACCCGGAACAATCAATATACGCAAAAAGGGAATTTGCTCAGCTAAGGGATACGCTCATGGGGTATTATGGCGTTTGAAATGACCGAGGATTTCGACATGAGCACAGACAAGACAGACACGCTGCAGCGGATCGCCGACTTTCTGTACGGCAGCGGCACCAGGGGCATGACAGGGTGTTCGCCTGAGCGTATCGAGGACATGGTGGCATTGGCCAACCAGCGCTTTCCACACAAGTCGGTGTGTGTGGTATCGGATTGGATCTATGCCGAGCTTGAGGTTTCTGAAGAAGACCGCGCCGCCTGTTTGGCCGCAGGCATTGAGCCGGTGATGATCTATTCGAGCAAGGTGGTCAGCGATCCGCGACGACCGTACTTTGTCGGCGGCTGGGTGCGTAGCACACCCATGGTCAGCTTTACCGAAGGCTGTCTGTTTGAGAGCCGCAACACCATCTACCTGCTGCAAGGGCCTGGTACCGCCAAAGCGGTAGGTGCCGACGTCATCATGTCCCTTCAGTGAGCAGTTTCGAATATGCGACTGATGCGGCTTGATGGGCCAGGCTCTGGGAATGGAGTTCAGGGCGCTCAAAGGGTCAAACCGCCCAGCGTCCCACTCCTCCCAGCAAGCAAATGCCGCGACCAGGCCGTGCTGGCATCGCTCCGGTGCAGCCACTCCTGGCACCCGAACATTCCCAAGGAAATCCCTGCATGACTGCTACAGACCTCCCCCTGGCAGAACGCCTCGACAAGGCATTAAGCACGCATTTTTTTTCGCCGCAGTTATGTGACATTCTCACTCGTGAGTGCGATGCCGCCATCGACCATATCGTCGAGGCTGACAAGCCTGATGAACTGGCTATCGCCTTCCTTGGGCGTCCCAGTCCGATCGTGGCTAAAGCCTTGTTGCAGGTGTTGGAACGGATGTCCGAATCCCCCTCAATCGCGGTGTTGAACAAGGCCGTCTATGCTGCGTTTCACGCCTACTTCCCCGAGTCTCCGCACGCGTTTGAGCGCCGGTTTGGGGTGCAGCTCCATCATGACGTGCGAGCGTTCCGGGAGCAGAACCTGGACAAGCCGACACTCGAATTCTTCACCGCGACAATGTATGGCAATCTATTCAGGCTGGCCCCTGATAGCCGCACCTTGATTGCAGAAAATTTCCTCTCATTTTCTCCGCTAGACCCGAGCGCCTGTGCCCAGGGTATGTCCAGTATTGAAGCAATGAGCAGCACACTCAATGCCGCAGGGTTGGATAACCTGGTCATCCGGCAGCGCGCTCGCGAGGTGCTCGACGTCCAGATTGACAACGCCGTGGTCAACCCGCAGTTCGTCTACCTACTGGTCAACCAACCTGAGTTCGACACGTTGTACCTGGCCAAGCTAGCCCGCTATCTGCGCGAGGAAGACCCATACTCGCAGCTGGCCCTGCAGGATAATGAAGAAACCTTGAGAAAGCTGGCTAGGGTCTTTGTCTTGAACGCCCGCTTAGACCAAGTCGATGAAATCCGCGCCGCCTTGACGGCACTTTGCGGTGACGAATACACCCTCAGGCCTGATCAGGATGGCGCGAATCTGCTCATGGATTTCGCTACCGCAAGTCCCATGGCCAGCAAGGCTGTACTGACAGCACTGTACCGCCGCAAGATCCTGACACCTGCAGAGATTGGCCCGCACCTCCTGACACTCAAAGACCTGAGCTTTGCCTCCAGGCAGAGCCGCTTGCCGGTGCATGAGCTGCTCAGTCATGCCTCGGAGTCACTTCAGGCGTTGCACCTGGAACATGAGATCGGTCTATAGCGCAAGCGCCAGTCCAAGCGACACGCAGGCCCGCGTCGCTCAGGAGCATGACCTGACCGCTCTGCCATTCGCGATCGCAGGGTACCGCGCAGACAGGTGAAGGCCAACAGACCCAAGGCATGGTTCCGGTGCTGGCGCCGGCTTTCAACAATTTTCCCTAAAGTCGAACATCCTTTGGCCGATAACCTGTGGTTTGGCCAATTTTTGCATTACCGGTCATGGCATCCAGGGTGATGGCTGCATGACAGCAGAGCCATTCAATGACATCTTCTTGACGCATAACCAGACCAGCGGTCACCACGTGCGCAGTCGCCAGAACCTCTACAGGGCAGTGCCTGGAAGGCCGATCATGACCAAAGGACAAGGGTGAGTAGCTCGGCCACCAGCGTTCACTGGGCTTCGTTGAACGGGGCAGCGTGCATCGAGGTGGATTAACGAGTAAAAAAAAGCGGACACCCAGTCCGCTTGTTCATTCTTTCTTTGAGCCAATGTAGATGCCGTATCGGGCGGCAAGAAGTTCGTTGGTGACAATCTTGTGCTGATCAAAAAACTTGAAGCCTTTGCCAGAGCCGTTAAGTATTTGCTCACCTATTTTTGAACCCAAAGCATTGAAATCAGTGTGCACTGAACTGATGGAGCCTCGATTTGTATAAAGATAGTTATAGCCGCCGATCATAATCTTGTTTTGTCGCATACCCAGGATGAGGTAGGTCTTGAAATCCTGAAGCGACCAAATTTGCTTGTTACCAGTAATCAAAACAGCGTCGACACTTTCATACAAATCACGCATCACTTGGGCCACAACCTGATTGCTTTGGATCTCAATCATCTTGATCTCCATTCTATGGGGAGTGGCCTGAATCTTTTTTATTTCGGGAAGCTCGATATCATCTTTGTTATACAGGATACCCAGTGTTCTAATACTTGGCATATTCAAGTCGGCATGCTTGACTTGGAGAGCAATGGGCTGATCCATGTAGTAACCCCATGTATCGGGGCTGTACATATTTTTCATAAGATCAACCATGTACCGAGAGGAGATGACAGTCAATTTCCTCTCTGGGCACATGCTTACAATCTTACTAACGGCGTCTGAACCCCAGACCACCAGTTCTGAATTTTGGGTGCACAACGACCTGTCCAGATTTGAAGTTTCATTGACTTCAATACCTGGATTTGATGCCAGACCCTCCCGAAGCAAAGCGATTTCCGGGGCGCCTGACAGAAACGCAAGAGTTACTTGCTTTTTCTCATCCCCACCCTGCGCTGGCGAACCGTATACCAGTGCGGAGAAAAGATAAAATAAAAAGAAAGCAATATAGCGACATATGCATGCCATACATACTCTCTCAATTATCAAAAGCTCACAGAAGCTTCCAACCAATACGCTTTCGGCGAGTAGGCTTCAGGACGGAAATTCGACTGCCCGCCCAGCAAGTTGCTCCCCGACAGCTTTGTGCACACTTTTGTCGTCGAAATGGCGCCAAAACACTTCTCAACGAACATGTCCAGGTTGTGTTGAGTGTCCAACGTCCAACCGTTCGACCAGGAAAAGCCCTGCACCCTGTTATACATGCCACCCACCCTCCAGTCGTTGCCGAAGGAATACTGCCCCATCAGCGTAAAAATCGTGTTCGGACTCGATTCACCAATGTTACTGCTGTACGTGGAGGGATCAATGTGACTGTCCACATCGGTGTACGACCCACTGGCCGCCAACAATATCGCTGAAGTTGGGCGCCAGTCAATGCTTGCCTCAACACCGCGAACAGTGCTGGTGTCATTCATGTTCTTAGCGGTGGCAACCACTGACCCGGTCTGGCTAATAATTCCCGGATTGGGGGCTATAACATAACCTATCAAGTTGTCATATTTGTTAATGTAATACCGAATCTCTGCGTCCACCGTTTTGTCCAGGCTTGAATACATCCAGGCCAGTTCATAGGTGCGCATTTTCTCCGGATCAAGATCGACTGTATTATAGACATCAAACACAGGAATCATGCCTTGGTCAAACAAATAGGCTTTTCGAGCAGACTCTTGTTCGTACAGCAAAGGAAGACGGGTGCCTTTGGAGAAGCCCAGCCTGAATGTGTTATTCATATCCAGATCATGCACCAGCGAAATAGACACTGATGAGGCATTGTTGTCAAACTCACTGGACGTTTCGGCTTCCAACCCTGTATTTAGAGTGGTTTTGTCCGTCAGCTTAAAAGCCTGGTTCGTAAATACTGTGTTGTAATTGAGTTTATAGTTGTTTTCCTTGAACAAGGTGCTGCTGTTGGCTTCATCATGTGAAAACTTATAGCCCCCTGTAAGCTCAAGGGAGTCGAAATTCTTTGTCAGCGTGAATTCACCAGCGGTGGACGACAAGTCATAACCAATATCCCAAAAGAGTCGGCCTATGGTTGGGCTTACCGGGGCTGTCAAATAATCGGATTTGCGATGCAGGTAGGTGTGCGAGAAATTGCTGGTGAAGTAAGTGCTGTTATCGAGCATGTGAGTCCAGGAGGTACTCACAAACCAGGTGGAGTCAGAAGCCCCATGATCATCACTGTTCGGGTTGGAGGTTGTCCAGACGTCGATATCCGACTGGGCTGCACCGAACGTTGCCGAAATTTGATTATCCTCATTAGGCTGATAATCCGCCCGACCAAAGATTTGCTGCTTGTGGGTGTCATCCGCCCGGTGGACAAGACCATCATCATTCGTGCGGCTGTAGGAACCGGATACGAACACATCGCCAAACTTGGTGCCATGTTGGATGTAAGTGTCGTCGATGCCATTGGTGCCGTTGGCCTGACTGATGGTGGTGCCCTGGCGCTCCTCAGCATACGCCGTGAAGATTTTGATGGTCAGCAGCATGGAGTTGGAGCCAAACTCGCTATGCGCTGGCCCTCGGTAGACTTCGATGCGCTCCACATCTTTGAGCGGGACAATGTTGAACGAGACGAGGGTGCCTGTTGTTGGGGTAAAAATGCTGCGGCCATCAACAATCATGTTGATGCGGCGGCCAAATTCCTCGGCCCCGCCTTGCGTCCCGATCGAAAGCGAGTGGCCGAAGCGGTAGCCGACTGTCACCCCCGGAACAATGCGAAGGATATCCCCAAGTGAACGCGCACCGCTGGCCTCGATCATCTTCTTGTCGATGACAGTTACCGACGATGCCGATTTCTTGGGGTTGGCAGGAAGGCTTACGTCAGCCAGGGTCAGGCCTGGGCTGAAGGAGTCGGGATCACCATACGCCACGCCAATTTGAGAAACGCAGGCGAGGAGCACTGCAGCTTTTAAGGTGGTGATGGTAAGGCTCGACATCGTCTTCATTTGCTCCATATCAAGGCGTAGGCCCAGTGCGGAGGCTATAAGACTACAACGACGACCAGATGTCAATAACAGTCATATGCGAAAGCGCCTCCCGCCGAGCCAGGCAGGGCAGAATGAGACACGATCTCGCGAAATCAGGTTTGGTGATTATTGCAACGCTTATCTTTTGACGTTTTCAGTCAGAAGCAGGCGGGAAAGGGGTCAATATTGTCAATAAAGTGACTCAGCCCAGGGGTCATTGGCCAGGATGGCGACGGCGATCTCAAGCTTGTGCATACCTCCGGAGGGGTACTGGTCGCGGTACCGCTCAAAGGCCTGCTCCAAAGCCGGTCTCGCCTCCACCCCCTGCGACGCCACATAGAACGCCGCATCATCCCGGATCGCGGCTTTCATGTGCGATTGATTCGAACTCGACCCGGATGCCTCGGTGCTCCCAATAAACCCGATCACCGTGATGCCCGTGGGGATGCTCGACATCAAGCTGGGCAGCATCGCCGCTGCCGCGTCGACCTCCGCATGGCAATGCGCGGAGAACCACAGGCTGAGCACCGCAAGTCCTTTACCACAGCTCCACAGGGTTCTACGCAGCATGCTGGACACCCCCAGTTGGCGCGGTGGTGCTGCGAAAGACGGCCACGATTTCGGCTGCAGACAATTTTTGAATAAGCCCCTGCTCATCGTGGATGACACCTTCGACGAAACTGCCGTGGGAGGATGCCTGGCTATCCAGTGGTTGTGTGGCCTTCATCACCTGGCTGACCTCCAGCACCGCGAGCGCGATCTGCTCGCGTTCATCCAACACCACTGCCAGGGCAGGCTGAGCGCCACGCGGCTGCCGGAACAGAATGGCCTTGGTATCAATGACTGGAATGTACTGATCGCGCACCCTGGCCAGCCCAAGCATGTGCTCGGAAGCCCCTGGCACCTGATTCAGCGCCTCCAGCTTCACAATCTCACGAATCTGCGAGACAGCAAGCGCATAGCGCTCCCTTCCACCAAGGCCGAAAATGAGGATGTCTTCTGACATGGGCTGCAACCGTCTTAAAATTGTGAAAGCAATATACCACTAAAGGTAATGTATGCAAAGCCTGGAGGCCACCAGCTGCCTAAACCACCGGAGAGATTCCCCAAGGCCACATGACTTTCTCACTGGGGTATATGGTAAATTGGGTTGATAACAAAAAGGAGATCCGCCTCATGAGCACCACCCCGTCGTTCATTGACCAAATTCTCGCGAATGCCCGTCCCGTATCAGAAGCAATTGCCGACCAATCCCGCCCTTACATCCCTGCTGATGTGGATCTTTCCACCCCGGCCCGCAGCAATCCTGGCGGCGTTTTGGGGGGTGCGACCATGAAGCTGCCCGAGGTCGGCAAGCCTGCGCCAACCGCAGCGCAGGTTCTGCTCTCAACCCCCATGCAGGCCCCTGCAGCGCGGACAGCGCCGACGCCGGTCGGCCATATCCCTGCTGATTACGATCTCATGGCGGATCTGCCAGCCGCGACACCTGGCCCCCTGGAAGCCCTGCATGGACGCACCATGTCAGTCCCTGTGATGGTGAAGCCAGAAAGTGTGGCCGAGCGGGTTCTGCGCACGCCGATGAACTTGCCCGCCATTGGCTTTGGTGATGCGGTCAAGCGCACGCTGGAGCCTGTGGAGCCCCTCCATGACCGTGGGTTGTCCAGATAAGAAAAACCCCGCCGAGGCGGGGCTTTTTGTGAAGTCCAGGGCTCAATTGCCATCACTCGACTCATCACTCGCCGAGTCGGCTGCGTCAGGCGAAGGGGCGCCCCCTGGGCGGTAGGCCCACAAGCCAACATCCAGCCAGCCACGCGTAGGCATGGTGAGCATGGGCAGCAGGATCTTTTGAATGGAGCTTGGGTAGGGCTCTGACATCCGCGAGATGTCGGTCAGCATGGTTGCCCACAGTGGGCAATAGTTGCCCTGTGCGCGAGCTTCGGCCACCTTGCGTACGCTGTCTTGATCCAGCGAGCCAAGCCATTCGCTCGCGAACTTTGAAAAGACTTTTTGCACATCCACATCATTGATGACCAGCGGGGGGACGCCAGACAGAATGGTCTTGACCGCCTTGGTCTCATCCGCAATGGCCTGAGTGACCAGGTCTTCGTCCACATCGGTCAGCCAGGGGGCATCAATCACCAGCAAGGTGGAGTAGTCCTGGGGCAGGTACCGGCACATGGAGGGATCATGTTTGCCATAGTACGTCGCCACCTGAGCGATCAGCTTGGCCCGGTTGATCAGGGCTTCGTTGTCCATCACCCCAGGGGCTTGCCGCAGCAACGATTGCAGGCTACCCATGGCCGCCCTGCTGGCACGCTCGGGATTCGAATCTTCCTCATTGAGTTTGTCCCGGTAGATGGCCATCCTCAGCAGAGCCTTGTAGATGTCCTGCTCTGCCAGCAACTTTTTGCTGGCCTGCTCTACCGTGTTGGCCAACTCGGTTTCGACCGGGGCCATGGCCTCATGAATGGCGCTCTGGGTGTTCTCGATCAGCTTGAACAAGGCTTCAGCGTACGGCCCCTTTTCATCCTGGGGGTCAGCGCCTTTGCCCTCCTGACCCTTGGCTGGCTCCTTTTGTACCGCACCAGCATCCGCAACAGCAGGCTGATCAGCGAATGCGTGGCCCATCGCAAGGGTGCCGGCGAGCAACAGGGCCGCGCCCAGGGTTCGGTACAGGTGCATAAGGAGTCTCCAGGGGTGAAGGAGTGTTGATGAGGGATTTTTCACCACGCACCAATATACGCATAAATCGCTCGATGTCAATCTAACCCCCCACCCCGTTGGTTGCTGCCCCCTATCGGGAACAGGGCTTGCCGCACAGGTTTGCGGACAAACAGGGCAGAAAATCGTTTTCAGGGCGACCCTGGCAACGCTATGCTCAAGCTATAGACCTTTGCCGTGCGCCAACACCTCCTGACCGGGACTCATCGTCTTCTCGGGCTGTGCCCACCTGGCAAGCACTCACCATGAGACCGATCGAATGACCCACGAAGAAGCGGATGACTACACCCAAACAAGCGCCAGGTTGTCGGCTCGCATCAGCGAGCACTTCAGCGCCTTTGGCTGCACCAATCTGGCGCTGATTGATGCGATGCTTGCGACTGATCAAGAGTCCGTCGAGCTCTTTTTCAACAAGGAATCCTGGGGTTACTACCCCAAGACCCGGCACCTGCCGTTCATGATCGCGGTACTGCATGATTTCTCTGCGCGATCCCTGGCCGAGATCGCCAACACGTTTGATATCGACCCGGTCGAGTACATCTCGGACATCGATTATAACGACGAAAAAATACCGTCCGTTTCAGGGCAAAGAGTCGATGGCCGCGTGCTGGCCTCCAAAATGGTCGAAGCGTTCGAACTCCTCGATCCTCAGATGGCGAAAATGAGTTTCACCGGTAATTTCGACCACAGTGGCATCGCATTGGCCTATATTGCGGCAGGCGGCAGCACCGGAGTTGCCAATGCCCTGGTGGAAACCGAATACAAGCGGGCTAAATCAGGTGATTTCAACTGGAACCTCCCGCTGCAATCTGAGATTTCCGAGCTGACAATCTTCGTCGACCACCCGGAGCATTTACCCAATCGCTCAACTGCAGAGTTCCTGGAGAAAGCCGGCGCCTGGAACCCTCACGTCCTTAAAAAGACCCTTTATCAGAACTCATGCTGGGAGTCGATATTGGCATCACGACTCAAGAAAACATACCGATTCCAGCGCAAAATGCTGGACGACGTGGTCACACCCCTCAACCTTTCGGTGAACAGCGATAAGGTCAGGATGATGCTTTCGAACATCACCATGGATACGACCGAACAGGAACACGACTATCATGAGATGGTCGAAGATGTCCTGCAGTGGATCAAAGGCACGCCCATGCGCGAATATGCCAGCAAAGTGACTTTTGGCCTAAGCCTAACCCGCAATTACCTGCGCTTCTCCGACCACCCGGTCAAGCCCAAATATCTCTTTTGCGGGGATCCTGCTACCGGGCCACATTGTCTGGAGCTGCAAGGGCTGTTTGTCAGCAAAGGGCGCCGGCTGCTCCAGGCCGTCATCGATGAGACGTTGGAGATGCCAGATGACCACATCGGGTTCCATCACCTGAGCGTACCCTACATTTTGCGCAAGCTGGATCTTCCTCGGCAGCTGGTGAAGAAAGGGTCATTCGAGGCCTATCTCACCAAGCTCGCTAGGGTGGGCGAAACGTTCCAGATGGAGGGGGAAGTGCCAGAATACAAGTCCATGATGGACAGCATGGTTGATGAGGGGATGCGCCACTGGATCCGGGAGGTTTCGCAAACCATGCCGCTCGACGTCACGAAGCTTGATTTGCGCAGCGACACCATTGCTGACCATCTGGTGCGCTGGGGGCTGGACATCAGCTTGATCCCGGAACCCACCGAAAAATCCTTGAGCACAGCCCTTGAGCGCGATATGGGCCTCTGACGCGGCAGGATGCCCCACCGATTGCCTTTGACCCTGGCCCCTAAACTTTCGAGCTATCGAGTATACACATGATCATTTACCCCAAGATTCACAAGCTGCTCCGCGACAAGGGCATGGGTGCCCTGCCACTGCTTTGTGAAACCGAATTCACCGATGAGTTCTACCCGGTCAACCTGGACAGCGATGACAATGGCTATCAACTGGTCGATCGCATCATGCCGCTTTTCGCTGCGGCCCACCTGGGATACGCGCCTCACGCCATCGGGGCAATGATGACCGCGCTGGAATTGAACCTGGTGGATGTCGACAGGGGATTCGATCAAGGCAATCTGTGGGCTATTGGCCGACAGCAAGGGAAGTACAAGACCCCCGATCCCGATGTCGTCGACTCCAGCCTTTTCGACGGCATCGTGTTTTTGCAGCAGATCGCCCTTGCTTACAACGTCGCCAGCCCAGACCCCGACGCGGCCCTGGCGGCAACCAAGGCCTGGCTGTGCCGCACCAGCACGCGCATGATTGCCGCGATGTCGCTGGGCATTCCCGAGCTGTCGGCGAAAGCATTGATGGATGAACAGGCAGAGCAAGTCGCTGCTGGGCTCGGCCTTGAACTGATCGACACGGCAGCCATTGATGTGGGTGAGGTGTGCTTGAACACCACCCACCCCGTCCATCTGCCCAACCGCTCGCTGACCGATTTCTTCGCGCTCACCGGGGCGTTCAGCGACCATATCCTGCGCAAACGGATGGGGTCGGGCTTTTTCTGGGAGCAGCTGATTGGAAAGAGCACGCAGGATGAGATGAAGACCCTTATGCTCGATCATGTGCTTTCAGTCCATCTGGCCCAGTCGCCAACCCAGGTCAAACAGATGCTGCTGTCCCTTGAGTGCAGCACCCTTGACGACCTGGATGGCATCAGTGGGCTTGAGGTCTATGAGCACCTTTTCGGCCAGCTGCAGTACACCTCGTTGAGCCCCTTGCTTTCGGAAGAGGCGTTTGTCATCGAGCTCCTCTCTACAAACATAGTCGAGGCAGGTCAGGCGCTGCTGGCGAACAACCACATGTCCTTTGGAACATCGTTTTCGGAGGCCGAGGCTATCTTGAGGAAAATCTTCGAAGAGCCCAGCACCCTGTGCCAACGAATCATGCTCTCCCAGATACACGACTCTTCCATCGAAGCACCGCTGAGCCACTTTCTCCTGTGGGGCAAGCTCAAAGACGCCCAGCTGGGTCGCCAGGTCATTGAGCCGGACGTTGCCACGCGATACATCAAGCACATGGTGGGCCAGCTCCAAAGCTTGCGCTACCCAGGGTATCAACAGACCCCTGAGCTTGAGCTTTGCTACGACGCCATTGGCCAATCCATGCGCCAGATGGGCAAGCGCCTTGCGAACCTGGTGGATTACACTGCGTTCAAGGATTTGCCTGAGCAGCAGCGCGAAGACCTGATCTTGTGGGACTTTGACATCAAGGAACTGGGGCTGGTTGATAGCCGGGTGGCGACCAAGCGATTGGAAATGGATCTGGGGCTCTAACCATGAACAGACCTGAATTGATCCAGCGGGTTCTGGCGACCAAACGCACGGATGAGCTGTACCGCATCCGAAAGCTCGGGTTGTCAGACGCCCCCATGGCGATAAAGATCGGCGAGCGGTATATCCAGTACCCCGAGCACCTGGCGCCCTTCCTCAACGCCATGCACCTGGGTTTTGAAACCAGCGAAATGGCTGTGATGGTCAAGGAGCTGGGTTTCGAACTAGCGTGGCTTGACCCGGAGTTGGAGGAGCTGCCATGGCTGCAGGGGGTATCGGGGACAGCCAACGCATCGTTCGACCACCTCAATTTCCTGCAAAAAATGGTGTCGGCATTTTATCTGGCCCATGGGGAGTGTGAGGCTGCTGCCAGGGAGATCAGCCTGTGGATGGGGCAATCGCCGGTGTTTATGGCGGCGGGGCTGGTCATTGACTCACCACATACCGGGGCTACCGAAGCGCTCAACCAACTTTCATCTGCCCCGACCGGCCTACCCCCCTGCTTGTCCAGCATCAAAAAAATGCAGATGATGAGCGGGACGACTGAAACCCTGGTGGACATGTCCCACCTGCCCGACAGATCCATCGAAACCTTCATTGAGCGCAGCGGCGGCTTGACCAGCGACATGATTCGAGGAAGGTTCGGGCACAACCACTTCTGGCAGACCCTGCTGCTGTGTACAAACCTCAACCCAGGCACCGCAGCCAGAAAGCTGTTCTTTGCGAATAATGCCCCGTGGGAGCCTGATCATCGCCCTGCCATTTTGCTGGCACTGGATTCCTACGTCATGTCGGAATCACTCTCACTCTACAACACCAATTTCCTGTATGAGGCAATGCTTGAAGAGGGCCTGCTGTCAGGCCTCGGAGACACCTTGGCTGAGCCAGCCTTTGCTGCCATGGTGCTGGGCAGCCTTACGAACGGCAGCCCTATTCGGTTCAGCATCGAGGACAGCGTGCGGGTTGAACGCGTATACGGCAGGCACCCACACCTTCACAGGGCGTTTCATGCCCTCACCCGCGATCCGGCATCCATCTATGAACGGGTGATGCAGTCGCAAATGCGCGCCGCGCCTAACAACCTTCCATTGAGTCAGTTTCTGGTGTGGGGCCTGCTGGGCAAAATGGACAAGGTGGAACAGGTGGTGAGCCCAACCGTCGCCAGGCAGTATTGCATGTACGTCCTGCAGCAGTTCCAGACCTTCAAACTCGCCCCCCAGGGGGTGATCGCGGAGCTTGATCCGCTATACGAGGAGATCAACGCCTCGATGCGTGCAGTGATGCCGCTGCTGGAGCCCTTCCTCGATTATCAGGCCCTCGCCAGGCTGGGTGAGCACCATCGCGAGGATCTGGTGCTGTGGGGGCTGGACGTGCACAAACTGAAGGTGGATCGCGAGGCGATCATGACCAAACGACTGGAAATGGATCTGGGGATGTAGGCGATGAGCGCTGAAGAACACAAAGCCGGCTGCGCATTGATAGAGCAGCACATCAAGACCAGGGGTTTTGATGCCCTCCCCAGCCCGTTTGATGGCGATAGGGACGTTGAGATCCATCTGAACGGCATGCCCTTGGGCATCGATGCGCCGGGAGATGCAGTGCCGTTTCTCGTCGCTCTGTGCAGCGGTGCGCAGCTGGGCACCAGTGCAAAAGTACTGAAACAGCATCCGTTCGACCTGGCCGACTATTTTCGCTGGCAAACTTATGCGGACGATTTCACCCACTACACGGCGAACGGTGAAAACTGGGGGCAAAAGGAACTCTTCTCCCGCATCATTCAAGCTTTCGCCCTGGCCGATCCCGAGCATTTGAGACAGAACGCCAGCGCATTTCAAAAGATCGAGGGCCATGCTGTCTTCGCTGCAATGGAAGCCGGCCTACCTGAGATCGAGCTGGGCGCCTTGATTGAAGCGGAAAGGGCCAGGTACCGCGATGGCGATCATGCAGAATCCCGTCAATTTGCCCTTGAGCATGCCTTGAGCGAATCCCCTTATCTCCTGAATCACCGCAGCATCCTGCCGGATAGCAATCCGGTTGCGTTCTTGCGCAAAAGTGGCGCGTTGCATGATGACTACCTCAACGGCGTGTACACCCGCCCGTATTTTTGGGAGGGCTTGATGTGGGCTGCTTTCGCGTCCCAGAGCGATCGGGAACCTGTGTGTACCGCATTGCTCAATGCCGCCCTGGTCGATATTGAACAGGCTGAGCCAGGATTTGCATTGCGCCTGATGCGCTCGATCGATTTTTCCCGCCTGGAAGAAGCCGCGCTAAGCAGAAGCCTGCTGCGAGGAGTCTTCACGCTGGGCAAAGGCGCCCAGTCAAGCATGCTGTTCAAGATCGGAGTCCTGCGGGCGGCCACGCATCAATGTGGCGAAGGCCCCCTTGATCCGCGCAAAGTGTTAACGCCAGCCCTGCTTGCTAGCGCAGAAGGTCACATGGATGTCTTCGTCGAGACGCCAGAACTGGTTGTCCATGAACTGCTCGCCGAGCTTGCTGACATGCCCGCGCATCACATCGGCCTGAACGCCTTCAACAGCTTGTCGCTGGTGAGCAATCTGCGGCTTCCGGAACAGGTCTGGGACACCCATACCGTCACGGTGGCCATGACCAAGCTGCTGGGTGTGCTCACCGGCTTCCATTGCGAATCAGCCGAGCCTACTACGACCAAGGCAAGTATCGACGAATCCGCGATCGCCGGTTTCCGGCAGTTCAACAATATGTTTTTGAAACGCTGGGGGCTGAACACTGCTGTCTTTTCGCAAATTCCTGAGCAAGCCCAGACTGTGCTGGCGCTGTCCGACTTTGACCTGTCAGCCTTGAGCGAGCTGAACGAAAGCACCTTGAGAAAGCGCCTTGAGCTGGATTTGTCACTCTGATTTTAATCAATATTGAGTTTCATTGTGCTTTTATGCCAAAGTACCTGCATAACAATACCGAGAAATGCCTGTGAAAACCCTTTCGAAACTGCTCGATGTGACCGATGAAATTCACGCGGTCATCGACTTTGTACGGCAAAAATGGACGCCCATTGAAAACCTGGACGTGCTGGTCAATCAGCTTCAGGTCAGGGCCTTCCATGACTGGCGCAGCTTCTTCGATCCGAGCATTGGAGACATGGCCGTCACGCTGTCTGGCCTACATAGGCAGCGCGAGGAAGCCTTGGCTAAAGCCTACACTGGCATTGCGTTGCAAACAGCCATCAGCCTGGACAAGCCGACTCAGCTGGTCAAACACCTGTTGACGCAAGCATTGGCACTGAGAGAGCCGGCGCGCAAACTGGACGGCGAATGGCACTTTGAAAACGCCTCAACGGCTGCCTGCCGTGGCGCCCGGTTGCGCCATCCTACCCTTGGCAACGCTACACCGAAAGGCTGGCGAGAGGTTGGCCAGGGCTATGACCCCAAAGACGCCATGGCTGCGTATGACAACAAGGCTGATGCCGACCTGTTCCAGGGGACTGACCTTGAAGCGCCGCGCACCCAGCCACTGTGCCAGATGATCTCTCTACCCCAGGTCGCGCACAACGAAGTCGAACACCGGAAAAGGCCCGCCAACACGTTGATTGCCAGCATCTACAGCCACTTCCTGGGCGTGCGGGAGTACCTCAACACCGTCCAGCTGACGAGCGCGATCGAATCGCTGACGGACTGGCGCGCCGAAGGCCTGGTCAAGCATCTCGACCTGGCCACAGAGCACCCTATGCTGGGGGTGATGCTCAAGTTGATGCCAGAGACTCAAGACAAGGACTTTGATGTGGCGGTCGCTGAGGCAACCCAGGCCGCAGCCGAGTTCGAGCGCATGAGCGATGAGCAAAAGGCTCAACGTCGCGAATCGCTGGTGGCACAGACTCGCGAAATGCTCCGCGCCATGCAGTCACCCACTGCCCAGGAAAAGGCCGAGCAACAAGCCCATGAACGAAAAATCCACCGGCTGTTGATCGAAGCCTATGGCACAAATGGTGCCGACCCCAAAAACGAATGCGGCCTGACCCTTTAATCAGAACCCAAGGACAATATCCATGAAACTCAGCTTTGATCAACGCTTCGCTCCCTTTGATCAGTACCTGGAGCATACGCTCAATCAGCCTTCGTATTTCGAAAGCGTTGAGGCCATGATGAAAGACCTGCTGGGCAAGGAGATCAGTCATGCCGGCGTCCTGGAGGAAGGCACCTCTTCTCCCTTCGTGGCCCTGGCCCACCTGGTCAACAACCCTCACCTGATCACACGCGAGGGCATGAAGGAGGAGGTGAAGATCGAGACCGACGATGACGAGCTCGATACCCGCGTCGACATTGCCGTGGACATGCTCTGCCGCAGCGCGCAGGAAGCCCTCAACATGTCGCCGATCGATACAATCCCCCTCTCGGCGGTGAGGATCATTGGTCGAGCATTGCAGACGCTTGACCTCACGCCCGCGCATCGACCTTTCGGTAAGCTGCTGGTGGATCTGCTGGATCGCTCTCAACACCTGGAGCCTGTCCAGCAAAAGCAGATGCAGGCCATGATCGCGTCGGCATTCGGCGCCTACCGCACCAACTACGGCGTCGATGCAAAAACCGAACAGCAGATGAGCCGGTTGGTTCACGGTGAGACTGCCGTGAAACTGGTCACCGACCTGGGCTTTTCCCCCGACAACGTACGCAACCTCTCGCGTCAGCAGCGGGACGCTCTGCGCCCCGTTGAGCCAACCTTCGGTTGAACAGGTCGATTCGCCTAGCTCGGTGCCGAAACGAATTCCAGGTGCTGTGACAGTTCAGTGTTGATGTCGACCCACCAGTTGAGTATGTGATTCAACTGGTGATTCATGCTGCACCGCTTCACATGCGCATAATCGCGCACCACCTGCAGTTGTCGATCAGTAAACCGAATCATGATCTTACTCAGGTCGTCCCGAGGAATGGACATATAGGCCAGATGAAGCGATGAAACCTCGACGTTTTCCAGGCTTTTCCCCAGCCCGAATAGATGGCAGATAAGCCGGGTGCGCGATCGAGGATGCATCCATTGTTCGATGGCGTAACAGATTTCTGAGTTGATACTGCGCTCATGGGAAGTGGCAAGTTCAAATACAGTGGCATGCAACTCTTTGGGCATGCGAATCATGAATTTGTCCTGCTTAGTCCTTTTTTTCTCTGCTTCCAAAATCTTACCCACTTGACTGCGACCAGGCTAAAAAAGCCATTCAGGGCCCATTTTGCGGGATTTGGAGGGCTGTGGACTAAAGTCTGAACAAGCCAAAAACCGCCAGGGACATGCATTGCGGGGGCGATTCTAGCGAAAATATGTGTCGTTTGAAAGCGTGTTCTGCTGCCAGCCTTGCGCGGTTAATTGCCCTGACCGCCGAATCCAACAAGTGTAACTTCCATCGGAAAAACGAGCGCCGCGAACAGCGCAAGCTTTTCAGGAAGTTTAACTTCGAGCTAAGACTTGGCTAAGTATTTACCTCTGGCAGTGCCAGTAGAACACCCCTGGCCAACTTGCCCTTATCGCAACAAAATACCAGTTGCCACTTCCATCCCTGTAGATATAACCCGATTCTTCCAGGCCAATTGCACTGCCACCGCGCATGTTGCAAGTTGCCCAGCTGCTGTCAGCCATGAAGCAGTGGTTGGGTCTCCAGCTCCCACTCGACTGGCATGAACCCGCAATGTAATCGGTAAAGACTGGCTTTGACGAAGCCCACTCCCCGTTTCGGCAAGAGATTGCCATGCCACTCGCGGTGCGCCCCAGCAATCCATTTGGAGAACAAGCCGCACCTTCGGTTGCTACACCCCCGAGCTCGACGTATTCGTTGGCGCTGAGACGCCCCCTGGACGTGACATTTTGAGCCACCACGCTTTGCGCGGTCACGCCCTGCGCGTTCACACTCTGCGCGTTGACGGTTTGCGCGTTCACCCCCTGGGCAACCAGCGCATTGATGTTTGAGGTGGCTGACGGATCCACGTAGTAGCCAGTGTTGTTCGAGTCGTAAAAAATTTGCCCCAAGAGCGCTGATCCCGCAGACACGTTGGTGCCGGCATAAACGGTAGTCGCCGCTGAAATGCCTCCGCCCGCCGCGATGTTTGAGGTGGCCGTCACATTGCCACCTGCATGGATATTCGCCGACGCGACGACACTGCCCGCAACGTTTGCACCATTGTCCACGATCAGGTTATTGCGCACGCGCAACTGGCCAATGATTTCCGTGTTCGAATCGATGACAACCCCGGCAGCTGAAATCGCCGCGATACCGGAGCTGCGCCCCAGGAACAACGCCTCAGCGGCCAAGTTCTGAATTCGCGAAGCCCCGACAATCTGACGGTTGTTGCTGTCGGCGCTGTCGAAAGTCAGTGCGGCATGCATGCTGTTGCCCCCATCGGTACGCAGCCAGACATCTTGCGTCGCATTGTTGGAAGCCAGCATGGTAATCGTTCCATCCAGCGGGCTGGAGTAGAAGCTTGCATCGGTTGTCGCCGTGAACCCCGACCCCGTGGAGCCTGGCAGGTGACCCGCCGCTGCCGTGATCGCCGCCAGGCCCGCAAGGTCGGATCTCACCTGCATGACACCTGCGCTCATCATCTTGAAGGGCGAGGTGCTGGAGGTGGCGATGAGCTTGCGATTCGGCGCGGTACCGGTGACCTGGATGCTGGTGGCCAGGCTGATAAAGCCAGGCTTGATGGGCGAGGCACTGGTCGCGGCAGGGAAGCTGCAGGGGAGGTACTCCGCACCGACCGCGAGCGTGCCCCCGCAGCTGGTGTTCTTTAACCACGCGGTACCCGTGCGGGTGCTTGCGCCAATGCTGTTGTTCTTCGCCAGGTAGTTGCGCACAGCGTTGTTGTACTGGAAAAGCTGGGCGCCCAGCGTTTGTGCCTTGAGGTGCTCAAGCTCAGCTTGCTTCGAATAAAAGGACAAGAGCATCCCTATCGACACAAGCCCAATTACCAATATCATTTCCAGCAGGGTAAATCCCCGTTGTTTTCGAAATGCCATTTCATTCCCCATTTTTTATTATTAGGCACAATCGTTTGTGCATTTCGGGGGCATACAGGCACATCAGGCACATCAGGCTCACCTATCCAGCAAGGCGCCTAAGCATAACGAAGCAAGCACCCTGCATTAAGCCGAAAACACAAAACGTGCGTAACCACAGGATGACAAATAATACATTCTGGAACATTACTTCTTGTACTAGCATGGCCCGCACCTTTCCCCGAAAGACGCAGTTAAATGGTATAGCTGAGGGCCAAAGCTGTCAATTTAAGGATAAAGCGATAGCGCTGTAGCCGGGCTTTCTACAGGTAATGCCAGTCAAATAATCATTACCATAATGTTTACTGGAAGTTTCAGCTGGGAAGGTTAGTTGATGCCGGTCGGGCCAACAGCGCTGAGGAGAAGGGGGTCAATGCGCGCTCTGGACGCTGCTCTACCACTGTGCGGTGGCTGCTTCTGGCTTGTTGGTAGAGCTGGTCACAGAGCGCCTTACCAACCAGGGCCTCGACCATGGGCCTTGGGGCGATCCACGGGTTTCCCAGGATATAGGGATTCTCTTCTTCGGCCTTATGGATCGCATAGGACAGCTTGACCCACGGATTATCCAGAGGGTCTTCCAGGGCTGATGGAAGCTGGAAGTGCTCGGGGTTCGCGCACAGGAATCGAGAAACCACCCGATCCAGCCAGATGTCTTGCTCGTTGAGCCGCAACTCCCACTGCATGAATCGGTCAGTCGCGGCCCGCGCCGATGCCGAAGGGGGCAGGCCACACTCGGGTTCGATGGTCATTTGGGACAACGGCACCATGTCTGCAAGGCCTTTGGTTGACGCAGGCTTGGCATGGATCGCAGAGGCATAGATGTAGCCGAAATCGCCAAGTGCCATCGCGGAGTTGTAGCCACCATCGACCGAAAGCACAGCGCCCGGTTTGAGCTTCTGCAGCAGGGCCAGGTCATACTTGCCGCGCAGGATGACGGGCATGGCATAGCCCGCCCACTTGGCTGGCTGGCCAAGCAATTCGGCATTGATCTTGAAGGCGCGGGTCTGCACATCCAGCTCCGGCTCACCTTGCAGGAGCACTTGTGCTGCACGTAGATTAAACTCGTATTGAAGCATGGCAGGCCCCGATGACAATGCTGATGACCCATTGTCGCTCAGGAGCATCCGCCGCTGCAAAAGCAGCGGCCCTAGTGGGCGCCGATTCGGAATTTCACATCATCGAGGCAAAGGCCATGCGATGCCAGAAAGTCCCTGGCGCGCTGTGAGGGGTTTTTCCCCACATCCTTGCCGTAGACAAGCCTTCCCAGGTCTGCGTTGCTTCTAGCCGCCCTGCAGTGCTTCAGCACGGCCAGCAGCTGCCCCTTCTCGAAATCATTCAGCGAATTTCCGGGCAAGACCCGCTCGACGAGATCCTCACTGACACGTGCAGCCTGGGGAACAGCTTTGGCCGACCACAAGGCCGTCAGCATCGCAATCTCGTCGTCTACCAGGTCGCGGGTGATCAACCCATGGTCGCTCAGGGTGACCATGCGCTCGACTGAGGAAACGAGGTCTCGAAAGTTTCCCGCCCAGATGGCCTGCTCACTGCGAGCAAACGAAAGGTACGCGTGACGTGCGCCACCCACGAACTGGTAATGCACCTGATCCTTGTCGCTAAGCTTGGCCAACTCAAAATCAAGGTTGGGCTCGATATCCTCACGCCGCTCGGCGAGTCCTGGGAGGGTGAATGTCCAGGTGTTGATCCGGGCCAACAGATCGGCGCGGAACAACCCCAGTTCCACGCACTCGTTCAAATCGCGATTGGTGCCGACCACCAGTTCGAAATCACTTGCTACAGCCTTGTCCGCCCCCACGGGGAAGAATGACTTGTCTTCAAGGGCGTGGAGCAGCATGGCCTGTACGTCTTCAGCGAGCTCACCAATTTCATCCAGGAAGAGCATGCCGCCGTTGGCCTTCTTCAGCATTCCGTCACGACCCTCCAGAGCCCCCGTGAAAGCCCCCTTTTTGTGACCAAACAGCGTAGACATGACCGTATCACCCCGCAGGGTTGCACAGTTGACCTCGACAAAGGGCCCCTCCAGCCGCTTGATCGTGCGCTTGGCATCCGTTTTCACCTTGTTCACCCTGCGGGCCATGGCGGTCTTGCCGGCGCCCGTAGGCCCCATCAACACGATGGGGCTGCTGGAGCGCGAAGCAATTTTCAACAACTTGCTGATCATCGTGTTGAAGGTGCTGTTTCGCGTGGCGATGCCGTTCTTGAGGACGCCCTCCTCCTTCACCACTTGCGAGTGTGTGCGCCGCATGATCTTGTCGTATTGCGGCAGGGAGAGATCCAGGATGGAAATCCTTGATGCGTGGTTTTCACTGCGGCGATCGGGGCCGACCTGAGCGAGCTTGGCTGGCCAGATATTGGACTCGCAGACGCGGTACGCCGCGATCTGCATCACATGGGTGCCGGTACTGAGGTTCAGGTAATAGTTGTTCTCGGACGCGAAATTCGCCTTCTCGCCGATGCTGAGCATCAAGTCGAAGCACTTGGCCAGATCGTAGTGAGCGTTCTCGTCATGGGTGTTGAGATCAACCTGTAGCAGCTCGACCTCGAAACCTTCGCGCACCGCCAAATCGCGTGCGTCCTGGGCCACGATTTCCGCCAATGCCTGGTGGCGTTGATCGAACATCAGCACCAAGGTATCGATCACCAAATCCACGGATTGGGAGATGCCGACGTTGGGGCGCCAGCGAAGCAGGCGTTTCTCGGTAAATCCCCCGTCCAGCTGGGTGCCCAGGAAACTGTACATGATGTTTTTCGACATACGGCACACCGTAGAAATCTATCTGATTACGTAGATGATAGGGCGAATTTTCATTAAGGTCAATTCAGCCATAACCCACCCACGCCCAATGATTACGGGGATTTGAAAGAGAATTTCAAAAGTTGGCACGCCTTTTTCAAAGGATTAGGGGAAATCGACAAATCGTCCGGGTCGCCGGAATGAACAAGGAGCAACATCCCATGGCTAACAAGAAAATTTTCGCATCGGCAGCTGCAGTGCAAAACCACGCGGGCGGCAAGGCATTCGTTAAATCCGATGAGCAAGCCCTCGTCCAATATGTGATGACAGGCACCTTCAACGACACCTTCTACGTCACGGGCGAGTCGCAGCTGACCGAAGTGCTGGCGCGTGCCAACCAGGTGCCGGATGAATTCCTCGCTAAGCTCGCGATCTATGGCCGCGAGAAGGGCTTGATGAAAGACATGCCGGCATTGCTGTGCGCCCTCCTGGTAGCCCGTGGCAGCGAGCACAGCGAAGCGGTGTTCAAGCGCGTGATCGATAACGCCCGCATGCTGCGCAACTTCGTGCAGATGTTGCGCTCCGGTGTCGTCGGACGCAAATCGCTGGGGTCGCGGGCCAAGCGACTGGTTAAGGGGTTTATTGCATCGCTCAACGACTACGCACTGTGGGAGGCCTCGGTGGGGAACGACCCTAGCCTGGTGGATGTGATGAAGCTGGCACACCCGAAAGCCAAGGATGAGCGTCGAAATGCCCTGTACGCCTATGTCATGGGCAAGCCTGTGGACGCTGCGCTGCTGCCGGATTTCATCCGCGACTATGAGGCATTCCTTTCGGGCAAATCGAAAGCAGCGCCGCTGCGCGCTCCATTCCAGAAGCTGACAGCCTTGCCGCTCGGCGCCGAGGACTGGATGCGCATCGCAACCAATGCGCGCTGGACGATGACGCGGATGAACCTGAACACCTTTGCTCGACATGGGGTGTTGCGCAACCCGCAGATGGTTTCCATGATCGCCGAGCGCCTGGCTGATCGCGAGCAGATCCTCCAGGCGCGGGCGTTCCCGTACCAGCTGATGACCGCCATGCTCAACATTGGCGAGGATGTGCCCTGTGAAATTCGCGCAGCCCTGGAAAAAGCCATGGAAGTCGCCCTGGAAAACGTGCCCGCGATCGACGGCGAGCTGGTTCTGGCCATCGACGTCTCTGGATCGATGGGCGACCCGGTGACCGGGCGCCAGGCAGGCGCTTCGAGCAAGGTTTCCTGCCTCGATGCTGCCGCATTGATCGGGGCCGCTCTGCGCGCCAAAAACCGCTCGGCAAAAATCCTGGCATTCGAGTACGGGTGTCGCGAAGTGGTAGTGCCTCAAGACTGCAAGGTCATGACGATTGCGCAGAAGATCAAGGCGTACCACGGCGGAGGCACCAACTGCGGAAGCGTGATTCAGTACATGCTCGACCACGGCATCAAGGCCAACAACCTGATTCTCGTGTCGGATAACGAGAGCTGGGCGGATGGCTACCGCTCCGACCTGTCGACCTTGTGGGCGAAATACAAGCGCGAATGCGCACCGGAGGCGCGGATGATCAATCTGGATATCACGCCCAACCAATATTCGGTGAACGCAAAGCGCGCCGATACGCTCATGGTCGGCGGATTCTCCGATGATGTGTTTGCCGTGATGAAGGCTTTCCTGGCGGGCGATGCGGATCAGGTGGATGCTGTGAAAGCCGTGGAGATCTAGGCGCATTACATACCACGCAGTACGCTACAGCAGTGGGCAGAATCTTCGTCGAAATGCTGCCTACTGCCTCGATTTCCTCATAATTATCGAAATATGCAGTGAAAAGTTTTTAAAAACTGTTGACGCAACAGAGGACAAGTAGTACAGTAGTTTCAAGGTCAGCGAATGCCTGCAGCGGTCTACATCTGAAACTGTAATGACTCTGCAAATACCTTGTCGCCAACCTTACGCCAGATGCCAGTGGGTCTACATCGTATTGAACGACTCACCACCTCTTTGCTGGCACCCTGTTTCAAAATCCCGCGCCACGGCGAGCGACACGGTTTCAAAAGTTTGAATCGAATGCTGGGTCGGGACTACATCATTTGGGATAAAACGTCTCCCCGTTTTTGTCGATTCATAGCCAGATGCCGGTGGGTCTACATTGCATAGGATGACTCACCACCTTTTGCTGGCACCCTTTTCAGCCTGGCGCGTTGCGACAGGTTTCAGTTTCAACAGTTTGAGTCGAATGCCGGGTTCGGGACTACATCATTGTGAGATCCATGTCTCTCCCATTTCTTGTCGACTCATCGGTCAGATGCCGAGTATGCCTTCATCTTTTAAATGTTCCGGCATGCTCATCCCTTTGCTGACCACCCTCACCCAACAGCCGGCTTGCCGGCTGTTTTTTTATGCGTCTGATTTCCCGCCAGGCAGTTCCAGTGCAGCCTGGCTGTGGCTACATATAGATCCCTTGCCTCCAGGGCCGCATTGACCGATCCTAGGCGTTATCTCAGCGCCACTATGGAGTCCCGTTGTGCCCATCAATTTACCTGTCGGAAAACTCAAAGACCTGTGCAATCCCTTCGGCGTGAATACCCCCTGGGGAGTGAAGGTGACCCAGGCAGATGTCCGCAGGGCCTTGGCCAGCAACGGTCTAGTCGCAACACCCGGTGGTGACAACCATGCGGGGCGCATTGCCTACCTGGTACGGCACAAGGCGCATGACGCCATTTCGATCGATGTGGGCTGCCCCTCGCTCGGAGCCCCCTGCCTGACCTGGCCAGTACTCGACGGGAATCACCGGTTGGCCGCAGCCATCTATCGTCAAGATGAAACCATCAGCGCGGCGGTGGATGGCGAACTCGGTTATGCCGAAGACTTGTTCGGTGTCGACTGCGAAGAGCCTGATCACTCACACCCGTGAAGATTGCCAGCGGTGGCGGTGCCTGCTAGTTTGTCCCCCAATTCAGTCGTCCACAGCTTTGGGGGCTTTCGCCAATGGAATTTTTTGCCGTCAATCCCGCCGAGATCGAGCATGAGCTTGCACTGCTTGAGCACGAGGCCCTGGACGCCACCGGGCGCCTGAAGGTCATGCCTTCGGCTTTCTATCGGGGTATCTCGCAGGGTGCCCTGAGTATTTTCTGCGTGAAGCACGGCCACTATGCCTTACCCACCCATGAACTACTGGACATCATCAACCAGAAGATCATGGAGGTCAGCCCGTCCCGCAACGCCCTGGAGATCGGCAGTGGCAACGGCACGCTGGGGGCTGGGCTGGGCATTACCTGCACAGACAATTTTCAGCAGGACACTCCCGAGCTGCAGCGATACTACGCACAGCTCCAGCAGACCCCCGTCAAATATGGCGATCACGTCGTACGCCTGACGGCCCTGGACGCCGTAGACCACTACAAGCCAGAGGTTGTCGTAGCGGCCTGGGTGACGCATAAGTGGAACCCCGCCGAGCCCCACCGCCAGGGCAACGAAACGGGCGTGGACGAAAAGATCCTGCTTTCCAAGATCAAGCGCTACATCTTCGTCGGCAATGGCAAGCCCCATCAGCACAAGCCGCTGCTGGAGGTGCCACACCAAACCCTGCAGGGGGACTTCCTGTTCTCCAGGGGGCGCGTGCCTGAGGAATGCGCCCTGTGGATTTGGGACAAATGAACGGTTAATCCATCTGCGTGCAAGGCTTGAATTTTTTTCGTCATTCAAGCCTTGCTTGTGACCCCGCCATGGGAATTTTACCCGCGATGGCCTTCAATTTACCTATAACGTTGCAGCGTCAAGGAAAAGGTTCGCCGGGGCTGGGCGCTGGTAGCCTGAGCGCTGATTTGCAGGGTATACTAAGTGTACTTCAGATCAGCAGGCAAGCCGGGGGGAGTATGTACGATTTCATTGGTGATATTCATGGCCACGCCGAGCGCCTGATCGCTTTACTCGAAGCCATGGGCTATCGCGAAACAGAGACGGGCTACTCGCACCCTGCCCGCAAAGCCTTCTTCATCGGCGATCTGATCGATCGCGGCCCGTCCCAGGTGGCCACCCTGAAGATCGTCAAGGCAATGGTCGAGTCAGGTGCAGCACTGATGGTCTTGGGCAACCACGAATACAATGCGGTGGCCTGGGCAACCCCCCACCCTGATCAACCTGGCGAGTTCCTGCGCAACCATGGCGATCGCAACCGCCACCAACATCAGGCATTCCTGGATCAGGTGGGTGAAGGCAGTGCGCTGCACCAGGAAATGATCGCCTGGTTCAAGACGCTGCCGGTGTTCATCGAAACCACCGAATTTCGCGCCATCCATGCCTGCTGGCACTCGGCTTACATCGACGCAGCCAGGCCTTTTTTGGATGCAAACAATGCCATTCTTCCCGAAGCATGGCCGATGCTGAGCGAGAAGGACACCGAGCCCTATCACATCATCGAAACCTTGCTAAAAGGAACTGAAGTTGACCTGCCGGAGGGCATCACCTACTTCGACCCTGATGGAAATGAGCGAAATCGTACCCGCACGCGCTGGTGGGATGAGCAAGCCACCACCTACAGGTCATCCGGGATGGTAGCCAAGTCGGTGGAGCACCAGCTGCCAGACACCCCGATCCCCGGCAAGAATCTGTTGACCTATGACCAGCGCAAACTGCTGCTGTTCGGCCACTACTGGATGACAGGGGCACCGCAAGCGCTCAACGCACACATGGCTTGCCTGGACTACAGCATCGGAAAAGGCACGCCTGGAACGAAGCTGTGTGCCTACCGTTGGCAGGGCGAGCGCCAGATCCTTCAGGATGGCTTTGTCTGGGTCGATGCAGTCAAGCCGGCGAAACACCTGGATATTGGCGAGGTAACACCATGACGCCAGAGACTGCAGAACACCTGGTGGTCTTCGTCCCGCACAAGGTGCGGGGTCACCAACACCTGGATTCACTGGTCTACTGGGCATCAGGCGAATTTCCGGATTCCGCGATCAACATTGTAGGCCTGGAGGATGGTCGGTACTTCCTGTCGGTCGATTTTGGTGATGACTACCATCGCTTCAGCGACATTTTTCGCCATGATCTGCACCCTTACCGAGCGCCGGCATTCTTTGACAGCGAAGCAGCGGCGCAGGCGCACGCCATTGCCTGCATCAAGCAGGTTCATCCAGAGCTTGCGCAAAGAGACCTTGCCGCCTTTTTCTCGGTTGAATGAGCGCAGCACTGTCCAAGCCCCAGGTCACTCAAAACGCCGGCAGCATTTTGATCACCAAACGCGGAAAGGGGCTAAAACCGCTGCCCGATAAATCGATAACGATCTAAGTTTCAGGCCACATGGTCAGGGCAGTCGCATTATTCCTTGCAGCTTGCTGCAAGGGCTCAGTGATGCAGCGTGCTCCAAGCCATGAGCTAAAGACCGGGGCCGTCATCCGCAGGGTGGCTGGGTTTTCGGGCAATGCCCCTTGGCGAGGCAGGCGATGGATAGGCGATGACCTTCTCCGCTGGATACCCTGGTTCACCAGGCGCCATGTATCTGTTTGCTTGATTGCACCACACGCTCCAGTTGGCCGGATCACCGTAGATCGCTTTCAGCTTGGGCAGATCGGCCTGATCCTGCAGATCAAACACCCCCTGCTCACTCGCGCCCATGAACTTGTACCAGGGATCTACGATGTAACGCCCTTGAACGACCAGGAAGTCGTGGCCATCGGCCAAGATAATTTCGCGATCGGTTACCGAGGGGTTGTTTTGCACCTGAAAGCCATAAAGCTCGCCCTCGCCTAGCAGTTTCGCGACATGTCTGGCGCTGAAGGTGCAAATGGACATGGTTTGTCCGCCAGGCAGAAACAGGTGCTCATCATAGTATTCAGCAGCATGTCCAGCTGCAGCATACGCTTGGGCCGTCAGTCCTGTGTCGGCGTCAGCCCAATAGCAACCGAGCGCGTCATAATTGGTGGTGAATCGCTCGTGCAAGGATTGCTTATCCAGACGGGGCATAACGTCGAACCTCTGTGGCAGCGTGGCAGAAGGCCTGGAAAAATAAGGCCTGCTTTCAGGTAATGGCTATATTGTCAATGCTACAGGGGGAGCTTACAGCCCTGCAAACCACACCAGCTTGTGCTGATGTGGCAAAGGGACTCCGGTTGAGGCTCCAGGTGATGCAGGCGGGATATAAAAACCTGACATCACTCGCCTACACCCCTGTTCGGTCAGTCATCCTGGCTGTGTTGACGCCCCATTATCGAACCCAAATAGCCAAGCCCACAACGGTTCCCGCGATAGCATTCCCCGCAAACATTGCCGTGGTACCTGCTCCGCCACACCATCCTGAGGTAGGAGCTGCGGGCCAGGCAGTGGCGATGTACATGCCATCATTGGCAACCGACGCCCGGTTATCGCCTAGGCCGCCACCAAGAGACAAGCCATTCCCTCGTGGGTCTTTCCAATCTTGAGTGGAATAGCTGATCGAGCAATCACCCGCAGGTGCCGCCAGCTGGTTGTAGTGACAGCTTCCCTTCCAATACCGAACGTTGGTGTAGCCTGTGGAGACCACCTTGAACACAGACTTGCTGATGGCATTGATTGTCGCGTCAGAGTATTTGAAGGAATACGCCGACGTAGGGGAAGGCTCTGGCGTCAGCGCCAAATCTTCACGGGTGGTACTCCATTGCCCAGGGTAATAGGGCGCGCCACGACCCACTAATGTCCAGCCGCCACCATCGGTGGTCATGTCACAGTAGGCGGCTAAATCACGACCACCCACAGTGATGGTATACACCCCGGTAGTAGCAGCTGGGGCGGCATTTTTGATGGCCTTGCACGACGCATAGGTGGGTTGTGAAATGGCAATTCCAAAGTCCCCGGAATGGCCTTTGGTCGGAGAAGAGGCGTTGGCTGTTACGGTCGAGGATCCACCAGCGCTCGGGGTGCCGGTGATCAAGCCCATGGAAGACATGCTCAAGCCGGCAGGTAGCCCTTGGGATTCCCAGGCAAGTTCCGGGTATTCCGAGGTCTGCTTGCCCTCATGCGTCCAGGCTATCAAGCTGTTCATGTCGAACCGATAAGGAACGCCTACCTGCCCTGGTGCGAGGGTGTTTCCCGAAAAGCTGAAGTCGTACTTCGCCGAGGGTTTTGCAGGTGCTCCGGTAATTGGGGCAGAGCTCCGAATGATATTGGCGCCTTCCGCCATTGACAGCTGCGATGCGCTGAGCAGGAGTGCACTGATCAATAGCTGATGGGCTTTCAAAATGGCTGTTCCTTCGATTCGAGTAATGCCAGTATTGATTACGATGTTACTGGACTATCGATACCGCTTCAAGTGATGGCCCACCCAGGCATCTCGCGTAGCCCCTGTTCTGCAGTGCGGCTTGATCACATGGCCCAAACCGATGCCGTTCCTTCAAAAATCCAAGGCGCTTTCATCGGTCTTGGCGCAGAAGCCGATTAGCGTACCCAGATGGCCAAACCGATAATGGTTCCACCAATAGCATGCCCGGCAAACATTGCCGTGGTACCCGCTCCGCCGTACCAGCCCACCGCTGGCGCTTCAGGCCAGGCAGTGGTGATCAGCAAACCATCATTGGCTATGGAGGCACGGTTATCCGACAAGCCGCCACCCGCAGACAAGCCATTCCCTCTCGGGTTTTGCCAATCTTGGGTGGCGTAGCTGATCGAGCAATCACCCGCTGGCGCTGCCAACTGGTTGTAGTTGCAGCTTCCCTTCCAGTACCGCACGTTGGCATAGCCTGTGGAAACCACCTTGAAGACGGATTTGTTGATCGTATTGATCGTGCTGTCGGAAAATTTGAATGTTTCGGTAGACACCGGGGACGGCGACAGTGGCAGGGCCACATCCCCACGGGTGTAGCTCCATTGACCAGGGTAACGTGGCGCCCCACGCCCGACCAGTGTCCAGCCACCACCGTCTGTACTCATGTCGCAATAAGCAGCCAGATTCCGGCCACCCACGGTGATGGTGTACACCCCGTTGGCGGCATCCGGGCTCGCATTCTTGATGGCCTTGCAAGATGAAAAGCTGGGCTTGGCAATGGTGATACCGAACTCCCCGGAATGCGCTTTGCCTTGGGCAGAGGCATTGGCTGTCACCGTGGATGACCCGGTGAGACTCGGAGTTCCGGTGATCAGTCCCATGGAGGACATGCTCAGGCCGGCAGGTAGCCCTTGGGATTCCCAGGTGAGTACTGGATATTCCGGGGTTTGCTTGCCTTCATGCGTCCACGCCACCAAGCTGTTCATGTCGAACAGAAAAGGGGTGCCTACCTCACCTGGTGAAATGGCACTCCCCGTAAAGCTGAAGTCATACTTGGCCTGGGGTTTGGCCGGGGCTCCGGCTATGGGGGCATAGCTGCGGATGATGTTGGGGGCATCCGCCATCGTCAGTTGGGAAGCGGTGAGCAGAACTGCGCTGATCAATAACCGGTGGACATTCAAAATGGCAGTTCCTTAATTCGATTAGAATAGATATTGGCTAGGATGCTACGGGACTGCCATTACCACCGCAAGCGAGCCACGCCGATGGTGCTGAAACCAGCTGAAAAGGGCCGTTGTCATTTCGTCTATTTAGCCGTATATTGGCATGAATTTTCGAAGAAGACACCACCATGCGAATAGCCCACCTGCTCCTCCTCGCACTACCTCTGTCCTTCAGCACCCCTGGGCTTTGCGCTTACTCAGTCAAAACCTATGGTGAACCTGCAGTAGTCCAGGCAGCGTCCCCGTTTCTGAAAGACCTTGTGCCAGACGACCTGGATTTGATTGCGAAACGCAGCGCCAGTCGCTCAGCGAGGCCGGCAAGAATCTCCCGTTCACAGGCCCCTTCGATTCGCTCCAGATCATCCCAGGGCGCGTCCTCCAACTGCCAGGTGCAGCGCACAGACCTTACCCCAGGAACAGGCACGCAACGCCAAGCAAAACCGGATTGCCAGGATCAGAAGGCACGTTCGTCCGCCCCTGATGCCTTCACATTCGACTGAGCGGCTGCTCCCCATAACCCCTGGGTTGTCAACATTGAGGCTTTGAAAAGCAATGAAAGAATGGATTAACAAGATCAAGGCGTTTGTGAAGGCCCATGCCAGCGTGATTCTCCTGCTGGTGATTCTCGCCGCCTGCGCCAGTGCGTGGTATGCATGGTACAGCGCCGAGAATGACTCCAAGGAGCCTGTGCTTGATGGTAAGGGTGATTACACCGTCATAGACGGCGACGAGCTCTTTGCCCTGCGCTCGGAGGACTACAAGGATGTTACCAGCGTCTTCGTGGTGGTGCCGACCATCTTCTCGGATGCCAAGCATGTCTTGATTGCTCACAAGGGCGCAACCAGCGCCGAGCTGTACAAAAATGTGAACGCCGAAGGGTTCTCAGGTTATTTGACCAACCACCTCCGACCCATCCTAAGCGCCAACACCGCGATTGACTTTCGTTACGTCAACTCGTTATCCGGCGTGGGTAAAAAGCTGGGCCTGAAAAATGACCCAGTGGGCTTGATAACCGGCGAAACGGCCAAACAAACCGCCGGGGAACTTGGGAAACTTATCAGTACGGTGATCTTCATGATCGTCATGATCGCCGTCATGATGCGTCTGCAGATGGGGGCGAACTCCAACAAGGTGGACAAGTTTGAGCCTAAGGACATCCAGGACAGCTTGGATGACCTGGTCGGCATGGCCGACATCAAGCGCGAACTTGAACAGCTGAAGGGGATGGTTGAAAACCCGCAGCACTACAAGAAATTTGCAGCTGACAAACCGTTCAACGTCATGATGACGGGCGAGCCCGGCACTGGTAAAACCAAGATTGCCCGCTGCCTGGCCAAAGACCTGGATGTTCCACTGTACTACGCGTCTGCTGCCAGCCTGGAAACTGGCTATGTCTCGGGTGGTGTGCGCAGCCTCAAGAATCTGGTGAAGCGTGCCTCCAAGCACAAGCGTGCCATCATTTTCCTGGATGAGGCTGAGTCGATTCTTCAGTCGCGCAATCGCCCTACTCGCAGTCGCTATGAAAACGAGACCATGACCACCCTGCTCTCGCTGCTGGATGGTGTGGGTACAAAGAAATCGAGCGGCATTATCTGGATTGTGGCGTCTAACTTTGACGAGACAAAGGCGGAAATGGACGCGGCTATGTTGCGACGCTTCCAGCTCAAGATCAATTTCAGGTTGCCTAACCATGAAGAGCGCCGCGAGATCATGGCGCGTCTCCTGAAGAAGGTTGATCATTCCAAACTCAGTGATGACATTGATCTTGATCACGTTGCCGGCGTCACCTCCGGCATGAGCCCGGCGATTCTCGAAACCCTTATTTCGCGTGCAGGCCTTATGGCCGTTCAAGAAAAGTCGCTGGTTAGCCACAGCGTCCTGTTGCGAGCATTCGAGCGGGTCGCGGTTGGCCTTACCGATCGGGCAACGACTGCGAAAGTGGATGCCACGCGTAAAATTGTGGCCATTCACGAGGCGGGCCATTTTTGCATGCAATTGCATTCTGCCCTGGTCAAGAGTCATGGCAACTTGTCCACACTGTCAACTGACATGGACGTTATCAAGATCTCGACCGAATCGGTTTCGAAGCTCGGCGCACTGGGCTTTGTCCTGAGCAAAACGGAAGAGGTTGGATTGCTGACCCGAGCCGCCTATCAGGACAAGATCCGTCACCTGTATGGTGGCATGGCCAACGAAGAACTCTATTTCGGTGAGCCAGGCACTACCGCTGGCGCGGACAACGACATTGTCAAAGTGACTCAGATGCTTGACATGATGGTCAACCGCGTCGGCTTCTTCAGCCCGGTCAAATTGAACTATGGCGAGCTGGCCAAGGCAGGCTACAACACCGACGCGCAGCTCCCCAAGATCGAGCAGATGGCCGAATACCTGTATCGGGAAACACTGGAAACCCTGGGCCAATACCGTGGTTTGACCGATGCGCTGGTGCAAGCACTGATGGATCGCTATGTGCTGACGCTGGACGAGATCATCCCCTTCATCCAGGCCTTCTTCGCGGAAAACGAGTCCCTGCAGAGAAGCTACATCCCGCGCAAATCCATCGGCTTGGTATCACACACCTCATAAGTACATGAAGTGGATCTGAACCGCCATGGTGGCGCACCTGCATGTTTTAGGGTGCGCCAATTGACTTGAGTTGAGTCGATCACAACATTCAACAAGGGCCAGCAATATGCTCACATTTTTCTTTATCGTATTTTCTCTGTCCGTGGTGGCTTCAATCTATAAACAGTCAATAGAACCGATGGCCATCATTGGAACCGTAAATATACTGGCTTATTGGTCGTTGACAGCGTTGATCCAAGACCATCCTAAACCTGTAGTTCAAGAAAAACCGCCCACCATAGCGCAACTCGATATCAGGTCGAAAGTTCAGGCATCAGAGCCCAAATTAACTCAACAAGGTTCCAGGCTGGAGACCCTGCCGCCAATTGCGGAGTCTCCACAACCAAACCCGGCAAAGTCCGACAATGAAAGCGTCAGGCCAGCCAAGCCAACGTCCAGCAGAGGTACGAGCGATTACTTTTAACACCTGGGGTCAGTCCTACAGCCTCATGAATTCCCCGGTACTCAGAGGATTAATCAGATGCATGAGCAACACATGAACACCATGAACCAGCGCGGGTTTTCAATCATCGAGTTGGTTATGGCTCTTGCCATAATTACTGCCCTAACCGTTATGGCAATGGTGGTATTCTCAAATAAGGCGGATGTTCTGGTGGCGACGCCTCATGCCAGTGGCAACAACAGTGCGCCGAAAGCAGCTGGGATGCCCACACGCTCCACCACCAACTCTTTTTAACCTTCATCAGATCGGTCAATCCCCCGTAAATTGACCTGCTGGAGTCAGGGCTTGAGGGTGGTGCATGCGGGCCAGCGGATAGGCATACCCATCTAGATCAGGGCCATCCCGGCTGGCAAGATCACCCGCCCCTTGCTGGTGCGGCTGACCAGCCCCTGCTGCAACAGGTAGGGTTCGATCGACTCCTCAATGGTGGTCACGTCCTCGCCCATGGCGGCACTGATGGTGCCCACACCGACCGCTCTTGCCGAAAATGTTTCCTTGAGCAGTTTCAGGTAACGAACGTCCTGATCGTTAAGCCCGTCCAAACGCAACCCGAGCACAGTCATCGCCTGCGCCAGCGCCTTTCCTTCATCCGTCGAACCGGATTGACCCGTGCTTTGCAGCACATCCCTGATTCGGCGAAGATTACGCAGGGCGATGCGAGGCGTTCCACGACTGCATCCAGCCAGGATCAGGGCACCTTCACGGCTAAGCTGAACATTGAGGCGCCTGGAGGCGTCCAGAATCACCTCTGCGAGGTCTTGTTGATTGTAGAGGCCAAGGGTGAAGTGAATCCCGAATCGGGCCCTGAGCGGCGCTGAGAGCATCCCAGCCCTGGTTGTAGCCCCCACCAGCGTGAAAGGCTCAAGCGCCAGCCGTATGCTTTTGTCCTCCATCATGATGTCCAGGGCGCCGTCTTCCATCGCGGAATACAGCACCTCCTCAATGAAAATCGGCATGCGGTGAATTTCGTCGATGAACAGCGTATCGCCCGGCTCCAGGTTGACCAGGAGCGTAGCCAGATCCCCAGGCTTTTGCAGCAATGGCCCGGAGGTCACCTTGATGCCGTTGCCCATCTCATTGGCGATGATGCCTGCCAAGGTCGTTTTGCCAAGCCCAGGCGGGCCGCACAACAAGACGTGATCAAGGTTTTCCTGCCTCGCCAGTGCAGCACTGATAAAAATCGAAAGCTGCTCTGAAATATGAGGTTGCCCTTTGAATGTAGCAAGGGACTGAGGCCGCAGGGCCTTGTCTGAAGGAGCATCGTAATCCATGAAGGCTTGCCTAGTTATTTTTTTCTGTCAATATATCACATATTCGACATAGCCATTGGTGCAACCATGATCCGTACAGGAATGGCGCTCGCTGAGCTGCCGGGATTGATTCATCCAGAGATGCTGGCCAGGCAACTGCAGCCACAGACGGCACGTGAAGAAGCGCTGGTTGATCTGATTGAGGATCTACTGGTTTTCGATGATTCAGTGGATCGCAATGACGGCATCGACTGCGATGAGCTGGAGCGCCTCAAAGCCCTTGAGGTGAAATTTACCAAGGGCAATGCGGCGTTCAAGGCGGGCCTCGAAGAATTGAAAATGCTGCTCTGTCAGGTCAGCACCGATCATGAGAAGGTCGCCCACATGACGGAATGGCTGTTCCGCCAGCGAGCCAACCTCACACAACTTGCACCCTAGAAAAGGGCTGGGTTAGAGCCCGAGGTCACGCTGCAAAAACACTTCTTGCTCATGGTCGCTGAGCGACAGCGTTTCAATGGGCAGCTGCAGACAGTCCGCTGCGATGGCCTTGAGGTCGGCGGACGGCAGGCCCTGGCAATAAGCAATGGCTTGCTTCTGCTTCTTGCTGCCTTTGAGGCCCTGGGACTGGAACCACACTAGCGTCTGATAGCGCGACTTGAAGTGCGCTGGAATGGTTTTAGAATCCACCAGCGCCCGAAGCTCCTTGCCCAATGCGGCCATAACCTCAGGATCCACCGAAGCGGTTTCAAGCGGCACATTTTCACTTCTGATGTTGAACTGATTTCTCTTCAGGGAATTCTTCAGGGCTATCGCGAGACGGGGTATGTTGTGATTGATCAGGGCTCTTCTTTTATCAGCGCTGACATGACGCAGGAAGACTTTCGAGTAGCTGATATCGAACAGGTTTTCAGGGTTGCTTTGTTCGATTAATGCGTCCATGTCCGCGTTGATAAATCTTCCGATTTCGGCGCGTTTGAACAAAGCGTCCATGCTTCGATGTTGTTCCGGGGCTTCAAATAAATGCTTGTTGCTGACACCAGTGGCGATCATTCTGGCCAGCTGGTGCGGCCACACCAAGGCATGGTTCTCTCCGTGGGCCTCGGTCGCCCTGGTGATGAGGTAGTCATTGCGCGCCATCCACCTGGGACATGCTGCCATGTCCTTCAGATCGAACAGGGCAAGTGAGTTCAGCATCTGCACCAGCGCCTTATCCGTGTACTTCGTGGCCCAGCCCCCATAGACATGGTGCACAATGGTGTCCATCAGAAAGTGCGCTTTGGGCTCATGGAGTTGCTCGATGACAGGATACAACTGGCCAAACGCGTTTTTCCCGTATTGATAGAAAAAGTCTTCAGCCTGGCGATAGACTTCGGGATCTCCAGTGGCATCAAGGGCCATGGTCGGAACGATGTCGCTGGAAGCTGAGTTGAATTTTTGATTGAGTTCATCGTGCGGACTGAATTGACCCGGCAGCAGGTTGGGCCAATTGGCCTTCTTGTAAATGCCTGGCAAAGCCTCACCAACACGGCGCATATCGGGAATGTCACGTCTTGACATGGACAAGAAGTCTGAAAAGGCACGTGAGAATTCACCGAGGGTCAGGTTGCCCAGTAATAGCGCAGGCTCAAATGGCTGGCTGTGAATGTCAAAAAGATGTTCATACAGTTGTGTGCAGGTGGTGGCAGAGCGCGGGCAGCTGAAGTAGGCGACAGGACTCATCCCTTCGTTAATCCACTGCGAAAACAGCGGGCAGGTTAGCAGGATGTCCGTGTCAACGGCGTCGCAGAATTCAGCAAAGGCTTCGTAGATGACCTCATCCTGCAGCGGCAACCGGGCATCCAGAGCCTTTCGGTGAAGAGACCCGAGGCTGAGCTCGCGGCTCACTGCGGTACCAGATGCCTCTTCGAGGAGGACGGCGATCCGCTCTTTGATGGTTGCAAGGTAAGGGTGAAGCGCAGATACGGTATTCAAAGTCCAAGATCCTCAGCTAAAAATTCCTCGCGCTGCGAGGCGCTGAGCTTCACGTCAGCGGGGGTGAGTTTCAGTATACGCATGGCTAGAGGTCGCCATTTTCTGGAGCGGATGCTTTGGCACCAATCAATGGCCTGCACCTTGGTGTGTTCATGCCGCAAGGCTCGCAGCATCAGGTGGAGCAACCTGGCATTGGTTTGATCATCGCCGTCCACCAAGTCCTTGAGCCCAAACTTCTGGTGAATGCGTGATTCGATGGCCTGGGCACATTGCGGGTCGGCATCGTCGAACTGGCGGTCGATTTTCCAGGGCTCGCTGAACTCTAGACTCGATCGTTTCACGCGCCCGAAGATTTCACTGCAGAGCAAAGGCGCTACCGTTTCAATGTACCTGGCCTTCTCTGCAGCATTGAAGATCGAGGCCAACTCAGCACTCATCAAATCCAGCACTCGCGGCGAACCTCCCAGGGCGCGTTCCAGCGGCAGTCCTGATTCACGCTTGATGTAGGCCCGGATCTCATAGAGCAAGGGGTGCTGGTTCATCATGCTCTCGTGCAGCTGCCGGCGATCTTCAGCAGCAATCGATGAATCTTCGTTACAGAAGTCGTGGTACACAGCAGCGTATACTGCAGCGGGCCAGGCCAGGTAGCCAGGGCCATCAAGTGTACGAATCGTTTCGACGGCCTTGTCGATCCAGAACGAGATCCGCGACATTATGCCCTGACTGGGAGAGTCCGTTAATTCGCGGCAAAGCGCCTCATCCAGCGAAAAATTCGACCATTCCTTGTACTGGAGGTCAATGTAACGCACCAGGCCGGCATGCCCCTCATCTGTGGTTGAATGCGCCATGGCCACAAAGCTGAGCCACTTGGCTTCGCTGGAGTCATGCATTCTGAACAGGTTCCGGGCCATGTAGAAATCACTGTCTGGAACTCCCCGTGTAAGCATCAGCAGGGGCATCCATTGCCCCAGCAGCTCCTGATTGAAATGATTCTTCTCTGCACTGCGCCAGAATGCCTTCCCGAAAAGATTATGGTCTGGCATGGCATGGTGTAACATCCTGGGTTGTAAGACATCGGGCAATAGCTTGGCAACCTGCAAGACCTCAAGGTAATTGAGCATCTTCAGGGCAACGGCATCACGAAGAAACGCTGTAAATTCCCCTGGGCTAAGGTTGCCCAGCAAGGCTTCGCCTGAAAAATCCTGGCTAGCGGCGAGGAATGCTCTCAGGGGAGGATTTGCCATCTTGTCGCGCTCTGGCTGCCAGGCAAAAAAGATGACTGGGCTCATGCCGGCTTGTACCCAATTACGCATGCTGTTGCGGTCTTGCTGTCTGAAAATCCTGGCAATCTCGTGGTCACCATGAAGCTTGGGATCATCTTTCAGAGCCCGCCGATAAAGTTCTGGCAATGTCAAATGCAAGAGTTTCAAACGCCCCTCGGCAGTCACAGGCGACTTGATTTTGGCAGCAAATATAAACTTCATATCGTCGATGAAAGCGTTATTGGCGAGGTGCATGTCTAGCTCCATGTCTATAGCTAAAGTCTAGGTGGGCCAAGAGGCAGTTGTCACCCGGAATTTTTGCCATTGGCCAGCTGCCTGCGTGCTGCCTATTGGCATTGCGCCGAAGAGATGGTCAAAATCAACGATTAAACGTAATATTGTCAGCTGACGAAACCCCCTAAGGATGAAACGATGAAACGTCTTTCCCATCTGTGTAGCCCCTGGCTGCTGGTGATCGCCCCCATCCTGATGTTGCTCACGGCCTTGACCGCCCAGCACTTCCTTGACTGGGAGCCCTGCACGATTTGCGTTGAGATTCGGGCTGGCCTTGCCGCTTGTACACTTGCCGGCCTTCTGCTGATGCTGGCGCGAACCTTCAACCGCTACATCGTGATGGCCTTCAGGCTGATGCTGATGGCCTGTGCTTTGGGCGTGGTGTTCTTGAGCACCGAGGTATGGTTACTTGAGCGCCATGTCATCGAAGCCACGTCGTGCAGCCCCTTCCCTTTCTATGCTCAGCACTTCCCGCTGAACGAATGGCTGCCCTACGTGTTTGCCAGTGCAGGGTTGTGTGGTGAAGGCGACTTTGCCATCCTTGGGGTGTCATTCACCGCGTGGACACTGCTCGCAGCCATCGGCTATTGCATCCTGGTATGGGTGCTTACCGGACGCGCCCGCCTTAACGATGGCAAGGCCGCTTGTCTACCCACTTCCTCCGCTCAATAGGCGCACAGATGGCCAAGAAATTTTATGCCGTGGTAAAAGGGGCTGAACCAGGGATTTACAATGCCTGGGAGGGGGGCGCCAAGGAGCAGGTGCATGGCTACCCCGCTGCCCGGTTCAGGGGCTTTGCAACCGAGGAGGAGGCCCGCAGCTGGTACTGCAGCCAGGTCGACCCCGACTACCAGGAGCCTTGGGAGCAGGCGGATCTGGACGGGTATGCAATCATGGTCATGCTGCAGCCCCACAACAAGAACCAAAACCATGTACAGATGCTGGGCACCAATCTCTATGACGAACCGACTGAAGCATTGGCGCGCCAAGCTGCGCTGGATGAGTTCTGGACTCCAGAGCATGACCTGATTGGCACTCCGATCGTGGAGGTGCACTTTCGCCCTGAGAAGGCACCGGAGGCCGTCAAGACGAACCAAAGGTCAAAAGAGCACGCACCTGAACCTGGTGATGGATACTGACAATGCTCGCCTTCGCCCTGGTCAGCCTTGTTTGCGTTGCGCTGATGATCGCGGTGTTGAACATCGCCATGCAGGCTTATGTACACCAGAGCACGTTGGCCCAGGCCAATGGCCTGGTCGCCCAGGGTGCGCAGATCGCGATGGCCGTTCGCATTTTCCGATCCGATGGCCATTTACTTGAGGAGTATGTGTCATCCGACAGGCCCAGTCGTTTGTTCACAGCACTTCGACAGCAGGGTTACCTGAAAACCATCCCGGTGCCCTATGGTGGTGGCGACTATCAGGTCATGGCGCTTGATCTCGTGGGTCGCGAGGGTGCGCTCAGACGCCCAAGTACGGTGGTAGCGACCAGCGCCGAAGCCTCGGCCACGCTCACCGACAAGCTCTGCCAGGAGATTAACCGTCGACACTCGGACAGGTTCGGGTGCCTGAAAGACCCATTACGCACCGGCAACCTGTTCTGGTACCTGTTGGGTTAGCGAAAACCCTTGTCGCTGGCTTTGCTCCAATGATGAAATGAAAGAAATCAAGGAGATTCCAACGTGAACATGACCACTCCACGCAACAACCTGCCCGCATTGCTCATGCCATTGGATACCCCAATGCTCGAAGAGATCGATGCCGTGTACGAAATCTGCGATGCAGAGCTTCCCAGTCAAGTGCGCATCTATGATGACGCCATGCGCATCATCAAAGCCAATCCAAAGCCTCAGGAGCAGTTGGCCGACATGTTCCTTGGTCACGTGCGTGCAGTCGCCAAGCGTGATGGGCTGATGGCGGGCGTGCCCGACGAGAATTTCGTTTCGGTGGCCAAGCAGATTGCCAAGGACTGGGACAACACCAACGGCGTGGATTATCGTCGCGAGCAGGCAGCAGAAGCATCAGGCCCTGGTCTCTGACCTGCAGCCCACAAAAAATGGCGCCATCTGGCGCCTTTTTTGTACCCGCTGGGCGCAAGGCTCAGATGGAGGGCTCGTTCCCGGTTTCCTGGTGTACCAGGAGTAGCTTGCGCCAAGAATCGGGCAGCTCGCGCACCTTGCCGACCAGGTTCGGGGTGATGGTTTTGAGACGTTCGATGGCCAGGAAGGGAGAGCTCACAGGCTCCAGGTCTTTGATGTGACCCCGAATCCACCCGCTTAGCATCCTAAGCATCGGAATGTTGGCTTGAAAGGTCATGCGCTCGGCAATGAGCAAGTGCTTGACCGCATTCAGGGCCACGCCTTTGAGTGGAGAGAGATTGAGCACGTCGGTCACCGACTTACCCTGGTCGAAGCACAGTGTCGCGTAGGAGTACAGGGAGGACATGAATCGCTGGGTGGGTGCACCTTCCAGGGTTTCGCCAGCCATATTCACTATATTGGTTTCAAGCAGCTGGCAGATTCTGGGGGTCAGCATCGGGCGCAGGCGAATCGCATATTGTTCGCCGCGAAACAGCTTGGGCATCCGCAGCAAAGACAGCACAGCCTCTTCCTCTGTGATGCCAAGCCTCAGGATCGTGTCATTGAACATTTCCGAGTTTCTGCCAAGATCCGCACTGCACAAGGCCAGGCCGATTGCAAAGCCCTCGCGAAACCTGGGGTCGATGATATCGATATGGTTGACGGCAGAATCCACGTCCTTGCTGCTGAATTTCGAGGAGAAACACTCATGGACGATGATCGGGAACAGATCCTCTTTACCAATCCACTGGTCTTCACTCAGCTCGCGCTGCAGGGCGTACAACGGCTGAAACCCCTGTCGCTCACGACCCAGGCGCTGGCAAAACAGGAACAGCTCATCGCGGTCTTTCAATGTCCAGTGGTTGTGGACTGGCAGTGTGATCTTGGGTGCTGATAGGAACATGAAAACCCCCGTCCGGACGCGGCATTCTTGACAGCCACTGATCCGTGTTTTTTTCCATTCTTTCACAGGTGATTTTGGATTTCCAAACAATATTAGTGTAACCCGTCACGAATTTGCTCGATCGCACCCGCCATTCTGCTGGCCTGGAGCGCTACGCATCACTTATAATTAACTTAAATGACAGGCCATAAAACGAGAATAATCATGACCTTACCCACCCTTGCAGAACAGCAGCTGGCGCTCGCCATGGAAGCGCTCACCCACATCGAGGAGGACAGTGATGACACGGATTCGCGCCATGCTGCCCAGCACGCATTGATCCGCATTCGCAGGATGGCCTTGGAGCAGCCCGTGAAGGCGCCACAGGCGCAGAAGTGTCTGTAAGCTAGGCACCAGGCGGCAAGCGCTTGACCGCTTCCCGCCAATATTTCAGCGCGCCGATCCTGTTGTACAGCTCATCCTGCAGTCGGGCGTACAGGAAGGCGTAGAGCCCTTCAGCCACAACAGCAAACCCTGTCATCGACAGAAAGGCCAGGACACGGGTGATGCGCAGGTGATTGTGGTCAAACTCGGTGAGCCATAGCGCAGACTGGGGCTCAAAATTGGGGGCTTTGAAAAAGTCCACGGCTTTGCGCTGGATCCCCCAGTGCCTGAGCATCAGATCCAGGTTGATGCCAATCTGCTTTTTGAGCATTGGACTGATGGTGACCGCCTCACAATGGAGAGCCGTCAGCACGGGGGCTTCTGGATTGACGGTCGAGGCTTCGGGCAACGGGAACAGCCACTGAATGTAGGTGTGCGTCCACTCAAGCTGGTCGTGATCAAACGCCTGGATGTCGCGCAACGCATGCCCGTGAGGTGCACTCAGGGACTGCATGAACTGGAACCACGGATCATCAGTCATTGGGCATTAACGATCGCTGGGGCCGGGGCCGATGGCACTGCCAGCCTGATCCTGGCGAGCAACGAAGGATCCAGGCGCTTGAGCCTTGCATAGGCCGTTTCCCCGCTTGGTTTGCCCGCAGTGCGCTTGCGATAGCTGTCAAAATCAAGATCTTCGCGCAGCAGCCTTTCCGCATCACTCTTGAACTGCCAGAAGCCCAGTGGTGCTTTGGAATTTTCAATCCAGAATGCCGAATCGCGAATGCCGAAGAACACCAGCAATGCCCGATAAAGGCCTAGCGCGGCCAGGTCGCCCTGCGCCGCAGCGTGCATGGTCGTCATGAGGCTCCTGCCGAGCACCTGCTTCTGCTTGTTGCGAAGCTCAGTCGCCCACGGCACTTGCTTGACCGTGCCAGTCAACGGTTCGAGGGTAAAGTCCATGTCTTCGGCGCCAGGCTCATTCAGCCAGCCCTGCATTTTGCGGGAGCATTCAAGGCAGACCATCCGAGCTGAAAGGCGCTTCTCCTCCTCGCGCTCCCTGGCTGTCTTGTAGTGAATGGAATCGGCCTCAGTGTGGCCGCAGATTTTCTTCACCTGGCTGCTGATATTGATGCTCGACATCACTTAACCCCATTCGCTGCGTCACTGAATTTTATGGGCCTCGCAAAAAATAGTCAATTTACACATAAAGCGTACAAACGCCTGCCACACTGCGTTTTGCCCTCTTACGCGAGCAGAAATCAAACAACCGTTTGAACAAAAGTGAGAGAAATTCATTTTCTTTGCATTTTGGGGGTTGACGGGAGTTCACGCATTCGCTTTAATGGAAACAAGACAACGGAGAACACCTCAAATGAACGCACATCACCTCAATCAACAGATTACCAAGCAGGCAAAGAATTATTTTGCTGGCTGGTGTGTGAGTGTGCGGTAGGTAACTCGAAAGAGAGCCTACCGAAGCGAAAGCAAAGGTAAGGCTCGAAACAAGTGGATTCTTCCAAGAACCCCGGAGCCTAACCAGAGCTCCGGGGTTTTTGTTTGGACTCAAAAAATGGGGTTGTGGCAGAGTGGACGAACGCACCGGACTGTAAATCCGGCTTGAAAGACGCCCTGGTTCGAATCCAGGTGACCCCACCATTTTGCAATACAAGGGCTTTGAAGCTCGACAGGCAGGTTGAAGATGAGACGTTTAAGTGCACTGGCGTTTATCCAGGCAGCAAAGCGAGCCAGCTCCCTCCTCGACGGGATTGAAAGAGCGCTTGATGGACTTGAGGTCAAACTCAAGGCGCATGAAAACAATCAGATCGCTCTCAAAAAGCGCTGAAGAATGAACAATTGACCAGGGGTTTGGCGGGAGAGCTGACGTGTCCAACATGAAAGAATTTCATAAAGCACGAATTCTCCGCCAGCTGCAGCGCGAGTTCCGCACGCTGGGAAAACTGGTCACCGGCTTCGAAAAACGTCTTGAGAAAGACGGTGAAAAACGTAAATTGGACGCCTAGCTCAGCTGGTAGAGCGCTCGACCGATAATCGAGAGGTGGCAGGTTCGAACCCTGTGGCGTCCACCAAATTGGGGACTTAGCTCAGCTGGGAGAGCATCTGCCTTGCAAGCAGAGGGTCAGGGGTTCGAACCCCCTAGTTTCCACCAAATTCAAGGGTTTACGGGTAACGCTGTTGACCTGGAGAGCGATCTCCAAAGCAGTTACGGGGTTGATGTTCTAATGGCATGATGCGGGATTCCAAATCCTTGCGGTTCAAGTTCGAGTCTTGATCAGCCCGCCAATATAGCTGTAAAGGTTACATTCCGAGATAGCTCAGCGGTAGAGCCGCGCACTGTTAATGCGTTGGTCGCTGGTTCGAAACCAGCTCTCGGAGCCAAATTGAAGCCTGCAAAAGAGTGGCAGGTCAGTGTTACTGGGTAGGTTGTCGAGCGGCCAAAGACGGCGGTCTGTAAAATCGCTCCCTCCGGGTTCAGAGGTTCGAATCCTCTCCTGCCCACCATCAACGACCAGACTGACCGTCTGGGGAAATACCGGGGACTTTACTCAAAGTGTAAAGTCAGGATGAAAGCGAGGTGTGGGGCTGCTCATCCAAGGCAGGTGGAGTTGTAAACGGTGCGGGTTTCATGCACCACATTTTTTGAGTGGCTAGCTCAATTGGTAGAGCACCTGGCTTTTAACCAGGGGGTTGGGAGTTCGACTCTCCCGCCATTCACCAGTACACTTCCGGGATAACTCAGTCGGTAGAGTGGCAGACTGTTAATCTGCAGGTCACAGGTTCGAACCCTGTTCCCGGAGCCAAATACGAAGCAACGTTTTATTGCAGTGATAGCTCAGTTGGTAGAGCGATGGTTTGAAACGCCATGCGTCACAGGTTCGATTCCTGTTCACTGTACCATTTTGTAGTAAGCAGTATAGCAGGTTTTGCTCCTTTAGCTCAATTAGGTAGAGCGCGTTCTTGGTAAGGACGAGAGTTCAGGTTCGATTCCTGGGGGGAGCACAAGGGTTTGGGGGCAGATGCTCAGATGAGGACGAGAGCACGGCATAAACTAGTCGCCGAGGTGTAACAACCAGCCATGCATTGAGCTGAGGGAATGTGACAGAAGCACTCATAGCGGCCTTGGATCGGTAATCACTCCCCCAAGGCGGGGTAAACCAGCAGAGGAAGCGAGCCCTAATCTCAGTCCGAGCTTCGAGGTGTAAAAACCTCAAGGTAATGGCATTCGCGGGTTCGACTCCCGTTGCCTCCACCAAATGAAGTTGTTAAAGATTTACGTTGATGTGGCTGAATGGCTAGGCAAGTGATTGCAAACCACTTTAATGCAGGTTCGACCCCTGTCATCAACTCCAGATTGCAGCATGTGTTTCACGGGTGGTTAACTCAGATGGCAGAGTAGCTGACTCTTAATCAGCAGGTCGCGTGTTCGATTCACGCACCACCCACCATGATTCGGCGCTTGATTCGAGTTCAAGCATTGTCAGTGTAGCGGCGGGACACTGTCTTTTTAGTGAAGTAGCTCAGCTGGTTAGAGCATCTGCCTTACAAGCAGGGGGTCTTCGGTTCAAATCCGAACTTCACTACCACTTTTTAGGCTCGTAGCTCAGTTGGAAGAGCGTCTGGTTCTGACCCAGAAGGTCGTTGGTTCAAATCCAACCGGGCCCGCCACATTGCAGTAAGCAGTATAGATTAGTACAGGTTTTATGGTGGAGCTAGCTCATCAGGTTAGAGCGCCGGCTTGTGACGCCGGAGGCGACGGGTTCGAGACCCGTGCTTCACCCCACATGTAGGCTCGTAGCTCAGCGGAATGAGCGCCTGGATTTGACCCAGGAGGTCGTTGGTTCGACTCCAACCGGGCCCGCCACATCGCAATAAAGCAGTAAAGGTTTATGGTGGGGCTAGCTCATCAGGTAGAGCGCCGGCTCGTGATGCCGGAGGTGACAGGTTCGAGACCTGTGCTTCACCCACAGACGTAGGCCCGTAGCTCAGCTGGAAGAGCGCCTGGTTCTGACCCAGGAGGTCGTTGGTTCGAATCCAACCGGGCCCGCCACATCGCCGTAGAAAGGGATTGAGTCGCAAGGCAGCCTGGCGCCCTCCTCATCCACTGCAGCACGTTTGAATGGCTTCTGGGAAAGGTGCGCATCGGCCAGCGCAGCGGAGGGTGACTCCGTGCCTGAAACGCTTGGGAGGGCTCTCCGGAGGGCTTGATCTAGCACTGGGCTGTACAGGTTTAATCCTGTCTTTCCCACCAAACACCGCACCGCATACATCAGCTTCGAGCAGGCCCTAAGGCCGCTCCGTAGCTTGCTGATGCGCCAACAACATTGCGTCCTTGGTATACGGGTTGTGCCCTTGTCTGCCAGGCAAGAGAAGTCGGGTTCGAGTCCCGCAGGACGCTCCAATTCCACGGCTCCGCTGCATGCGCGGAGTTTTCTTCAACCCTTCAATTCTCTCAAAAAAACGGAAGGAAAAATGCGACATGAGCTTATTCGAGGCAGTGCAAACAAAACGGGCTGAGTTGCGCAAGGACGCTTCTCAGGTTACCGGCTTCAAGATCCTTACCCTGCTGGTCGGCGAGCTGGAAACGCTCACCAAGGGCAAGGAAGTCGAGGTCGCCATCACTGATGAACTGGTGGTGGGGGCAATCAAGAAATTGATCAAATCCAACACCGAAACCATCAGGCTCAGCGGCGACAACCCTCGCCTGGCAACCGAGAACGCGACCCTGCAGGCCTTCCTGCCGACCGAAATGAGCGAAGACCAGTTGCGTGAGGCGCTCAGCGCCAGTGGCGCGACCAGCATGAAGGACGCCATGAAGCACCTGGGCGATCATTTCGCTGGCCGCTACGACAAGGGCAAAGCCTCGGCGATCGCCAAGGCGCTGCTGCAGTAACCACCAATGAGGTCTGGGAGACCAGGCCTTGTTCGTTTGCGCAGGCAATGCGAGATGACCCTGGGTAAGGTCTGCAACTGGGGCGCCCCGCGCCTTCACAATCCCAAATCAGCCAGCAGGTGGGCTTCAGCAGCCCCTTCCAGTACTGGGATAGACAGGATGAGTTGCTTGCACATCCCGGCTGAAAGCATCAGATCGCTAGCTGCTTTGGGCGAATGCCCGCCTGCGACCAGGCAGTTCGCCACATGGCCAATCACACGCTCCACAGGCGCGGCATTAGCGGCCAAGTACCCCTTGCTTCCCAGGTTGGACAATGCCTGGCATTTGCTTAAGGCAGACACCATTATCCGGGGGAGCCGGTAATCGCTGGGCGAGAAGGTGTAGGGTGCCACGCCCATAAGATACCCATGCTCGGCAGCAGCATTGAACAGCGCGAGGTAGCACCTGCCGATATCCCGCTGAAGCGACTTGGCGCCGTTGGATAGCGTCAGTTTCCTGGGGGTGCTCAAGAGCGCCTCGGCCCCGACCCAATCTCCTGCAGCCAAACGCGCCCTGAGCGTTCGCAGATCAATCACCGCCATGGACAATTCCTTGCAAATCAGTGGGGGTCAACGTCGTTCGGTGGTTGCCAGCAACCTGCAAAAAGCCGATGGCTCAAGGATCATACCTGAAAAGCTGGATCAATCAATATACGCCATAAGCAATCATGTGGCTGCACCCACGCTCTACCACTCGGGTCAGGTGCAGCCCCAATGGGCGCCAGCACCTCAACTATCGGGCCTTGAATTCTTTGCTAGTCTTCTGCCAATCGACCTTTGATTGCTCGATTGAGGGCATGGACATGCGACCCATCAGGATCATGAGCTATCTGCTTTCCATGGTAATCATTTTTGCAACGGGCGGCTGCGCTGCAGTCTATACCGGCACCTCGGGAAGTACCCCTATGGGGGGAACTTCTGGCTCAGACGGCCCCATCATTTTTAGACCGCCCGATCCAGCAATAGTCGGCAGGGACACAAGTGGCGAACGAATCACTGTCGTTGACAGAGATGCAGGAGCCGTGGCGGCTGCGTACAGGGTGCTCGAAGCTGATGGTAAATTCACCCGGTTGAAAGTCAGCTACGCCACGAACAGACGAGCGAAAGAGGTCGATGGTGACCTGCAATACACGACCGAGCCTGGCGATTTGTCGTTCGGCTATTGCTATGTCAGCATCCCGAAGGATCATCGCATGGGCGAAATGGAGGCACCCTCGAAGTGGCGTCTTGAGTTCAGGCCAAACCCCGAGAAACACATCGTGCTGATGTCTGCCGCCAAAACAACCAGGGAGCAGTTTTTCAGTGACATCAATGGTGTCCTTGCTGACACCAAGGGCTCCAATGCCTTTGTCTTTGTCCATGGCTTTAACGTCAGTTTCGAAGATGCTGCTCGGCGAACCGCACAGATGGCATACGACCTAGAGTTCAAAGGGGTGCCGGTGTTTTTCAGTTGGCCATCCCAGGGCAATATCCCCTCCTACACCGTGGATGAGCGCAACATCGAATGGGCAGAAGCCGACATGAAAAGCTTCCTGCTGGACTTTCTGCGCAACTCCCATGCCGATAACGTGTATGTGATCGGCCACAGCATGGGCACCAGGGCCTTGTCGCGATCGATCGCCAGCATTGGTGTTGAAGATCCCGCCTCAGCCAGGAAAATCAGAGGGGTGATCCTGGCGGCACCTGACATCGATGCAGTTGTGTTCAAGCGCGATATAGCGCCGAAGCTGATCGGCACCGGTCGAAATGTCACGATGTATGCCTCATCAAATGACGAGGCCCTCGGCCTTTCCAAAAAAATTCATGGCTATCAACGCGCCGGGGATACCACGGGCGAGCTGGTGATCGTCAGTGGCATGGACACAATTGATGCGTCGAACGTCGACACCAGCCTCGTTGGGCATACCTACTACGGTGACAACCGATCCATCATCTCGGACATGCACTACCTGCTGAAGTCCCAACTGCCTGTCCAGGATCGGGCAGGCTTGTCCTCTGCCGGCAAGGCCCCCGCCCTGTACTGGGTGTTCAAGCCCTGAGGGCAGGGTCAGGAACAATAGCACCCCTTCTTTGGCAAAATGCCTTATACTCCAGGGCATATTGCCACAACAGGAGGTGTTCATGAACACGCAACCCGATCTCAAGGTACTTCAGATCCTCGGGGGCTCCAATGGCATGCGCGCTGATGCCCTGATCCGCTCTGGCGTGCCGCTGGAAGCGCTTGAGAACCTCAGCAAGCACGGTGTGAACCCTGTGGGCGTGGGGATCATCAATGCCCGCACCCTGCGCCATCGCAAAGCCAGGGGCGAAGCCCTGTCCCAGGAAGAGGGTGATCATTTCTACCGTGTCAGTCGGATCGTTGTCCTGGCTGAGTCGGTCTTTGGGGACAAAGAGAAGGCTGCCCGCTGGTTGGCCAAGCCTCAGGCCATGTTTGATGGACTCACGCCGCTGGCCGCTGTCGCCACGACGCCTGGCTACGTTGGCGTAGAAGATGCCCTGCAGCGTATCCATCACGGGTTTGCCGCATGACAGCGCTGGTCTTGTGGCGTATCTCGAACTTCAAGGATCTCACGGGCATGGGCGGAACGATCGTTTCGGGCCGCTGGCACACCAAGGGGCGGCCTGTCGTCTACCTGGCCGATTGGCCCGCCACTTGCGTGCTTGAAGTGCTCGTTCATTTTGAGATGGCCATGGGGGAGCTGCCGGAATCCTTCACCCTGCTGCGCGTAGAATTACCCGACTCGGTTTCCATCAAGGACGCCAGAGGGCAGCTCAATCCTGGCTGGCATGAACAGTCCGAGGTCACCCAGGCCATGGGGGACGGCTGGCTTGCCAGCAGCGAATCGTTGCTGCTGCAGGTGCCCACGGCCATCGTGCCTGAGAACTGCAACTTCATCTTCAACCCGCTTCACCCCGAGGCCAGCCTGGCCAAACTGACTTCGTTCGAGTTCCCGGCAGACAAGCGTCTGTTCACCAAACTCTCCTGAACGCACGGAGCTACTTGGCATGCGTGCTGGTGATATCGGCTCGCCAGGTGACCCTGACAATGGATTCAGCTTCGACAGCGTGCCTAGAATAGAGGGGCTGCACTAACACCAGTGCAGCACATCATCACCAAGGGCTCTGCGATAATGGTCGACCAGGAAAGAATGGCTGAGAATGCCATCATCAAAAGTAAGATCGAAGACCTCGTCGATTACTGCGCGAACGATATTCCTGGGGCCCCCTATCCGACCAGTGAAAAGCCGCCGATTGCGCATTGGCTGTTGACCCTGGAAGAACCGCAGAAAGCTGCTGAATATTTCTACCGCCAGCTGCGCGAAATAATGCTGGGCAGCCGCAACTTACTCTATACGGACAATACACCTGGCGTTTTCGAAACGCTGACAGACAAGGGCGTCAATGTCATCGACCTGCTCGCCAGTTCTCTGTACATGGATGCACCCACCTATAACGACATACAGTTCTTCATTCCTACCGTCATATTCGACTTGGTCGCCTGCAAGCACTCGCATCAGCAGTATCAAAAAGAGGTGTTGGAGCTCGACAGCCAGTTCCTCAGGGCCCTGCAGGTGCCGACGTTTGTCTTTCGGACATCACGGTCATCGGGTCTTTCATTTGCCGATCCCAAAGCCCGCCTGTTCGCGATGGTGCTGGGCACGGACGACAGCTTCCCTTACTTGGCACACTCACCGCTGATGCAAGCTTGCCGGCAAGCTTGGTTGCTTGAGCTTAAAAATGACACAAGCAACTATGCGCCATGGACGGCTGACAAAATTCTGATGCAGTTCCAAAGGCTCCCCGTTCCCGAAGTTGAAGAAGCAAAAGCAATTTACCGAAATTTCTTCCTCGACATCGCCAGGGGGTTCTCCAGCTTTGACTTCAGCGATGAGCTGTCGACCAAAGACTTTGCGGGCAAGCGCGTATCACGGCACGAACTCCTGGGTTTCTCGCTGGATGACCGCCTTGAAATGGCCGCCTCATGGCTGAATACAGGTGCCGTGGAGCCTTCCAGGGAATGCATGCGCAGCCTGATTGAGTATCCGGATCAATTTGCCGAAGCCTTGGTTCAAGCGCACGCACCACAAGGACTTATGCAGGACGTCTTCAGCCACGCCCTCTTCGACTATATGTATCAAATGCAGGATACCGTTCTTTATTTTCAGCTGGATTATCCCTCCACGCACCATTTCAAATCGCTGTTGTCACTGATCGATCACCATCGTTCGGCGTTGATCGATGCAGGCTACCTGGACATCAAGGGCAGCACAGCAGTTCGAGCACTCGCCATCAATCTGGATGTGGCTGAAGCCTTCGAATCACTGGGATACCTGCCCTGCGAAGACATGCAACTGGGGGAGTGGTTTTGCGCCGATGGCCTGGAGCAGACTGAGGCAGGTGAGCAAAGCGCCCCACTCCGAAAAATGCACTTGGCAATCAGGCTTGACCAAACTCAGCTGATACAGGAGGCCGTTGACTCTGTTTTCTGGCGCAGGGATGCCAAGGGCAATGGACTGGCCCAGGAGGAGTCCGTTACCCACCTTCTTGAAAGCAACTGGGCGGGCCTGGCCGACGTTCTCCATTCGAGGGCGTACTTCGAGCGCGCCCTTCGCTATGTACCCGCTAACCTGCTGCTGCGCAATCCCGCGTTTGAGCAGTATGTTGATTCGGCCCTTGAAAATGAACTGGGCTTGTAAAGCTCAAGGGCTCGCCAACTCATCCGAACGAGGCTTCACAGGCCTCCACGAACCTGGCGACCACCGAACCACTCGCCATGAATCTGAAACAGGTGCTCCCGAAGGCGCTCAATGCTGACCGCATTTGCTATCAGGGTCTCAGTCCCCTCTGGGGATCCCACCAGGTGCGTGAGCACACGCTTTTTCAAGGGCGAAAGCCCTGTGCAACCCGACGAGTTTTGCCACAGGGCAGGGCGGTATGAATGGTATCATGCGGGATATGCTCCTCTTGGAATTGTACTTGTCATTGCCTTATCAATATATGCATATACCAAGTAGCAGAGCTGCACGTGCTTCCCGATTTTTGACACTGCGCATTTCATTACTCACCGGGTGAGTGAACAATTACTCACCTGGTGAGTAAACAGGGCACGATTTCCCAACCGCACCAATCCGCATTCCAACTGAGCAAAGAGAACATTTGTACTCTTTCAAGTTCGACGTTAAAATTCAGCGCAGATAAGCCGCAGGTGTTGAGCCACAGGATAATCAATTGCGCTTAGCCACTACCCCAAATTGGGGAAGCCCCTGCTGGTAACTTCAGAAATCTTCCGATCTATTGACGTATGACTGGCAGGAGTAGATCGAACCGCCGTAGAATCCATGATTTGATTGCCGACACCCACCTGGATTTTGGGCTACGCGGGCCCACACTGACCCACCCAGGTGCACAGCCAGGATTCAGGAGCCACCCATGATCCACGATGATCACACTCCAAACCTTTTTCTTCCTGCAGATGATCGACCGGCAACCCCCGACATCGATGCCCCGTCTACCGAACTGGAGATGGCAGATGGCCTTCACTTGGCGGATAGCCAACCCGAGCCGTTGTTCCGTCTGCTGAACATCCACTTGATCGACTCGCTTTCGCGGGGTCGCATTCAAACGATGAGCATCGACGGCGGCACCGCCCTCACCGGGCGCAACGGTCAGGGCAAGACATCGCTGTTGTCGCTGGCACTGATCTTCGCGGGTGTTGAGCCCAAAGATGTGGTTTCCCAGGGCAAGGACTCGTTCATCGACTACTACCTGCCCAATCAAACCTCTTTCATCGTCTACGAATACGAGCGCCCTGACGGCAGTCGACGACTCGTCGTGGCCTATAGCAACAGCACGGCTGAGCGCGTCTATTTCCGCTTCGTGAAAAGCGGGTTCCTGCGTGAAATGTTCGTCACCGACGATGGACAGTTCGTGCTGGCTAAAGAGTTCCGCATGCGCCTGGTTCAACTAAAGATTCCGCATGCCGACAAGCAAGTCGAAACCTACGTCGACTTCAGAAGCATCATTCAGTACTGGCAGCCCCACGGCGCGGAAAGCAAGCACAGACGATACCTGCTTGGCATGTCCGCCGACTACGCCTTCACCAGCTACAACCGCCCCCTGCGCCACCTCGAAAAGCTGACCAAAGGGATGTTCTCGCGCAAGGCGAATTTCGATGACCTGCAGCAGGTCGTGGCGGACTGGGTTTTCGACAAACAATCGATGGGCATCCAGACGGAGCGCGGCCTCGTCGAGAACTGGCCACGTGACTACAGCGCGTACCAGAACATCATGAGCATCCGGCCCTTGGTCAATGAGGCCATCGAGGTGCGCCTGGATCTGGAAAATGCTGAAGATGGCATGCGCGAGCTGAAGGAGAAGTTCCTGCTCCTCAAAGAACATCTCGAAGTAACCAAGACCCAGCGTGAAACCCAGCGGGAAAGCCTTGAGCAGTTCCTCAAAGGCCGCAAGGACGAGTATGACCTGGCCTACAGTGCGCTACTGGCCGACATCCAAGCAGCCAAAGCAGATATCCAACAATGCGAAAACACCCTGCAGAGCATTGAAGATGCGCGCTTGAAGATGCTTGGCCAGGATGTCGAACGCAAGCGTGCAGAGTACAGCCAGCGGGAGATGTTTGTCGCAGAGCTTCATCGAATCGAGAAGCGCCACGACCTGGTGCTCGGCGCGGCCACCCACATCAAGGCCAAGTACGATCAGGAAATCAACGCTGAAAACAGTCGTCACAATGATTTTCGCACCGCAGTGGCAGAGGAATCTGCGGCGTTACGCCACCGTGAGCGTGAAGAGCAGACTGCGGCAGATCAGCGTCACCAGGACGCCAGACGTACACATCAGGAAGCATCCAGTACTGAGCGCAATGCTCTGCAGCGTGCGATCCAGGATGTGACGCAGCAGATGGGGCGCGACCAGGAGCGTGTCAACAATCCGGTCATTGATCCAGCGCTTGGAGCGGCTCTTGAGGCCAAGGGTGAGCAGCTCAACCAAGCGGAGGCCGTGGTCGCCCTTCATGACAAGGCAGTCAGGCAGCAAGAAAGCACGGTCAGTGACCTTCAATCACAGTCGAGTGCCCTTGACCAGGAGATCACCAACATCAAGCAAGCGGCCAGCAAACAGCTGTCCGTAATTGAAGGCATCAAGCGGGCCCATGCCCCCGAGCCTGACAGCCTGCTTCAGTTTCTACGCTCCAATCGTCCGGACTGGTCAGATAGCATTGCAAAAGTGATCAACCCCGGTCTGCTCCACCGCACTGACCTGCATCCTCAGCTTGCCACAATCTCCGACAGCCTCTATGGCATCGCCCTTGACCTGGAATATGTTGACCCCGTGGATGAAGCGGATGAGTCAAAATTGCAGGCATTGCTGGCTGAAGCCCATGAGGAGCTGGCTGCCATCGAAGGCCAGTTAGAGCGCGCAAGTGAGCGCCAGAAAGACCTTCGTCAGACCCACAAGGTTGCCCAGGATGAGCTCGGCTTCGCCCGATCGAAGCTGAGCAAGGCCCGTTCGGCAAAGCAGGTGATCGAATCCGAAATCGGCGTTTTGAAAGCCCATCTGCGGAAACATCGCGAAGAAGCCCTGCAGATTGCACAGGACGCACTCGCTGAAACCAAGCGCAAGCTTGATCTGTCGCAGCAAGCCTATGAAGCGTTCGCTAGCCGGCTTGCCAACGATCAGGATCAGCTCGATAAGCGGGCCAACGCAGACAAGGCGGCGATCTCTGCCCGGCACCAGCAAGCGGAAGCTGACTTGAATGGCAAGATCCATGCGCATGGTCAGGCCACCGACCTGTCAATACGGTCATTGAAGGCCGATCTAAACCGCAAGCTGACTGAGGAAGGGGCCGACGTCCAGGTCATTGGCGAGCTCGAAGAGCAAATGCGCGAGCTGAAGGCAAAGCTGGTCGAGATCGACAGTTGGCGCGACCTGCTCAACAAATGGCAGCATTGGCTGGAATACTCTGAGCCGGAAAAGCCAATCCTTGCAGCCAGGATCGAGCAGGCCAACACGCTGAAGGCCGGCAAGCAGATGGAGTTGGAAAAGACCAACGAAGCCTGGTCTCGCACCAAAACTGACATTGGCGCGACGATCAACGAATGCCGCGACGCCATCAACGGCTGCGTCGAAAAGTCGCTGATCGTCGACAACGCATTGAATGAAGTATTGGCCCCATTCAGTGCCACCAAACGATTTGAAGCCTATGAGGAAGTCTGGCAGGCCGACACCCTGCGTGCGGCGATGGGCGGCGTTCAGGCTCGCCTACGCGAGGCGGACAAGGAGCTTCGTACCAAGGTCGGCAAGATGCGCGGCGCATTCGTGACCACGCCACTCGCACCACCGGCAACGTACTTCCAGGATCGTGTGGCCAACCTGCGGGAAGAATCGAACGGTGAGGTCGATACCCGGATGATGTTGCAAGTCATCGAGGACTGGTTTGCCAACCACCATGACAAGAGTCGCCGGCTGCTGATTGCCGATGGGCGCACCATTTTCGGCGAGATCCAGGGGCTTCACCGTGAGCTCAAGAGCTTCTCGGAAAAAATCACCCGCTTCAACACAGGCCTGCAGGAACACCTGACTCACAGCTCGCAGGTGTTCGACAGCATCACCAACCTGAAGGTATCCATCTTCTCCTCCGTGGAGGAGCTCGACTACTGGAAGATCATCAGCAAGATCACCGGCGACAGGGAGCAATGGCTCACCGAAGACACCCTTCCGAACCTGCAGGCCGTCGAAAATCTCGTGGCGCTGCTCGGGCACTGGGACATCAAGAGTGGCATCAACGCCAACTTCAAGTCCCTGGTCAGTATTCGCGGCTCCGTGGAGGAGAAAAGCAACCTTCGCCAGTTCCGAAATCGTACCGAATTGGAGAACGTGTCTTCCAATGGCCTAAGCTATCTGATCCTCATAATCCTGTTCCTCGGCTTCATTTCCAAGGTGCGTGGCAATTCCCCGGTGCAGCTGACCTGGTGTGTCGACGAGCTCAAGGCCATCGATGCCGAGAACGTGATATCCCTGTGCAATTACCTTGGGCAGAACCGGATCACCCTGTGCACCGCCTTCCCCGACCCGGACGCGGAAACGCTCATTCTGTTCGAGAACAAGTACAAGCTCGATGCGGAGCGCCGCCTGGTGGAGTGCAAGCTGGTGGTTGACTCTGACGCTGACGTGGACGCCGAAGGCGACTACGAACTGGATATGGAGAGCGCCTGATGAACCCATTTTCCCGCGTGGTAACCAGCTTGCTGGAAGGCCAGTTCATCTGCCCGGTCACTGACCAGGAAGGTTACCAGTACCTGACAAGCTCACAGCTCACCAATGGGCGGACGAATCTTGAAGAAATCGACCACTACCTGCGGCGCCTGGACTTGCGGATCACCATGACCCGTGGGGCGGGCGCCTACTTTGCGGCGCACGCCGACATCGACAACGAGGGCAAGAAGGCGGCCAAGAAGCGCTTCACCGAGCTCAAGAACATCCTCAGGCCGATGGTCTCCTTCCTGGAGATCGTCATGCGCATTGCCGGTGATGACAGTGCGGTGTCGTCTGGGCAGAAGCTGGATCTCAACCGCATGATGGGCCGGATCGCCGCGAATGCCAGCCTGACGGAACAGCTGCGCCAGACTGCCATTGATACAGGTCTGGTCAGCAAGGATGGCTCCGACCGCGAACGACTGAACAGGATCGTGCGCAAATTCCAGAATGACGGGTTCCTGTGCCTGGTCAATCCCGAGTCGGAAATCTACATGTTTACAGGGCGCATCGAATGGCTGATGGAGGCCATTGAATACCTGATGCAGCATGACAAGATCTCGGACGAAGACAGCGACTTCGAAAAGCGAGTTGAAGCATGAGCACGCTTGAAGATAGCGTCATCAACCATCTGAAGCTGCTGAACAGCCAGAGCGCGCTGATCGCCCAGATGTACGCCGAAGGGCATATCCTGCGAACCGAGCAGAATGCCAAGGCGCTCAACCAGCTGCTCCAGAACCGGGCGGTGCGGATCAACCCGATCGTCGATAACTCTTTTCGACTGTCGCCCAATCTGAGCAAGTTGCTCGATGAAGCCACTCACCGCTCACGCAACTACGGCGTGTCGGCTGACTTCGCCGAGCAAATGGGGCGGCTGTCAAAGCTGCTCGACGACTACTCGCATGCCTATTTTGACGGTCGCATTGACGACGTTCAGATTCTGCACGGGGAAATCGATGTCACGCTCTACGAAATAGCCGAAGAGATGAATGAGTTCCTCCTGCATGTGCGTACGGCAGCGGAAAACAACTTTGGCAACGTCAGGACGTACAAGGAGAAGGAAAAGCAGAACCTGCACTACCTGGAGCAGCTTGAGCGCATCGTCAAGGCCCTGATCCAATTCGATGCAGTCAGCCTGCTGGAGGAGCTTGCTGCACCCGAGCGTGAGCCCCTGGAGGCACTCTACCGTAGCCACATCCTGGACAACCTCTCCCGCTGGCGCTCGGCGACCTCCGACATCACCCATGTGCTGAAGATGTACCTGCACAAGCTGCGTACCGTTGAGCCTCGCGCCAGGCGTATCCGTGCACTGCAGTTGTACCTGCACCGGCATCCTGAGTACGTGGTCGGCACGCCGGATGAATACCCAGAAATCCCGGAGTGGGCGTATCAGCACGAACCCATGAAAATCCGCCTGGAGCCTGACCTGGGCCGACAGGAGATCCGGGATTCGCTGGTTGATGTGGCCATGAGCATCGAGAAGGCCATACCGGTACCGAACAAAGCGCGTGGCGCGGGCAAACTGGTGACCGAAGAAGCGCCGAAGGCTGCGCTGATCAAGGGTTCGCCGCTGGTGGTGGTCAGTCAGCGCCTGCTCAATGAAGCCGCCAGGGTGACGGAACAACTGTCCGCCGCGCACTACTTTGCGCAGGCCCCAGAGACCCAGGTGCTCGATCAGGAATCCTGCATGATGTGCTTCCTGACCCTGCTGGAAAAACAGATGAAGGTTAACGCCAAGATCATCCGCAGGGTCGCCATCACGCAGGTGGCCAGGAACAGCGATGACTTCCTCAGCGGCAACGTGATCATCGAGGATGTGTTGCTATGCAAACGCTAGGGATCATCAAGCGCCTGCTGGCCATCTACCAATCAGCCGAAAGCGACTATCGCAGCACCAAGCAGCTGGATGCGTTTTGCGCCGAGTACGGGATTGGTCAGCGGGTCGGGGCGAAATGGCGCTTCACGCAAGCGGACAAGCAGGCCATTGCGGTCGTCATTCGAAATGTCGGCAAGGTGGATCCGGACACACCGACCAATGCCTGGGAAGGCTCATCCAGGGCTGAGGCCTTGAACAAGGGCGGCAATGAGAAGTTCACCGCCAAGCGCTTGCGCCACGATCGCGTGGCCGTGAAGTCCCTGCCTGGCCGACCGCTGCTCGTGGGGCAGGCGCCCATCGAGCTTCCGGAGGGCGCTTGCCTCGACCTGGATCGACACTGGGTCGTGAAACACTGCGGTCACGACAGCGTGCTACTGGTGGAAAACTGGGAGAACTTCGAGCTATCGCACCAGACACCGCTTCTGACCAATATCCCCGGAAACCCTTTGGTCGTGTTTCGCGGCGCGCCTGGCAGCTACCGAACCCAGAGTGCGCAAAGACTGCTCACGGCACTTGAGCTTCCTGTGATTGCCTTCACCGATTATGACCCCGAGGGCCTGGCGATCGCCGCCAGCCTCCCCTTCTTCAGCCGCTACCTGGCGCCGAGCGACGTTTTGCTGACAAAACTGATGGATGAAGTCAGCACGGAGCGGCGCTATCAAAGTCAGATCGTGGGCAAGCTGGCTATGCTTGAAAAGCTGAGTGACCCAGACCTTGTTCGGGTGTATCGCATTATCCGAACAGCAGGAAAGGCACTACCTCAAGAGAAACTGATAGGCTTGACGGCATTCAGCAGCAGTGAATAACCATCTCCTTCAGTTTGCTATGAATTGAGTTCAATGGAACACAATGCCAGGGACTGACCCGCCACCATAGGAATGGAATTTCTTGCGAAAAGCGCACTGCAACGCCTAAAATACCTATAAAATGGAGGTGTTGCATGAGCAACAAAGAGAAAATTAAAGAGCTTTTCAAGTCGACGACGCACCGAACCCGAAGAAACGCCGAATTCAAAAGGTCGTTCCTAGAGTTCAGTCCGGGCGTGGGCCAGGAAGCCTTGTCTCGCCTCGAAGAACTTTTCCCCAAAAAGGTTGCCCTTAACTCAACCCAGAAAGCCGGGTTGATGATTGACTTAGCATGGTCTTCTTCCAAGCTCGAAGGAAACCCCTACAGTCATTTGGACACCATCAAGCTTCTGACCTACGGAACTCTTCCAAAAAACGCATCTGCAGAAGATACGCAGATGATTATCAACCACAAACATGCATTCGACTTGGTTCGGAACACTTCTGATATTTCCCTGAGAATGCTCAGGGAGGTGCATAGGTGCTTAGCTGACCCTGGTGAGATTGAGGGTGATACGCAGCACTTTGTTAAAAAGCATGAGCTCGGCTTAATCCGAGAAACCGAGACCATGAGCATTACTCATACTGCCTACACCCCGCCTGTGTTCTACCCAGGTAATGGATCTGAACGCATCTATGACCTGATCGACTACACAATGAATGCTGCGAGTGAGATAGAAAATCCCGTCGAGTCTGCATTTTATATACTCACCAGAGTCCCTTACATACAGGCATTTTACGACGCAAACAAGCGAACGTCTCGCATCATGGCCAACGTCCCATTGCTTGCTGCTGGCTGCATGCCAATATCTTACGACATCATGCAGAAAAGCGATTACCTTGAAGCCATCATGGCGGTATACGAATTCGCTGACACCGAGATTTTCAGGGATGTGTTTCTAGAGTCTTACACGGACTCCTACCTCAAGTATTACCCGATTCCTCCAGCCCTTGATGACGACATAAGGTTGGATCTTCGTGGCTATCAGCAGGATCTGTCCAACTTCGTTATTTCCGGAGAAAAGACCGGGAGGGTTGAATTTTTCTTGGCAGAAGTTTCGGGGAAATCGCTGAGGCCAAAGCCAGGGCAGCCTGACCTGGATCTATAAGTTGCAAATCAGCAATCGGTATTTACTGGATGTCAGCGAATGATTCATCATTCAGACATCCAGCAATTTTGAATGGATTCAACCTCGACTCTTCATCAAGTAGTTAGGACAAGCAGAACCCATCATCAGGCTCGGCAGCTCGCGGCCTTTTGGCCTGGGCCTTTTCCTGAAGCTCCGGATGATTGTCGCGCAGCACCTGGAGTTGCACTGCCACTTCTCGGCGCACATCCGCTTCCGTTTGGGTCAAGGCATGCTGGGTCAGGGTGCGCTGCAGGAACCCCTTGGGGAAGGTCATGATGACATCGATACCCAACGCCTCGGCTACCACCCCGCCCGCGAAGTCGGCCCCCGTTTGGCCACCCGAGACGATGAGCTCGAAGGGGTGGTGCGCGGCCACATGCTTGAGCACCTGATACATCCACTCATTCACCGAGTGGTCAGTCCAGCCGTACTTGTTCAGCGTGTAGATGCCATTGCCGGCGATGTTGAGGGTCTTCACACCCAGATCATTGCAGCGGCGCCACAGCTGCCTGGCTGCCTGAATTGGCTCCATTGAGAGGGGCAAAGCGATGTAGCGCTCTTTGCCACGCGCCTCGGCGAGCTTGCGCGTCAGCCGCTCGCCCCCAGACTCATAGTCTTCGGCAAAGGCCACGGTGAGATCAGCCGAATTGGCGTTGAGCTCCGTGCGCGGCGGATATTTGTCAGATTTGTGTTCGCGGACTTGCATAGCAGGCTCCTCTTTTATTCAATATAGCAACAAAGAAGTCCCACGTGCCAGCCTGTGGTTGTGTTATCATCGTGAATAGCCCAAGCCTTCGAAACAGTTGCTCAGTGATGCAAACCTTGAAAACCAGGGGTGCTCATATTTTCCTTAAAAAACAATGCTTTACCCTTTTGCATTCTGGAAGAGGTCTTTCACGGCTAATTTCTCTTAAGTCATTGATTTTAGTCGCTTTATTCCGGAAAACCCCTACTTCACCGCCGCGCAGGCGGCTTAGAAATGGAATACGAGCTGCGCGAGCTGCCAGGCGATCTTCACCGCCGCGCAGGCGGCTTAGAAAAGATCCTTGGTGATGATCGTGCGCAGCTGCCGCTTCACCGCCGCGCAGGCGGCTTAGAAAACTGATCGAGGGCATGCACGCCTTGGGGCTCCCTTCACCGCCGCGCAGGCGGCTTAGAAACAATGCGTCACGGTTTCGCCGAGAGCATCGAGCTTCACCGCCACACAGGCGGCTTAGAAAATAGGCCAAGTTGGCCCCAAGGCCGAGGTTTTCTTCACCGCCGCGCAGGCGGCTTAGAAATACACCCACCTGGCGAGCAAGGTGCTGCCCGACTTCACCGCTGCATAGGCGGCTTAGAAAAAGGCACTGATGCGCTAGACCAAATCGTAGATCCTCACCGCCATGCAGGCGGCTTAGAAACGCACAATGAAAAAGTCATTGAGATCAAGGGGCCGCCGTACAGGCAACCTAGAAATTCGCTGGGGCCTACTACCAGGCATTTCTGGCGCCTCACCGATGCAGCCGGTAGAGATACCCTTATCAACCAATAGTCTTGATATCTGACGCCCCTCCCAGCCTATAATGGGTAGGTTCAATACTACGCATTTCTCATGAACATCGAAGACGACATTGCCCGCCTGCGCGCCTCAGGCATCTCCCGCACCAAAGCCGCACAAGCCCTTGGCCTGCAAAAATGGCAGCTCGATGCGATGCTGGAAGTTCTCGAAATCGAGTGGAAGCCACGCATTCGGGGTGGCACCTACGTGATCGACGGCGTCACCGACACCCTGGATGGCCATGCTCAGGCCCTTGGTGTCGCGCCTACCACCCTGCGCCAGCGCCTTCAGGCCGGCAATGACCTTACGGCCCCGCCTGCGAACACCCCTGTAAGCTCGGAAGAGGCCCATGCCTTCGCTGAATTGCGCAAAGCGGGCGTAGCCGCCTGGGATGCCGCCAAGCAAATTGGGCGGCCCTACAATACACTGAAAAATGCCGCGAAGAAGTACGTGAAGGACTACGACAACATCATTGCCACGGCCCCCAGAATTCGACGATCGCCGGAAGAGATTGAGCAAGCCGCTTAACGTCACTCATCTCCCCGGCGAATCTTCAATGCGGTTCAGCCTTGAGCGTCAGACTGACACGACCTCGGTGGCTGCAAAGTGCTTGGCGCTGAAGAAGTCACTTGCATATTCCTGAGCTTCCTCCAGGCTCTTGAGCGGCTGGCTCAACCCCTGGCGCCCGTCGATCTCACCCATCACATACCAGTCACCCGCCTGGAACTGAACGTGTGACTTATGCAGCACCTCCAGGTCTTTTTCCCTTGCCTGGCGAATCAGGCACACCGGAGTGGCGTCAGGCTCATCGCTGACCGAACGAACGTAACCCAGATGGGCCTCGACACGACTGGCGGCTTCACGCTCGGCGGCTTCGCGGAGCATCTCCTCCAGCATCGCTTCGACCTCTTCATCGGTCATGGCCTTCGGCGTGTTCATGATGTTGATCGCCCGCAGCCACGACTTGTGCTTTTGCGCCGCGTCAGTCAGCATTTTTTCGAGCTTTTTACGCCCGATCGCATTGACGTAGTGGGGCGTGACGAACAGCAGTGCCACCACCCCTGGCTGACCCTGCTCCTTGATGTAATGGTTAAGCGAATTTCGCAGCCAGCCCCGGAAATTCAGAGGGGTGATCTGAAGCCCCGGATTCAACGCCATCAACCCTGTTACGCCTGCCATACCCATACTTTCCTTTCAGAATTGAACGTTAGCAGCCCAGCGGGCTGTACTCGAATTTGGGCAAAAGCCCTGTTGTGTTGAGCGACGCGACATTTTCTCTCAGCGCGCTGGCCAGCCGATTGGGGCGGTTGTCCACGATCATATCCAGCCAGTCAACGAGCTCTTGCAGGTGGCCTCTGGGGACTTCTGCCACACCTTCGGTACAGGCATCGGCCAGCGCCATCATGCGCGTCAAAACGTCGGTCAGACGCGGGTGATAGTTGACATGTTCGACCCAGCCAACCCCTTCCTTCACCATCTGGGCATCAGCGCGGATGCGTTCATCCAAGCCCCGCAGGCTCGGGGAGTCCAGGCCGAAATCAGCCGGATTGACCCTGCCCTGAAATCGTTGCTTTTGGCGTAACGGGGCCCCCAGTCGAGGAGGCAGGCAATAGGGATCCATGGCGATCAGCTCAGCCAACCCTAGTTCCAGGCACACCCTGAGAGTTTTGTGCAGTTCTGCACGCAAACAGACTTCGAAGGAAGGCTCTCCTTCTGGCATCAGCAGCGCGATGAGTTCAGGAATATTTTTGACGTCATGCATGTCCTGACACCGAGATTAGTGGGCGATATCTCAATATACCACTAAATCATAAGTCTGCCTAACGAGCGCCGTCCCTGCGCTCTTCCATCACTCAACTTTCCGAGCCCTGGGCAATGTCAGGCAGCATCAAATACTGCGACACCCTCCACGGCGCAGATCGCAGACAGGCGCCGAAAAGAAACCCCTTGGCCTCCCGCGAACGATGGTGCATCACCTTGTCATGGCAGAAGCCCATCGTGTCCACGACATGCCGCCCTTGGTCATTGAGCAGCTCCGGATTGAAGATCGCGGTGGTAACGACGTTCTCCATGAGTACGGTAGTCCGGTCATCACAGGTGCAGGTCTCAAGGCTGAGCATGACATCATGCATGCGCGCAACACGCAGATCCGCCTGGACAACGTAGTACAACTCATTGCATTCAAATGCCCTGTCCAGGTTCGCGTAGGTAATCTTGCGCCTTGTCTTTGCCCGCTGTTCAAGCAACGCATTGTAATAGTCCCGGAACACACCCGAGGGCATTGTCCCCCAGGTGACGAGCATTTCCTCGGTGGCAATGCGTCTGGCCAACAGGAACTGGATGCCCAATACCGCAGTGGCCGAAACCCCTTCGACAACGACAGTAGGGTCTATGTTGAGGGTCAACATCGATATGTTGCGCAGATTCAGGCGAGTCGCCGAGCCCAAGGACGGGCAGCTGGCGATCACCTGGGTAAGACGCGCTGCCAGCTTATCCGTCAGGGGTGCTCCCAGCCTGCCATTGGCCAGGATCAGCTTTGGAAGGTCGCTCAGCGTCGGGACAGCTTGCTGATGAGCCCTGCGTGCCTCATCCGGGAAACCGAGCAGCATCAGTTGCTCCGATACTTCCCACCAGGTGGAAGGGGCAGCGCGGCCCAGCAGATCGATTGCACCATCCACCTGCAAATCCACGCCCTGGAAATAGAGCTTCGGGCAATTCGCGAGTGAAAAATGCGAGTATGCCTGCTCTGCGAAGTAGGCTCCGATGGATGAGTTCGGCCACGTCATGGCCGACAGTTCGTCTTCACACAAGAACGTCAACATGCGCGTCAGATCACTCTTCACCTCATCGGTGGCGCGCTGAAAACCAAGCGGGGATTCCAGTATGTTGACCGCCTGGGCCTGCCCCAGGTTGAGGGTCATCGTTCCAAAGGTCATGCCGGCAGGCGCATCCTTGAAAGTGCCCTGGGTATACTTGGGGTCGATGGCAATGGTGACCATCTGAGTGACTGGGGTCGGGCTCACCCATAAAATACGGTTGATTGCAGCGTGGTAGTCAGCCGCACGAGCCCCCGATGGATCCACCACCAACTCGGTCTTGGCCTCTTGATACGTGGATCCGGGTTGATAGGGGAACATTTCACCGTCCTCGGTCAGGAAGTGCACCGCATGATCCCCCGCCGTCCAGGGTGAAGCTGGCTGAGTGATGGGCAGGAGCGCGGCGGCCTGCACAAGATCGATCACGCCGGCAACGGCAATGGCGCCGGCTGGTGTCGACGCCAGGTAGGACTGAATGATTGACTCGTTTCGACGCGCTGATGCCGCCGAACTGCCCCACGTCTGCACTGACAGTGAGGATCGGATCAGTTGCTCTTTGCCTTCCCCGAGCGAGTCCAGCAACCCCTGCTCATGGGATTCGGTAAACTGCTTGCCCGTTAATGCACGCCCCCACCGCTTGAGCCGGGTTTGTCTCAAAACATGCTGCACAGCCAGATCAACACCTGATTCAAGCGTAAGGCTCATCAGCCAGGGCAATCTTCCACCCAGCTTGCCCACCATCTGGTTGAAATCGAAATCTTTCCCTGCTGCAGCGGCGCCAGATGAAATGAGCGCCACTTCAATCCTGTGCTTTTCGGCTGCATGTCCGCTCAAGGCCGAAGGTTCGACAGGGCGAAGCAAGACCCTGTCCTCAAGTTGCCTGAGAATGCCTCGAACAATCGCCTCATGTCGATCCGCATTCTGTTGCTTGAGGCACGTAGTGACAATCATCCAGGCCTGCGAGTTGCGATGACCGGTTGATGTGCTGGTCGGCTGCCCAGGGGAAATACTCTGTAGATGGCGGGCGAAATGGAACTCGATTGTGTGACCTGGCGGCCTCAGCATGGCCTCAAGATCTTGAGCGAGATTTTGATAAAAAATCGGCTTCTCGCCGGGGCGATGGCAGCCGGGCATCCCCAGGATGGCGTAAGCATTCTGGAGAACTTGGGGGGATGATCCTGAATTGACGGCTGGCATTGTCAGTCCTTGAGCCATGCGCAAGCAAAATCAAACGATGGCCATAATTGATTTACGGCCAATATACCACTTATCCAAGATTCCAGCGCCTGAAGGTTTAAAAATCGAACGCAGGGGAAGTATCTTCCTCACGGACTGAGGCCAGTCGCTTTTCACGTTGGCGCTCTATATCAAACTGCATGAAGGTAAACATCGACTCCCTCGGCTGACTGTTGGGGTTGTCGATTCTGACGTCCGTGATCGCGCCTTCATAGCCCTCCCAGAATTCCTGGGCCTGCTTGAGGTAAGCCATGACCGCTGTGCGCGAGTGATACAGCGGTGGCTGGTAGTCACCACTTCGAACGGGTGTATAGCCTCTGACCCCCACGTCACCGCGAACCAGATTCCTGAAGGTGCACCATTCAATCGTGCCATCCTCAGTAACCTTGTACTCACGCAGCTTGCCCTTCACCATCATGGCCAGCTCCTCGGAATCGGGTGTGAATTGAGCGCGAACGTCTTCAGCGGCGATGCAGCAGGCATACACACTGACCTGAGGGTTGTCGGTCAAGCGAATGTCCGCAATCATCCAGCAGCCAGTGCCCTCATCTTCGGTGGCTTGCGCCAGCACCGGGCGATCGCTTTTGGGGTAATAATCCTGGCTATCCACCACCAGCGAAATGCGCCCTTTGGTTTTGCAGATTTTTGTCTTCATCGCGTGATCCTTAAATCAGATGCCAAGCCCGTCATCCTGGGGTTCTTGAGGTCTGGCAGGACGCGACTGGCGCCGCTCCCAGCTCTCGATGATGTCCTGTGGCACCTTCGCATGCTTGGCCAGATCACGGATAGTCAGCACTCCCTTGAAGCGCTGATCCTTGTGCGATTCGCTGGGAATGGACGCGGGAGGGTTGGCCGGGGTTAGCCAATTCAGCGCCAAGCCCGCTGTCACAAATGACAGCCCTGCCCGGTAACCAAGGTCGGGATGCATCTGAACATCGAGAATGCGCAGGCGCTCCCTGGGGTGCAGCGACATCAGCAGGGTGATCAGTGGGCTGGATGGCATCTCTGGGCGCTCAAACTTGCCTGTGGCCTGGAATTTCATCATGGCCACGGGATTTCGAACGAGTCGATTGAGGTCTTTAGAGTTCATAAGGGGGTCTCCTGATACACCATCATAGGCGGCCCGGCCTCCAGGAATCAAACACACTGCACGGTTCGTGCAAGACCCATTGGACATGAAAAAAGCTCACTGACCATAATAAGGGAAAAGGAGATCCACCATGTCCACCAAGCTTGATGACATCAAACCACTTTCTGCCATGTCGATCGAACCCATCGACCCGATCATCCGCCAATTCCTGGATTTCGATGCCGTGTTCGGCGAAGACGATCCTTTCGATAAAGCCGTGCCCGCCGACGCTGATGTTCGTGCCAAGAGCGCTGCCCTGCGCAAAATGGCGCCTGATGCTGTCGAGCTGCCGGTCATCAAGTCGCGCCCAGAAGACTTCTCTTCGATGCCTTCGCTTTAAGCGAAGGACAGCAGTGCTCTTAACCGGGCTTGCCCCGGTTTCACGCGCTCCTGCGAGCCTCGCCGATCAGCCCACTGGCCACTGTCATAGCCCCCAGGCGAGAAGCGCATGCCCATCCTTGAGCCTTCGCGGGCATTGCGTGTAGGCTCGAACAGCATCCCACAAGGAATAGCCAGATGTCTGACCATTTCAAAAAAACCGTCCATGACGTAAAACCTCTGAGCCAGGACTTTCTGATCGACATCAGGGATGTGACGCCCTGCCCAACCAATCCACGCGTGCTGGAAGGTGAAGTCGTCGGCAAGAACAGCCTGGACTCACTGCTCCCAGGGCTCGGCCACTTGTTTGAGCTGCACAACCCGGTGATTGAGGTGAAGCACCTCACTGACCACTGGTTCAAATACCACAACGACAGTCCAGAGGGCCTTGAGCCTGTCATTGCCGACTTCCTCAAGGAAAACCCACGTTACCTTGGCACTAATGTCGCCGGAGCACTCGGTGAATCCAAGGCCTGCCCAAGGGCCTGGTCGCGCCTCTCAGACGAGATCCACAAGCTGAACAAGGATCAGCCTGTTACAGCCGCTAACGGCAGCTGGATCGCACCTGAGCGCCTCCTGAGCGTGTTTGTCGGTCGTGACCCGGCAATCGCGCTGCTTGACTTCGCCAAGTCGCAAGGCTTGAAAGTGCTCAATCACATTCCAGGCGTCGACAAAGACCGCAAGGCAATCGCGCCCGAAGAGCCTGGGCTCTGAAAATTCCCACATGACCGGGTGCCTGGTAGATACGCCCTGTATAGCGAAATGCCGCTTCAACACCAGGCCCTCCACCAACACCCCTGTCTTGCTCATCATGCCAAAGGAGCTCCCATGAGCGTCATGCGTCCGAACAAACCTGACTCGACCCCGTGCATCGGCATCTGTTCACAGAGTGTTGGGGATGCCATCTGCAGAGGCTGCGGACGCTCTGTCACGGAGGTTTTGCACTGGAACCAATACAGCTCCCAGCAAAAAATTGAGGTCAAAGCGGTTGCCCAAAAAAGGATAGCCATGGGACGCGCAAAACCATGAAGCGCAACTGCGTTTCAGGATAAATTGAGGTTCCTTGAGGATCGCGTTACGTTCTCTGGCGATTCTCCAAAGCCAGCATCCGCTCCTGCTGCTGGTTCAGCTCACTGAGCGCACCCACCTCTCCCGCCGCCAGTCGTCTGTACATCCTGTTGCGCGCTTGCGAGGCGAAATCAAGGCCTGGATTTTTATTCGCCATGATCCAGCATTGAAAAAACCGGCGATCAAAATCCTGGTCGGCCAGGGAGCAGATCATTAGGCAGGCAATGGCTTTTTCAAGCTGCCCAAAGTTTTCCAGCCGCGTGGAATCGACCATGGTGCCTTCGAACATCACCCGAAGGTAAGGCTTCAATGCCTGTGAATCCTCAATGGGCTGGCCAACGCTTGAATAGACACCCTCAAGCTCCAGCACATTGAAGCGGCGTAGCAAATCGGTTTTGAGATCGTCGATTTTGGCCTTCGGGTGGACGATGACCTTGAGCTCGCCGGCAAATCTCAGTGAGACCTGCATCATGAGCAGGATGAAACGATCGGTTTCACACAGCGGATTCAGGGGTAATTCAGTGGTCACGGAGCGGTAGAGCCCATTCTAGAGGGGCTGGCATTATGCCCATGCCGGCACCCCCTGCCAATTAACACATTGGCGAAATGAGACATTCGTTGATTTCTGTCAGTCGCCATCGCTAGCATGGAAAAAAGGAATGACCATGTCCAGATTGCGCCTGTCTACCACCAACAAGGCCTTCAGAAAAGCCTTGGCCGAGCCCGTGAACTCGCTCTACCACTACAACGGCTGCGGCTTTTTCGATGGCGGCTGCCTGCTGCTTGCCGATGCACTTGCCCTGTGGAGCGGCGCTGATTTGAAGCTGGGCGGCTGCGTACGCGAAGCCCACAGGCACACCATCGATGTCGACCATTGGTTCGTGACCACCGAGCGGCTGGGCAGCCTGTTATGCCTGGATGCCAATGGACTGATGACACCTGGTGCATTCAAGCGCCACTGGGAACATGTTGAAGCTCTGGGCCCCGTCATGTTCCGTACTCACCCGACCCCCATCGCCGGAGGGGAGATTCCCAGAGACCTGGCGTTCAGTGAACGGCTGGCAGACCAGGTGGAACAGGCCCTGGGCGCGTACGATCAATGGATGGCCGGAGTCATCAAGACCTGCGCCTCAGCACCCCACACGCTTGAGCCCAGATAGGCGAAGCATCCGGGCAAAGTGGGGCGCGAGGGTAGAGTCAAAGGCTGGGGGATGACGGGCTTGGACTGGCCTCAGGCTTGCCGAAAAACTTACGGTCAAAAGCTGCAGCCACCGTACGATGCTCACACTGATATTGGGCAAAAGCCCCCATCGGGATTCTCAGGGCAGTCAACTCATCTTTCCAGCTCGCATGGAAACGACGCATCAACTCGAAATAGTCTTTCTCGGAGGGAGTTGGGCTCGCATCCTTCAGCTCTGCCAGCGCATCATCGAACATTTCGCCGATGCTGGAGAGCCGGATTTGCCGCTCTTGAGCTTGCTGAAGATCCAACACCTTGCGCGCATCCGACTCGTCGACAAAAATGTACTCGATCGCACTATGCACGAGGTAGTAGCAAGGAATGCCCTGATAGAGGGATTTGGCTGCCGTCATGTGCCAGTCCTTGGCAAAGGCACGCTTGCTGTCGTAACCCAGCATGCTAAGAACTTCCTTGTCGATGCCGGCCTTCTTCGCCACCGTTTCGATAAAATGCGCGGTTGAAAGCCCCTGTTGCTGAGGGATATCGGTCATTTCATTGATGTCGTCACCATTGGCTTCGACACACCGCGTCACAAATACCAGGTTCATGCCCCTACCCCTTCAAATGCCAGGCTGTGCCAGTTCATCCGCCAATGTCTTGCGAATCTCTGCAGCCTGATGAGCATACATGGCGCGCACATCTTCGGCGACCTTTCTCGGGTTGTGCCCTGACTGAAGCGCAATGGCTTGGTTGAGCTGTTCACCAAACTCATCAAGGATCCGGCCATCCGCATGCAGGAGCACCGTGGTGACCGAAAACTCATCCTCGGCCTCCTCATCATCCTCCAGGCTCTCGCGATTTTCCTCATCTACCTCAGCCTGAGCCTTGGCTTTTGAGTCAAACAGCATGATGCCCTGATAGAGGTGATCCCCCAGGGGGTGGTCAGTCAAATTGAAGGCCCGCGACACGCCTCCATCGAACTCGACAGCAAACATTTTCAACACTGCGCTCATTGCACTCATCCTAAAGATCGTTGTTTTTTATACCGTAGCGTGGGAGCGCCATGACCATCAAGCGGTCACTCGCGTCGTTGGCTGCCTCCACGCGAGGGGCCTGGAGCCAGTCAGAAGGGCCCTGCCAGCAACCTTGAGGCTTTGTCACCCTGCCCATGGCAACCGCACCAGCCTGCTGGAACACGCATGGGGGCTTTGCCGCAAAACTCTACCATCAATTTGCTTTAAAACCGAGTTTGACGAAAACCCTTGAAGAATCCAAACTCCGGAAAATCCAGCGAGGAGTCAACATGAGCCACCCCCTCATCGAGTTTTTCATGAACCCTGTGCTCAACCTCCTGGGGCATCCGGCATCCTTGCGCAAGGTCATTGAGCAACATCCTGGCCTCAAGGCACGATTCTCACCTCAAGTGACAAACATCGACGAAGCGTCGGTGTTGCGCTGGAATCAGTTCGGAGAAAACCATCTCCCGACCTGGGCAGACTTTTCGGGTGGCCAGGTTCAAGGCTGGGCGAGGACAGCTGAAGGCTACGTTGGAGACCGACTCGAAGTACCGGAATTAAGGTGCATTGGCACGATCGACAGGGCTGAGGGTGTGCAGCTGGACATTACCGACATCTTCGGACTCAGCGCTTCAAAATCGGTGCTCGCCGACTTCAACACCCTTGCCGATTTTGCTGAGGCACGCTGCCAGCACTACATTCAAAACATGTCCCAGGAAGGCATTGATGAGAATTTGGCCCACCACGAAGTGGGCATTCGCAAGGCCACGACAAGCGACTTTTTCGTACGCTATGCCTGGGACGGCAGAATCTGGCTGTGCAACGAAGGCGGATCACACCATTTCGCTGCCGCGCAGTGGATTGCTATGAAAATCGGTGCGAGCGTTCCCCTCACTGGCAAGCTCATCACCCATGGACTCGACCTGGCTGCGATCGAGCGCCTCGCACAACGCTTCCGGGGCTTTCTCATCAGTGCCGAACCCGTCCCCTTTGCGGCCTTCACGCAGGCTATGGCCGCCGTTGAAGCGGCGTATTACTGCTGTGATATGGGGAATCAGCACCCGAGTGCCAAACTGGTCTTGCTCCCTCAATCCGATGTGCGCTCTATGCGTGCAGCCGAGCTTCTGGATCAAGCCGACTTCACCGATGCCCTGTTCATCTTGCGCGCCGTGGCCTTGCAGGCCAAAAAGAACATGGCTGGGCCCGGCTTTGCCCGTGAGGCGCGGCAAATGACTAGACCTTAGCAGCGCGTGTCCTCATGCACCGAGCATCTCGCCCGCAGCCAGCCGTCACGGCTAACCAGCGTTCCAGGCCGTGCACAGATATCACAGATTGAGGTAGACAGCGCTTCGGCCTGACGGATCAAAGTTCGGCATCGCTCATTCCCACCGGAGGCATAGAACCGCAGGGCACCAAACTTCTGCTTGACCTGCCTGACCGTGATTGGCGAACACCCGGACGATTCCATTTCAGCCTCCAGCGCACTGCAGAGTTGATCCAGGAGATCATGCCAACCGTCCCCCGTTTCCACACCCATGAAAAAAGGATGCCCTCTCATCATTGGATGTCGATCACACAGACAATCCATTACAAAACTCACAAGTCTCTCCCTGGCGAAAGTTCTAAACCCCTCTAAAATACCACGTCCCGCCAAAACCATATAGTTAAACAAAACAATTCACACTAAACATCCCATTGCGCATGCGGATCGGCGGCAGACATAACAAGTTAGAGCGGCAAGTAATGCCACTAAGACGTGTTTGCAAAAACAGTCGAAATGTGTATCATCTTGCCACTAGCCAGGCATGGAACGACCCTGAAATGAAGAAGGTTTCTCATCAATCAGCCATTGACGAGCAGCGCCGCCAGGTCACTCGATTGCTGATGGGGGATTTAAGTGTTCCGGCCTTCAGCTACGACTTCAGGATAGACCGCAAGACCTTGATTGCCGTCATGGCGGGTTCCAAGCCGTACACTGACAAGTTGTGGGACGAGGTTTGTTCAAAAACCGGGTGGCAATCCGAAGGGGTTCAGGCGCCGAGACTGCGCACCAACATGGAGCGAATTCATCTGCTTGATGCATGGTTGGGCAGTGATAGCGTGGAGCAGGCTGCGGCTCGCCATCGGATCGATCCGTCCTTGATCTATAGGTATTTCGTCCGTGCCGCGAACTTGAATGCGCGCCATGCCATGGGACTGGCAGTTGCGCTGCAACTTCCAGAAAACTACTTTGAAGTGACGCCGATTTCACCGGACGCATCTATCAAGCAGTCTACCTATGCTTACAGCCATCGCCACCCGCCTGGGGGCGTTGATAAGGATGTCCTGAAGAATCGTTCGGAAAAACTTCGGGCGCTGGTCGGGCACTTTAACATTCATCAATTCTGCCGTGCTTTCAAGCTTGAAAGTCGCCTGATCCATGCAGTGCTGATCGGTGGCACCCAAATGAGTCGCGGGCTGTGCAGAGAGGTAGCGCAGGCCCTGAGCCTGCAAAGCGACTTCTTTGATCAACCGATCTCAGATCACGATCGCTTGGAAATACTCAGCGTGCAGAATGAAGCAAGCCTTTGGCCCTTGATTGAGCAGTTGCGACTAATGCGTCAAAGAGCTTTGATGCACCTCGCTCATCTTGCTGATTATCCGTAATACCGGCAAGCCTCGTAGCGGTTCAATCACCCCTTGCTCACCCGGTACACTGGTAATCATGTCCATCAGGATGCTTACCATGAGCAAGCAGTGTCTGCAGTTCACTATTGAGGAAATCGCGCCTTCCCTGGCGCCTGATCGCGAGTTCCGATTGAAAGGCCAAGCCACCCTGGCGGGTGAAACGGCGACTGCCCCCGCACAAGCCCTTCGGCTTCAGCCCACGACTGATCAGCAATCCCTGATGATCTTTCTGGAGCCAGGCGACACGATTTTCCTTATCGCAACAGTGATCGACCAGGGTGTCGACAAACTGCTGATCATTGATGAGATGTTTTACAATGAATTGGAATTCGAGCCGGCCCAAAAAGCACTGGAAGAGCAGCAGCACGCCAACATCTTGAATGCCATTGATACCAACCTGGAGTTTCTGACCTGGGTTGATCGCTGCGCATTTCCTAAGGATGTCGAAGAGGAATTGGTGGAGCTGGGCGTCGATCGTAGGGTAGCACTGGGCCTGCGCATGAACATGACTGCTCAGCGGGGCCGGGTAAAAACCATGGTCGAGCTGTTTCAGGACAATATCAGGGGTGGCGAATATAAAGAGGCCTTGCTGACCTACCTGGTCAGCATGCATCACCAATATATGAAGATCAAAGAGGATCAGCAGGTGGCGCAGCCCAAGCACCAGGATCCGGCCCACGAGCCAGGTCTCTAGGGGTGCATCATGACCACATTGCCCCAAGCAGACCATCGACCCAAAATCCGTCCCAAGCGCACACACCAGCAGCTGTTCGGCATGCTGGGCGCCGCCCACCACACCGTGAAGTATTGTGTTGAACATGACCAGAGTGACCACCTGGAAATGCTTACCCAGGTCGACTCAAGCTTCACCCTCAAGGACAGCCGCCCCTTCCGCTATGGCGCGCTTTCAGAACAACTCAATCAGGTAGCAGAACAGTTCGGCTGCTGGACAACCGCCTGCCCACCTACCCTGGCGCAGGCGCAGTTCGACGGCAAAGTCGCTTATCTGGTGGTGCTGACCATGATCGATCGAGCGGTGATTCAATTTGACACCAAACAACACCTGCTGCAGCTGGTAGAGCCCATTCATTGCCTGTTCAAGGCGCTGGAACCCTATGGCTGCCCTGAGCCAGGAAGAGCGCTCTCATCTGAGCGCCTGGCGAAGTGGTTTGTGCAGTCAGCAGCGATTTCCTACCGTAACGATGCCCGCTGCACAGGATCTCTCGACCAGGAAAAGGCAGAGAAACAGGCGGTGAAAAGCTGCGACCGCTTGCTCACCGAAGGTGTGTTCGACACCCTCCCCCCGATGATCCGAGAAACGCTGTATGAGCGTCTCGTGTTCAAGATGGGGCGTCAGCATGCGGATACACAGGCGCGGTCACAGGAGCCTTCAGCGGCGGAGCCTGTGTAGGGCAGTCGCCGATTCGCCCGCCAGGGCGGCTCAGCGGTGCGGCTCCTGCCCAACGCCCCTTACAGCCCCGGTTCGCTCAGATCGTTCGCCCGCAGAACGGTTTTCACCGGGGGCTCAGAAATCGGGGATTGCACGACTTGCGCATGCAACCAGGCCGGCAGCTGATCAGCGATTTTAAAGCAGTCGTAGATCAGCAGGTCGTCAATCAGTGCTTCTGAGGCATTCAGCTCAGTGCGTTTGGCTTCATCGAAAACGCGTACGTCGAAGTCCTCCAGGACTTTGATCGGCACACTCATGTGGAAGGATTCGGCTGCTGTCTCATAGGCCAGTTCATCCGTGAGTTCCGGGTCTATTTTGACCTGGTAGACGCCGGGTAAAGCGGCATCAAGCACATGGATGTCGATGTCGGCAGAGCGTTGGACGACGGCAACAAGCAGGGAACGGGTGGTCATGGCTAATCCTTGGAAGAAATCGAATAATGGCAGAGGATCCTTTTTCGTCGTTGCGGTCAAGCGCGCCGCGACTTCGAGATCCCCCTCCTTTCATCATCCACGTGACATCAACTGCGCGTCCACTCCCTGCCTGCGCGGTGCTGCAGTGCCAGGGCGCTCAAAGCCCGATATCACACTCCAGCCTGCTGGCCACCAGTGATTCACTCACAAGACCCAACAGGCAACGGGCGGGCACCAGAGCGTAGAGCGCATCTGCACGCTGGGGCGTGCTGGCATAGTCCAGGATCTGCGCCTCATCAACGTTTTCCAGGAACAGCCGACTCCACCCAGGAAACTGCCTGGCCAATGCGACGATGGCCTCCATCAGCGATTGGGCGAGTTCTATCGACCCCAGCACCGAACGCCAATCTGCCCCATCGGCAATGAGTGTCCGGATCAAGGCCTGACGATGCTGATCAAGGGAAGCATCCTCCCAGCTCGACATCAGCGCCCTGAGCAGCAGCGTCGCCTGATCCGCCTGAGCGGCGCCACGCATCTGCGCGTACAGGCCCGCCAGGCGCTCCGTTGGCGCGTGTACAAGCCAATGCGCATAGTGCTCGGGTAAAAGCGCACCAGCAGGCTCCTGACGCGGATTAGGCAGTCCGCTGTGCCAGGCCCTCATCGCCTGTTGAGCCGCCTGGCTGCTGAGCCAGATTTCCAGCGGATGCGCGATGGTGATCCCCGGCATCCCGAATGACCAACCACCCTCCTCCTTTTCAAAAACCCCGAGTATCAGACAGGGCGCTCCGAAGGTCATGCGGGCGTGAATCGGTGTATCTCCAGAAATATCCAGGCCGAGATTCAATGGGCTGACGATGTCGGAGGAGACAACAAGCAAGCACTTGACGGTTTTCCCATCCAGACTTGAAAAGTCCAATTCCAGATTGACTTCATTGGCACACCCCTTCGCAAGCTCAAGGGGTTTGCCGATCGGTTCGCCTGTTGCCGCGAGCTGCACCCAATCGATTTTCAATTCAACCATGCGCACGGCACCCTGGCCGAAATCATCAAAAAAATGGGTATCGGTCAGCCTGTCCTTGGTGATGCTTGCTGAAAGTGTTTTACTTGCGAAAAAATGATTGTGCACCCTGTTCTCCAGCACGAACGGCAGCCTGACAAGCCCTGAATACTAGCAACTATCGGGTTATCTGTATATTGACTTGAGCCCTGGAATTGCTACTCTAGCTCATCGAAATCGGGGGCTCGTCATGTCCACTATCAGTCCGTGTGTCAGCTGTGGGGCGTGTTGCGCTCATTTCAGGGTCTCGTTTCACTGGATCGAGTGCCAGGGTTCGGGCGGGCGCGTCCCTGAGGATCTTGTGGAACTGGTCACCCCGTCGCGGGTGGCCATGAAAGGCACATGCGGTTCCAATCCACGTTGCGTGTCATTGCAGGGTACTGTTGGCGCCAGCGTGACCTGCGGGATCTATGGGCAGCGCTCCGACCCTTGCCGTGACTTCGATGCTTCCTGGTCAGCCGGCGAGCATAACCCCCGCTGTGATGCCGCACGGGCCGCCCATGGCCTGTTGCCGTTGACCCCGGCTGACTATCCAACCCTCATCCCGCTGCGTGATGCCAGCCTGGCAGCGCACGACTGAATACCCGCGCACCGCCTGTTTATCCCAATGGAGTATCCCATGTATTTGATTATCCTCAAGCGCTACCTCAGCTGCCTCATCGGCTGGACATTTCTGGCCGCATGCCTTTGGGTGGCGGTGATCTGGCTGGTGGATGGTTGGCTGCCCACGGCGGCTTTTGTGCTTGTTCTTGCTACCGCGCTGTTGTCCATTCCGGTGCGCGTCTACCTGGATTACCGCGAGATCCGTGAGCAAGTACTGCAGCTGAATGAAGTGCGCAAAGGCCAGGGCGACCTCACCCCCTACCTGGGCATTCTCGCAGAAAAGATTGCCGAGAAAACCGGCATGCCATCGATGCTGGTCGAGTTCGTGGTGGGTAAAACCCAGCAACCCTTGCAAAAGTGGCTGGCCAAGCGTCAGCCTTCAGCCCCACAAGCCAGCGCTTGATGGCCCTGCGCTGCGCCCACTCGGTCATGGGCGCAGCGTACAGGCGGCTATTTTCTGCGAGCGGTCGATTCGACAGCCTGACCCGACTGAATCAGCAGGATTGCCGCCACGCCCTCCAGGGTGAATAGCACCATCTGCACCACCACGGCGCCAATGGCGCCAGGCACCATCACCGCCTGTTTTTGCTCCAGCGGCAACTGATGAAACTGCCCCGCCAACAGACACAAGCCCAGCTCAGCGACCATGCACAGGGTGAGCATGACCCAGCCATGCACCCGCAACCGCCCACGGGAAGCATGCAGAAGGTAGTCCGAAAATCTCTCAGTCAATTTACTCATTAATAGGTTCTCGCATTTTTACAGGCCGCAGCCAATATCAGATTCCGGAAGTGTCTGTTTCCCACCCAGTGCTTTTCCCAGGGTGTCCATGACCTGCTGGGCCTGCGCCTCATCGAGGAAAGGCTCGCCCTGTGCCACAAGCTCCCCTGCGCAGTACACGACCGGGCAATTGGACTCTTGCAGCAGCTCGATTTGCTGTCCGGCTTTGACCTTGGCGAGTGTTGCGCCCATTTCCTTGCCGGTGGCAAAGGCCGTCGAGACCAGGAGCGCCTTACCTTTGTCACCGACCACCTTGAAGTAGAAGGCCCCATTTTCCCGATAGCTCAAAAACTCAGGCCCATTGGCGACCTTGTGTACCGCCTCATGGACTTTGGGCACAAAAGCGTTGAATGATCTGAGCCCCACCGCGTCTCGCAGCTGCTCCAGAAACGGCCTGGCCACGCCCCTGGCCTTGTGCGCGCCATGCTGGAGAATGTCCTCCAGATCACCAGGATTGGCCATCAAGCGCGAGTAGTGCGCGCGCATCGGCTCGATCTGCCTGTCCAGCAGCTCATACAGGCGCTTTTTAGCTTCGCCCCAGCCAAGGCCATGCACAAGCTCGGCGCGATACGCTTGTGCCTCCTCAGAGGTGGAGAAGGCCTGGTAGAGGCTGCACAGGGCGCTGCCCTCTGGATCTTTCGGCTCACCGGGCAATTTGGAATCCGTGACGATCTGCCCGATCGCTTCCTTCAGCATCTTCGGTGGGGTGAAGAGCGCAATGGTGTTGTCGTAACTCTTGGACATCTTTCGGCCATCAAGGCCTGGCAAAGTCGCCACGCGCTCGTCGACTACCGCTTCGGGCATCACAAACACCGGCACGCCGTTGCCGTACGCATTATTGAAACGCTGGCCAATGTCCTTGGCCATCTCGACATGCTGAATCTGGTCACGACCCACGGGCACCTTGTGCGCGTTGAACAGCAAGATGTCGGCGGCCATCAGCACGGGATAGGAAAACAGCCCCATCGAGATGCCGGCATCTGCGTCCTGGCCCGTGGCAATGTTCTTGTCGACCGCCGATTTGTAGGCATGCGAGCGATTCAGGAATCCCTTGGCGCTGATGCAGGTAAGCAACCAGGTCAGTTCGGTAATTTCCGGAATATCGGATTGTCGGTAGAACGTGACACGCTCTGGATCCAGCCCCGCAGCCAGCCAGGTGGCCGCCACCTCCATGCGGGACTGCTCGATGCGTGACGCGTCATCACACTTGATCAGGGCGTGGTAGTCCGCCAGGAAGAAAAACGACTCCGCCGTAGCGCCCTGGCTGGCTTCAATGGCGGGCCTGATAGCCCCGGCGTAATTGCCAAGGTGCGGGGTACCGGTCGTGGTGATCCCCGTGAGAATTCTGGTCTTCATGGTGCGTTCTCAGTTGTTTCCTTCAGATTGCCACAAGCACCCTGGCGCAAGGCGACACTATTTTTAAGGTTCGATACCCATGCCACGCAGGATCAGAACAGCTGCAAGCTCTTCTGGGCCATGCGCTTGAGCGAGGCGTCCTGGCTGTACAGCAGATCATTGACCGCCATCCATTTGGCCGACAGGCACTCATTTTCGTTGATGCTGACGTCCTGACCCTTGGCATTCCAGAGCGCATAGCGAACGTCGATGTGCCAATGCTCAGGCTCGCCTTTCTTTTCGCTGGCGGGGATCTTGTGAATATCGAGGTCGAAGATCTTGCTATCCAGCACGACCAGTTCACCCAGGCCGACCTCTTCCAGCACCTCGCGCAAGGCTGCCTCAAGTGCGGTTTCACCGGGATCCACGTGGCCGCCTGGGGCGACGAAGAACTTGTAAATGCCGTGCTCGATCAGCAGGACATTCGACCGCCCCTTGCTCAGAATCCAGCCCGAGGCGGTGACATGCGCGAGTGACTGCCCTCGGGCAAAGAGGTCACCAGTCCCTTTGATCAAATCCCGCAGAACATGGGCATTTTCGGTCTCTGGGTTGGCCTGTAAATAATCGGCAAGCATCCGGCGCATCAGGGATTGGGGCACGGCAATTTCTCCTGTACGAAAGTCCAGAAATCGTACCACGTATAATCCCTATATTGAAGGCTCGCCAACGCACCACATCGAGCCAAAAAAGGGTTTCACCCGCACTCTCGTGGCGACCTTGGCAGCCAGTCTACCCCCAGCTGCCCTTTGGTCGGCCAGGAGTACATTTGTACTCCACCTGCATTGATTCGCCCGGATCTCCGGCCCATGCTGAAAGCAGTGCTCCAGGCTTTCGCAACCGAGGATCATGGGTCATGTACGTCAACAATCTTGAGCTCAAGCTCACCAGCCAACCTGAACTGCAAGAGCACGAAGGGTTCAGCCGCATTGTTTTCATTGGTGCAGCCAGAGTGATCGACAGTGAAGCATTCGACATGGTCAACCTGATCCGCTGCGCTTATCGAGCAACACCCGAAAGCGCCAGCGCCATGTTGGCCACGCTGGCTGCCGGCAAACGCGTCACCGTGGCCGGCACCTATGAGTCCCAGGCCTTCATGAACTCGTGTGACCACTTGCACCACCTGGCCGTGGACAACCTGGCCCTGAGCCGGAAGAAACCTGCCCGGCAGCTTGAAAGCGTGGCGTCACCCGGTCTGTAGGGTTGGTTTTTGAATGCGGGGCCTATCGCGACCGAAAGGTTTGGCTGCTGGTGCACCTGCCGTCAGGCTTGCCGGCCTCACGATGACGGAGGTTTGGGGGTTGGGGTGACAATGCCTGTCTGACGCCCTACTATGCCCCTTTTCATCAGCCGTGATGCCTGCCATGCAAGCCAAGAAGCCCCAGTACGAAATCTACACCTCAATGATGGACGCCGAGATCAAGCAGGTGCGGCAACTGCTTGGAACGTCCCTGGACAAGGACGCTTCGCGGGGAGCGGTACTGGAAGAGCTTTTCAGGCGGGCGCCACAATTTTCAAAGACGCTGTCGATACACATCTATGCCGAGGAATATTTCTGGCTTCGAACGGGGGCCAATATTGTTTTCCCCGCCAGCACCGCGCTACTGGATGCATTGCACACCACGCCCTTCGATAAGCGCTCGGTGGATGCATTTCGGCTCCCCTTCCAGAGTTTCATGATCAGCATCCCCAGCGGTTACAAGATCGACGGCCTCCGGATCCCCAGCTTTCTGGTCACCTGCATTCCCTACCATCAAACACAGGAGCTCATTACCAGCCCCTTCGCCCGGCTTGCCAATCAGCAGAAAGGCATCTTCATCAGACTGGAAGACTCGCCGCCTGACGACGTCTCCATCAGCATCGCCTACCGCGATCCGATCGGGCCAGCAGCCTATGCGCGCACCCACATCAGTACGCGGCATATCCCCGAGCTTCTGGGCGTCGAGATGGATGTGGAGAGCCGCGAACAACTCAAGCGCTACCCCAACTATCAGGATGTCAGCGACCTGTCAGAGCACGACATGCAGATTCAAAAGGCAATGCTGCGCCTGGTGATTGGTCTGGGTGCACACACCCTCAGCGAAAAGGTCGCCTTCAGCGCGGGCTTCCCTGGTGATCGGGAGCCCAAGATGATCGGCAGGTTACCCGCCACCTTCAATGGCCTGACACTGTCGCTGAAGTAGACGGGCTAGGCGGGCAGGACGGCGTCTGTCGATTGCTTTTCGTCGATCTGTGCGCAGCGATCTTTCAGGATGTTGATCCTGCGCCGGCACAGCAGGGAGCATGCGATCAGGACGGGGAAAGGCGCCACAATCCAGGGCATGGGGGTATACAGCATGCTCTGGATGATGTGGGTCAGCCACATTACTGCGCAAACCGACAGAATGAACAGGTTCAGCTGTTGAAGCCTGATCACTTTCCTGAGCAGTTGCAATTTCAGTGCTGACTTGTTCATTGAGCCCCCTGTCAAGCCGTGGATTGTAGCGATCCAGGCTGGCTGCGTCAAAAAAGCTAACGGCCTCGCTGTTTTTAAAAACTAGGCCAATGCGATTTATACTCCTGGAACACGTCTATCTCAGGCCGCGACCATGCATAAGCAAAAAATGCCGATCATCCTGGCCCAAGACCCGTCATTGCTGAAAAATCTGGAGACGCCATGGCTATTTGAGGGCCTGTGCCCGATCCTCAAAAGCCAGGTTTCGAGGGTCGACAACCCGCGCCCATTCGCTGATGCGGCAAAAACCCTGATGCGCCAAATAGACTGCAATCCCCTGGGCATTTCGATGTCAGGAGAGTGCTTGAGAATCATGGCGCAGCGGCCATAAACTGGTGGAAGGCAATTTCTGCGCAGGCTGTGTCACCCCTGGAGAATTCAATGACCACCATCACCCTGAAAATCAGACCCGGCAAGACGCTCAACGTGAACGACAGCGAATATCTGTCGGATATGATTCATCGGTGGTCGAGAGACATAATTGACCTGGATGCGGTCTTGAAGCTTCTTGATAATACCTCATTGGACAGGCGACACCTCGCCTCTGGGGTTATGCAGAAGGGGCAACTCATCAAGGGCTTTCAAAATCGCCAGGATGACGACATTGAATCCCCGTTTGACCAGTCCAAAGCGAAGACCAGCCTTCGCCTGCTGAGCCTCCTGCTGGAAAACCCGAGAACCCGCACTGCAGCTGTCTCAAGCATCTGGGAAGAAAACCCGCAGAGCGATCCGAGCTGGATCATCAATATCTGCAAGCGCCTCTCTGACCGCGCAGTGTACAGCCTGCTCATCACCAGACCAGACCCCAAAGCTGTTCGCGGCAGGACGGAAAATATCCTGCCCAGCATCGCACAGTCAGTCACAGCGGAGCAAAAGGGCGCGATGCTTTCCCTGGCGAAAAAACAGGTGAAAATCTCGGTGCTGTACGCCGCGACGGGTTGGGAGGAATGCAGGGCATTGGCAAGCGAAAAAGAGCGGTCTGAGCTGCTTGAGGGCGACTTGGGGATGTAACGATCACGCCTGAGGATAGGGGGTCATGGGGATTACAGCCCCATATCGATCGATAGCTGATTGTCCCAGTTCGCCTCGGACGTGTGCTCAAGCAACCACCGTGGCCGACCACAGTGCTCATACAAAACGTCATTCTCTGCGGGCGTTGCCTGAATGACGTAGGGCATCAGGAATGGCTGGTCGAGAGTATTCAGCAGCGCAACCGCCCAGTGCTTTTGATATTCAAGGCCAATGTCACCCATTAACGCACTGACCACGCTGACAGGGTCGTTTTTGACCGGGTTTCCTGTCTCAAGGGTTGCAATCCAATCAGCCCCCCGCCCGATCAGTTCCTGGATCAGCTCGTTTTTCAGCGGTGTGATGTCAGCGTAGCGCCATGCCAGGGCGCACTGTTGCAGGGTTTCCGAGCAAAGTGACGACGGAACGCTACGAAGATGCTGCATTTTCTGGCTGTCACACCCCCAGGCCACCTGAAGAACGGCTTCGCTGAACGATGCCTGCATCCCCACCCCGTCCGGAGACAACAGGTTTGGCCAGGACGCCGAGGCATGGCACATGGGATTCTTGGGACGCTCAAGCAGTTCAGTCAACGTTGCAAAATCGCCCGCGAGCGGAATACCGGGAGTGTTGAAACTCATGTTCTGAAGGTCAAACAACCCCAGCACCACGAGATTTTCATTGCGAACAGGCGAAAGGTCGAATTTGGCATGGTGAATCATCTGCCCCTTGCGATGGACGACTAGCTCGTAGCTACCCACATGATTCAAGCCGCCGCTATTTTTATAAGGCGACGCGACAAACAGCAGCTTTGAGGCATAGTTGGATAGTTTTTCGACACTCAAAATGATGTTGCTTTCAGCATCGAACGACAGATCGACTGTGGCATCATTCACCAGCTTAAGGCCATGGCTATAGGAACCGGTATTGCCGTAGTAGACAACATCCTCCTGGTCTTCGATCTGGCCATCTTCATTGAGAAGGTAGCAGGCCAGGTCTACATCAAGGTTCTTCTCGATGGCCAGTGAGAGGATCACCTCACCGACACTCATCTCTTTGCCAAGCAATCCAGACGGGCTGACTGTGGGTGATTTCCATACGATTTTCATTTTTAGGCTGGATCCCGTCGAAGAGCTGCTTAGAACCGTCGTAATTCCAGTATAAATTTTGACGAATGTCGGTAGCAACAAGCGGCTGACTCGATTTGAAATGCCGGGCCAACACGTTAAATCACTCGCAGACCGGGAGCGAACCCCATGCCGTGGTATAGGCTGGCGACAATAAATCCCTGCGCATCGACCAGGATGGATCTCTCTTCAGGCGAGCCGAGTGTATGGCCTGTTTCCCATACCGTAGATTAATCAGATCCATCACCGCGCCCAGCTTGTCACAGGACTCGTTTTGCGGCTCGGCAAACAAATCCGGTGTGAATTCCCCGCGTTGATGGAGATTGCTCAACCTGACCGAGCATTTGGCATAGTTGAATCCTGGTCGAAAGATCCTCTCCAGGCCACCCAGGGCGGCGCTGATCAACAACCGCGTGTCGTCCGAGGGATTGCTCAACGACACCTCTGTCGCGTTGTAGTAGCGCCTGGAGGGGGTCTCATGCATGCCTGTCTGCAGGGATACGCCTATGCGCTGGCACAGGGATCGCTGGCCCCGAAGCTTTTCCGCAGCACCTGTGGCGTAGCTCGCGGCGGCTTGACGCAGCTCATCGAGTGACTGAATGCGCCGACCAAACATGCATGACTTCATGATTTCCTGGCGTGGTGGGGGACTGTGGTGCAACTTCAGGCACGCTTCACCACTGAGCTCTCTGGCCGTGCGCTCGACATTGACGTTGAACATTTTGCGCAGCGATTTGTGGTCGTACTGGGCCAACTGCCAGGCTGTGTCGATGTTCATCAAGCCCAGTTGCCCGCCAAGCTGGCGGCCAATCCCCCAGATTTCACCGATAGGTGCCAGGCGCATCAGCTTCTCCTGGCGTTCAGGGTCAGTGAGATCCACCACCCCTCCCGTGGCGGGCCATGTCTTGGAGGCCCACTGCGCCAGCTTGGCCAGCGTTTTGGTGGTGGAAATGCCGATTCCGACTGGAAGCCCGACCTCCCGGTAAACCTTCTGCTTCAGGTGCCGCCCAAACACCTCCAGAGACCCCGATATCCCATCCAGGTCAGCCCAGCTTTCATCGATACTGTAAACTTCCGCGTCGCACACTTCGCCATGTATTACCTGCATGACCCTGGCGGACATGTCGGCATACAAGGCATAGTTGCTTGAGAACACATTCACGTTATGATGTTCAAGGAATGCACGGCGCTGAAAGTATGGCTCTCCCATTTTAAGGCCAAGTTTCTTGGCCTGAGCGTTTCTTGCAATTATGCAACCGTCGTTATTCGACAAGACGACGGCAGCTTGCCCTTGCAAGTCCGGCCTGAACAGTAACTCGCAAGAGACATAAAACGAGTTGACGTCAATCAACGCAAAGCGCTTCATATAACCCTGTGTCGGACATCCCTGAGCACAAAGTCGACAACACCCCAAAGTTCAACATTTTCGGAGTGTTCCAACTGTGCACGGCGTCCTCGTTTGTCCACAATATACAACTTGAAGGCGCCTGGATTGCCCTCGGCAAGACAGATCCGGTGCCGGCCATCCACTGCCACGATGGCGATGCGCCCATCAGACAGCTCCGACTTGCGGTTGAGGATCAGCATGTCCTTGGTGTGCAGGCCAAGACCCGCCAGCGCTTCGCTTTGCAGGCGCCAGGCGAAGATGTGGGGCGCGCCGATGGCGGTCAGCTCATCCAGGGATAGCTTGGGGCATTCGTAGTCGGCAGCCGGTGACGCAAAGCCTGTAACCTGCAGCTTTGGAGCGAGACGTTCGAGGTGATCTATCCGTTTTCCGGGGGTGCTGAAGGCTTCGCTCATGGGCTTGATCTGACTGGAAAGGCTGTACATTTATCCAGCCTTCAAGGCTGTCTGTCAAGACTGCCTGGTGGCGCCCAGGCAGGCGGCCTCGATTGGGCAAAAGGAGAGGAGGGTTTTGTTGTTGAGCGACAACTGGTCGATAGGTACTATGCCAACAGTTGCGAATGGTGAAGCAGCGCGCACACCTTTTAGTGAAGAACTTGCGGCTAGTTTAATTAAGTTGACGGTTTATCAGGCGTCAGCAAAATGCTTGATTAACGCCACATGCACCATCTGAATATCTGGCCCGAGTCATAAGTTCAAGAGCAACCCAACTCTATCACTTCGCGAGGTTTCGTTGCGGACACGGCGCGTTCAAAGTCAATTCGACCTGGATCAGGGACGTGTTTGAAGACACCTTTATGCACATCGAACTTCACTTCCGCCAGGTACTCCGTGTTGAAGTTCTGCACATCACAGAATGCCTCGGCAGCAGCATCCAGACTGGCGAAGCCGATTGACCAGTAGTCGAATGTGTTGGAGCCTGCCTTGCCACCCAGGTTTTGATGGCAGCCGATCACCTGATAGCGGAAAAGAATATTCTCATCGTTTTTCACTAAAATTGCATGCGAAGCCCAGCTCTGCCCCTTGGCCTGTTTTCGAGGCGTTGCGCGCAGCACAACAGGCTCTGCACGAGGATCGTAGCGCTCGATGGCCGCCATCAGGCCACGATCAGAAAGAATTGATTCGAGCACATCCTCTTTCAGTAATGGCTTCACGACAAGGCTCCGGATAATGTTCAGGCACGCATACCTATTCTCGTTGCATTTTGCATGGCAGTATTTCCCGAGTCAATTTACGTTTAAATCGTATCGCGCTGAAGGTAAGCTTTCATCGAGCGGCGACAGTTGCCGACTGTATCGTGTCTTCTGCGATCACCAGGGGTGTTCGAACGCTCGGCATGACCTGTTGCGGTGGGTTGTTGTGTCCTTCAGCTCAAGACGCCCGGAAACCCTCGAAGATATCGAAGCGAAGCGGCGACCGCCTCGCAATCAATGAGGGGACTTACCCCTTGCCTAGGCCGCGATTGCTTTGAGCAACATACCGAAGCAACGTGACCCGGTACTCGTTGAGCACAGACTTGATACGATCAATCTTCTCGCTGTCTGAAAGCCCCGATGCGGCGATCTCAAAGACCATGTCCGCCACATAATCGGTCGCGACCTCTTCTGCCGGCGCCTGCATGTGTCGGTTGATCAGATCGAGTGGGTTGCTGTTTTGGCCAGCATCAAAGCCAGGCAAGGTGTTGGGTGTCATTGCGCTGCTCCATGGGTGATGGCCAGCGCGACTTGCGAAGCCAATTCTGCGGTTGTCGTCTTTGCGCTGGCACTGCCCTGCAGCAGCAGGTTGGCTTGTGGGGAGCCCATGGCCAGGTGCACCCCGGCCAAGTGACCATGCTCCAGCAGCGCCTGCACGGTTCTGACCAGCTCCGGACTGTTCAGCGCGTTGCTGAATGCACTGTCCTTCGCCCCTGCGACAAAGACCAAGTGCCTGATGTCGATGGCGCCGGAAAACGCCTTGGCGAGCGCCAGCCTGAGCGACTCAAGCTCAGGTTCGCCCTCCAGGGGCAGCAGCTCGACACTCGAAAGCAACTGGTCAGGGTTCTGGATGCCCTTCGGCAGCCGGCTCTGGACTTCTTGCATGAAGACTTTCATTGCAATCTCGTCTTTGGGGCCGATCACGTACCAAGCTTGCGAGGCCGCCCTGAAGCGTTCATTGACCCATCGCGTGTCGCTCGCTGCGTAGAGGCTCGGAATGGCCACCGCAAACAACTCTGACGGCTCCAGGTTGAATTCACCGCTGATTGCCGGGTAAGCCGCCTTGTGGATGAAGCATGTGGCCGGTGAGGCTTGATCCAGGAGCTTCTGCGGATCCAATTCGTGGGTTTTCACGAGTGCAAGGCTTGCCTCATCGTCCGTGGGCAGCACGATCTTCGCCCGAATGTGCCCGAGCAGAGCCTGCGCCTGCTGCGCGCCGAGCTTGTGCCGCAAGGCGCTCAAGGAGCTGGTGCCAAGCACGCTGATCCTCGCGCCGAATCGATTTCCAACAAACCAGGCGAGATCTTCTTTTCGAAGGTACTCGGCGCTCTCATCGGCAACGAGGAAGGACTTCCAGCTGGATCCACCCGGTGCGGCTGCGTAATCAGCCGGGGTCAATCCCACGACCATTTGCCGAAATGCCCCGCTCAGGGCTTGCGCCACCAGTGTCGATGCCTCCGCAAACACGGTACTTGGCATATCGACACAAATCGTTTTCTGCCGCTCCAGGATCAACTGTTTGAGCGGCAGCAGCTTTCCAGTCGCACACAGTTTGCTGCGAATCTGGTTATCTACCCAGAACGGGCGCAGGGCATTCAGAATGGGCAGCAGCCTGTTGGCAGGTGCTCGCGATGCCCCGTCCGAAAATACCGATGCCTGGACATTCAGCAAACCCTGCGGATCAGCAAGATTGATCGCCAGCTCAGCAGCCATGAACCCTGGAAGGGTCGTGGCCTGATGCTGAAGATACTGGTCGAGGGCGTTCACCGTCCTGGAAGGATGGGCCAGGGCTTCATACAGGTCAGCCAGCGTGGGCGCGACGCGCATCGACTCCTTGAGGTAGCCATACACCAGCATCGCATCATTGACGCCTCCGGAGCCTTCCATGCCGGCGATACTTGCCAGCAGTGATCGCAAACCTTCGGGGGAGATCGCATCCAGGAGGTTGATCGGGTGTGCATGATCCGATGCGCCAATGATCACCAGCTTTTGCTTATGCCGCCCCACCAGACGACTCACACTCGCCAGGCCCGAATCCAGCAGCAGTCCGGAATGACCCAGTTGCATCAAGCGATCAAGGATGGGGGCAATCACCAGTGAAGCGCGATCGTGGAAGCTACCGCCAATCACCAGCGCAGAAGACGCCAGGTCATCATCAGTGAGGAAAAAGGGGTTCTGATCTTTCGTCACATCCCGGAAAATCAGAACGTGGTTGGACGGAGGCTGCAATCGATTCTTGGACATGGATGTCTTCTTGTTTTAGAAATGACGGCACAACCGAGGATCAGGGCGGTCATGACCTGTGAAATTTCCAACAATATACACGATATTCGTCGACCCCACATACTCGGCTTGCTGACAGTCGAGGCGTGATACTTTCGCCCCGTCAGGCATTCGGCATCAACAAGCGCCAGTGGGCGCGGCGGTCTTTGCGGCGCTGAAGTCCTGGCGCACGATGCGCCCGAAATCACTGATGACAGCCTCAGGGTGTTTGTCATCAAAACACCCATAGAGCCAGATTTCATTTGCCGAAGCGGCCCTGAGCGACAGTGCGGATTCCGGCTTTGCCAGCTTGCGGCACCAATGACTGAGGACTTGCTGCTCCGCGTGAAGACCGGAGGCATCCAGGATCAGATCTTGCGAGGGATGTCGCAAGCAACTGTGTTGGGGAAGGCCCCATTCGTCCTCAAGAACCATCACGATCGCCGAGGGAGCCAGCGAGGCCAACCCGGAGGTCAACGCAAATCCGGCTTCCGACTCATAGTGGGCCTGCAGCGAGACCCGCATGGCATCCTGAGGGGCGGGCCAGGGGGTGATTTCAGGCGTCGCTTGCGAGAATAGCCGCATGAACTGCACCGCGTGATCGAACGCGTCTGCATCAAACTCCAGGGCGGAATTTTGCTGGCCTTCCCAGGGGAAAAGCTTGGGTGTCGAGCGATTGGCAAGCATCGGAATCCTCCAAAGTTGTTGCACACGATACCACAATCCAATTTATGCGTAACTCAACAGGAAATTTTGTCGATATCCGTTGATCACGTTTTGACTTGATTCCCAGGCATTCTTTAGAATGAGGCAAGCCCCTCCCAATCATGGAAAGATTTGATGAACAAGCCACCAAAAACGATCAAAGCCAGCAGCCACGCCATCGGGCTTGGTTTGAACGATGACAACAAGGCTGTCTGCCTGATCGTTAGCGCCGACTCACTGTCTGAAGGGGGCGATCTGGCAATTCAGGCCGTCTACTACGTGCTTGAAGGCAACAACATTCGCCTGAGCGGCCCGAGGGGCTCCGTGATCATTGAAGGCGTCTCACAAATGTGCAAGGACGCGGCGCAGAAGAAACTGCCCATCATCGCTGTCGATCCAGCCAACGAACAAGAAGAACAAATCGAATACGTAGCGAATGCCGCCACCGACGTCTACAAGGAGCAAGTCCATGAGTGAGACCAAAAAACCCTGGACATCAAGGCTGCTCGAAAGCCTTGGCGTCACCAGCACCGCGATTCAACCCTCCGGGCCCAAGGGAAAGGCCTGTGGCCTGGCGCTGGCGGCAGCCTTCACCTGCGCGTTGGGCGGCGCCAGCCTGGATGCCCACGCCGGAGAGCCCGTCAAGAAGGAAACTGCCTCTGAGGCTGCCTCCACCGTTGCCTACAGTGTAATCGGCATCGAGGAGGGTGATGGCACGTTCGCCCGCACCACCAAAGTGGCCGCCACGCTGGGGAAAATTGCCATTTCTCCCCAGAGCGAAGTGCTGAGCATGGGCGCCCAGGCTGCCCTTGGATCGGCGACAGGCGCCGGGACTGAATCATCCTCCAATGGAATGCATGTTGCCGGCTTGGTCGGCACCGTGGCGGGTGCTGTAGCAGCTGCTCCGGCCTTTGGTGCCCTGATGGTCATCAACCAGGCGCACAACAGCTACGTCTATATCCAGGAAGAGCAAGAGAAGGCCGTGAAGGTCAAGATGGAGGAAGTGGAAGACCGGGTTGCCAGCGTCAAGGAGCAATTCACCCAGGAAATGCGCATGGAAGATCGCACCAATCGCCAGTCCTGGCCAGAAGACAGGAAGGCCCTGGATCAGAAACAGATGTACGAGCAGGCCGTGGGGAGTATCAGCCAGGGTGAAGCATTGAGCGAAGAGGTTCAGATTCGCTATGACATCGAGCAGCAGGTCGTGGCTGCGGGTGGCACGCCAGAGCCCTGGTTTGCCCAGTTCAGTGAAGTGAAGGATCAACTGGCCGCCGATTACCAGGCCAAGAGCAGTCAAATGCTGGCTGATGCCGAAAGCCTGGGTCAGGAGGCGGCCAACGGTACGGTTATTGATAAAATTGATCTGAACGCCGCTTTTGGCGGTGGTGGTCTCAAAACCAGCAACAAGAATTTTTCGGTTTACTCGAAGGATTCGAGCAAGAAACACGATCAGGAGCTGGGGCGCTAAACGCACCTTGGTCTTTACCCTGCTCCAGGTTGCTCATGGAGCATCATTCGAAATAAAGGAGCCTGCAGGATGCGCTTGAAAAAGATTCTCCGGGCTTTGTTCCCCAGGTTGGTCAAAGCCCCCTCTGCTCAGGCCAAGGGGCTGGATGCGAAACTCACCGCCAGCCTGATTCGTCGCTATAGCCGGGGCAACCTCAACCTGTTCCTTGGCCACTTCGTGACGGCGGAACAGCTCGAACTGCGCAAGCAGAAATTGGCCAGGCATGCGTTCTAAACCCAGCCATCCCAAAACCGCCTCTTCGGCGGTATCGGCTTGCGATCAATCAAGATCAATCTCGACCCTGCAATGCGGACAATGGCCATCTGCATCGCCTCGCTGCGCCAGTGTCAGGGTCTTTCGGCAACTCCAGCACTGAATGGTCTCGGCGACAAGCGTGGCCTTCCTTTCGGCGGACTGCTCGGTGGCTATCGCAGACAGGACACTCCCCTGGTTGGCTGCAATAAATTCATGCACTTGATCGCGCACCTCTGTGTCACTGAAGCCCCATACCATTGCCAGGGCAAAGATCTTGTCCGGCAGCATCAGGAAAACGGCCTTGAGCTGCTCACTGGACGCATCGCCTTGTCCCAGCACTTCGCTCAACGCGTCCGACACCGGCCAGAGGTCTGAAGAGTCACTGGGGGTGTTGGCCCAGTAGGCTTCACGCACCGCTTGCTGGCGGACGGCTCGGTAGTCATTTTTTTCAATCATATTGTCGCTTCCATGGCCTTCAAAGAATGTCGAGTTTGCCTTATATTGGCTTTATGCACCAGCAATAATTTCCCAGCCGGTTGCGTTTTCCCGGTAGGGTTTTTGCGGTGCCGAATTCCAATAATCCAAGGATTTTCGCCGTGTTCAATGCAATCCTTCGCCAATGGGCGATGATCGTGTGCGCCCTCCTCCTGATCCTCACCACCTATGCTGCCTTCCATGACCTCATCACCCCCTGGGCGATCGCGCCCTGGCTGATCCTGGTCATTGTCGGGATTCTCGACTTGTCGCAAAAGACCCATGCCGTGAGGCACAACTACCCCATCATCGGGAACATGCGGTACCTGCTTGAAGACTTACGGCCTGCAGTACGCCAGTACTTCTTTGAAGGTGATCATGAGCAGGTGCCCTTCTCGCGCTCGCAGCGCAGCATGGTCTACCGCAGGGCCCGCAACATTGCCGCCGACAAAGCCTTCGGCACCCTGGACAACCTGTACAGCTCGGATCACGAGTTCATCAGCCACTCGATCATGCCGGTGTCGGTTGATCCCACAAAACTGCGCATTACCCTGGGTGGGCCAGAGTGCAGTCAACCCTACTCGGCCTCGCTGATGAACATCAGTGCCATGTCCTTCGGCAGCCTTTCCGCCAACGCCATTCTCGCGCTCGGCAGGGGTGCCAAACGAGGAGGCTTTGCCCTGGACACGGGTGAAGGGGGTCTTTCCCGCTACCACGAGGCTGAAGGCAGCGACATCATCTGGGAAATCGGCAGTGGCTACTTCGGCTGCCGGAACGAAGACGGCACGTTCAGCCCTGAGCTGTTCAAGGTCAATGCCACCAAGCCCCAGGTGAAAGCCCTGCTCCTCAAGCTGAGCCAAGGCGCGAAACCGGGACATGGCGGCATTCTGCCATCTCACAAGGTCAGTCCGGAAATTGCAGCCGCCAGGGGCGTGCCGGTCGGTGTCGATTGTGTGTCCCCAGCCTCACACAGCGCCTTTAGCGGGCCGCTTGGCATGATGGAGTTCATTGGCCAGATGCGTGAGCTTTCCGGTGGCAAGCCGGTTGGGTTCAAACTCTGCATCGGTCGACCGATCGAAGCTGCCGCACTGATAAAGGCCATGCTGCATGCGCAGATCTACCCAGACTTCATTGTCATTGACGGCTCGGAGGGTGGCACGGGCGCGGCGCCGGAAGAGTTCTCCGACAACATGGGCATGCCCCTGCGCGACGGCCTGATCCTGATGCACAATCTGCTGCGCGGCGCGGGTATCCGCGAGCGGATCAAGCTGGGCTGCAGCGGCAAGATCATCAGCGGCTTTGACATCGTGCGCCTGCTCGCCCTGGGGGCTGACTACTTCAACGTTGCACGCGGCTTCATGTTCAGCCTTGGCTGCATTCAGGCCCAGAGCTGTGGCTCCAACCGCTGCCCGACCGGGATCGCCACGCAGGATCCGATTCGGCAGAAAGCCCTGGATGTGGAGGACAGAAGCCACCGGGTCACCAACTTCCAGCGCAATACGCTGCAGTCCGTGGCCGAGATCCTGGGGGCGGCGGGCATCGATTCCAGCGACGAGTTAACCGCCGAACGCATTCAGAAGCGCGTCTCGGACAGCAAGATCGTAACCTATGCCGCTCTCTATCCGTTCCTGCACCATGGAGAGTTGCTCAACGGCCATTCCATGAACACGGACTACCGTGAGTTGTGGGCGAGCGCCAGGCATGACACGTTCTGATCCCGCGTGGTGTTGACGGTTGTGTTGCGCAGCCGTCACCCTGGGTTAAAAGCGCATTCAAAAAGAAGAAAGCCCTAATGAGCATCACATACAACTTTTGGCATGGTTCCCGCCGCTGGGAAGGTGAACCTCGCATCCACGGCCCCAAAAAGGGCCGCGATGGGAATGGGCCCGGCCTGCACGTGACCACCTGGTTTGATACGGCAGCCGAGTACGCCAAACAGGGTGGCGGTGTGCGGCGGATTGTCATGACCCCACGCCTGGCCCTCCAGGACACCGCGCTATCCCTCTCCGATGCCATGGATTTCGTCACCACCGTGATCGCCAAGTCCAAGCAAGAAGAGGTTCTGGAGCGCCTGCTGGTCAGAGCCAACAGAGTCCAGCTAGACAACCGGGTGCTGCTGGGGAGCGATACGCACCATGTCCATGCCGAGACGCTGCTGGTGATGTGTGTGAACGGCAACCTTGCCCTGGGTAGCAAGGGTGAAGCCTTGGCGGAATTCTACGCCGGTCAGGGCATCGATTGGGCCTATGAGCGCGCCCGAGGCCGCGATGAGTTTTGGGGGGTGATTTTCAACCCGAAGATCATCGACAGCTACGATCGAGTCAGGGCCGCCGACATTCCGCTGGATCAGCGTGATTTCCCATCGCCGGAAAAACAGCGCGAGCTGGCTATCGAAAGCCTGAAAAATGCGCCTGTCAGGATCTGGCTGCCCGACGCCCCCCAGATTTGAGGAGTTGAAGTCGCCTGGTCAGGCTTGCCGGCGACTCAGAAGGAATCCGTGGTCAACGACTTGATTGTGTCGACCATGAGGCCCAAACTCGTAAACAAGACGCACAGCAAAAACACGGAAGCCGAGAGCCACAGCAGAAAGTCGCTCACTTTCGCAGACTTTCCTGCCGCGATCTGGGCGCGCAGGTAGCCATTCTCGCACATGGCCATCTCATCATTGCCGCCGCACTGGGGGCATTCGCAATAGCAGCTCATCACGCTTCTCGTCGCCGATTTAATATTCAATTTCCTTGAAAACTGAACGCCTGTCAATCATGCTGCCGGCAGTAGCCTGACCACTCAGCGCGGTTCACCAGGAGGGAGGAAGTGATGATGCCAACACCCCGGCCTGTGCATTTTATCGACTTCGAGGCCTCTGGATTCCACCCGGAGAGCTATCCTATTGCCGTGGCCATCTGCGATTGCACCGGGCATTTCACCGCGCTTATCCACCCCATGCCGTACTGGACGTACTGGTCTTACGATGCCCAGGATATGCACGGGATCACCCGCGAACAACTGATGGCAGAGGGGACGGCTCCGTATGAGCTGGCAATCAGGCTCAATCAGCGGTACCACGGCAAAACGCTCTGCTCCAGCAACCCGGTGGATGCCTTCTGGCTCGACATGCTGTTTGAGGCTGCCGGTGTGGAGGCGCAATTTGATCTCAAACCCATCGAAGCCTGGATTGGCCCTGACGCATCCGCCGAGGTGCTGCGATTGATGCCCTCCTACAGCGCCCACAACGCGCTCAGCGACGCGCAAGCGCTTGAGCAGGCCTACGCCACCTGGCGGCTTGCAAACGCCTCAAACACTGGTAACGGCGGAGCCTGACATGCCAGCTAGTTTTTCAGTGATGATCTGCTGGAGTGCTGCCCTCAATTGCGCGCAGCGGGCCCCATAATGCGCCTCGCGGTGGTGATTGGGGCACAGGGCGATGACGTTGGCCTCGGTATCTGCACCCCCTTCACACAACGCGACGACATGGTGCGTCTCCAGGTAGATGTCACCATTGGCCTTGAGAAATCCCCGCTCCGCGCAGTACTCGCAGAAACCGCCCGAGCGGGCAAGCACCCGCTGGCGCACCAGCGCCGATCGCTCCCACACCAGTCCCTGCACGGTTTTTTGCAGCGGCTGCTCGGTACCCACAAACTGATCGACGACTCCGACCCCATAGCCAAATGGGGTGATCTGCGGCATCGCCGGCTCGAACGGGCCTTGATCAGCGTGAAGCGCCGCCCCATCTTCGGCAGGTGAGTCGGCTGTGACAGCGACGAGGGGGGCTGGGCCTCTTCGCACATGGAAGCTGCCATCCTGCATCTCGTAGTGCACCAGGTGCCAAGGCTCCGGATCGAGGGCGCGGTAATCTGCCGAGGCCCGATTGTCTTCGTCAAACACGCGCTGCTTGGTATCCACCAGGGCAATACGCACCTCTCGCCCCTCCCGGTTGCAGAGCTTGAGGATATTGTCCATTTCCTCGGCGCTGTCCCGCCACTTGTTCAGCCGCTGCTTGACCGAGGCGTCCCTTGCATCGTTGGCCCGCTCCTCCCACCGATTCCTGGCGCGCCTGGCATTCCCGATGTATTCAACCCCGGAGTCAGTGAAGGTAAGTTCCGCGAACCACAAGAACAGCAGAACTTTTGAGTCGCCTTCGAATGCCCAGCGGTAACAGAACTTTGGATTGGCGGGCGGCGTAATCTTGGGGGAGACGTTATGCCAGGCCTGTACGCTGATGCCCACCGCAGCCACGGTGTCGTAGACCCTGCTCAACGTCTTGGGCCTGAGCAGTTCCTTCAGCTCTGTATTCATCAGCACCGCCTCACTAGCCAATTGAGGGCGGTATTCTACACTTGAGGCTGGCTACGCAACCACAACCTTTCCAAGAAGGTGCCCCATGAAGCTCATCCCCCACTCGCATACTGCCGCATTCAATTGGATCAATCAGGCCTGGGCTTTCCTGGAAATCACGCCAATGGAAACCGCTCAGCTTCTGGCCCAGATCTGCGGGTTTCGTGATTGGGAGGAATTGGCCAATGCCGTTAGCGGGCAATCGGCGCCCACTCCATTTTGCGTGCTAACCGCTGATCAGCTTCGCTCCATGAGTGAGAAATCGCTGGAGCAAATCAACGTCAGGCAGCAGAGAGTGCTCAGGCGCCAGAGCCGGCTCTGCGACCATTTTCTGGAGGGGTTTCTGGAAACCATGAGCGTTCTCAAGCTGGAGGCGATCAATGACAACTGCTCAAAAATGCGTACCACATTGCCAGACCTGCTGAAGGAGATCACTGCCCCTGGCGGCGACATGGACGAAGAGCTTGGCGAGCTGTTCGAGCTCATGGAAGCCAGTGCAAGCCTGCATCGCCAAGTCGATCCCAAACGCTACCTCGATTTTGCCCAGGCTATGGGCTGGTGCATTGATGCTGCGACCTTCGTGCCCCACCATACCCCCTATGACGTCAGCTTTTACGCAGCCGATAACGCAGGGAGGGCAATCCCGGTGTTCATTTTTTCGTTGGTCACCGAGCCTGGCGACCAAGATGATGAGGAGGCCATGGAGATCAAAAAGCGGGTGGCCACGCTGGCCGACATGGCCGAATGGGAGCGTGTGATCGTCATGTGGGGCGAATGCCACGTCCTCAGTGACGACCAGGAACACCATATCACCTGTGTCGGGAGTCTGCTGGACAAGAACGAATGGCTCGAAATGTTCGTCTGCGCGAGCACGAATACCGTCGACGCATTATTCAGTCTGAACCTCCAGGCTGAAAAAGACTGGCGCGAACGGCATGAGTTGATGCCCTACGCCACGGACGTTGGTTTTTTTGCTGCCAGCGCTTTCAACACTTACGTGAGGCAGAGGCAAAAAGCGGCGAGCTTCGATTAACGCATATATTGACATTGTAACAAGGCTTGGTAGGATCGCTAAAAGAGGATCCTACCCATGTCCGAAATGCCGCCGCTTCCGCCTCGTTTCAAAGGCATCAGCTCACAAACCCTGGCCGAGGCAGAGCAGCTTTCGCTCCCGCGAAAAAGCATCGACCGGGCTCCAATCAAAGCCCTCCCTCCCGTGCGCGGGTTCAGGCCAGCAGAGGCGGCTCAACCGGAGGGGAGCGCTCCGGCTAATCTCGATAGCGGGGATGTGTTTGACGCAACCTTCGAAGACTCGCTTGGATCAATCGACGATGAGTTCGTCTTTGATGTTGCCCCGGATGAAGACGCTGGCGATCTGCCTGTCGAGGAGCCCAGTCATGGGTTGTGGCTTGCGCTGTGTGCCACGCTGGGGATCACACCGTCCATCATGCTCGAAGACGACATCGTTGGATATGCAGTCGAGCGCCTTAGCCCCTCCCAGGTGCGGGCTGCAGTCGAGCAGTTTCACCTGAGGGCTGATACCGCAGATACGATCGTGCACGCCGCCCAACACTACTCGAAGATCAGGCATGTCCAAACCGTGAGGCTGAGGTTTGACCGTTTTTTGCAGACCATGGTTACGGTGGCCAGGTACTGGGAGGACTTAAAACCTTGCCCTTGGCCACTCAGCCCCCCATCCCCCAATGTTCTGAACACCTTCCTTGGCGCTGCAAAGGCAGCCGCACCGAAAGACCACTGGGTAAAACTCTATCAGGACAATCCGAACCTGTTTCTGGATGTACAGGTCATCCCCAGCGCTGTCGATCACAGGGTGCTCGCCATTTTCATTCAGGCCTGGATCTCTCGCTTATGCTTCCAGCTCTACCCTGATCTTCTGGAAGGGCAGAGCGACAGGATTGAGCGAGCAATTGGCTCTTTGCTCGATGGCCACGCAAAGCTCGACCAGGAACGGTTTGGTCTGTTAAAAGCAATGATGGATAAAGGCGCGTTGCACGCCAATCGGGAAGTCTTTCTGATCCCACTGCTCCAGACGCCGCATGTCTACGCCATCATCAAAGAAGCCATGATGATGATCACTGCCGCTGACTTCATTGCGTCCGAGATGACCTTCCAGGGTTGTCTTGACTATGTGTGGGCCAGGCACCTTCTGGCAGGCATCCAAGACCGCCAGATCATCCATGCATTGCTCGCCCCGACAACGTCAATGCCCGAGGAATACCGGGCGTTTGAGACGGAATTCAACGACCTGATAGGGCGGGGTGGCCATGACGACTTGCGCCAGCCATTCAAAATGATGAACCTCCCTGGCGAGGTGCGCGATGTCGACAAACCGTCCGAGCCCGTGCAGACCTACCTGCTGCACAGCACTGCCAAACACCTTGAGCTGTTGGATGACCTCAACCTGAGATTTCCACACTTCAAGGAGGTCAACGATTACTTGCGGCGCAAGCTGGTGTTTGCCATCAAACTGAACAAGCCGTTCCATACTGGGCCAATCCTGATCAAGGGGCCTTCAGGGATTGGCAAGACCTTCTACCTCAAGGCCTTGAAGGAAGCCCTCGGGCTCCCGGCGCTCGACATTCACGCCAGTCAAATTACCTGCGGCTCTGCACTGGCGGGACTGCAGTCCACTTGGGGAACAGGTCAGCCAGGAAGGATCAGCAAGCATGTGCGAAAGACCACTGTCGCCAACAGCATGGTCGTGTTCAATGAGCTGTCCCAAATAAAAGCGACGGTGAACAATGGTCTTGATCCGGTGGCCGTTCTCCTCCAGCTGCTGGATGCCGATGAGTCTGCCGAATTTGTGGACGCCTTTACCAACGAGCCTATGGATTTGTCCAAGCTCAACTGGTTCTTCACCGCCAACCATATCAACAACCTGGACAGCTTCCTGCTGACGCGCCTGACGATTTTCAACGTCGAGCCCATCAAGCACTACCGCGAACGCCGCATTGTCGATGACATCATTGCCGAGGCACTGAAACGCCTGGATATCGAATCCTCGCGACTGTCCACGCCGGATGATCTCTGTTGCCGGCTGGTGCTGGATTACCTGAACGCTGGGGGCAACATGCGCAGCCTCGGCGCCATGATTGAAGATGTCATCGTGGACAGCGTCGATGACCAAGGGCTGCAACCCAGCGCCCAGTTGAGCCTTTCCGCCGCGAACCTCAGAAAACACCTCCGGGCCTAGGGGTGGGTGAAGAGCGCCGCAGGGAAGCGCTGGAGAACGCCTGTCAGCGCGCTGGCGCGCTTTCCATCGCTTCGCGCTCAACCTTTGCTTCAGGTGCCGGCAACGACACTTCGCCATGCTGATTCACACAGATCAGGGGCTTCATTTTCAGGGGCTGGGGAGCGTCATAGAAATACTCTCCTTCGTTCGTCGCCCTGAAGAGGTGGGCGCTCGATGTCATGGCCGCAGTGACGTGCTGGGGCAGCTCCTCGTAGATCGCCGTGGTCACGGCATGCTCCAGGGTTTTGGCGAGCATTCTCTCCAGGTTGTTCCTGGGCGCGTCACCCGTCACGTAGGCGCGCACCACCGCTGCCGCCGCCGACTTCAGGGAGACCGGGTCAGTCAAATACACATAGTCCATGGCATGAGCATGCCGGGATCTGGCATCCATGGCCCGCATGACGCCATAGAGGCGCCTTCCCTTGAGATCCTGCAGGCATTCGCCTCGACAGGCTGCACGACGCTCCTGCGCGATGTGCGGCGCCAGCAGATGACCAAATCGATGCTGGACGTCGGGGGAGGCGAATTCGATTGCCCTCAGAGTGGCGCTTCTCAGGAGAAAGCTTTCCTCGGCCTCCTGACCTTGCGTATACAGGTCACTGACCTGATAGTCGAACGTCAGGCGAACCTGGGGCAGGCCTGTATCCACACGAGGAGAGAGCTCGGCATTCGGATCGCGGGCCAGGAGAATGCCATCGGGATAGCTGAACACCCTGCCGAGCGTGACATCCACGGGGTTTTTGGCCACAGGGGATTCAACGCACAGGAGGTCGAGGTTGTAGTCGAGGAGGCGGTACGCGTGTGGCATGGCGAAGGCTCTTTATTTCCATTATTGACCTACGTAACAACGCATTTTCAAGTCTGGTTTTCGAATGAATCAGATTGAAAAATCAGGTCGCCACCACCGATAATACATAAAGGTTTAGTCTGACACGGCTATGGAATCACCCGCCAGGCAGCAAAAGAACATCTAGCGTGCTCAGCGTCAAAACCACGATGTTAGCCGAGATGACGTTTACTTGTAGCTCACTTGGTAACATGCGCCCGCAGGGTCGGGCGCCATGTTTGATTTACGCAAGCAAGGCGTTGAACGCCCAGGGGTACCTTCCATGAGAAATGAACTGCGCGTCAGACTGGTTCGCAAACCCACCGCTGCCAATACCACCAAGAAACGCGAGCTTACTGGCGAGGAGATTCGCAAGGCGCTTGCCGACCGGGCAGGGAAAATCCTCAGAGGCGAAGATGTCGAGCCTGTCGGCTGGAAACTCCAGAGCTACTGAGCATGGGCAGGAAGCCGCTCCGGGGCGGCTTTGGTGGAAAGGGTGGCTAACGCAGAATCCTGTCTTCCAGTCACTGCAAACGATCTGCAGCGATCAGCGCCGCGCTTCAAGACCGGGCTCTCGCCCACTCCTCAGAGGGATTCGCCCCCTCTGACCTTACATCCCCAGGGATGCATCTGCGTCATCGCGGCAGACGTGTCCCCACAGCTTGTGGATCTGTTCATTCTGTCTGGCCGCATCCCGCTGGAAAGCCTGGGACTCCAGCAGGTCGTCCGGGATGAAGGGCAGTGCATCCACTCCTTGGGTGAGCGCCGCCAGGCAGCGGTCATAGGTGCGGCAGTCCTCGTTGACGAGCTTGAGCAGCGCGCCATTCTGGCGCAAGGCCTCCAGTTCCAGCTCTTCAGTCACCAGTGCCTTGGGCAACAGCGGCAGCACCTTGAAATCCTGCCGAACCGCGTCGAGGAGCAATTCCGGTGAACAGTCTTCAGGCTTGAGCAGCAAGGCTGCGAATGGCCAGCCACCCAATAGCGCCTTGATCGTCAGCTCGGGAGTTCGCTTTTCGGTGGGGAGCAGCATGAGCGCCTCCGGCCTTTTCGTTACCACAAACTCGGCCACCCCTGGGGTCAGCTGGTTGTTGCCCAGGTTTCTGACGATCGTAACGTTGCGATCGACGGCCTCGATGATCATCTCTTGAGGAATCGCCTCTCGCCGCAGCTCGTACAGCACCTTTGGGTTGCTGGCGATTGCCTGGCGGTAGAAAGGCAAGGTCTTGAGCTCAGGCGGGAGGACATTCACCACATCAGCGTTGTTACGAATGGCCTCCAGGTACACCGCCTCAGACAGCAGTTCAGCGGGCACGAATCTTTCGTTTTTCGAGCTTCGACTCAGCCCGGCGATGACCATTTCCGCTGTCATCAGCGCTGGTGGCACATACTCCAGGTGGCCGTGCAATTTGGCGATGCTTAGGCAGCGCTCTGCCGTGACAAAGCGTTCCGGCAGCCCTTTCAAGGCCAGCGGGGTCTTTTTGATCGCGGTGTCGACCAGCGCTTCGGTGTAGCAGTTTTCGGCGATCTGGTTGAGCAGTTCACCCCTGATCTCACAGGCTGTCATCAGGATGTCCAGGGGCGCGACCGAAAGACCGTTGCTGTTGGCTCTCCCCAGGATGATTTCCGGGTACATGCGCACCACCTCGCGCATCAGGGTGTCGGTTACGTCTTTGGGATCGACCTGCGAGGTTGAAAGGGCTCTGATCTTGATGCCATGCACGATCAGCCCCTCGGTGCGATGGGCTTCAGGCACCTGGTGGAAGTTTTTGCGCCACTGGTCACGATCGAGCAACTCGATGAGCACCCCATCAAAACGTCCAATCAGGTCGACACCGAAAAGCTGCGGCTCGGGTGGCCAGGCACACGCCACCTTGATGAACACCTCGGCCACAGGTGCCAACGGATCCTCGCCCCGCTTTGTTTTGCGGAACGTTGGCGCGCCAAGCTCCAGCTCCGACACCAGCTTGAACTCCAACAGCGCATCGGCGTGATTCTCCACCAGCTCGGCAACCCAGCCACTGCCCTTGAGGTGTCTGGCAGCGGCGGAAGGAAATTTGGTGGAGATATTCATGGTTGCAGACCCTCGCTTGGTGCAATCCTGGGTGTTTGGGGCATGATGCGCTCGTTGGGAAGGCACTCGATCAAGTGACGATAAATCGATTCGCTGTCAAACAGCTGGACACCTTCCTCCTCAAGCTCGATGGCTTGTTCGTAGTCCAGGCAGGCCACGACGATGGCTCGTTGGGGCGCCAGGCACACGTTGATGACATCTCCAACCCCTTCGAATTCGATCAGGTCATAGCCATCATTCAAGAGCTGGCGGCGCCAGGCTGAGAAGTCGGCAAAGGTGCGGGTGGGTACATGATCATCATCGAGGCCAAAGAAACGTTCGTAGTCTCTGGTTTGAAAGGCTTTGGCGCAGGGGACGGCTACCACGTACACCCGCGCAGCATCCCCCTCGCCCGCCTCGTAAGCCATTTGGGCGTAGTCGGCAGCACTGTCTGGAATTTCAGACAGGAACAGACCCAGTGCGGAGTTTCGATCCGCCCCGCGTCCCACGCCCCGTTCGGTGAATGCATGGATGAGCTGGGCTGTACCGTGAAAGGCCAGGCGGTATTCTCCAGACTGGATTTTATGCAGCAGTTCGTCAGGGGTCATGATCGCCTACCTGTATTGTTTTCTCCCTTTATTATGGAATTGGAGCTTCACGACAAGAAAGGCCAATGCTACAGCTTGGCGCCATTTGGGTGCGGCTTGAGTGGCTATGCAGCCTCAATATTGGTATTATTCAAAAAACATTTTCGGTATAAACAGATGAAGATGCCCTTCAAGTTGCCCTTAATCGCGCTGTTGCTGTCAGCGTGCCTCACGGCGAATGCCGATGATTCCGCCATCATCGGTGAGGAATGCGCGGCGTCGAACAGCTGCGTAACCCAGGCGTTCAAGCATTTTTACGCCAAGATCCTGCCGATGAAATTAACCCCAGCGATCACCCTGACCGACTTCGTCATTCGTGAGGATATTTCCGTGGCGTCGGTGCTGCTCACGCAAACCCGTGGACAGCTGATTGAAACCCCCGCTGAAGCACGCGAGCTGAGCAGCACCCTGGATCAGTATGCAAGGCAGATGACCTGTGGCGTCAGCCAGGGCATTGAACAATATTACTTGCGCACGGGTGGCCAGATCATCTGGAAATACTATTTCTCGGATGGTGAGTATTTCGACAGCCGCGCATTCAGTGGGTGTAATTGAGCGTTACCCACGCCTATACTGGGGGTGATCCTGGGCACGAGTTTTGAGCATGCACACCACCCTCACCGCGTTCAACAAGGCGATTTGCGCCCATGATACCGGTTCACTCCCCGCCATCCTCAGCGCGTGCGACGAACAGCTTTCCAGCCTGGTGAGCGCTCGCAATTACACTGAAATGGCCGACTACCTGGAATCGCTCAGCGGCCTGGGCATTCGCTACCTCATCCATCGGCACAGCAGCCTGGCGATGGGTTTATTGCTCGCCCCGCATTTCAAACTCAGCGCAGGGGACTGCCTGAAGGTGCGGCACAACCAGGTAGCGTCCCTGTGCGCTCGCAAGGTCTCAGGCGATGAGGAGATCGAAGCATTGCTGAAGGGCTTTGCGCGACAACGTCGCCCCACGGCGTGCCACAACCTGTTGGACAGGCAAGCACTGGAGCAGCAGTGGCAACGAAGGGGGCGCGATTTTCTCGGCGCATTTGCATCGGCCCTGGCCGCCCACGCGAATGCCCGCACCACCCCTGAAGCATGCTGGATCGAGTTCGCCCTGGAGCACGAGTTTGAGCTGGCAGACCTGGCCCAAGACCTCCAGCTGGGCGCCGACCTTGCTCTCGCCGCGCTGCATTTTGGACTCAAAACGCTGTTGCAGACACTGCAGGAAACCATCCTCTACACACCGGCCAAAAACGACCTCGATCATTTGGCCAAGCTTGAAGCTTTGGGCGAGCGGTTTGATGCTGAAAGGAAGCGATCTCTCCTGGACGAGCTGAAGCCGGACAGCGCCAGTGGAGACGCGCTGAAACTGGCGATCCAGGTGCACGACTTCCACAGCCAGGGCGACTATGCCGCGACGGTGGGCAAACCGAAGGACATCTGGACGCGGGGTGACGCTGCTGAAGTCGCGGCCCACCTGTGGCCTTCGGTGAAAACGAACAACCCATTGCCCTTGATTGCCTTGCTGAACAGAGATTTTCCTACGCTGGAAAATGCGCTGGACGTACAGGATATTCTGCCACCTGACCTCTTTAGAGAAATAGACGCGGCTCGCAGCCACTGCCTGGAGACTGATCTTGGACTTTGACCTTACCAACCCTCACCCGAAGCCCCAGGTACATGCGCTGGCCGACAATCTGTCGGTGGCCCTCGGGCAACACAACCTCCCCTTACTGCAGGAGGTCTCTCATGAGATCCAGGCTGAGCTGCAGCAGTTGCTGGCGGACAACGACATCAGCGGACTGGCCTGGTTGGCCCAACACCTGGAAAGGGCCTGCACCTACTACCTCCTGGATGTGGCGGCGAACAGGGAGATCGGACTTTGGCTGCTGCCGCGATTGAGCGTTGAGCACGCGGATGCTGTGACCATTACCGACCACCACCTGGCCACGAAATTTGCGGAAAAGGCCTGCTCGGGCGGCCAGATTCACAATGCCCACTTCTTCCTGGCCAATTTTTACCGGCAGGGTCGCCCCCACTGTAGCCACGGGCTACTGCGCGAGGAAAATCTCCTCGACCTGTTCCGCTTGCTAGAGGAGCCCCAGCAGAAGAGCCTGATCCTGGAAATGGTCGGCAGCATGGCCAGCGATCACGCAGCCGGCAGAGCAAGCCCGGCGCCTTGGGTGGAGCTGCTGGTGGAGGTGGAAAAGGAACATCCCGATTGGGCTATGCCCACGTGGGAAGGTGCGAGCCTGGCGGCCCTCTTGAAGGAAAGCGGCCTTCACCAGTGGTTTGATGCGAACGCCAGGGAAATCCTCAGGTCACCTGCGCCAGGCGATTTTGACCACTTCGTAAAGCTTGATGCACTGGGTTTACGTCTCAAGGGGATTGAGCCAAAAGAACTGTTCCTGCAGGCCTTGATAGGGTACAGCTCAACCGATAGCACAGCGGTGATGAATGATCACCGGCTCATGATTCAGGCCATCATGGTGAACGATTTTTACAGGCACGATGATTATGCCTACACCACCTGTACGCACAACAAGTCGTGCTTGAACCACATGAAAGCGCAGGTGGCCAGCCACATCTGGAAAACCGCGAGTGGCCAGCAAAAAGAAGCCCTGGTTGAACTCCTCAACCAGGATTTTGATGATCAGGAGGCCACGAGTATGATCAAGAAGGACTTTGACCTCGATCTCTATCGTCACCTGGCCGTGGGCGGTGTGGATGCGCTGGAGGACGATCTGGGGCTTTAGCGCCTGGCGGGCGTTCAGCGATCGCGCTTGAACGCCTGCTGGATCTGGCGGGAAGCCTCACGGGCTTTCTCGCTATCGCGTTTTTCGTAGTTCTTCTTGCCTTTGGCCAGGGCCACGGAGCATTTGACCAGGTGCTTGTTCCACTGCAAGGACAGCGCAAGGCACGTGAAGCCCTTCTGGCTGACGGCTTCGGCCAGAGCATCAAGTTCCTTGCGATTGAGCAGCAGCTTGCGGGTGCGCAGCGGATCGGCCACCACATGCGTGCTGGCGCTCAGCAGGGGCTGGATTTGCAGGCCTAGAACAAACGCCTCGCCATTTTTGAAAACAATGTAGCTGTCCGTGAGCTGGGCTTTGCCGGCACGCAAGCTCTTGACCTCCCACCCCTCCAGGGCGATACCGGCTTCGATTGGTTTTTCAATGGCGTAGTCATGACGAGCCTTGCGGTTCTGAACGATGACCTTTTCCTGATTCTTGGACATGCGATGAATCCTTGTCTATCAGCGGTGCCAAGAGGCCTTCATCGGTAAAAACCCGGAGCCAGGACACAAACTGGAAATGGTAAGAGTGCGAAAAATAATGCTTAATCATAACAAAGGGGCATAGGGAGTCAATAACTCACAATGGCCGAGATAGGCTTATTTGGGCACAGAAAAAAGGCATTTACCGGGGTTCGATAAATGCCTTTTTCCGCATATTGGTGGAGTCGGGGGGTTTCGAACCCCCGTCCGCCGGCCCATTGCCTTCGGTCAACTACATGCTTAGCCGTGTCTATTGTCTTAATCCGCAACCGCCCGATCGGCAGGGTGTTTTGGACGAGTTGTGTAGGTTTTAGTCGCTACGCCCACAACGTGCTTCACGACGATCCTGTTCTGCATGACAATCATTTCGAGTTTACAGGCATCCTCTGATGATCGCTGGCACCGAAGTGACCAGAAGGGCGTTTCAGCTGCACTTAAGCAGCGAGACGTGCGCCCTCGAAGGCATTGTCATTGGCAACTATAAGAAGTTGCAACAGTGGATTTACGAGTTCTGTTACCAACTCGGCATGCACCTAAGGTTCTGACACCAGCGTCGAATCCTAATCGACCCCTTGAGCCTTCATTTTACACAATTATTGGGTGACGTCAACACCTGAAATTGTATTTTTTTCGCTTTAGTCGTTAATATGAGAAAAAATGCTTGGAGCGCCTGGATCATGACCACCCTACCCTTCCCCTTCCCTTTCGAAGGACGGTCGCTGTTTGAAAATCAGCTAAGGAATTACCTCCGGGGCTTTCCCGCCGATGGCCTGAAGACAGCCTCCGGCCAAGCGGACATGGATGGGGTTTTTGAATCCCTCCGTCAAATGGCGGGCACACCGGACTACGCCTACAGCGCCATGCTGGCCGCCAGACTGGTTGCCGAACAGCTCAAAAGCAGCCTGACCGACAGCAATGTCGAAGGGTTTGCCAAGCACCTGCAGTTTCTGCGTCGATACCGCACCTTTGACCACGCCCTGCTCCATCTCACCAAGACGCGAGCAAAGGAAGCATTGGCCACGCACTGTGAAAGCGGTGGCACCTTTGCCGACTGGGAGGGTCGGCAAAACGCCGAGGTTTTGTTTGGCAAGGCCAGCAAAGCTAAGCACGTGGCTCCCCAGTGGGGTGAGGGATGGGGCTGGCAACTGGAGCATTCGGCGCCAGGGTACCAGCTCAAGCAATTGCTGGGTGCCTACCTGGTGGATCCGGATCTGCTGGGGGTGATGAAGCCCTCACTGGAAAGAGCACTCGCCCTCCATCATTTTCGAGGCAGCCGGGTCATCACGCAACTGGCCAAGGAATGCCCGGAACTCCTGGTCGCGAACGGTATCGAGCACCGATCGCTGGACACAGCGATGAAGAACATTCTGGGGCGGACTGACTGGCTAAGACACCGGGATGTGCATGTGGCCAATGCCGTGTATGGCAAGAACGGGCCTGCCAAGGCCTACGTGGATGGCATCCAGGACAAGCGCCAGGCGTTAACGCGCATTACCGAGAAGGTGCTGAGCTATCGGCCTGATCCGCGATACCTCGAAGCCTACCTCGCCATGGTTGTCGATCTGGCCAGCCACCTGGAGGCTCAGGACAACGACCAGCCCATTCACACCGTTGCGCGACTGCTCTCCCTGCCCGACATGGTCGTGGGGCTGGATATTGAAGCGATCACGGAGAAGTTGTCAGCCTTGCGCCTGGGCGATGAAACGCTGCGCACCGTGCTGAAGATGCACGAGCTCAATCATCTCCTGCCCGATGAAAAGGCCTGGGTGCAGGTGATGCTCGATGAAGGCCTCAAGAAAGAGGTGCTGCGGCATTTCGCGACGCAGTATCCCAAAGAAAAGGACAGGATGTACAAGTTGAACGAGCTGAATCTGCTGGACGATCGCGCTGCATCAAGGCGGCTGATGCAAGATGTGCTGATGAACGATCTAGGGTTGTAGCCCCCTTTCGGGGGCTAGCCACTCAGTTGGTGCTGGCGTTTTCCAGGTGTTCGCCGCAGTACGCGATAACCACCTTTTCATTGATGATCTTGAAGTAAACGCGGATCGCATGCTGCGTGCCATAGTTACGACCAACGCCGACATGCTGGAGGAACAGCTGCGGCTCACCCTCGTAGGAGAATTCACGCATGGCGCGAAGCCTGGGTGTATTCAGCACGGTTTCCGACTCTTTGGCGGCATAGCTCTGCGGAAGCACCGTCTTGGCTTCGGTATCGGGCTTGCCGCTTCGAATGCTGTCCAGGTAGGGATTGATCAGGGCATCGAGCAACTGGGCCAGTCGATCGGGCAGGTTGAAATTGTCAGCCGCCCGTGCGGATTTGCGGGCGGATTCCAAAACCACCAGGCGATCAGGATGAAGGGTCGACAAGGCCTCCAGAATCAGCAAGGGCGTCCGCTTGATGTCGCCTTTGATCAACCCCATCAGCAGCTGCGAGTCAACGCCTGGAGCAACCACAGGCGTCTGTGCGCTTTCTGGTGCCGTGCGTGCTTGCAGCTCCGACCGTGCTTCGTGCAAGGCGGCCTTCAGGCTATCAACTTGCGCCTCCTGATGAACCCTGCGCTCCTTTTCGCTTTCCAGGCTGAGGTAGGCTTGCTTGAGCTGATCATTCACCAGTCTCACTGAGGCCTCCGACTCCCTGAGCTTCCCAGTAGTCTCCGCCAGCATCTGCTCCAGGTTGAGGACTTCGGCTGATTTCTCGATGGGCGCAGCTGCGGCCACTTGCTTGTTTAACGCTGCGCACACTTCCCGGAAAGCATCTAGGTATTCGTCAACGATCTCAAGGAAGGTATCGGCATCAGCCAGGCACTTTGCCTTTGTGGTCGCGATTGATTGCGTCAACTCAAGAATTTCGTCGAGGGAGCCCGTCTGGTTGATCGTCATCTCAGTAAGCCGACTGACGTCCTTGCCCAGCTTTTTCAAAGCACGCTGAAACTCCTGGAGGAACTCAATGTTTTCAGAAAGGCATCCGTTTCGGCGCTCAAGAAAAAATCCGACCGCATGAATGTCATCCGCACTGGAAACATTGATCGAGGGAATTTCATAGGGCGCCGAAACTTGTTCCTCTGCAGACTTCCAAGCACTGATTGCATCGAAGACTTTGTATTTATTGGCCGTGGTGAATATGCGAGTGAACCCCTCAATGACCCCGCCATGCTCTCCGCCAAATGCAGTATTGAAGAAGTTTTCAGATTCCGCCGTGAACCTCTCCGAAAGAATCGACTGCTGAATGAAGTGCTCATGATAATTAACTATGCCCCAAGGGTTATCGCCTGGACGGGCATTGTTAAACAGCGCCCTGGCATGATGCTGAACGAACTCTCGAAAAGCACTTTGATCGAAAGGCTTTGGCTCTTTCTCTTGAGCATCTTCCAAGGCCTGCTGGGCTTCCTCCTGGTCGTCCGCTCGCTTGAAGTTGGGCTGATTTGCCGCAAGCCAGGGACAGGCGGTCAGAAACGCCGACGTGAAGCGCTCGGTACCAGGGAAGGCCAGGAGAAGATTCAAGGCCAGATCAAGGGTGTCGCGCAAGGGCTCGGAAATGGATTCGTAAAAATGCTGGGAGGCGCAGCGTTTGAGAAACTCCATGTTATCAGCAAGGCGATTGAGCTCTTCTTCTTCTATGATGCCAAGTAATTTATCGCTGAGTGGTGTTTCTTCAACAAGCTCCCTGCGCGTCACTCTTTCGACCATGGAGGGGTGTAGTTCATAAAGGCCGTTGAGCTTCTTGCCATTGTCAGCAAACCATTTTGCCAGCGTTTGGCGGGTATCATGGTTTCTGAAGAATATAGCTATTAGCGATTCATCCGGGATATTGTTGATAACCCGTTTGGGGGCAAAGTTTCCACCTGGGCTTTTCCGCAGCAAGGCGGCCAAGGCCTTTATTTTCTTCCCATCAACAATTGCATGGCGCCAAGCTCGAATTTGATCGGCGTCCTTGTTGGAAAACTTGGGCGGAAGTGGCAGAGAATCCTCGGATTCTTCAAAGTGACTGAGGGCGAAATTGAGTAGTTCTTGAAGCATGCCTAGATTCCTCGCTCGCGCATCGCGTAACCCATTGTCACGAAAGCGAGAAATCTAGCATACATCGAGTGGGCAGCGAAGCCCTGCGCCATCAGTAGGCTTGGCGCAACAACACTTTTTGAATGGACGCAACCGGATCCAGTGTCGCCTTAAGAACACCTTGTGCCAGATCGGCGACATTGGCGAACTCAGCGTCAGCACCCAAGGCCTTACGCGCATTCGCAATCAACGGCGCGAGCGCTGCTGGATAGCCTTGGAGCAGAAGCTCAAGGGTTTCCAGAGACAATGCCTTGACCAGCGCTTGCTCGTGCCCCTGGTTCATGGCCCGCCTGAGCACTGCATCGACAAGACCCGGCGTTGCCGTTGTAGCATCCAGGCCGTTGAGCAGTTTGTAGTCAAAATCCCATTCGGCACCACCGTGGATGATGGTGTCGGCCAGCGGCAGCGGCGCCCCAATTTTTGCCCAGGGGCCGCCATCGTGAAGCATGCATTGATACAGGAGGCGGATTGGCATCCCCATGCTCAACCATTCCTTGATCTCGACATGCCCCTGGGCTGCGTACACCAGCGTCCCAAGAATACGGGGGCAGGAAACCGAACCAATCAGGTATTGCCGCATGGCCTTGATCGCCGAGGCCTTGTCGAATACAGGCTGGACAACACGCCCGAAACTACCGAGGTCTTTCAGGATGGTCGGGGAAAATTTGAATACCTTGAACAGAGACTGCTCAAGGGTTTGAGGGCTTGGCGACATAATGGACTTTATCCTTTTTAACCAGGATTTTATGTCTTTTATGTCAACCAGGCAATTGTCAGTGCTCCATTTATCACGTATATTGCCCGGTTTCTTGCTGCTGGCCGGCAAAATCAGGTCGGCGAAAACTCGATGTCACGACGGGTCTTGATGCTCAAAAACTCCCGGTATTCTGCCTTGATGGCTTCGACGTCGCAGTTTTTGATGGTCGCATCGGGGCGGTCGCCAGTGATTTCATACAGTGAGTAGCGTCCAGGTTCTTCCGAAAGGCATTGGTCAGGCTGCACGATCACAAACGCCTTGTCGTCCAGCTCAACGAAGTGGCCTGCGCCATTGACCACATCCATAAACCCGATAACCCCTTGGGTGAGCTTCATGGGCTTGCACGGATCCAGGCGCGAGAGCTCATCGAGACCCAGGCAGCCGATCCACTCCGGGTAGACATAATTGGAGCCGCAGTTTTCCAGCAGATCCTCCAGCTGATCCTTGGTGATCACAGGTGGCAGATCAGCCTCGACTTCAAAGGTGTGCTTCATCCAGGCCCTGATTTTATCATCGTCCTTATAGTCAATTTTCATCAAAGGCATGAGTGCGCGCAGATTCATCCTCAAAAGCTTGGCCAGCCCATCGATTTCGACACTGGGCCCGTGCTGACCAAAGGATTCGGGGTACAGCAACAGATCATCCAGGTCGTAGGCTCTACCCGGTTTATGCGTGGCGCGGTACAGGGGTGAAAACGACAGCGGGATCTCAGGGTTGCCGACCATGTCGAAAATTTCCGAGTCATCCAATTCCCACATCTTCTCGGTAACCGCATCCCTGAGCGCGTCCCAGATCTCCTCATCGCCCGCCACCGGGCCCTCCACCTCTGCCAGGACATCCATCAATTCTTCCTGGAAGTGGTAAAAGCCGGCTTCGTGCAAGGCATCCCATTGGCAATCATCACCGTCCGAATCCTCAAACGCTTCAGTGAGCACCGACCCCAGGGTATCTCGAAAGGTGGTGGTAGCGCGTTGCTCGTCAGTCAGCGCTCGAAACTCCTGCATCGCCCGTGGCACCGCCTCGGCCACTTTTTGCAAGTCCTTGGTGCCAAGTCCGTCGCGGTCTCCCTGCCACCGGGTCGCATAATGCTCGCTGGCAAACTCATTGATGAACGGTCGCAGCGCCTCTACCCAGCTATCGCTGTCGGCGGGGTCTGCGACGGTGTATTCATCATTATTGAATTCAAAAAAATGAGGCTGTGACATGGTTTTCTCCTGGACTTGCCTCATTATGACGAACGCGCATTTTCAGCCGCAAGAATTCTTGCGCCAGCCATGGATCATTCCTTATTCTGGGTTTATTGAATGATATCTCCCCGGACAACCCACATGCACCTGCTGCCGACGCCCTTTGACCAGAATCCAAGCCTGGGCACCTATCTGCTTAAATATGCCGATCGCGAGTTCTTGATCAACGCACTGGTGCAGGAGGAGTCCGCCCGCGCCCGCGACGCAGGTCTTGAGGATGAGCCTGGATTTCGCCAGGTGCTGGATGCGCTAGACCTGCAAAATCTGCGGTTTCTGGCCTACGAAACGGCAGCATCGAACGCCGCACCTTCCGACCCTGCTCGCGAGCAGTGCTTGCGCATTGACCGTGATGGTGTGTACCAGGTTAGCCAGGTGGAGGTATACCTCGCCAAAATGGTGCATGCGCTGCAGAGCCTCGCAGGGGCGCTGGGCAATCCTGCGCCGCAATCAATTGATAGAAAAACCGTCATGGGACTGTTGGGTCAGGAGGCCAGGCCGGTGCTCCTTGGGGCTGACCGCCTCGCTTTTCGCAAGGGCGCCAGCTTTTCCCTCAACGAGGGTGAGGATGTAGCAGTGGCCAGGCGGCACCTGACGCTCCTCAACAAGCTCTATGGCCAGTTCAAGGCTGCTTCTCTCACAACAAGACACTCGGATCGCCACGCGACCAGAGAAATGGGGATTGAATGATGCACCAAGGCGAACACATCAAACGGTTGGTTCTGGCCGACAAAATGTCCGCATTTCTCTCCAGGGTCGAGAGAATTAACGAAAAATTGAAAAGCGGCGGCTTGCCGATCATCAAGATCAGTCATGGCGACAGCACCATCAGTACCGTCGATGTGCCAGGCTTTGGCACGGCGCGCTTGCCAATGGTCGAGATCAAGATCACCAGGGAAGCAACGTCATTGTCGGCAGGCGCCGTCCAGTTGCTGGCCAAGACCACGATCGACGCCAGCCTGGGCACTCGGGCCCTGCAGCATCGCACCTACGGGGAGCTGACTGCGGAGCAGCGTGAGCGCGTCGAACACCCGGAAAACCCCGCTGCGTGCGACCACTGCACCTCGAACCGCAACCGCGCCTACATCTTCACCCTGAATACTCCAGGCGGTGTCATGCGTGTGGGCGGCGGATGCATGAAAGACTTCATGGGCTTTGACATGACCCGCTGGGCGGGGGCGCTCAACGACGTCATCGAGGAGGCCGAAAAGCTGTCCCAGATCACCTTTAGCGAGGTCAACGAGCACGAAGTCATTCCCCTGCGCCTGTTCCTTGGCGAAGCGGTGAAACTGGTGGCTGAGCATGGCTACCAAAAGCGCGAGACGGGCTTCCCCACGGGCGAGGCGGCCTTTGAAATCTGCCAGGCGCTGATCTGCGACAACATTGAAACGGAAAGTCCCGAGGTCAAGGATCGGGTCAGTGCGGTCATCGACTACATCAAGGACAGTGAGTACCGGGAGAAAGACAAGAACCTGGATTACTTCGTGAACCTGCGCACGATGGTCAATGTCGGGCATTTGACGCTCAAGCAGTCAAACCTCATCGCCAGCGCCGTGGCGTCACTGGATCGCCACCAGGCGGCCCTGCGCAAGGAAGAAGAACACAGAGGCATCGCCGAGACCTTCGTCGGGCAGCCCAAGGATCGCCTGGTGCTGAAAAACCTCACACTCCATTCCGTCAGCCCCGGCAGCAACCTCTATGGGGTCACCACCACCTTCAGGATGACCGATGAAAATGGGGCGTACTACCAGTGGAAAGCGGCGGGGAGTTTTGACATGGAGGCCGGTGGCACGGTCAACCTGATCGGCACCATCAAGCACGAAAAGTTCTACTCCGGCTTCTACAAGAAAGAGATCTGCTGCAATTCCCTGTCGCGCTGCCAGTTCCTCACGCCCGAAGAAGTGCTGGCCCTGGAAAGCAAGAAGCCGCGCAAGAAAAGCGCGGCTCCCAGTGTCGACAACAGTCCAGCCCCTTGAGGGTCAGGACTTGACCAGGCGCATCATAGGCTCTGCTGGGCGGTTGGCCATGGCGTTTTTGATTTCAAACACCAGGGTCTCGCCGGCTGTCATCTTGCTCAGATGCTCCATCTTCAGGTGGCGCATCTCTTGCTGAGTGCCAGGATCCAGTGCAGCGGCAGACAAGGCAAAGATCGGGGTATCCACGTTCAGGGATTCCGAGCGAATGTGGCGCGTAGCCTCAGTGCCGCCGATCTTGGGCATCATGATGTCCATCAGGATCACATCGAAGGCCTGCTCTCTGGCCAGGGCGATGGCTTTCTCGCCACCCAGGGCAGTAACCACTTCCGCACCATACCCTTCCAGACTTTGGCTCATGACATCCAGGTTGGTCTGATGGTCATCCACCAGCAGCACTTTGACGTCACGCAGGGTTTCGTTCTCGGTGACCCGCAGCAGATCCAGGAAGTGACCACGGTCGCGGTCTTCGCGCCCGCCGACATTCTGCTTCTCGGCCAGCTGACCGATGAAGGTGATCATTTCAATCGATTCGACAAAGCCGAAGTCTGCCTCACCACGGGTATAGACCCCCTCAACCGCGTCTGATTCCAGCGTAGGTTCGAGGCTGATGACGTAGTCGAAGCCCTTTTCCTTGAGCTCAGGCAGTGACAAGCCAGCGAATTCACGGAATTCACGGGAGGCCACGCGCCGAACGACGAGGATGCGCTGCTGATCAGTGAGCGCTGGGAGCAGCTCTTCCAGTGCTTCGGTGCTGCCTGCGTCGTGGCAGAGGCCATCGAAGTTCAACAGGCGGGACTTGATCGACTTCCGGAAGCTCTCACGCGGATCCATGATCACGAACTGCGCGTTGAGCTTCTTCAGGCGCGCCTGGCCACTGCTCTGGTCAACGGACTGGGCACGGGCGCGGGTCAACGGGATCTCGGCCCAGAAGCGCATGCCGCCTTCCGGGAGGCGATCTACGCCACGTTTGCCACCCAGTGCGGCCACATGGTCAGAGACAATCGCCAGACCCAGCCCAAAGCCGCTGTGGGAGCGCGTAAGGGCACTCTCCACCTGGGAGAAAGGCTCGAAAATGAACTCCAGCTTCTCCTCGGGCACCCCAACGCCGGTATCTTCCACCGCAAAGCGGATCCAGGTGGTGTCCTTGTTGGTCAGTTCGGATTGACCGAGAATGACCCGAACGCCACCTGCATTGGTGTACTTGATGGCGTTGCTGATGTAGTTGTCGATGATGTGACCCCAGCTGTTGTCACACGATTCAACCTGGTTCGGCACTTCACCATCAACGATGAAGTCAATGTAGAGCTCGCGAGCATAGGCCTGGCCCGAGGCGCTGGAGACTGCACACTCCACCTTCCTGAACAGGTCGAAGGAGCCGATGACGGGGGCCCGTGGGTCGCGCTTGTTCTTCGAGAAGTCGAGCACGTTGTTGATCTGCTGATCACCCTTGGCCATTTCGCGAATGATCAAATCCACGTTGCGCTTGAGGCTCGGCATCGAATTGACCACCGGGTCACGGGCAATGTTCAGCGCGGCAGTCTTGCTGGCATACAGCGGCTGGCGCAGCTCGTGGCTCATCAGGTTGATGAAGTTGTCCTTGATCTGATTGGCTTCGTTGGCTTTCTTCAGCAGCTTGGTCAGGGACTCGGTGGCCAGGGCGATGGTGGCTTCACGGTTGTTGAGCTCCTCGGTCATCGCATCTTCCTTGTCATAGTAGCTACGGACAAGGGCTTTCAACGAACTGACCAGATCATTGATGTCACGCTGATGCGTTTGCGGGAAGTCACTGTCTTTCAGGCGCATGCGCGCCTCGCCCTCTGGCTTGGCGAGCTCGGCGCGCAATTTGCGCATTACCAGCAGCAGCCGTTCAAGGGGGTCAGTCATGTGGTGTTTGATGGCGGCAGCCAGGGACAGGCTGAACAACGCCAAAATTCCGACGACCAGCATGATGATCGCGATCTGGTTAAGCCGTGGGCCGACGATGTCGGACAGATCCATGGTGATCAGCACGGATCCGAGGCGGCGGTTCTGCTGCCCGCTGCTCTCCAGGCTTGCCTGGAAGTCATCGCTCTTGACGTCGAACGCGTAGGATTTATGGAGCAAAGGCTCTACACAAAGGCTGCACAGGGTCGAGAGTACCCGCAGGGTAAGGCCCTTGTGCGACGGCTCGGAGTCAACCCGCAGCTCGTTGGCCTTGTCGCCTGGCACCACCGGGTCAACCTTCAGGGACAGCCGCATGACAGCGGTGTCCTTGAGTGCGCTGTCAAGAACGCGCAAGGCCTCGGCATCATCACCCGTGGTGATCGGCACCAGCAGCTTCTCAGACAGCGCCTGGGCAATGCGCTCCCCTGTGCGGTAGGCCTCCTCACGCACTCCATCATGGAGTGAGTAGACCTGAGTCACCAGAACCACCAGCGTGAGGAGCAAAGTGGTGCCCATCATCGATCGGGTAATCAACCCCTTGAAGCGGGTCTTCTTTACGAGATGATTGGCTAGGCCGCGCCAAGGCGTCTTATCTGCGAAGCGGCGATAGTTCTTAACGATCATCAAGTCATCCATAGTGCACAGAGTTGGCCAGGCACGGGCCTTCCGAATGGCGCATTTAGCATTGTGAAGTACAGGGTCATCCATGTACCTCGTTCACTAATCTTTTGTCGCCCTTAGATGACGAACAATGCAATCTTCGTTCACTTCCATCCCAAAGCTATTCGTTTGCGGCAACTGTCAAAAAATTGTCTGCAAAGTCAGGCTTCAAGCGCAAAGTAATCACTCGCGGGGGAGTATCCCTATATATTGAAGGGACGTCAAGTCTTTTGACGCCATTAAACTGTCTTTATAATAGTTCTCATTCGCCAGACGACAGGTTGATGGCTATCTGCCATAGATCGAATTAGCAGTAAATTAGCAACCTGTACATTGATACAGTATTTTCACTGGATATCCATCCAGCAACGTGTCAATTTTCTACCTTTATTCGTAAAATTGATGTGATTTGGGAACTCTTGGGGTTGTCAAAAAGTCAATGGATAGCTATTGTTTGCATCGACTACCAAGCCAAAAAGCCTTAGGTTGTCGTCGCTCATGATGGACGGAGCGAGCTCGCAAAAGGATGGGCTCCGCAGCAATGTAACTATCATAGAAGACCTAGGTATGATCAATTCAAGACTAAGCACAAGGCCATTTGCCAGATCCCGCGAGGAGAAACTGGTATCGGCTGCCGACGCGCTTTTGAACATGGCCATTGAGCGTCAATATCTTGAAGACATCTGCTCGGCTCTGCTGGTGCCTCATCAGACTCAGGGTTGGCATTTGTCGATCCAAATCCGAGCGCAGGGCGATTCAAACTTTTCCTGGGTAAACATCTACGGCGACAGCGGCGAGTTGCTGTCAAAGCTGGATATGACGGTTGGGGTTGTTCTTGAGTCAGGTACCCCATCCCACCCAGATGCTCTGAAGGACTGGAAAAAGCAGATTGCGGCGTTCTACAACACCCCAGGCGAAAGCCTGGTATTGAAGATTTCCTAAGCGCTTGTTTCCTTCAAAGCCCCGCAAGGGGCTTTTTTATTGGGTTTTTTCAGGGATGCCGATGGCCTTGAGGAACAAGCTGCTGTGCCCTTCGCGCTTGGCTTCGACAATGATCTCCCTGAAGAACTGATCCAGGTCTGGGCTTTTGAGCAGCATCCTCAGCAGCTTGATCTTCTGCCCGCTGGCGAACTGCTCATTGGCCACGACGTTGCGAAAACTCGTGGGCGTATCCTGCATGGCAATGAGCACGGGCATCTTGAGCGCCGAACAACAGAGCATCAGTTGATCCAGACACTTCTCAAGGTCATCGTGCAACACAGAGTCGAGCTGAGCATTTCTCATGGGATGGCTTCTGATTGTCAATATTCGTTATTATGCTATAAAATCCAGGTAAAACAATAAATACAAAAGGTTCTCGCCCATGAAAAGATTCTACTCAGCGCTCTGCGCCGTCTCCATGATGGCCATTGCCGGCTCAGCCATGGCGGGAAATGGCTCGCTACTGAAGAGAATCGACGTCAAGTCGTATGAGGGATACCTTCAGGTCACGCCCGAAGACTCCGGTGAGGGCAATTTTGACATCAATTTCATCCGTCCGGCGTATGACTACCAGCCTACCACAGCCGGAGCCATGGTGGGGTTGATCCAGTTAACCGGGGGCATCAAGGCCATCAGTTACAGCATTGATCCGGCTTGCCGGGGCGAAATTGTCAGTAAAATCGGCCTGCAGCAGTTCGGCGGCGACCGGGTAGGCTATCTCCAGACTCGCTGGGTCGCAGACCCATTTACTGAAAAATTGACACTCGAATCTTCCGAATTTCAGCAGCGAGGCGGATTTGTCGAGAGTGTGAATGCCAGCAACATCAGCGGGCGCTTGAGCAAGGGACAGACCATCACGATCAAGCTGCCCGCTGGAATGAATTACGTGCCGGGCGACATTCTGGTGATGGAAGACATCCGCTACATCAGCAACGTCAACGAATTCAGCTCCTGCCTGGTCAACATCAAGCAGATTCGCTGATCAAAGGCCCAGATCAGACCCCAGCACACCCTCCAGAACCGAGGCGCTCAGCAAGGACTTGTTAAGCGAATCGGTTTCGTAACCCAGTGCGTTGATCGTATTCAGTCGCTTATCATTGACTGCCAGGCGGCTCAGATCATCCAACGTCAGGTTGCTTTCAATCACCTTGCCCGTGGTGGTACCGAACCTCTCCCACTCCATCTGCGTCCAGTATTTTTTAGAAAAATAAATGAGGTCGAGCAGGACAAGGCCCGTCTCAAGTGCCGGATTGAAGGCGTGACGCAAGGCCTCCTTGAAATCCTGTGCGGACTCAAGCTTACTGGTCAGGATCAGGGTCAGGGTATTGATCAAGCCCACCGTGGGCTTGGTGTACGTGTCGGCTTGTGGCGCCTCACCCCAAATATCAAATACCGCGAAATGCTCATTGACCAGCCAGCGAGCCAAAGGCGCATTGGCACCCCCTGTTGGATCGAACGCCTTGATCTGGAGGAAGAAAAGATCCAGGTGCTTGGCGTCGGGTGTGTCCAGCAGGTCATCGACAACCGCTTCGAAAACCGTATTGGCCAAGTCGACGTTGACGCCATTGCCCTCAGTGGCGCCTTGCAACAGCGCTTGAGCCATTGCTGCGAAACCGGTGGTTTCTCCAATTTCACAATTAATGCCTTGCTTGCACAGCGAGTATATGGCGTTTTGCGCGAACGGAAGGTCGCCAATATCGTGCTGTGAAAAAGTCTTGGCAATTGACCTGGTGATCGCTTTCGCGGCCCCGGCATCAAGTGGCGCATCGCCCTCAAGGCCCGCCACCAGCTGCTGGAGCTCATAACCCTCTTCAGGGAGACGCACCCCGGCGTTCAGCATCGCCGCCACACACGCGAAATCGTGGCGCTCAAACGCAGCCTTCAGTACTTCCTCAGGATCTTCGAGATCCAGATCCAGATTTTGCTCAAGAGTGCCCATTTTCAGTCAGCCGCCATTGCTTGATCACCAGCCGAATATAGGGCCGGAAGGGTTCATAGACATTTTCACTATATACCCCCCAATTGCGCAAAATATAGTGCGCTGTTTTTCCTGAGCCGACAGAATCGATCACCGCCAGGGCGTCCAGCTGGTTTTTCTTGATCCAGTTCTTGATTGTGAGCTTGGTGACGGACATCAGCCGTGCCAGCGCCACAGAATGCGCAGGCCCAGCCTCTTCCAGAATCAGCAGGAACAACCCCATGTCGAAAATCGACGCACCATCCAGCGTCGGAGCCCCATGCTCATTGAGCTGATAGGATTCAAAGAACGGGAATCTAGTCCGTAGCTCCCGCGCCAATTGGATCATCGAATGTTCTGTGCTCATGATGGTTGTTCACTAATGTGTGGGCCAGTGTCAGACAACGGTTTCGGTTCAATTGCTTCAAAGGCAAACGATGCGCAACAGAAGAGGTTCTCCCTGCCCACCGCCACAGAAAAAGCTTAGCCGCCCTGCGGGCGAAGACGGCGATTGCCTTCGGGCCATGCCCCGCCGCGACGCGCCGACCATGCCTGGGCTCGGCGCTCGATTCAACCCTTGGCAGCGAGGAGCCGTAGCGGTGTTCGGGTTTCTCACAAATTGAGATATCAAGATTAAATCGGAGTATACCTATCCTATACCGAGCGAGCAAATACAATATTTGATTATCTCGTATATTGACAGGATCCATCGCCATGGTATGCTTGATAAATGCTCCAGGCCCCGATGGTGAAACTGGTAGACACAGGGCACTTAAAATGCCCCGCCGCACGGTGTGCAAGTTCGAGTCTTGTTCGGGGTACCACTGCAATGCCCAGATGGTGAAATCGGTAGACACGGCTGATTCAAAATCAGTTTCCGAGAGGAGTGGGAGTTCGAGTCTCCCTCTGGGCACCACCCTATTACTGCCTGGCCTGCAGCTAAATCGGCAGAGCAGGTTTTCTCAATGGTTTTTGCATCTCCTCAGCGCCACTGTAGCTCAATTGGTCAGAGCGTCCGACTCATAATCGGAGGGTCGCGGGTTCGACTCCCGCCAGTGGCCCCATCCCTTATAAATCAATGACTTAAATGCCAGCTGGTGCGTCGGCGACCATCCAGACGGTGCGCTCTGCGTGGCGTATTGTTCCCCACCAGGCGGTGCGCACCTCCCGGCTCCACCCCTGCAAAAAAACCCGCTTCGGCGGGTTTATTGCTGCCGCCCTCAACGTCAGAGACTCAGGTCGTCTTCCAAAAGACCGGCGATGGCGCGCTCGGCGATGCAGTGGCGAAACTCAGGTGCCATTTCGTGGATGACCTTGGCCAAAAGGGCCTGTGCTGGCCGATTGGCGTGCGCCATCAGGTCAAGCACGTAGTCGTCTCCATGGCCATCAAGCAGCGTTTTGACCCGGCGCTTGATGACCCCTGGCTTCTCTTTGGAAGACACCAGCTTGCCGCAGGCATTGAGCGTGGACAAGGCCACCGCAAACTGGGTCTTTGCCCGCAAAGCACCCGGAAAATCACTGCTGTTGATGTAATCACTGCCCAGGTAGCCGCCGACTGAATCGATATGGCTCCAGTCATGGGCAGCCCCGCTGACCAGCATGTGGCGCTGCATCAACACTCGCCCCAGGCCTTTGGGATCGGTGACCAGCTCCATCAGTGCATCACGGGCAGGCAAGAGCAGGTGCTCATCTTGAGGGTTGGCATGGGTGTGCAGGTGCACCACGTTACTGAGGATTTTGGTGCACGAGGCGGGGAAGATCTTCAGTGAGCCGTTGGCCGTGCACCCGGAAAGGCTGGGGATGAAGGTCTCCAGGTAGGAGGCCAAGCGCTCTGTAGCCGCCGTCATGCCTTGTCCAGCGGTTTCCAGATTCGCTCGCTTCTTGAGGGCGTAAATCATGGCATTGAACAGGCACTCATCGCGGTTGCTGATCACCCTGTTCATGAATTTTATCAGCTCGGGATCAAGGTCGATCTTCAGGGAGCCGTCCCCCGTGAACATCAAGCCCTGCACCCAGGAACTGATCGGCCTTTGCGCTGTGACCACGGAAAGGTCGTTGCGCTGGACACTACGATGCAGGCATTCAAGAATGGCCACAGAGCTGTCAAAGATGCGCTGCGCGCTTTCGGCATCCAATCGCCGGGCGCTCTCCTCAAACAGGGTGTCGAGCCAATGGAAGCCACCCACCGCATCCAACTGCTCACCATGGTTGTGGTTCGAGCCGCAGACCAGCTCCTTCATCACCGCCGCACTGTTCGCCACCAGGCTGACGTAGAGCTTGAAGTCTTCATCAGTCAGTTGCGCCGAATAGCCCGCCATGGTGATAATTCTGCGCCGATTGCCCGCTCCAATGGTGCCCACCTCGTCACGGATCCCTTCTTCGGAGAGGGGCCTGAACGTGTCGACCAGGCGCTGGATGTTGGCCGATTCAAAAACCGAATGATCAATCACAGCCCCAGCTCCCTGCCCAACGCCTCTTCGGCTTCACGTTCGTTGAGGTAATCTCCAAACAGATCGACGCGGCTGAAATGTTCGGCGATGACTTTACGGTGGCGGGTGGGGATCTTGCCCATCACGGCCTTCCAGTCGACCCGATCGGCAGTCTGGCGCTCGAACGCGGCCCATTTCTGGGTACCCAGGCTGTCACTGTATCGCGCCAACCCCTGGATCACCTTGGCAACCATCACGTTTGCGCAAGCCCTGCCCTCTGCGCTTTCGGGCGGCAGGTGATTGATGCAGGTAGCCATCCGGATAAACGCATCGAGCACCCGGTGGGCATGCTCGTTTTTGGTGATCGTTTTCACGCCCGAGAAAGGGGCCAGTGCAACGGCGGGTGAATAGGACGCAAGCCACTGCCCCAGGTGCGACGCACGTCTCTCGATCAGCTCATCCAGCACGGCGATGCTTTCAGGCGCCGCCGTGGCACGCAGTTTGTTCAAATGCTCGAATTGCTTGATCCAGCGATCGACTTCCCGGACATCATCATAGAACTGCCAGTGCGCGCTGCTGGCCAGGTTGACCAGGTGCTGGTTGCCTTCAGCCGAAAGGGTGGGTTGCTGGGCCAGCGTTTCGAGCGTGTGTTCGTAGAATGAGTTGAAGACGACGCAGTGCATATCCGGCTTGTGCTTGAGTGCCATCGCTTCGTATAGCCCGCTGGCCTCTTCCGGTGGTACCACTTGGCACAGGGCGTGGTACAAGCGCCCCTTGAGAAGGGCCCTCATGTTTTCTGTGTAATCGACCTCGACTTCCGTGAGTGCCGGCAGGAGATGCGCCAGGGTGTTTCGGTTCATGCCGTTGGCCTGGCCTTGCTCAATGGTTGTTACCAGGCCCTCCAGAAGAATCGGCACCTTGTCTGGCTGAATGAAGCTGATCAGCCTCCCCAGCACCTGCTCATCCAGCGCCAGGTTGAACAGTCGCCCCGACCTGAGGCCAAGGAACCAGATTTGCGCGTTGGTCTCCTCAGGGCTGTCTGCCTCCAGCGCCCACACCACTTTCATCTCTTCTGGCGCCCTGGATTCGTTCTGGCGCTTGTGCAGCGCTGCCCGCAGGGCGAGTCGCTGGGCGATGTTTGAGGGGCGGTCTGGCATGTTAAAATCCTAAATCGTGCTCAAGGAGCTCTGTGATGTTGGATTCTGACAGATCGTTCAGCGATTTGGGGTTGAAATCACGCAAGTAGAGGCTCAAGTAAACGCCTTTGTGGCGTTTGAGCAGCTCCTGGCACAGTTCCAGATCCACAACGCTAAACATGCTGTTCAGCACCTCCACCAAAAGCGCATAGCTTGAACAGCGGCCATAGTGAAGCAGGTGGCCATACTGAGCGAGCAAGCCGGCGAACAAATGCGTGGTGCTACGGCTGACCTGAATTAAATCCAAGTGTGTTCTTACATAGTCCACTGTCACAGCACAGGAACGCAACCTGATTTCTTTGTCTTCGCTGCGCATGCCCTTGATCTGATCTTGATACGACCTGACAGGCCTCTCCCAGATCCGGGCGACCAGCATCGCCACCTTGCGCGGATTGAACAGGCTGATTTCATTGCAAATCGGGGGTAAATCCTCCAGGCGTGTCGTGACAAACCACTCCAGGTTCTCAAAAAACCTGCTGCGGCTGATCATGCCTGGGTTTGCAGCAAGGCTGCAGCAGATGGTGTACAGCGGCCCGGCAAGCTTCTGCTCTATCCTTGCGATGCCTGCGGCATCCAGCTTGCCCTCCTCAGCCAGGACAATCACAGGCGTCAGCATCCAGGACAGGTTGCTAAAGAAGTCCGTCTTGGTGTTGCTGGCCAGGTACGCGCCGAATTGCTCCAGATTGACACCAGGCCCACAGCGCGGAGGATTGGCGAAGGAAAAGCAGATTGTCGCCAGCAGGGAGAGCCTGGGGGACAGCTTCAGGTGCGCATGATCGCTAATGCAGTGATTGGCGAGACAGGCCATCGCCGTGGCGCCCTCTTCGTCAAGATCGTGGCTCATCAGTGTCTTGACGACCAGGTCTTCAGTATCACTGGACACGCGGGAATACCCGCCAGGTACCAGACTCAACAGGTCAACCAGCAAATTGATCTGGGGTGGTGTTTGCAGGCAAAGTTTTCGCACCGCTGCATCCAACTCGACCATAAGCTCGGCGCCTGGCAAACAGACCTGGCGAGAGGATCGATCAACCGATTGCAGGTGAAAGTGCGCGTCGAAGGCATTCCCGGCTGCTACGGCCTCTAGTGCGGCCAGGTAGCCAGCAGGAAGGGATTCGCTTGAACTCATGGAGATGTGTTCTTGAAGGGGCCAGCAGGGCTCTGCAAACGCGTTCTGGCCTGATTTACCAATGACCCATACCTCTGAGGTCGGTCAGAGGCCCAGCGACTTGAAAGGCTTCCTGGGGTGCCAGCAGCCTCAATGGCCCTTTTCACCCCGTGACCCTCAACCCAGTGAACTGATCACGCAGCCCACTTTTCGCACCAGGCTTTCCACCGGCAGGCCGGAGGCTTGAAGCGCCAGGATATCTTGCTCGATGTCCTGCAGTCCATTTCTGACGGTGTGCAGGTGCTTGATGTTCTTGCGCTGCGACGAACCTGCCGAGCTGGCCCCAAGCTCAGGGCGGATGTCGTAGGGCTGAACACCGAGGAACTTGGACAGGGCCAGCAACGCTTTGTGGGTCAAGGCACGCTTGCCGTTGAGGAAGTTGGTCAGGTTCGAGGGGTCGATCTGCAGCTTCTTGGCAACATTGGCGCGACTTTCATGCACCTTGTAGTCACGGTTCCACAACGACCATGCGGCAATCAAACGCAACCAGGCTTCATGGTCGGCAGTCTTGGGCAACGGGGCATAGGCAACAACCCCCTCGTCCTCGCAAAGCGCCAGGATGGTCTTGCCCGCCATCAGGTAGTGCTCATGGGGCGATGGCAGCGACTGCGGGCGGATCTTGTGCAGCGCATGTTCTTTGGGCAGCCGGATCCAGATTGAATCGATGGCTTGGCCGAGCGATTGGGTTGTCATTTTTCAAGGCCCACCGGATTGCAGGATTTTACAACGACGCCGCCTTCGATCAGGCCGTGTCGGGAATCTTCCTTAAAGTAGCAGTTACCGGAAACCGGGTCGTGGTACAGGTACCAGACCGAGTCTTCCTTCCAGGTCATGTTCATCAGGCGTGCGCCGGCTGGCAAGTTGATGGTCATGGTGCCACCCCATTTGCGGGCGGCGATGTTTTCGAGCACCCCCACCCACAGGAAGAAGGCCAGAACCGCCACCCCTGCGCCAACCGAAACACCCAGGGCGATAGCGCGGGCGTCTGAAGGCTTGCTGCGTTTTACCCGGAACACGATGTAACCCAGACCGATACTGAGTGCGAGAACAATGAGGGCGTACACTGATTCAGTCACGGGAATTCTCCTGTTGGCAATAACTCGAATATATCGACAAATTGGCAATGTGTCAATTTAAGTCTTAAGCGAAATGAAAAACCCCAGGTTCACGTCCTGGGGTTTGGGGTATCAGCGCAGAATGCCGGCTTTCTTTGCCTCTGGAATCCAGCTTGGATACTCGTTCATAAGCATGGAATAGAGCAAATCATCGTCGACTTTGGCAGGGTCTTTGACCGCGAAGAAACCGGCGTTATCAACGGTTCTTCCGGTCATCTCGTCGAGCCCCATGAGGAAGCCGAAACCGCTGCTGGCTGCCCGGTGCGATCGCGCAGCCGGGGCAGGACGGCTGGCAGGCTGGTCGTCGAGACCAAACAACCTGGCAAAGAACCCTTTCTTCGCCGGGGGCGCTGCCGAAACCTGCTGATCAGAGGCGATGGCATTGAGCTCAGGCAAATAGTCAGCCCCCAAACCGATGAAGCTCAGGAAAATGGGTTCATTGGACATTGACTTGATTTTTCGCTCAACCGCGCTGGCGTCTTGCGTTTCACCGTCCGTCACGAACATCACATACACCGGCTGGTCACTGTCAGCGTATTTCTGGCTGAGCATGTTCAGTGCCTTAAGGTATTCGGTGCCACCCTCCAGCTTGTGACGGGCGCGAATCGTTTTCACGCAATTTCGGTAATCTTGGGCGTCAGAGCCACGGGTCATGCCGAATGAACCGACGTCGTAACAATTTACCCCAAAAGCGAGACAGTCGACCTGACCATCGTCGTCGAACTGGAGGCCAAGTGCCATCACTTTCTTGACAAGTTCGTCGATCTTGCCGGAATCGTAAAGATCCGACATGCTGGCACTGATATCCAATACAAGGCAAACCCGAGCAACGTGGTCGCGCATCTGGATCTTGTCCAGGGATAAGGAGGTCTTCTTGTAGAGTTCCACCAGTTCAGGCGCTTCGCGCTCTACTTTTTCCAAGCTGATAGCAGCCATATTTTACTCCATGGCCCCGGTCGCCCAGGGCTGGTCAGCAAGGCCGGGAAGTCCCCGGCCAGCGGATTTAAAGGATGCGAGCCTGCTTTGCCGCAACGAGCCAGTCTGGGTATTCGCTCATCAACAGGCTGAAGAGCTTGTCATCATCGATGGCGGCTGGATCGGCCACGGCGAAGAACCCGGCGTTGTCAACGGTGCGACCTGGCAGGGTGTCGAGTTTGGCCAGGAATTTGAAATCGGTTTCGAAAGCAGAGAACAGACTGCCGAAGAACCCTTTTTTCTTTTTCGCACTCGCCTCGCCGGGCATGATGTCTTGGCCAATTGCGATGAATTGGACGAAGCATTTCGCATTGGACATGGCGATGATTTCGCGCTCAGCCTGCTCCGGTTCGCTGGTCTCGCCGTCCGTGAAGAACGCCACATACACCGGGTCGGTGCTGCCACGGTACTTGTCATGAATCAGGCGCAGCGCTTCGGCATAGCGGGTACCGCCCTCCAGCGGATGACGACTGAGCACCGTCTGGGAACAGGATTTGTAGTTTTCCAGGGTGTAGGTGCCGACCTCGTAGGCGTAGTTGCCGAAGGCAAAAACGTCGATCGATCCATCCATATCGAACTGCAGGCCCAGGGCCAGCACTTTCTTCACCAGTTCCTGGACTTTGCCGGACTGATACAGGCCCGACATGGAGCCCGAGATGTCCAGAACGATGGCGACTTGGGCCCGGTGATCACGCAGGTTCACCTTGTCCAGGCAGATGGAGGTTTTCTTGAACAGATCGACCATCTCGGGTGCTTGTTGCTCAAGCTTTTGCAGACTGATGACGCCCATGGGTAGATTCCTTGGTCTGGGGGCTAAGCCCTCAATTAATCAATAAATCGTAAGCCGAGCCATACTGAGGCCTGAAAGACAGTTTTTCAAGCCCCAGCCTGGCTGTTAGGCCGGGGTGCGATGGCTACCCTGTCAGACCAGGGCTTCGCTCAGCTTTTTCTGCAGCGCACGCTCATCGTCGCCAGCCACGCCACGGGAGTTGCTGGTGGCCATGACGCCGGCAAACTCGATCAGCTCACGGCGCCAGTGTGGCTCTTCCACCGAATCGGCAATTTCCGCGATGCGCTTGTTGACTTCCAGCAGGCGCGAAGTCGAGTTGGTGTAGGCCTTCTGCAGCTCGCCGATGATCACGCCATACATTTCATGCGCATCAGCCGGCGTCAGGTACTGCTGGATGCTGCGATGACCTGCGATGATCTGGCTGGACTTCTCGACCTCGCTGTCCTCGGCAGAACCATCAGCCATGGTCATGAGGGCTGAGACGGTGATCATGCCCCTGGCAAAACGCTTCTCAGGCGACAGGGCCGCTGGCGCGAAGCGTTTGGCTTGTTCGGCCAGGTTCTTGCCCAGGTTGGAAAAGAAACTCATGGTGAAACTCCTTACTCAGTGATGAATTCGCAGGGTTGAAGTTGAAAGCATCGACAAAGGGCTCGGCACCAAGCCTGCCCTATCAATCCTTACTCGACCGGGCCTTTGCGGCTGCCGGTGCCGAGCTTTGCCCGGAGTTGGCTAAGCGCCTTCCCAATGGCCTGGCCGTGACCCTTATCGGTGTCGGTGGCGTGCATCATGTTATCGCCGAAATCAAACAACTCCTGAACACGTTCCGGGTCGATGTTCTCGGCCACCACGGTAACCAGTCGAAGAATCTCGATCTCCCGGTTACCGGAATCGCTGTCCTGCCACGTGGGGTACTGTTGCTCTCGCATCTGCCGATACAGCTGTTTCAGCGGCTCCATCTGCTGATACAGCAGCGTGTAGGAATTTTCAATATTGCCGTAACTCGCTGCAAACACCGGATTGCTGTGGAAAAGCTGATCAATCAGCCGGGATTGCTGTACCGTCATGCGGGGCACAGCCCCGGCAAACACGGCTGCCGCCGCGATCAGGGCGTTGGCATGCCGCTTGGGCTTGCTGACCGCTGCCGGCAGCACCTGCCGAGCCAGCGTCAGTGACGTGGAAAGAATCTGATCGAACCTGGATTTCATCATCTGTCCTCAGGCCGCATGGGATTTCAAAAAGTTCTTGGCCGTGCACGGCTTTCGCTGGGCGATGAACTGGATCATCTTGGCCCAGTGATGATGCGTCGCCGGCTCGCACATGCTGCCATTGAGCTTGAAGACAGCCGGCGCATCTTTGGCCAGTATGGCCTCGGCCTCTTCGATTTCCATGTCGGTCGGCATCAGCGCACGCTCGATCAAGGCAATCTGATCCGGGTGAATCGCAGTTTTACCGATCAACCCATGGGAGCGATCGAGCGACACTTCCGCCTTGAGCATGTCCGTGTCGGTAAAATGCTCGAACACAGGCGCGGTGAGCATGAAGCCCAGTGGACGGAACACCGTGACCAGGTTGGCAATCGTGGCGCCAAGCGGCGTGGTGTAGATCGTGGTGTTGCGGGGGCGGCGCAGCCCCAGGCAGTTGAGCAGGTCATTGCCGCCGATGCGCAAGGCAATCACCCGGCTCGACAGGGCGCCCTTCTTCAGCAGCATGCCCAGGAGCTTCATCGCCTCGGCGTTGAAGACTTCCGCCGTTTCCAGCGTGGGCATCACGCCCAGCAGCGGATCCGCGCCCTCCATCGCATCAGACCACTGGCCGATGTTGCCCATCTCGAACTTGGGCAGCACAAAACCCGACGCACGCTCGATCGACTTGAACTCCAGGAGCGTTTTCAGCACCTGGGTGTTGCGTGGACGAATGAAAATCTGGACGCTGTCCTCTTCGAAGGTTCGCATGAACACCAGGGCTTCGCGAATATTGTCCAGGGCGCGGACGACATCGTGCTCGGCCACCGCATCTTCAGTGCAAATCACCAACGAGCGGGCACCGGTCTTGGCGGTGGCGACAATGGCCTTGAGGTCAGGATGGGTGCCAGGCACGTACATGGTAGCGCCCAGAGAGAGCGCCTGGCGCTCCCTGAATGTCAGCTCGTTCATGAAATCGGTCTCTCGGAATGGGTGGCCGCGTATGGGCTCGAAGGTTTATTCGTTGTTCAGTTCTTTGATCAGCGCGACAGCCTGGATTTTCATTTCCGGCAGCACGCGCACGCGCACGTTTCGCGCTTTGGCAAGCATCAGCAGATGAGCTACCGCAGGCTCCGAGGCATCCCGCACGATGAGCGCTTCCGGCATGCGCCGCAGCAGCACGCGGCTCGCCTCTCCAAGGCCTGGCTTGATCTTGTTGCGATCAACGGCGTGCTCAAGGTGGCTGATCGTGCGCAGCAGCTTGTGCATTTCTTCCGCCACGATGGAGGGCGCACGGACTTTTTCGAACGCATCCAGGCCAATCTGGCGCAGATCCAGCGGGTTCTCACGAATCAGTTGATCAACCAGCCCCATCATGTGATTGACGAAGCTCAGGCTGCGATCGTGCTCAGCCAGGTCAGCCAGGTAAACACCGCCATGCATCTGCGGGACGTTGTTTTCCTGACGATACACCGACCGCGAGATCAGCCCGGAAATCGGGGCATTGAGCAGGCAGGTCGGTACCAGGGAATCCAGGCGGGTGGCGGCGAAATTGGCCACGCCCGCAATGTCGCTCAGGACAAACAGCTCGTCCTTGATACCAGGGTAACGCGCTTGCAGCGCGACAATCGACGCCGACAACTCGCGGCGGATCACGCCCTTGCCCGTCCACCCGTCGACAAACACCAGGTCTTCAGGCGCGTGCCCCAAGGCCATGATGTGATCGATGGCCACACTGTCCAGGCCACGGTCGCGCACAATGGACACGGCAAAGTGCGGGGCCTGGTAGCCGTAGTGATTCAAAATGCGCTTGAGCACCACACCCACGGGGGTGCCCCCGCGCACCAGGGAAACCAGTACCGGGCGCTTGCGCGAAGCGGCAATCATGCCCGCCAGATCAAGCAGCTGGCCGGCTAGCGCCTGGCCAAAGTCGGCGACTTGCTTATCAAACAGCTCCAGGTAGGCGTCGTCCGGCTTCTTCTCACGAGAAAGCATTTCGCTGTAGTGCGTGCCTGACTGGATAGCCGCTTCCTTTTCCTCGACGGACAGGAAAACAGGCTCCACAGGATGCAACAGCACCTGCACGTCGTCTTTTTCGTAAGAATGCTGCAGCATCAGAGTGTCTCCTTGTCCATTTCCTTGCGCGCCGTCTCGAAAGCAGACAGGGCAATAGGGCTTTGAGTCGGGGCCATCATGAAGTGGCCGTTTTGCATGAATTCGAGGTCGGTGATGGAGTCGCCGATGCACACGTTCACTGGATTCTGAATGTTCAGAAAATCACGGGCACGATCAAAACGGCTGTCACCCAGGCCTTCGACCAGAGCTTGCTGAAGGCGCTTGACCGCCTTGCCTTTGGACACAAACGTCGGCCACAAGCACACCGAGTCCGCCGTTTCGTGCAGTACGTAGGCCCCGGCCATGCGCGCAATCGGCTCGGCAAAGCGCACGCGGCAAATCTGCTGGAGCTCTTTCACGCGCTCCGGATCATCGTGGGTAACAGACAGCACGATGTAGAGCGGCAGGTGCAGCTTGCCCAGCTGGATCATGTCGATGCGAATCGATTCGAGCAGGTCTGCATCACGCAGCCGGCTTTCGATTTGCTCATAATCCTTGGTCAGGCGACGAATATTGGCCTGCACCTGGGACAGATACTCATCCTGCCAGCGCTCGACCGCATGCCATTGCGCGTCGCCGTTGTTGTCGCGCACCAGCAGCGTGGCGCCCAGGTCGGTCAGGGCCAGGTCGTATTCACGACCGGTCACCCAACCTGTGACCCGCTCCATCTGTTCATGAGAACGGGCGGTCACCGGAATCACATAGCCGTTGCCGGTCATCAGGTTGAACAGGTGCTGTTGATCGGGCCTGGCGTAGCCCTGCTGGGCACCCTTGCTGTCTTCGGTCATCGGGTGGATGCCGGCAGCGTCGGATTTGAGGCTCTGGAACAAGGTGTGATCCAGGTCGGAGTAGTAAACAAATGTTGGAGCGGCATTGAGCATGGTGATAACCCTCTTTTCATCAATATATGGCTTAATTGACAAACTGTCAACGCCACCGAATTAAATCGGGGCGTCAATAATTGCCAACCTGTCACAGGTTATGTCAAACACGCCCATTCTTTCATTGAGATGGGAACGGCGCCATCCAATTGAGCACAAAATTCGATAAGGCGCTCATCGGGTTCGCTTTCGCACAGGACGATGATGGCCCCGTAGGTACCTGGCGCCAGGTTGTAGAGGAAGTGAGCTACTCCATCACCCAGAGGGTCTGGAACACTCAGCGCATGCGCAATCGCGCCGTAGACCATCACGGGCGAGCGGGTCGTCGACTGCACGAAACAGGTGGCGCCACGCTGCTCCAGTTCGCGAGCGACCAGGTAGGACGCATGCATGAACTCACCCTGCCCGAGCACCAGCACAGGCTTGCTCGCATCGGCACCCACCAGGAGCATGTCCAATTTATCCTTAAAGGATGGCGGCGGTTGCATCAAGCCCTTGAGCCCCATTCTTCCCCACCGGTCGCTGAGCTTGTCGCAGGCCAGCATCGGCACGCCCGAGGATACAGGCGGCACGAGCGTCAACGGCTTTGCCTGGAACTCAAACGATCCCTTGAGGAGGTGGCAGCAGGGCCGGAGGGTTTCTTTCGACAGGCAGGTCAGCGTGACCCAGACAACACGCTCAAGGTTCGGCATCCGGGTGCGGATCGATTGCTCAAGGTTCATGAACGTGCGGCCTGTCGAGACTTCATCGTCGATCAGCACCAGGGTTTTGGCCTGTTGGAACAGATCGAGCTGCTCGCCCTGCGGCAGGTACATCCACTGCTCAGCAGCATGCGAATGTTCTTCCCGGAATTCGATGCGCGGCGCCGGGCCCATGTCATAGCGCGTCGACGTGAGGAACACCCACGGGTTGTCGCGGCCCAGGCGCTCAAGCGCCGTTTCGTAGACCCCATGACCCAAGCCCGTGGCAGTCTCTGCCATGGCGGCGAACACCGTTGGCGCGCCGGGTTCGATGTGCGCCTGCAGCTGATCCACCAAGGCCTCATGCGCCTCGCGAATCAGTGCTGGGCGGGTGGGGATATGCTTGCCCAGCAGCTTGCTGACGAACAGAAAGCCGCGCTTGGGATTGATCCTGGCGCCTACCCCCATGCACTTTTCAAATGACCAGGGGCTTTCACTGACGTGGATGGTGAGGCTTCCGGTTGGAAGTTCCAGTTGAAAGGACGCTTGATCCTGTTGTGCCGATACTGGGGCGAGCATGATGGTTATCCTTCTACCAGGGAGGGGAAGCGACGCAGGGGGACATGGATGATCGAGGCGTGTACACGCGTACCGATCACAGGCGCGGGAATGCCATCGGCGCTGCCGCCTGCGGTCAGCTTCAACCACCACCAGGGCAGGTTCACGCCGGCACGCACGCTCATGCCGGTGCCACCGGAGAATCTCGGGTTGATTTCCAGCACCTTCAGTTCACCCCGCTTGTTGCGCAGGAACTGTGCGTTGAACACACCCTTGAGCTTGAACACGTCCACCAGGGTACGGCAGTAGTCCAGCAGGGTTTCATCGTGAACGATGACCTGGCCACGGTTGCCCCCCTGTTTCTCACGGGCCACCGCCGTCACCAGCTTGCCGTCCCAGGCCAGGCAGTCCACGGAGTACTCGGGGCCACCGAGAAACTCCATGACCATCCAGTTGCTGTGGCCGTGTTTCAAGCCGTTCTGGTGTGCCAGTACGCCGAACTGCGCAGCTTGGATGATGCGGCGATCGGGATAGAACAGTTGCTGGTGGGCGTCGGGCGTGACGGCCAGGCGGAAGAAGCCCTGTCCATAGATACCACGCACCGGTTTGACGCAGAGGGGGGTGTCCACATCATGATCACCCGACATGGTCGACAGAACGGTCTGAGCCACGCCGTCCAGGCCAGCGGCGTCACCGTCATTCCAGATGCCCCAGGCGGGCAGCATGCGCTGCTGACCGTGCGCCACCAGCGTTTCATAGAACGCCGACTTGTCATCGATCGCATCCCACGAGGACACCGGGCAGCCGTAGACCAGCTGGACACCCTGGGCGTTGAAGCGCGCCTCTGCCTGGGTGAGGGTCTTGAAGTGATCCCCCACCACGAGGCGATCGATTTTATGGCGCGCCGCGAAGGCCAGGGCCCACTGCACATACTCCTCACCACTGACGTCTGGCTCCGCTTCACCATGATCGGCTTCGGGGAACCCGACAAACCAGGGGTTTTTGTGGGTGCAGACCATCTTGTTGATGAGCCGCTGCTCCACGAGCAGTTGATCTTCTCGCTCGCGAATTGCACGCATGATAGCGGTGAGGGAAACACCGCTGTTGAACCAGACATTCAGCTTCATTGGTGGATTGCTCGTACGGGAAATAATTCAAGCCCGTAGAATATGGCATAAATTGTCTTTTTGGCAATGCCAATTTACGCTTTATTCGTTCCACTCAGATGATTTCGAAAATACTCGATGGATCGGTGCTCATGCGTGCTCGACTGGACTCATTCACCAGCCCGGCAGGCGTCCTGGCAGGCCCTGTGGCATCCATCAGCACGAAGGTGCGCCCTTTGTACGGGTACAGGTTATCACCTGCCTGAGGCGTCATCTCGGCGCCCAGGAGCATGTGGTCACCGGTACCGATCAGGATGACACCCATGCCGGGATAGGTGCTCTTGAGAAAGGTGGCGAGTGCCACCTGCTTGGATTCGCAGTCCCCTCGGTTTTCCGCAAGCATGGCAGCCGGCGTCAAGACGCCGAAGTCAGTCGACTGCTCCAGGGCATCGTACGGGATCGCTTGCAAGAAGCTGAGGTAGCTGTTGACCTGGTCTCGGGGTACTGGATAGCGCTGGGGCCAGCTTCGAACCACGGGTTTGATCAGGGGCAGGGCGTCATGCACCATCTGCTGATAATTGAAGTTGACTTCGGCCTCATCAGAAATCCACAGGTAGGTGTTGGCTTTGACGCGGGAGACCACCTGCTGCTGAGCCTGCTCCAGGGCATTCAGGCGCCTTTGCAGCTCGGCTTCGTCGCGGCCCTCCCCCTGGACGTTGATGCCTGTCGACTCCTGGATGACCGTAAATGCATAGTTCGCATCCGACAGCCTTTTGGCCAGCGTAGTCACCTCGTTGAAGATCAGCGGCCCCAACTGGTCAGCGCGAATGCTCATTTTCGGGTCTGCGGACACAATGGTCGAGAATTCAGGTGAAACCTGCAGCGTGAGCAGAAGCGACTGCTGCGCGTAATCCTGCCACTGATACTGAAAAACCTCATGATCGGGCATGCGCTGATGGCTAAATTGGTTGTCCTGAGCATCGGCATGTTGCGCAGTAAGCAGGAGCAGCGCGGCGCCCGCCGTTCTAGAAATGTAATTCACTCCAAACCCACCTGTCATTTGCATCCAAGAACTGGGGCGGGATCTGTCCGAACGGATAGGGCGTAGGCCCGGTAGCGTCCATCAACACGATCTTTCGCCCCTCGTATTCAACAGTATCGCGCATGGGCATATCCAGGACAATTCCGGCAATGATGTGCTCACGATCAGGGAGGTTGATCAGGTAGAGGGGCCTATCGCGAAAGAGCTCCCTGAGCACGCCAACCAAGAACACCTGTTTGCCTTCGCAGTCGCCGCGCTGCTCCACCAGCATTGGAATCGGCGGTGACATCGGAAAGGGCTGGGTCAGCAGATCGTCGTAAGGGATGGATTGCAGGAATGCGAGCAGCTGATTGATGAGCTGCAGGGGCTCGTTGGCCCCGAATCTGGCGAGAAATGCCCTGGCAACCGTGTTGAAGACATCCTGGTTGTCCTGCGCGACCGCCTGATAGTCGGGCCGTATACCGCCGCTCACGGCGTCGTAGATGAAATAGCCATTGCTGGTGGGGTCGGCAATTGACTGCTCCACTTCACGGCGAATTCTGCCCTGCTCATGCTCGGCATCTGCCAGCAGCCCTGGGGGCGCGCTCACGGCGATATCGAACTGATCGACAGATCCCGTGACCCGGAAAATGATATCGGAGGTCGAGGACGCCCTGGAGAGCATCCAGGCCGTGTCGTAAGCCCTTGCCTGGACGTCTGCCAGGCTGACCTGATCCTTGGCTGACAGCATACCCTCCACCAGCCGTTCAGCGGGCAGGTCGAAGGTTATGCTCTGCTGCTGGCCGTCAAAGTCTGTCCAGCCGTAGGTCAACGGTTGGGCCAGTGCCATTGGGCTGCACGCCAGCAAAGCGGCGAAAAGAACCTGTTTGAGTGTCATGGGTCAATTATGGCAAAACCCGATGACCGACGCTATGGCCGCGCTTAAATAGTCCAGGTGCAGACACAGGGGCATCAGGATGCCTTGGTTTTGCGCACCAGCCAGGCACCCAGCGTTTGACTGAGGGATTTTAATTCAGTGAATATCCCAGCAAAGCACCCATACACCACTTTACAAAGGAAATAGATAATGCCGCACAAAACAATCGTTGCATAATTCATCACCATCCCAAACGCTGGTATCAGAAACAGCCGTTCAAATGCTGAGGATACCCCCTTTCCGCCGAATCTCACCTCCCCCCCTTGCATTTGCTCCAAGAGCCACTGCAGCGCCAATCCACCGCCCATGCAGAGTAAATAGCCGCCACAGATACAACCCGCGAGCAGGATGGCGCCGAACGTAGAGGGATACCGCCTGATGAGAGCTTTCATGACTTTTCTCCAATCTTTACAATGACTCGATGTCATGATTGTCTGTTTTGTACGACATGCGCGCAAGGTCTTTGGTAACGATTTATCAGCGCTTCCGCTACAAAGGCTTGTTTCGGCAGTATTTGCGCAAGAACCAGTTTCCCAGGCCCGTTGAGATCGCCAGAACAATCCAATAGAGGATCGTGCAGATGACGAAAGCCAGCCAAAGAGTGCAAATGACCATCATGCCGCCCAGGGGCCTGAAAACGTAGTCATTGATGTCAGGGGACTGACTGGCAAAACGGATGAACGACAGACCGTGCTCCATCGTTAACCAGTCGCAGACAAAGCCGATGCCATAACACACGGCGTAGGTCGCAAACCCGCCCACCACCAGAACGACCAGCCCCAGCAGTGCCGGGTGTTTTCGGGCTAAATTGATCACGTCATTCCCTAAAAAGGATTGCATATTGCTGGCGATTTTCACCCGGCTACCCCGCTACCACCTTGCTTGGCGGACAGCCACGCACCGAGGGTTTTTGCCGAATGGTAAATGCCCACAGAAAGCGCAATCACGATTGCACACACCGATCCGACAAAAATGACTGCGATCGCCAACCAAAATAGCAATCCCGCGCCCCGCATAGGTATGTACAACAGCAGGTTGATGGCCTGAGTTTTCCCACGAGGCAATGTCAAGGCCAGATGGAAATGCTCCACTGCCCAGGTGGTCAGTAGTCCCAAGGCACTCAGCCCCAGGTGAACCGCACAGACAATGCCCAGCAGCAGCACTGACCCGAAAAGCGTCGGGTATTTGTTGATCAGGTTTTTCATGATTGCCCCGTTTCGCGGGTTGAACAATACCGGTCTTGCTAAAAAACCCGGTGATTGCGCACCGGGTTTTTCATGTCAGCAGACCAGGCGTCAGATGACGTTCTGGATGTCTTGCATCAGCTGGCTCGCGACCTTGCAGTTGGTCGCATGGCCGATCGCCTTGACCTTCCAGGCATCGCCGTGGCGATACGCCGAAACCATGATCATGGCGGTGTGCTTGCCTTTTTCAGACAGGGTGAACTTGGCCTGCTCGGTGCCTTTGTCGTCGTACAGGCGGCAGCTGGCGTTTTCGACTTTGTCGAAGTTTTGCCCGGTGAAGGAGTTTACGGTGAACACCAGGTACTCGACGTTGGCTGGCACAGTCGCCAGGTTGACGCGAATGGTTTCGTCGTCGCCGCTGCCTTCGCCGGTACGGTTGTCGCCGGAGTGATGAATGCTGCCACACCGGCTATCCAACTGCTGGAACCAGACCTGTTCAACCAGCTGCTTGTCCTTGTTGAGCATCAGGCAGGATGCGTCCAGATCAACGCTGGTGCGGCCCAGGAAGCCGGAAACGCCGTCCCAGGCCAGGCCCATGCTCAGGGAGGTGAATTTGGTGCCATCAGGCTTTTCCAGGCTGATGCGCTGATTTTTCTGCAACGAAATGGACATGTACTCTACCTCTTGAAGGCAGCCAGCATGGCCAGCTGCCGTTGGCATGGGGGGTTAGGCGGTGGCGGTCAGACCGGCTTGGGCCAGCACACCGATCAGGCCCGAGGCGTAGCCCTGGTTGATGGTGTTGATCTTCCAGCCGCCGTCGTGGCGATAGATCTCGACCAGCACGACGCAGGTTTCGGTGGAGTAGTCTTCCGACGGGTCGTAGGTGTGGCTGACTTCGCCGGTGTCTTCGTCGATGAAGCGCACGCCGGTGTTGTTGACCTGGCCGAAGGTCAGGTTGTTGGCTGCCGCGTCGTGAATGGTGATCTGGAACTGGATGCGATGAACATCCGCCGCCACTTTTTCCAGGTCGATGGTGATGGTCTCGGCGTCGCCTTCGACACCGCCCTGGCGGTTGTCGCCGTGAGTTTTCACCGCGCCATCGGGGCTGACTGGGTTGCCGTAGAACACGAAGTGCTTGTCGCTCAGGGCCTTGCCCTCGGCATTGAGCAGGATGGCGCTGGCGTCCAGGTCGAAGTCGACACCGTCAGTGGCGCGCTTGGCCCAGCGAAGGCCGACTTTCAGCTTTTTCAGCGACGGGTTGGCCTTGGTCAGGTCGATCTTCTGGCCCTTGCTCAGGCTGATAGTAGCAGTCATGGTGTAACTCCTTTCGCTTTTACGTGATATTGAAATTTCAGGTTTTTCAGTGCCGCCCAACACCTGCTGGGCGGCGCGGTGAATCAGGCTGCAACCGCGTCTTCAGCAGCCTTCGGGTTGTTCTTCTTCCAGCGCAGGCTCGAAACGATGGCCGCGCCGATCAGGATGGCACCCGCCAGGGCGGTGAAGACTTCCGGAACATGCACGAAGCCGGAGGTCAGCATGATCATGGCGAGGATGCCGATGGCGTACATCGCGCCCGCTTCCAGGTACACCAGCTCGTCCAGCGTGCCCTTTTTCACCAGGTAGATGGTCAGGCAGCGAACCGCCATCGCACCGATTGCCAGGCCCAGCATGATCACCACAGGATCCTTGGTGATGGCGAAGGCGGCGATCACACCGTCCAACGAGAAGGAGGCATCGAGCACTTCCAGGTACATGAAGCTAATAAAACCGCTTTTCTTGGCAACATCTGCTACTGCTTCGCCATCTTCTGGATTTTCGAAGCAGTGTTTCAGCATATCCAGCAAGAAGAATACGAACAGGCCAAGTGCGCCGGAGTACAGGAAGGTGGCCGACTGCGCACCCTCAAGCACCGTGGAGACGCCCATCAGCAGTGCCAGTGCGACGATGGTGCTGATGCCTTCGATCGAGCCCAGGGAGCCGAATTTGGCTTCCAGCGCACCCAGCCAGTGGTGTTCCTTCTCTGCGTCGAACAGGAAGCCCAGGAAGACCATCAGCAGGAAGACACCGCCGAATGCCGAAATGGCCAGATGTGCGTCATGCAGATGCTTGGAATATTCTTCGGGGTTGTCGAAGACCATTCGCGCCGTGTCCATGAAGCCGATGTCCGCAGCGACGGCGACGATGCCGACTGGCAGGATCAGGCGAACCAGGAACACCGCCACCAGGATACCGACCGTGAGGAACATCATTCGCCAGAAGTTGCTCATGTCCTTGAGGACTTTCGCGTTTACCACGGCGTTGTCAAACGAGACGCTGATCTCCAATACCCCGAGGATCATCACCTTGAACGCAGCGGCTGGGCCGCCGTACATGAACGCGGCGATCATGCAAATGAGCGTGACCAGTCCAGTACCCCAAAAATGTCGCATTTAGTTTTCTCCAGCACGGTGAAGGGTTGATTGCCAAAACGGCAACTTGGGGTGAAGTATACGGTTTATTGGAAGGCTGTCAATATCTATCTAAAGCCTAATTCACGCTTTGGATATCCGTGCTCAGCCAGGTGGATTTTCCACTGTGTTCTTCGACTAACACCTCGATTTTTAAGGAAAATTCCTCGCCAGCCCAGCTGCAGCCCAGGGTTCTGCTGTCTCGATACGACCAAAAGCCGAGGTTTTCTTCCACCAAAAATTCTTCCGGGACATCGATGCAGTTGATGGCGCCAGGCGCCTCCAGGTTGGCGCCTTGATCCAGCCACAGGCTGGCCAGGTCAGGCCTGTTTTTGGCCACAAAGCCAATGATATCGGGGCCTGGAGCGGGCAATCCGGGAATTTCGATGTCGTTTTGAGTGCAGTCGAGCACGGAGATCAGCTGAATAAAGGCACTGGATGTTTGCACTTGCGGGGTCTGTGCGAGGGCGAGTGGCGAGGCAATCAGCGAGAGTGTTGCAATATATGTGCAAAGGAGTTTCGAACGTAACCTGGACATGGCGGCACCGTGGGATGGGGGTGCCGCCAATATAGCATCAAACCGATGTTTATTCCTCGGTGGTCTCCTCGTCAGCCTCGACCTCTACCTCGGCATCCGCTTTACCGCCCTTGCCGCCCCGCACGCGCTGACTGTTGGCAACCCGCTTCTTGCGCACCGACTCGAACGCCTGGTACATCGAAATGGCCGACAGCGTGAGGGCGCAGCCAATGCGACCATCGTAGGCAGCCTGATACAGCCCGTCCTTGGTGATGCGCTTGAGCGATCTGACGCTCTTGTCGGTCGGCGTGTGGTTCTCCTCCAGGGTGAAATTCCCGTAGTACACGTCACAGACCCCCTTGATGATGTGGGAGTCCGGCTTCAGCGGGCCGCCAATCTTCTCCATGGGTCGCATCGAGAGCCCGGTCAGGTCGCGCATGGCCACCGCCAGGTTCGACTCTGCGACCGGGCCTGCGGACGAGCCAGCACGGGGGAATTCCAGCGTGAACACGCCCTCGATGGGGTTGTAGCGCTCCACCAGGAGGAAGTGATTTTCGCGCACATCATGAATGATCATGATGGCCTGATTGCCCTCGGTGTATTCGATGTAGTTGGAGAACGCCTTGGAGGTTTTGACTTCGAAGCCTGGGCCTTCGGCGATCACCTCACCCACCTTGGCCAACTTGTGCACGCCCGAGTCGGAATGATTGAATTTCAAGTCCTGAACCAGCTCATCCAGCAAGCCGCGCAGGTATTCGGAAACGTAGTCGTGGAACTCGCGGGCGTCATCATTGATCACGCCGCTTTTCTGGTACCGGGGCAGCAGGTCGAAATACGCGTGCAACGCCGGGCGCTGGCCGTCTTGATGGATCTCATCGATCAACACTTCCAGGCGCAGCAAGTCCTTGAAGGCATTGAGGCCCAGCGCCTCGGTGGCCACCTGGCGCTTTTCGACGAACAGTTCAACCGCTGCGGCGGCGAGGACAAGCGCTCCGGAGCGGTACAGTTTGCCGATTTCGGAAACGGGCCCGACCTTGCTCTGCATCAGGGTGGTGAGCGATTCAGGCGTGAGGTGGTTCATCGCGGCATTGAACCTTTCGGTCAAGCCAGTCGATTTGAGAAGCAACACTTCAGGATTGAGCGAACTCATGGGTTTACCCTTCTTCTTATTATTATGGAAAATCACTGCATACCTATGATTTTGCCATCATCAGAAGAAAGATCAACCCATTATGGATTGGCAATTCCCCAGAAATTAGGTAGGGTTTCAGCCCTCGCCAACCTGGGGATGTCCGATGCGCCTAAAACGTTGTGTGATGCACTCTCGGGGTGTGTAGGCCTGCACCCGAGAGTTATTGTCTGTCAGGTTGAAGCAGAGGCTCTACCTGGCCTGCTGGCGCTGCAGATTGCTCTCTGGCCTGATCAATGAGCCGTTCGCGTTCGACCACCAGCATCTCTTCTGCATCGATAAGCTTGGCCAGGTTCTCGTAATCACGCTCCCCCAGGCTGTCGAAGGCATTCGATTCGCCGTAGCTTTCCACAAACAGGCCCAGGGTGTGCAATCGGTTGAGGTACAGCGACAAGGCGGCCACCAGTAGACCCAAGGCTCCGACTGCTGCGCACTGCCGGGCGTCCTCGCTGTAGATACCCCATATCGTCAGCTTCAACGAAATGGTCGGGGAAAAGCTGAACACCAGAAAGCCAAGCCAGTAGGTGACGGAGAGAATTACCCCGAAAAACACCAGGTTCTTCAGCGTCTTTCTGAGCCAGATCAAAAAAATATTGAGGAAAATGCTCAGGGTTGTTCGCCTCTGCTCTCGATCTTTCTGGAACCCAATCAGGACTCTGCGAATAAACGCGCTCACGTAAACCTCGGCTTCTTCTTATTTTTGGTTATCTAAATTATGCCTAGGCCGCTTCAGCGGTTGCAACACGGCGACGCGGGCCCGCTTGGAAAAAAATCATTCTTTTTGGTTTCCTTTATATTGACAGTTTGGCAATGGTCGGTATACTCAGTATCAACACACAGGCCAGGAGTCGCCGCCATGTTCAGATTTCGTTATGCAGTGCTCTTCGTTCTCGCCGTCTCATCGGTAGCTGCTATCTGGATGGCCACCCAGGCGCAATTCTTCGATGACAAGTATGTTGGCCATCTGGTGGTCAATGGCAAGCCTCTGGATGTTCAGGCAGAGCTGCGCGTCGGGAGCACGATCTTCAAGCACGACCCGCGCTTCGAGATCAAGCTTTCCTCGACCAAGCCTGATGAAGCCGTGACCCAGGGCGCCCCACGCAACCTGATGTCGAACACTTTCAATCAGTGCCGCGTCTCGGGTTACGATGACCGCCGCGAAGGAAGTGACGCAATCATCTCGGTTCAGTTCAACCCAGCGACCAGTCACAACCCGCTGTGCAACCAGGCGGTCATGAAGATCACCGACTTCAACACCATGAATGTCGTGTTCCGCAACCAGCAGGGTGGCACCTTCGAAATCCAGGTGGAGCGCGACTACGCTCGCAACCCCATCATCACTGCCACCGAGTGGCTTGCTTACACCATGGGTAAGCGCGCTGACCGCTTCTACTGATCCCATCGCGTTGAAAGCCCCTTCGGGGGCTTTTTTTGCTCTCAAATCCCCAGGCCGTGGGTGTGTGATCGCCACCCTGCTTACCTGGCTTCCAAAAGCGCTCGGGCGGCCACCCCTGGGTTGCCGCTGCGCCCAGCATGGGTAGGGTATGGCCTCAGATCACCATGTCCAGCGCACCCTCAATGGTGCAGAAGCCCCCTTGATCGGTTTCATGCCTTGCTGCGGCGTCCCGTTGAAAGCCGGGCATGCTGGCCAGGAGAAAGTCGACCATTACCGGATCACTTGTGATCCGGTAGCTGCGTTTGCTTCCTTCAAGCTGCGCCGCCTGCCGGCGCTCAGACTCGGTCTGGGGCATGCCGAGGTACGGGACACCCAGGGACAAGGCCAGCGACGTGGAGGTAAAATCATAGCTGCCCAATACAAAAGCAGGCTTTGCCCCTGCCAGCCGGGCCAATCCATCATCGGCGAACAACTCCGTCACCCCAAGGCAGTCCGGAGCCATCCCTGCAGTATCCAGGTGGCTCTGCACCAGCTTCCAGTCAGCAGTAAGCTTGCCCACCAGCAAAAGCGGCGGCCCAACGGCAGTGCTTCGGGGAACATATTCAAAGGGGCTGGCATTGAGCATCATGCTCGATCGCGGAGCATCGGCCATTGACGACAGAAAAGCGATGCCGGGCCTGTTGGTCAGTTCGACGATCCCCATGCCCACCATGTCGTGCGACCAGGCATCCAGCTCCGGGAACAGCTCCAGAGACCGGCTCTCATCGACATTGGGCTCTGTGGCAAGGGTCAGACAGGGGCAACCCAGCATTGTGGCCACAATCACGGCGCCAGGGGCATTGCAGCAGATCACCTGCTCGGGCTCAAGTTCCTCCAGCAGGGTTCGCCAGTTATTGAACTGGATTTTACGCAGTTCATCCGTCGTCCAGCCCAGGTAGTGCAGCTGCTGGATGACCCCATCGCCTTCAGCATCGTGCCGGAACGTGAACTTGGGTGTCGAAAAGCCTTTGTCCGCCCAGCTGATATCGACATCCTTGGCTTTTAGGCTGGTGGCCAGGATGATTTCGCACTGAGGCTGGCGAACCCGAAGCTCGGCAGCCACAATCTTCATCAGGTGAAAATTCTCAGCCGCCGAGCCAAGCTCGCTGGCAAATAGTATGCGCATGAAAAAACCCTCCAAACCTAAATGATAGGCTCAAAGGGCTTTTTAATCAATTTATGGCTAACCCGCTACAAGCCCAGATCATCCTCCAGGGCGTCTTCCAGGATTTTCCCGCTGTGCCAGGCAATCTTGCGCACCTGATCCTTGGGAATAAACCGCTCCCCATAATTTCGCAACTGGCCATAATCCTCAAAGCTGATTTTCGCAAGCTCCGTCAGGGATGCAGGTGCGCTCATCAGCTGAGTGCAATGGTTGAGGATTTTCGTCTTGTCGGGATGGCCACTGTGCTTCGCCAGTAGCGCCAAGCCATGGAAATCTGCAGCTGACAAATGCGTCTTTTCCTGGTTGATGCAGGCAAGGAAATCCTCACCCTCAACGATAAGGAAGTACGCGGAGAGCCGCGCCATGACCGCTGCGTCGCCGAAGATGGCCTGGGCCTTTTTGTCCAGATAGAGCGTTGCCACGACATTCGACAGCGACCCTTCATGGGTACGGCGTCGCCCCATTTGCTCCAGACCATCAGCGAGCGTGGCACTGAAACTCGTTTCGCTGTTCATCGATGCCAGGAATGCCTGGCCAGCCGCCATGGCATTCGGTTGCCTGGCAGATCGATTCAGATGTGCTTTCAAACTTCCACGCTTTCCACCTGTAGCAGTAAACATCTTTTCAAAAAGCTCGAAGTTTTTGAAGCTGAGTGGTTGAACCTGCTCCGTGAAGACCGCTCGCTCGGCAAAGTATTTGATTTCCCGCTCTCCGAACAAAGGCAGTGCAGGCAGGTTGGTCAGATCCAGATGATCGCGTGAGATGACTTTGTTTGCCAGCTCCTGGGGAATGCTGCGCCCCTCTGCAGTCATTACCTGATCGTACAGGTCACGATCGTGCTGATGGAGGGCTACCAGGGCATTCTCCGTGGAGGCAGCCCGGATGACGGCGTGGAACACCCCCTGTGCGTAGCCGACATCCTCCCTGGGATCTAAATGAGGCATCCCATCCACAAACTCCATCAGTGTTGGCAAGGTCTGCTGGTTGGCGAATATGTAATTCACGCCCCACTGAAGATCACCCTCGTCAAACACCTTGGCGAGCATGAGGCTAATGATCCGCGAGTAGGCATTTTTCTCGTGCTCATGAGAAAACAAATAGGGTTCGGCCTGGCAGAGGTTGTTCAGGAGCAGCTTGCACCAACTAACCCTGGGCATGTTGACATGATCGTGATAAATGCTGCCCATGTCGCGCATCTGCTTGACGGGAGGTACCCCACCCAGTTTCAGGGCGGTATCCGCCATCCTGATATATTCAGCGTGCTCATCGAGCCGCGCCGAAAACATGTAGGAGGCGGCATTACCAAGCGCCGTTGGCACTGGACAGATGGCATAACACCTCGCCATCAAGCCGGTTTCACTGACGATCCAGGTGAAGTTCCCAAGCAGGTACTCCGCCATGTCCTGGGCATGGCGTGCATAGATTCTGCGGGTAGCGGGCGCCCCGTCAAAATCCATCAGCTGCTCACAGGTTTCGATGTTCTGAGCAATGATCCCGGCGTAATCGATCTCCCGGTTCCATTCCCGCGCATGCCCAAGCTCGATGCGAGACATGCGCAGCTGCTCACATAAACGGCTCATTTCGGCTGCCGGGTTTAGGGGTATTGAGTCGCGCATCGTGTCAAAGCCTCATGTCGATTTCAAGCAGGTGAGTGGCAAGCCGTTCATTCGACTTTCGCTCAGCATCGTGTCGTAACGTGGAGTCCAAACCTAAATGATAGGCTCAGAGGGTGTTCTAATCAATTTACAGCTAACCTGTTACATATCCAAATCGTCCTTCAGGGCGTCCTTCAGAATTTTTCCCTGATCCAAGGGATTTTACGCACCTGATCCTGGGGAATAAACCGATCCGCATCATTTCGCAACTGGATAAAGTGTTTAAATCTGATTTCCGCAAGTTACACCTCGAAGTACCACTCTAGAAAGGCGTTGAAATCTACGTGCTGCGGCTTGACCTTGCCGGCGAGGAAGTCCACCAGCAACGGCCCTGCTTCCAGCTCCAGCACTTCACCAGTGAGAGTGTTATAGAAAAACCCGTGCTCATCCTGGAAGTTATCCAGGGGCAGGTATTCCACCGGCAGCCCCATGTTCCGTGCAGCTTCCACCGACGCTTCGTAGTTAGAGTTGACCAGGAACCAGCCAACCTGGAAGATCTCGGTGTGGCGACTCAGGAAGGTAGGTGAATCCTCGACATGCAAAAAGAACTCGACAAAATCGGAGTTCATGGGGATACCCAGCTCGCTCAGGCCTTGCTGGTAGTCCTCGAAGGCATTGTCGAACCACCAGCCCTTGGCCTTGCAATGGTCGATCAATTTTTTTGAAAGCACGTTAGACTCCACATCGGTTTGGTGTGCCGGGCTTGGGGGGGTATTGAGTCGCGCCCCGTGTTAAAGCCCCATGTCGATTTCAAGCAGGTGAGTGGCAAGCCGTTCATTCGGCTTTCGTTCCAGGATATCCGCTACCGAAGGCTTGGCGCCCAGCTTCTCAAGCAGTTTGATCCCCTGGGCCACCTGATCGACCTCATTGAGGTCGTCGAAGAGAAAGCCACAAGGCTGGGTACTGAACCTGTCGGCGTAAGCCTGGCCAAAGAGGTCGAGTCTCACGGAATGGTCTCTGCCGAGTTTCCGGTTTGCCTGATCAGTGGCCAGCAGCCTGGTAAACAGCTTGCGCAAAGGGGCCTCAGCGGCTTTTTCAATGCGCGGCGCCACCAGTTCGACAATATCCGAGGACTCTTCTCTGACGGCTTCGAAAACCTGGTCAAGAGGAAGAGCATCGAAGGCTTCCCGGTAGGCCGAAGAGAGCTCCAGGCACACGCGCATGCGAAGCCATTGCCCCTCGCTGATATCATCCAGGACACCCTTGGCTGAAACGGTCTTGGGATTGAAAGGGCAGCTTTTGGCCGTCAGCTTGTCCTCATAGCGCGCCAGCAGGGGCGCGATGGACTGGTAAAGAAATTGTGCGACCTCAAGGTCGACTTGGTTGCCTCGCCTTAGCGGATCCCCCGTCCATTCCAGGATGGTTTTTTGTGTGTCATTGGCCAATATTTTCTTGCCGATCGATCGGGCAATGGAAAAGCGAGGGTTTTCCTCACTGGAAGGTACCTCTGGGGCATAGGCCTTAATGTTGAGGCCGATGTCGAGCACATCATCAACAGTAACGGCCATGCCAGGGTTTGCGACCATGTGCGCGCAAGTGCGGTCAAACAGCAATTGCGACTGGGTTTCAATGATCACGGCTTGAATGGTGCGCCAGGTGTTGTGCAGGTGGGAGCGTTCTGAGTGACCGAACATGAGTCCAGCGGAGCGCCAATAAGCGCCGGCATACCCAAGGACATCAGCGTCTGGGTATTGCAGCTGCATTGCGCGCAGAATCGCCTCCAGGTTGTTGGCATCTTGAGTGCCATTGGTGCCTGTACTGATCAACTTCTCATCGAGCAGGTCGATCAGCTTCGCCAACTGATCAAGGCCCATGTTCGTCAGCACTTCATCGGTCAAGCAGCCATTTTCCAGGAAAGGGTTGGCCTTGACTGTTAACAGGTAAGAAAACACGTCGGTTTCACCGACCTTCTCGAAGGGATGATAATCCCAATCCTGACCGCCTTTGAACTCATACACGTCTATGTTCGGGTATTGCGCGATGCTCCTCATGCGCATATGCGCGGCGAACAGGCTGTTTTTAAGCTCCTCGGACGCGGTGGCCAGCAACAGCCTGGAGAGTCGTTCGGGTTTGAACGCCTGCATCGGGAAGCGATTGAACGCTGCCGTGACCTCATTCACCAGGGTGCTACGGGTGTACGCCCAGGAGAAAGCCCGCTGGGCATCAACCGGAGACTGGTACGTGCACAGTTCACGCTCAATGGCACCCCAGAATGTCTCGAACCAGGGGTCGACTTCATCGTCCCCCAGCCTCCGCCAGCCACCGGCCAGGCCGTTAATGGTGGGTTCCGGTACGCGATAGGTGAATTTGCTCATCATAGACCCAGGTCTGCTTGAAGATTGGCTTCGTTGAACCATTCATGCGACGAATAGCTCAGGGGGCTGTCGCCCGTGTGCTTGATCCAGAAGTCCAGCGACTTGAAACTTCCAGTGTAGAATTCGGCCAGGTATTGCCGGGCTTCTGCCTGGTAGTCGCATGCCGTTATCATTGCCCACAGGTACAGAAAGTGTTGTGACAGATCTGGATTTCGCTTCACATCACTGATGACCTTCATGGACAGCACCTGGCCCCCAGTGTCGCCCTTAGGCCCGATATTGCTATTGAACGCGGTGAAGTCCTTGAGCAGTTGCATGAAGAGTTCGCCCGAGGGCCCTTCATATCGAAGATGCGTATCGTCCCAGGAGGATTCATAGTACCGCCCGGTAAAATCCTGATCGCTCAGGGATTTGATGTTTTCAAATATGCCCTGGAACTTGTTGTGCAGGCGACTATTGTTGTTCACCTCGGGGGTTTGACTCAAACTCAGGAGCACGTGGTGATCCAGGTTGAGCGTACCAGGGTTGAAGGTTCTGCACCAATTGAGGGCCGCCTCACTGCGCCAGGGGATCGCTGAACGCCCTTCCATAATTTCCCTGATTTCAGCACTTACGGAGTGTCCAAGTACCCGACAGGGATTGAAGAAACGCCCGGTGTCATTCTCAATGACATAGCCACCAGCATACAACTCATGCGGCTCAACCTTTTCAGCGGCTGCGCCCACCGCGTTATAGTCAATCAGCAGGCTCGCCCGACCGTAATCATCAGGGATCGAGTCCTCGATGATGGACATCACCTTTGCTGAAAATGCGGTGGCGTCGAGATAACCATTTTCTTTGACCCCCTGAGTGATGCACTTCACCACACGGTTGATGTCCGGGGAGGCAATGTCATAGTTCCCGGCAGCCACTTGCCTGAACGTGTGCATCAACATTTCGCCACTGATGTTCAGCAGTGAGGGCATGTATTGGGAGAAAATGTCCTTGCCATGTTTGATGATGCCGCTGACAAGCGCATCCAAGGCCTGGGTGTCGCTGGTCTTGCCGATATGGGTTAACACGTCCGTGACAAACACTGCATCTTGCCGAGCTTGCCCAACCTGCTGCGCCTGGATAACCCCGATGATTTTGAACAGGTCATCGAAGTTGCGCGATTCAACCAGCCGCTGGGCATAGCCCTCCATCCCCTCGAAAAAATTCACATGGGTGCGCGCATCCACAAAGCTGCTGTCTGGGAATTGCTCCTCACCCCAGCGTATGACGTTACGCAGGGTTTCCTGAATGCGATAGGAGACTTTTTCAAGCTGGTGCAGCGGCGTAGACTCAAGTGCCTTGCCGACAAGCTCCTGACTGAAAAATCGCATCGCCTGCTCGGATAGCGTTGCAGTCTCGACGACACTTTCCAGTACAGCCCCGAGGGATGCCCGCACTGTGCTGCCAAGCTCCGGATAGGGCGCCCACAGGCGGACGAACTTTTTATCGTCAAGGAACGACTGGATTTTCGGATTCATGATATATTGCCTTGGGATTTAAGCCAGAGTAGCACGCCAGATGGCCATGAATGAAGACGATTTTGTAGTCAAAGCCGAGGCCTTGGCACGGGAGATTTATGCCGGCAAGTACAGGTCTGGCGAGAGCAAGCGTGCCTACATTGAACACCCTCTGGCGCTGGTTGCCATCTTGCGACGGCATGGCGTGTCAGACCCGGTTACCCTGGCAGGGGCTTTGCTGCACGATGCGATCGAGGAGAACGATCATGACCCGCAGGTGGCCTTCGCGATAGAGAGGAGGTCAGGGGCAGAAGTGCTGGCGCTGGTGCTTAAGCTCACTGATCTCAACGGCGTGTCGCGAGAAGAGCGCAGGGCCGAGCAGATTGCCCGCGCCAAAGGTTACAGCGTCCGGGGTGGCCTGGTCAGGACGGCGGACAAACTGGCCAACCTCTCCGAGCTCCTGGAATCGCCCCCCAAATGGGCGCCAAAGCACGTCATCGCGTATGCCCGTTTTGCCATGCAGGTGGTGGATGTCTGTGGCCATGTGTGCCCAGCCATGACCCTTGAATGCCAGCAGGCCTATGAGCAAGTTCTCGTTCGATATGCAGCGCCGCAAAGCGCGCCTCAAACGCCCAGCTCATAAGCCAGGGCGGCTGCACGAAAGGCTTCCGGAACCTGTTCTTGCCACCGCTTGGGCAGGTTCATGTGCTTGATCAACAGCAGCAGGCGAGCCTCGGTCTGGCAAGACTGAATGGCCTGGCGCTTCTGCTTGGCCGTCATCAGCCAGGAGGCCACCAGGTATAGTGACGGGTTGCTGTCTCGGTCAGCCCGTGTCAGCAGTTCGTACCAACCGTCCAAGTTGTCAAAGCCAAGCGTGTGTTGCCAACTGATCATCTCGTGACGCACGGCCAATTCAATGACCATTCGATAGTACGCATCAGGCTTGTTGGCGTACTTTTCGCAGGCATCGGCGAATTGCTGCTCCGAGACTTTGGCACCCAGCGCCAGCATCTTCTGGGTCAGGTCAGAGGACTTTGCCTGGTAGGGATAATTCATCGCCACTTTAGCGGTGGCGGCGTCGAGTCGAGTGGGTAAGGCACTGCAGAATTCGGCAGTTTTTCCCTCCGCCATGGCTTGATCCTGCATGTCCCAGATATGACTCGCCAGCCTGGCCCTGACATGCGGATAGCGCAGGGCAACTTTGAGGTCAGCCCAACGCGCCTGAAATGTGCAGTCATTGAGAAATGAATCAACTTCATCTGCAGCAGCAGATTTCGAGATCGCTGCCGACAAGTCTGGTTTGGCGCTGGAGTCAGTCATCTGGGGAGAATTCGAAGACATATGGATGGCACCTCTGCTTACCCCCGATGGTAGCGCGAAGGTTTCATAAGTGCCAGAGATTTGATCAAGGCACCAGGCGTATTGCCGCTGATTCTGAAAATGGCTTGATCGGCACCTGCTGATAGCCATCAGCTGTTTTCAGCAAAATGACCAGGTGGCACGAATTCATGCTTTCCAGGGATTCGGGGTTAACGCCAAAGCAGCCAATGACCACATCTTTTGAGTCGTTGAACAGGACAAATCCATCCAGGTGTTTTTGGGCATGGGGTTCCTTGGTAAAGGGAATAGCCCCTTCGCCGCCTGGCCAGATCAACGCGCAGAATGGAACGCCGTCTTCGGCGCCAAAAGCCAGCTCGAATTTATTGATCGTGCGGGTGATGCTTGCCATGTTCGTTCCGTCTTCGATTTATACGTTTATTGTATAAGGGATTCTGGTTCAAGGCAATTTGCATCACCGGCTATTTATGCTTACAGGCCCAGCTCGATGCCAAGCTGATCCTCGCGGCCTTTCTCGTCCGCTCTGACAAAGTCCTTGCTGCCCACCCCTGTGGTGTTGATCAGAAACGCCATGATGAAGGGATCACTGGTTTCAGCAATCCGTACAACTTCGCTGCGATCAAGCTCGCTCAGGCTCCGCAGGACGGGCTGCAAGCGCAGTTTGAGTTGACCTGTGCCGACCGATGCCAGTTTCGCCAGAGCTTTGGCCACCGGGTCGTCACCGGTCACGGCATAGAATGGCGTGGTGCACATGGCCTGAACTTCGGCGGCAAAGCTGATCAGTTCCTCCGTGGAGGCCTCCTCCCGGAAAAATCGCTCCAGGTGCTCGCCTCCAGGCGCATCGTTGCCAGTCGTTCTCACCAGATCCGACCAGCCGCACATTTTTTCCCGGAGCCTTCTCAGGCCCTGAAGCTCTTTGCCCATTGCGGGTTGCTGGATGACCTTCTTCATAGTCCAAGATCCCTTTCCAGTGCGAGCACCTGCGAGTTGGGGAAGTGCTCAACCACAAGCCGCTTTTGATCGTAGGCGACTGCCATGTACAGATTTTCCGCTGCCTGGATGCTCATGTCACCTGCTATCTTCGCAGTTTCTGCCACCCCTGCGAAATGACAGGCATTGCGGATCGAGGTCGATACAGGGTTGTTGGACAGACGCTGGGTGGCATAGGCGTACTCGATGAGCTCGAAATCGCTCATCGCATGGATGTCCTTGTTCGCCGTCTTCAACTCGTGGGCCAGCAATCGAAAATCAGGGACATTCGCGACATTCTTGTCGAACACCCCGCGCAGTGCCGCCAAGTAGTGCTTGAGGAAGCCTTCGCCACCTAGGATACGCACCCCAGAGTCCATGATGGGCCCAGCAGGCAGGAGTCGATAGCGAGGCATCAGCTCGGGAAGCCTGCGCACGCACATTTCATGCAGCCTGGGCGCCACGTCTTGCATGGCCATGTATTGCGTGGAGACCCAGTGGAGCAGTTCCAGGGCCGGGGTGTCACCCTGCATTCTGCGCAGCTCGGCTTGAAACTGAGGAGTGTCCAGTAACGCATCCTCGCCAAACGTTGAAAGCGCCAGCTTGAACGAGGAGACAGGGCCCTCGCCGCTGCAGTTGCGCTGCCAGAGCACATTGGAGGCAAACAGTTCCTTGACCGCCTCATCTCCAAGCGCCGCCCTGAACCCCTGCAGGTAGGACGGCTTGATGCCCGCCCCGGAGATGAACATGTCGCGGAAAAACACCTCGATAACGTCGAATTCAAGCTTGGTCTTGGTGAAGTGCTCCAGGTACTTCGCGAAGGTCTTCGGGTATTCCACGGCAATGAAGAAGTCACTGTCCCGTGCAACCGCGTTGAAGCTGTCGTGCCCACCCACATACTTGTTGACCAGACCCGCCAGGGCGGTGTCGATCAGGTCAGAGTCTTTGAATTGATCCCTCATCATGCTGCTGATGCTAGGCAGCAGGTTGATCCGCCCTGTGTAGGACTGAATCCAGCCGGCAATTCGCTTTTCATCGGGAGGAACGCCCAGGGTGGCAGCCAGCTCGATTTCTTTCGAAATCAGGCTGACCACGCCCGACTGACCGATCGCTTCGGTGCTGGCAATGGCGGGCATCAATTTCGTGTAGGTGAGCACGCTCAGGCTGTCGCACCAATGATTGATGAATTGCCACTTGTCTTGATCTGGCCACTGCGCAAAGGCGCTGAGCAACGGCGTCATGTCCTTGATGAAGGCGTCATGCTGCGGCGTGGTATTTGGACTGTGGCCAGTGCCCAGGTGTGCCGCAAGGCTTTTCACCGCCATTTGATTGACCCAGAAGGCATCTCGAAACGCAGCGAAGGTGTTGATCTCTGTCGATGGGTAGTCGACGGCAAGCGTGTTGCGTTCAATGCTTGCCTGCAGGGCTTCCAATCGCTGTGAATCAATTTGGTGGCGCATGGGTACTCTCCTTTCTTGATATTGTGGCGCCGGATAAGCACGAGGATCAAGCGCCCTGCGCCCGCCTTTGCCTCCGGTTTGTCGTCACCGGCATACTGGTCAAAAGGAGCGCACCATGAATCTGACGCATACCCCATTGATCGACGCATCCGCCGAGTACAAGGAAGCGCTTTGCGTGCTTCCAGGTTCCAGAGGTAGTTCGATCGTTGACTTTGATCGTACCCTTTCCCACATGGAGGGGGATCTCAAACACCAGGCCATGAACTGGCTACTGGACGGCGCATTCCTGTGGCAGAAGCGCGACCTCCTGGACTACCTGGTTGAAAACGGCGTAACTCAACAGCCTGGCTTCTTCAGCGACCTCTCGGGCGCATTGTCACTCTACACCCGTGTTCGCACCGCGAATCTTGCTGGTAACGACAAGATCCTGGGCTTCATCGCCCTCCTCCAGGATTATGCCGCGACCTTGGGTGATGATTTCAAACGCGAAGCCGTTTGCCACTTGCTGCCACGCAGTGATCGGGCCATGGCCGTGGAAGAGGATTATCGCGAGGAGTTCGAGCAACACCTGGATTTGTTCAGGATGGTTTTTGGCAACGACGTGTTCCTGGATCCTGAAATTGGCAATGTGCTGCTGTGCCACATTGCGGAAACGCCGAGCTACGCGTGCAAATACCAGGAGGTTTTCACCACCCTGATCACGCACCTTGGCGACGATTTTCGCTTCAACGACTATGACGTGACAGCCCGTTTGCTAGGTGACAAGGCCTATTATTGCTCGCAGCCCTTTTTCGACAAACATCAGCAGTGCGTTGCCGGCCTATTGAGTAATCTCACGCGCCCTGCCATGCACAGCGCATCACTGGTCAAACTGGTAAGCGCCATGGGTCATGTCGCGCTTCCCATCCTGGCGGGCGATGAGCATCTCCCGATTGGCTCGGGCGTTATGGGCAAGCTCAATGCGCACCTGCTCTATGGCGAGGAAAGGGGGCAGGCAGGCCTGGCCAGCCACCGCCAGATTCACGAAGCGTTGGCCAGGCGTGTGCTTACTCACCCTGCCTTTGCAGGTCAGGCGTCAGTTGCACCGGATTTGCGCGAAGTTCCTGCTAACGGCTATGCAGGTTTGACCGCGATCGTGGCCAGGCAGGAGGGCGTCAGTCTCACGCTCAAGCCTGAGAATCTCGAAAGCTTCAGTGCGATGATTGCGGAAACACAGGACTTCGGTGAAGAAGACCGCCGCGAGCTGTATGCATTTCTGAAAGATCAGATGGGTTATGAAGTCCTGAGGGCCTATCGGCGCGCCAGCAAAACCAGCCCGGAAAACCCCATCGTTTCCATGATGGCCTCCCTGGATCCAGAGGTGCTTGTCGACGCCTGCCTGATCCAGGTCTGCTATGAGCAGATCCTCAAACAGGCCTCGAAAACACCGCCAAACTCAACGGAGGCGCCCCTGCTTGAAGCCGCAAGAAACGCAGCGAGAAGCGGAATGCGAAACGACAGCGCAAACCCTCACGCGAAATTCTACAAGGCGGCGCGCTGCCTGGTTGAACAGATGGACGACGCGAGGATCTTGGCGCATTTACCCAAGAACAAGCGCTTCGCCCAGCAAATGGTCATGCACAACCTGGTCAAGGATCGGCAATACATTGCCCTGCTCACACCGCGTCAGCAAGAGGACATGCTGAGCAAAGACCTGGGCCTATGAGCGCACCAGGCCTTGCGCCGCGCTGAGTTCCTCGCGGATCGCGGCGGTACGCTGCTTGATGTGGTTGTAGGCATTCACGCCCTCGGAAACGATCGGCATCACCAGTTCCACATTGGGTTCTGGCATCTGCGCTGGCGACAGGGCAAGCACGGCGCTCTTGAGGATCTGGGCGTGGTTGATGGTGTTGGTGTCAGTCATGCGATGCCTCCACGACAGCCCTGACCGGGCCATCTTTGAATGTGAGTGTAAGTAAGGTTCCTGCAGGTGCCTGGGTCGAGGATGTCACAAAGCCGTCCTGGCTCTGCGCATAGGCATAGCCCCGCTGCAAAATGGCCAGGGGATTGGCAGCCATCACTTCGGAAATCCACTGATCGGCCTGAGCCTCGGCTTTGTCCAATTGCTTGTGAGCATGGTGAAAGACCAGGTCAAGATCCTGATTTGCCTGCTCCATGATGGTTTGCAACGCGATCTCGGTGTGGGCACGCAGCTGATCCATCGATCGCTCATTGGCAGACTCGGCCTTGTCCAGCTGCATTTCGGCGGCAGTCACCAGGCGTTCGATGTCACTGTCCGCCCGCGCTTCGGCGTTGCCCAGCTGGGCTTGCGCATGGTCAAACAGCTGGACGATGCGCGTGTCAGCATCCTGCTCGGCCCGGTCAAGCACCTGATGAGCAATGCGTGTAAGGTTGAGGAAGTTTTCATGAATCTCGTTTGCCGCCCGGACAATGGTTTCCTTGATGTTGGAAATCACCAGGCTGGGGGTTGCGAAGCGGCTGTGGGCCACCTCATCGAGCAACAGCTTGTCGCGCTCATGACCAATGCCAATCATCACCGGCATGGGCGTGCGGCAGATAGCATGTGCCAGGCGTCGGTGGTTGAGCTGGTACAGCCCCGACTTATCCCCTCCACCGCGAATGATAATCATTGCCTCGTAGGGCAGCTCACGGTGCATGGCCACGACCTTGGCCATCGCGTCAACGATGAGGTCACCCGGATTGTCGCCCTGAAACGCGCAATGAAAGTAGTCGAACTGACAGATGCCCAGGGCATGCAGGCGATCCGCTTCTACCCGAAAGTCGCCAAGCCCTGCTGCGTCGGGCGGCGCAATGACCGCCAGGCGCTTGAAATCATCCGGCATTGCCAGGTTTTTGTTGAGGTCAAAAACGCCTTTTTCTTTCAGGAAGGCGCGAATGTCCCGGAGCCGGGACTCCATGTCGCCCAGCGTGTAGGTTGAATCCAAGCCCAGCACCCGCAGCTGGAATCCGAAGCTTTCATGATAGGTCGGCCTGACTTTGACCAGCACCTTCATGCCAGCTTGCAGTTTGTTGCTGGTCTCCGCTTCAAAGCGGGCGACAAGCGCTGATTCGCCCTTCCAAATCACGGCGCGTGCTTTGGCAACTTCACGGCGATTGCCATCGTATTCAACCAGCTCCAGGTAGCGATGGGCCCCGGTTGAAATGGAAAGAATCTCGGCGGTGACCCAGGCCTCGGTAAAGGAAGATGCTATGACCTTCTTGACGCCGCCCAGGTAGCTCGAAAGGGGTGTGGACTGCATGTGCTTTCTCAATTCAGTACATGCAGCCAGTATAACGCAATAAAATGAATATTCTGCGGCGAATATCAGCCTTTCTTGCCAGGAGCCATGGTGCTGCCAGGGCCAGCAGGGCCGCTGGCATCATCCTTAGCGAGCTCCTCTTCACGCTTCATGTCTTTGGTATGGTCTTCAAATTGCTTCATGGATTTTTCCATTTTCTGCATGAAGGCATCATATTCAGCCCCATAGCCTGAAAACCCATTGGAAAGCCCTTCGTTGCCTTGCCCAAAAATCTTCTTCAGTATATGGAGGATGCCCTCGACCATTTTCTTGAAGGTCAGATACATCGCGTCTGCTTCGTTGTACGGCTGCTCCTGCGGTCTCATGCGCTCAAAGGCGTTGGCCATCTGCATGGCTTTCTGGCGCTGCAGCATGTTGGGCTCATCATTTTCATGCGACTCCTTGAATTCCGCAGCGGCGCGCATGGCGGCTTCGAAACCCATATTCCGCGAGGACTGGTTGACCATATTTTCTGCACTGGGGTCACCTGGCAGCCCGGCAGCCAAGGCATCAATTTTGGAGCTGACAAGCCCTGCTGCGCCCCCGGAGCCTTCGAGCAGGGGTGCGGCATTGCTTTTCAGAGAAGGGTCAACAGTAGACGCGGCTGGATTGCTCATGGGAAACCTCTTTTCTTTGATTATGCCATGACCAAAACGCCGGTTCCAGATGCTTCGTTTTTTGTGTATATTGCCTGACGACCACCGAATGACGACGGCCCACCCAAGGCCAGGAGGGATCATGTCAAACCGCACATCGAAAATCTGGGGCTGGCGGCAGCGGTTCGTGTATCGCCTAAATGACGTTGTGGCCATCCTCTGGGTGCTCGCGTTGGTGGCCACATTGATCATCCATGGCTTCATCAAAATGCGGCTGAGTGTCTCGAAAACCATGGCCATCATGAATTCGGATGACATGGGGGACGCCCCCGAGCCTTTTCATGTTCTCAAGTACATGTTCTATCCCGAGGAAGGCAGCCCAGTGTTTAAGGGGTATCTGGGGTGTAAAGTAAAGTCCATGAGTCAATGGCCTATTACGGAAAAGGACGGCATCGTAAGCGCCAACATGAAGCTTGCCCTGCTCAAAAAGGATGTAGGAATTGAAACCCTCCCCCCAAAGTTTCGGAAAGGCCCATTGCTAATTTCAATGTTAGCATGGTCTTCGTTTATCAAAATCGAACCACCTACATATAATGATCCTTACTTGCTCGAACTACTCGTAGCAACCGATAATTGCCCGTCAACTCCTCTTCAAAGAAAATCCCTGTCAGAAGAATCAATAAACATCATTGAAACGTATTCCAAACGCCCCCATGCGTGGATACAGGATGAGTGGCCTGCTGAAGAAAGCATGGAGCCGATCGCAACACTCAAGGCACACCTGCACGACCTAGGGCATGCCAGCATGTCCGAAAATGAGCGCTTTCAGAAGCTGGATTGGGCCATAATCCTGATCAATGAGCACCAGCTGAGTTTGGATCCCTGTCGAGATGATCGGGAATTGAGCGTCTTGCAAGAGCTTCTGGACAACGGCCTGGAATTTTTCCGTGTTCCGAATGAAGACAAGTCGAAAGTCAAAGCCATGAACCTTGCGGCAGACGAATTGAACTTCAACCTGCTGGCCAGGCTCAACGTCAGACAGCAATCTGACCATATCTACAAGAAACATGTATACGGGTATTCCGAAGATGATATGTGCCTACTCGGCGCGTTCCTGAAAGTACGGCCAGAGTTGTTCGAGAGCTTAGCTGCAAGAAGGTGGAAGTTAACCCATGAAATGGTGGGCAACTATCTGCGATCAGGAGCCACAAGAAAACCTGTCTTTTTCGATGAGCCGGTATTCCGAGAAAATATTCCCCTGCTGGTTTCCGGTCACCAGGATATCGCCCTACGCCTGGTCAATAAAAGAAGATTGGACGGTCGCCCCGACTACTTAAAACTATTCCTGTCGGAAGCTGAGAAACTGAGCGATCTGCCCATCAAGATTACCCGGCTTTCAGCGCTGAAACTGATCGAGCGAGCCAGGCGTAAGGACTGCTTCTACAGCCTGGCCCAACTCAAGCGGATGGACATCAATGCTGTGCTGGATGCCGCGCTGACGCCGGATCAATATACCTTCATCCGAAAAACATTGATGGCGGGTTCTGAAAATGTCGATCTGTCGAAATTACCCGACTCCGTCCTCGAAGACGTGTGCATGGAGGAATTGGGTCTTTGAGGTAGAGCACGACCTTGCTCCCGTGGGAAACTCAAAGAAAAAGGTTTTCCCATGCGCAAAAGCACCTGGCGGGCCTATCACGGTAGCCCATTTTGCATCGAGCAATTTGACTTCGCCTTCACCGAACACGGCGATGATACCTTCGGCTCAGGGTTTTATTTCGCGACCCAGCTCGATGAGGCGCTCAAGTTTGCGTCGGACACGTCCACGCTCAGCAGTGATCAATTAAGGATCAACCCGACCGTCCACACCGTCGATATCACCTTGAGAAATCCCTTGCCATCCGACCATGAAGCCGAAATCACTCAGGCCCAGGTGCGCGAAATCATCAGACTCGCGCCCCAGGAATCCCGTGAAGAGGGGCTGTGGAAGTGGGGTGATCTGGGCAGTGACTCGCAAGCTTCAGTGATAAACGATGCGGCACCGGCCTATGCGGGCTTCCAGTCAGTCCTGAGGGGTCTGAACAACCTCTCCAACGACTTCTTCTTGGGGGAGATCCGCGCCTTCAATGACGCGGTGCAAAAGGTGCTGGGCTATGATGGCGTCATTCATCGTCTTGTTGATCGCAAACACTACTTCCTGGTCGCCTGGTTTCCTGAGCAAATCAAGATCATCGACCGTACACCTGTTGCCACAATCCGACGCACCCTGGAGCTAGCTGAGGAACGCCGCCAAACGGACTCAGACCCAAGCCCTTGAGCACTGGGTCATCCTCAGGCCTTGCGGTATACTCGGCTTTTTACCAGCAAGGTCAACCAGGATGAGCAAGAAAGACAGCCCGGTCTTCGAACTCCACAAGCTGATGATGCACAATACCGAAGAGGGGATTCGTGCACTCAGTGGCAAGGGCGCAAAGAAACTCACGCGCCAGCAGATGATCCGGGATGTCGCGCACCATGAGCCCCATTTCATGGAATCGCTCAACTTCATCATCATGAGCGAAGAGCTGCTGTGGAGTCGCCGCAGCAAGCGGGTGATCCTTCCGGAAACCCCGGAGATTTTTGAACGCCTGCTCAATGCCGAATACACCATGGCGAGCGCAAAAGGCTTCAACCTGCCCTACTCCTCGTTCACCCTGGCGATGCCAGCGGGCCTCAAGCACCGGGGCATCGAGCTGCCGCCCTGCCTGGTAGACTATGGCCCCTACGAACAGTCAGAAGCTCGGGTCATCCATCCTTTTTGCGACTACATCGACGCCCCACGGTCGGATGTTCATATCGAGGATTGCACACCGGGCGCTTACTGCCTGAGCATCACCTACCGAGAGGCAGGGACGATGGCCTATGCACGGGCGATGATCTCCGATGATGACCTCCCGACCATTCTGGAGTCGACCAGCCCGCAGGAGTGCCGGGAGCGCATTGGCGATTATGAAAAGCTCAAGCGCCTGGTCGAGATGAACGATACCGACTACGAGATCCAATACTGGCTGCTGCGCCTGGTGTCAGCCATTGGCATCTATCACGTGGCCACGTCTGGTCAGCATTTGCACGAAGGCTTCCCTGGAAAAAAACCACCTACGCTGATCAACAAGGATCCATCCCAGATGATCCTGATGTCTTACCTCTCGACCGCAGCAAGCACCGAGATCAAGCCGGCGATCAAGCAGCCTGTGCTGGCCAAGCAGACCCCGTCGCTCGACTCTGCCTGGCACTTCAACCAGAGCACTGGCAGCAGCTATGATGAGGATGAGGCGGATGACAATCCATTCAGCCTGTATTTCGCGTCCGGAGGACAATAAGCAATGCGCGCCCAAGCCCTGGCAGACCTGGTAAAGCACCTGGAGTACGCGCCCGTCGAGTGCGATGGCATGGCGCGGCTGGTGGCCACAGTGCTCAGCCAGCACCAGATTGCTTATCAGGGGATGGCGGGCGCGATTACCCCCAAGGGCTGTGACTACACGATCCCGCACTTCTGGGTGCAGGTTGGCGACCTCGTGATCGACTATCGGGCGCAAATGTGGCTTGGGGATGGCAAGGACATCCCCCACGGCGTGGTCAAACTGGCAGATTACGCAGCGCTCTATCAGGGTAAGCCTTTTCAGCTTGACCCATTGTCTGCGACGCTCTACGAGATCATGAAAATGCCGTTTCCCATCGAAATGAGAAACGGCTTTGGCGCACCGGAAGGGCCGGGCAGCTAGCGGCTATTGCAGGGCCGCTTCACTGTAATCCAGGTCGGTAATCAGCTGACGCATGGCTTCATCGTCAATCAAGCGTTTGCGACGCAGTTTGAACAGCGCCTTGCGCTGCACCCCAATCGCCTTAAGACGCAGGTCTCGCTCCAAGGCTTCCATCGCCTGGGCGCGCTCACGCACATTGTCGGCAGAATCCAACGCATCCACATCCTGGCGATAGTCCGCCATCACCCGCGCCAGCACTTCGGTCATCATCGCGGCCTCGCCCGCATCCTTGCCGGTCGAGTGGGTGTGCTCCCATTCCTCCAGGAAGCGGATGACCGAACTTGAAGCGGTCACTTTTGCCAGCAAAACCTCTTTCGCTTGCGATTTTTCCGCATCGCCCTGAACAAAGCGCAGGAACACCGGGATCCCCAAGGCGCCGACCGCCAGCGACAGGATGATCACGCCCATGGCCAGGAAGATCATGATGTCCCGCCCAGCGAACAGTTCTCCTGCGATCACCACCGGTACCGACATGACCGCCGCCAGTGTGATCGCACCGCGCACACCGGCAACCGTCATCAAACCAGACACCAGTGCATCCTGCTCGGGCTTGAAGGGTTTGCCGGCCAGGCGCTTGTACAGCACGGTCAGTTTCTTGTAGCCGTAGATCCAGATGAAGCGGGTGATGAAAATCGAGGCCGTGATCAGCACGACGTACAGCGAAAGGTCAAAGACGCTGAAGGTGTTCAGGTTGCGGTTGCTGACTGCCCCTTCCAAGATCCCCGGCAGGGCGTTGCCCAGGATCACGAAACAGGCTCCCTCCAGCAGGGCCACAATCACATGCACGACCGATCGGTTCAGCATCCGGGTCTGAATGTGCTTCGGCTGCATTTCAGCGCGAGACTGCATCCAGCCGGCCCCCACGGCGGCCAGAATACCCGAGAGGTGCAGGTGCTCTGCCGTGACAAACGCGGCAAACGGCACCAGCAGCATCAGGAACACCGGGGTAATGGGGTCAAAGAAGCCCCGCGCCGCCATCATCGACTTGCCTTTACCCACCAGCCAGCTGATCGCCGCGCCGACCACCAGGCCGCCCACCGCCATGAGGATGAGCTTGAAACCCGCCTCTACCGGCGAAAACACACCCGACAGCAAGGCGGTAATCGCTACGGCAAACAGCGAAAGAGAGCTTCCGTCGTTGAGAAGCGCCTCGAACCCCAACTTTCTACCAATTTTCTCGGGCAATTTGCCATGGGCCATAGCCATAACCGCCACCGCATCAGTCGGCGCCAGCACCGCCGCCAGGGCGAAACAGGCGGCCAGTGGAATGACCGGAAGCAGGAAATTGATGAAGAAACCGCAAAGGATGACGGTCAGTACAACCAGGCCGATGGCCATGCCCAGGACGGGCCCGCAGTCCTTGGCAAAGGAGTTTTTTGGCAGCGAGTACGCCTCCACCCAGATCAATAGTGGGATAAAGAGAACCATGAAAACTTCAGGCTCAATTTCAATGCGTACCCCATAGCTTGGAATTGCGATCAGCGCACCCAAGGCGATCTGCAGGAACGGCAGCGGGATGGGCAGAACGTTCGCCAGAATCCTGGCAAAACCTACGGTCATGAACATCAAAAAAATCAGGTTAAGCAGCTCCATCAACCACTCCCGGCAGACAATATTCAGAATTGACGCAATATATGGTCAAATCGTAATACTGTCAATTACAAGCCGAGCCCTTCCTCAAGCGCTGCTGCCGCGTAGCGATCGCCCCCACTGGGGTGCTGAAACGCCTGCTCATAGGTGATGGCCCGTTTTTCGACGAGGTGGTCAAGGCTCGCGGCTGTCAGGCCATCGAGCGAACCAAGGCCCAGTTCCTTGATGGCAAGACGGGTAACGAGCGCTGCAAAATGCCCACTGGCCTCGTCCTCCATGTCGAGCATGTCTTCAATAAACCCTGCAGGATTATCAATATCGAGGTACTGCGCGAGCGCCTGGTAGCCGATGAAATCCAGTTTCATGTTGCCGATATCCGGCAGCCACCGCCTGATCGCGCCTGGGAGGCCCATCACATTGGCTTGAAAGGCGAGCATGCTCGACAGATCATCCTGGGATAGCCCCCGGTACCCGACAGGGAAATTGATCATGGCACGGCCCTTGGAGCTGATGATCGTCCACAACTCCTCGACTGCATGAAGCACTGCGCAAAAGGCAGGGACTGGCATGCAGGCGAGCATCTCATTGAGTCCGTGGCCACATGCCAGCCTGATCTTGAGCGCTTCAGCGGCAGGCGCAGGCCAGCGCGGGTAGTACATTTGCGCAGGAGAAAAGCGCCCATGCTTTTCCAGGCTGATAATCAGTGCTTGACTCACCTTGGGGAAATTGAGCGTTTTAACGCTGTCTGCTGCCAGGAACAATTCGTTCGCAACATACGACTCGCACCCCGCCAACAACGCCATTCGCAGCAGTAGGGCTTGGCCTGGCGTCGATGCCTGGATCATCAGCACCAGCTGAGATGGAAATGTGCGACCTCCGGCTCCGTTGTAGATGAAATCCTGCAGCATGGTCTTATAGGGGATGAAACCAAGGTGCTCCCGAAATATGCGGTCGAAATCATCCTGGGAAAGGTCATCTCGCAGGTGGAAGTCCTCACTCATGTAACCGTGGGCCTTGAGATACTTGTTGAGATTCCGGATTTCCTGCGCGTAGTCGAGCATCATTTAAAATCCATTCAGCAGTCTTTGTCGGTGACAGTCCAGCAAAGCCGCAGCAGCTGGCTCAAGCCAACCACTGCGAATGCCCATTACAGACCCAGGCCTTCCTCAAGTGCGGATGTCGCATACCGCTCTCCGCCATTGGGATGCAGCAGTGCTTGTTCATGGGTGAGTGCCCGCGCTTTGACCAGGTAATCCAGACTGCGCGGGGAGAGGTTGTTGAGGGCCTGCAGTCCCAGTTCCTTCACCGTGAGGCGACACACCAGCTCAGCAAAGCTTTTGCGCATATCATCATCGACCGCGAGCATTTCATTCACAAATTTGCCCGGTTCCTCCATGTCCAGGTAATTGGCGAGCGCGTGAAGACCGATGAAGCTCAGATCCGCCTCGCGGATGTTCGGCAGCCAACGCCTGACTGCATCGTTCTGACCATGCAGCTTGGCCTGGTACGCGAACACAATGGCCAAATCCGCCTGCGGCAGATCCACGAAGGCATTGGGGAAGGTCAGTTTTTTCAGGGCCTGATCGGATACCTCCAACCCTTTCTCGTGAAGGTGGGGCAGGACGGCGAAGAACTCATGCTGGTTCATCATGGCAACCATGTCACGAACAGCATGGCCAGCCCTGGTTCGCAGCGCCAACGCTACCCCGGCTGCTTTAGGCCACTGTGGAAAATACATCTCGTGGGCAGGCGTACAACGACGCATCTCAAGTTCCAAGAACAGCTCGGCACTGATACCGGCATCACCCGTCTGCTCGCTGGTATCAATGCTTTTGAGCAGCTCGTTGGAAATGAAGCTCCCCCTGCCTGTCAGCAGCGCCAGTCTCAGCATTGCCTCCCTGGCTTGGGAGGACGCCAGGATCAGCTGTACCACGGCCCTTGACAAGGTATCCTGGGCGCAGCCGTTGTAAGCAAAGTCCTGGAGGATGGCCTGATAATTCTTCTTCGAGAAAAACTCTTTAAAGATCGAGTCAAAATCCGCCTGGGTCAAATCCGATCGCAAGTGCCCTTGGCGACCTGTGTAGCCATTTTTGCCGAGGTATTCGGTCATTTTGGTGTAGTGCTGAGCGTAACGAACGGACATGTTCAACCCCTTGTCTTTTCAAGATTATAGGCCAGCCTTGGGGAGGAGTGCAAAATCGCTTGTCTGAGCAACGCTTTAGAAATATATTGCACCGACCTGATTTTCGGAGCATCTCATGGAAACCCCTCAAGATTTGACCCGCCCTCTCAAGCCCGATCCTCGCCTGACCCTTCATTTTATCGCCACGGGCTTTGGCTCTGGCCTGCTGCCAAAAGCACCCGGCACCTGGGGAAGCCTGGCCGCACTGCCGTTCGGATTGGCCCTGCTGGCGCTGCCCACGCTGTGGATGGCCATCGTCATCCTGGTCGCTACCGTGGCGGGCATCTGGATTTGCGATCAGGTGTGCAAAGACCTGGGCTCGACCGACGACAACCAATCGATCGTTTGGGACGAGTTTGTCGGCATGTGGCTGGCCATGCTGTTCATTCCGGTGCAGCACCAACTGGTCTGGGCAGCGGTCGCCTTCGTGGTGTTCAGGTTCTTTGATGTGCTCAAGCCAGGCCCGATTGGCTATCTGGATCGCTCGCTTAAAGGTGGGTGGGGCATCATGCTCGACGATGTCGCCGCAGGTGCTGCCGCGATGCTGGTGGTGCTGGGCCTGAGCTACGTATTTGCCTGACAGCAAGTCACGCCTCTGCGCCAAGATTCGCGACGGTGGCCTGGCCACACAATGTCGAGCGGAACGTCAGCAGCGCCTCGCTCGGCATGCACGGAATGGGTGTGATCAGTTCTGGCAAACGCCGTAATAACTGGCTACGACAGGGTAGTTGCCACCATAGGACGTGTTCACTTGATGCGAGTAGGCCCCACGCGTGTAGGTATAGGCCCCGTCCTTAATGCGCGTGGTTTCGGGCACGGTGGGGGCCGAAGGGTACACCGGCGTTTCTCCATATTTCACCTCGATGTTCTTGTAGCCGATACGGATGCTGTGAAGCTTTGAGCCATTTCGGTTCTCCATCCAATAGCCATTGGATCCCATGGCCACGCAGCCCCCTGGAGGCGCCACCCCTGTCCCCTGGGCTAGCTGGGTCACCGCCTGGCTCGCCAGTACCCTGTCTTCAATCCTGGGGGCGCCCATGTTCACATACTCATGGGTTCTGCTCTTGTATTTTCGATCTTGCACCTGACGTTGCTGGTCAATATCACACAAGGCGCTTTGAGTGAAACTTACGCCAGTGGGGTATGACGAGGCGAGAGGCGTCCAGGCTGAGCAATTCCTGGGAGATCCGACCTGCACCCAATCCCCCACCAATGGCTCAGCATCAACGAGTGCTGTTGGATAAATGGGCGCGGTAATCCGCACTATATTGTCAGCCTGTGCAAGCACGGGGGTCAGGCTGAGCAGTAGAACGTGAAAAAATCTGGGCATGTTAATTTCCGACACTGCATGCGGACTGCTGGCATTCACAATGTCCGCTTCGATACGCCGATTATTTAGATGATCATCGCCTTATTCAAACGATTTTTTAAGGCCTAGCGTCAATCCCCCAGGGCAATTTCCAGGGTGTGCTCCAGCCACGCGGCCTCGATGATCGCGTGGTACACCGCCTTGATGTCACACGCATAGAGGCCGGAGGTAGAAAAGGCATTGAGCTCAACCACCTTAGGCTCCCCATTTGAAATGGCCACGTCGCACGTGTAGGCGATATCGATCTGGTAGGCGTGACTGGCCACCTGCTGCGCCAGCGCCTGACAGGTACTGTCGACTTCACTGGCGATGTCGATTTCGCCGTTGACCATGTACCGCGACCCCGCCACCACCTTGCGGTTAATGATCACAAAGCGGTACTCGACCTCCACAGAAACTGCTCGACTGATCAACGTCAGTGTTTCGCCGGGCACATTGGTGAGCTGGCGCAACGCCGAAAGCTCCTGGGATGCCTGGTCACGGCGGACAGGGAGGCCGGTAAAAGTCTTCGCCCCCGAGTCTGGTCGGATGAACAGCGTGTCTGACTGAAACAGGTCGAAGAACCACGCAGGGCGCCGCATCAATTGCGCATAAGGCACAAACACATGGTGCTCGTTCAGAAGCCAGTCGGCAGGCAGCTGATGCAGGTACTGGCTACAGCGGAACCGCTCATCATCGTAGTACGCGCCAGGGCAATTGCCCTTGTGAAGGCGCATGAAATAGCGGGTAAACGGAATGCTGCCGACAATGACCAGGCAGGCGTCTGGGGTAAACAGCGGGGCCGATGGGCTGGCATTCACCGCAGGTTTCACCGCCACCGCTACCTGATGCCCAAGCTTCAGCAACCACTCTGGCAGCCACAGCTGATCGTTTTTTTCCAACTGCACCCGGTCAAACAAAAAGCAGGTTTTTGAAGTCAAAGCTGCCATTGGAAATTCTCACTATAACGTTTTTGCGGTATATTGATTTAAGCACGTATTTTACGACAGTTGATGAGCTATGACACGATCTCTTTTCAGCCTGGAGGGCAACACCTGCCGGCGCGTTGCCTCATGGCTGCCCAGCCTTGAGCGGGATTTGCAGCGCCTCATGGAGCAGCACCTCAATACGTTTCTTGGCGTGACCTTTCTGGCCAGCGAATGGACAATGCACGGTCAGGTTGAAATGCGGGTGGACACGATCGGCATCGATGCCGATGGTTTTCCCGTGATCATCGAATACAAGAAGGTGGGCTCTGACAATATCCTGAACCAGGCGCTGTTTTACCTGAGTACACTCAAGCAGCGACAAGGGGATTTTACCGAGTTGGTGCGATCCCGGCTGGGCGAGCACATGGCACAAGCCATTGACTGGAAGGGGGCGCGGGCGCTGTGCATTGCCCATGAATTTCACCCCTATGACCTGAACCTGCTGGATCAGACCCGTGCCAATGTCGACCTGGTGACCTTCGAGTTCTTCGCCAACAGCACCTTTGAGCTGGATATCGTCAAAAGTCACCGGGTCTACCGCAAGCCACCGGCACAAGCGCCTGTGCCGCGATCTCGGCTAACCTTCGGTGAAATGCTGACCTTCGCCTCCCCTCAGGTGCAAAGCCTTGCCAGGGGCCTTCAGGAGGCCCTGAGCCAGATTGATGAAGGGCTGTATTGCGTCGATTGCAAGGACGGCCTCATCCTCAGCACCTTGAGTGCCGAGCTGGGGCGTGTGCAGCTCAGTGGCTCGATGCACCCGAAACTCAAGGTGACCCTGCATTCCCACCCAAGCGAAAGCCAGGCCCTGGCTTTTCCAGGGCTCAAGGTTGGCCAGGGCAGCAGCCAGGTGACCTTGCGCACGGAAGAGCAGCTCAGCGCATTGCTGGCGTGGATCGCCGACCAGGTCATGCAGTCAATGCGCTAGGTTGCTTCCCCTCACCCCAGCAGGGGTAGAATGAGGGAAAGGAGAACCCTCATGACCGCAATCATTCACCCCCTCGCCATTGAAGCGCAAGCGCTCTGTCACGACATGACCAGGTTGGCCTACGACTACGGCGAGTATGAAGAGTACATCGCCAAAGGCCAGGCCCTGAAGGCAGCGATCACGCAGCTGGTTAACCTGGGTGAGTACGGTGCGCTGGGGGAGCTTTTCAAGCAAACGTCCCTCATGTTGGAGCCCTCGACTTACGAAAGGATCGTGGGCCGCAAGCCCTACTCTTCCCTGCATCTGAGATTTGAAGCACTGGTCTTCCACCTGGAAAGTTTCGGCGCGCACCCTGGGGAAACCCGTCAGTATGTTTGGGGAGATGCTGCCCTGGATGACCTGCTCGTCAAATCCTCACTCAGGTCAGAACTGCCCACCAACTCCATGGGGGCGCGGCCCTGGTTGGCGCTCGGTGGACAGTTGGCTAAAACGGGGAGCGTAGCGGCGTGGGATCAGCTGTTCACCCGCTTAAGTGGGATCGAGGAGATCGCTCTGTTCGTCCAGGCCAACGCCGTCCTTTCGCTGGCGAGCTTCCCACCGGCAGTGCTTGTCGAGCATGCCGAGTTGTTTGATCGCCATATCGACCGTTATGTGGCAAGCAGTGGGTCGAACGCCCGGTATTTTACGATCGATCGCGAGTATTCGCCGCTGCGCGTGCAGGGCACGGAATTCTATGACGCGCTCTTTACCTTGGGGCGGGAGGACATTGCCTACCGCTACATGAGCAACGACACCCTGGATGAACACAACATCTTCAAGATCCAGTCGCTCATGCACAAGTATCAATGGGTGCCGGATCATACCTGGGCAGGCTTTCGAAACCCGCGCCAAAGTTGGGGGCAGAACAACACGACAAACAGCATCATCCTCTACCACCTGACTCAGGAGAGTGACAAGGTTGAGATTAGCTTCAGCTCGCCCGGCGAAGTGTTCAAAGCACTCAGTTACCACGGCACGACCCATGACTTCGGCACCATCGAGTTTCCTGCCCGAAAAATCGAGGCTCTGATGAACGCTGCGTTCAACTTGATCAGGGGGAAAGACAAGTACCAGCAACTCAAAGCCGTGGGCTTTTCAGATGAGCAGCTGGCACTGTGCGAACGGCTCAACCAGGAGCGCCTGGAGAGCGATTTAGGGCTCTAGCGCTGCGAGCAGCGAGCAACAGGGCAAGGCAGCCGACCCTGTTGCTCCACCCCCCTTAAAGCCCGAGATCCAAAGCCAGGCGATCGGCAATCACGGAGGGCGCCGTCGCATATTTGCGATCCTCGTCGATAAGCCGGCACTTGGCCAGGCCTTGACCGAACATCTCCGCCTGCTGCTCCTCGGATAATTTTGGCAGGATCTGGGCGAGCACACTGCGGTCTGCCTTGAGGCGGTCTTCATATTCGAGCATCGCTGCATCAACCCCCTTCATCGCGAGGTTGAACACCTCAAGCGGTTTGAGATCAGCCGTCAGGGATTTGAATGGCACACGCGTTTCGATCTCAGCGCGCAAGTTTGCCGATTCAGAGCGCTCCAGGTGGTGCCTGAAATCCCTAATCGTCAGCTGCGCCAGGTGAGCGGGGTCTTTCATGTAGCTGCGAAGGCCCGACTCCAACAGGATGTCGAGGGTGTCAACGACCCTTGGCGTGTCCCTTTGCGCACGTCTCATGCTGTCAAGGGTCGCCCTGATCAACAACAAGGGGGTGAATTGATCCGATCTCGCCTGGAGCGGCTTGCTGGCCGCGCTTCGCACGGGCTTGTGCGAAGCCAAGGCATCGTAGGTCAGCGAGAGGTCAAAATTGTCCGCAATACGCTGAATCGAGTCGAAGTCGCAATCAACGATTCGCCCCAAAAGGGTCTCGAAAATCACGCCATGCGCGGCCAGCGGAAGTGCACGTGTATCGAGCTGATGCTTGTCCTTGTCATGCGCCAGTACCATCGCCGCCGCAAAGGCATTGCGATAATTAGCTGGGTGCCGAGGCGTCAGCTGCTTGAATCCTTCAAAATCGGGTGTTCTGCCCAGCAGTGGGAGCAGGTTGGACATACCCCGATCAATGATCATGGCCAATCCCTTGGCATACTCGGGGATATTGGTGATGTCTCCCCCGAAGTAGGAGCCAGAACCCCTGCCCATATGGGCGATATGCTGGGGTGAGCGATAGAATTTTCGACCGCCCATTCTTTCGAGTTCTTCTACCACCTGCAGGAAAATCGCCTCATCAATCCTGCCCTCGGAAAAGGATCTGATGGCGGCGCCCAGGGGCTGTAATGCCCTGGAATAGCGCTTGCGCGCCGACATTACCTCTTCCACCGTGGCGGTCAGGCTTTTGGCCTCCATCAGGTTCTCGTAGCGGTCATAGACCACCAGGTCGATGGCATCGTTCTGCGTCAGCACCGCCAATGCCTCGTGGCAGCCATAGCCAGCATTGTCGATCAGGGCTTTTTCAAGCGCTGTCCGCAGGTCGTCACCACCCCGGACATAGGACTTCGAGCTTTGCTTGGCATAGCCCAGGCATTCAGGTTCTTGCTCAGTGCGCTTGAGCAGCCATTCGGCATGGCCCACAGCACGCTGGAAGGCGCTCTTGCCGCCGCTGAATTTACGGAATCGTTCGTCTTGGTCTTGGCTGCTGGCTTGCATGGGAAAATTCCAATCTATTTTTTTCAGTATAGGTGAAGCGGATGCCAAGAAAAAAGCCCCGCTGTGCGGGGCTTTTCTATCACTCACCGAACCAATATCACTCGAATTCGACTAGGTAGCGGATTTTTCCCTGGGCCAGTTTGTATACAATAAACTCGTTATTCGAAACCCCACTTTTCCCGCCAATCGCGTAAGTCGAGTCGGTGCCTGGAGCCGGCAGATTTTGGCTCGGGCCCCGTGGAATATGCTCTTTGCCCATGGCCACGTCGGCCAGAAACATAAAGACTTCTTTTTCTCTTGCGCCAGCCCACCAACCTGTGGCATAATTGAGAGACTTCGTACTTTGGTCAGAATAATATACGCCATTCCCGAACATTCTGCCACATACGAAAGGCGAGCTGGTGGGCGGAATTACGAAGCCACTTTTCAAAATGGACAGCACATTACCGGGGCGCGTGCCGTGCCAAAGGAATTTGATATTCCCCAGTGGGCGGCCCTCTTCTTCAAAGGCCTTGGTCATTGCATCAATATTGACCTCGTAGACCCGCTTGATACCCAGCCCGTAGGAGGCATGCATTTTTTGACGGGTCGATTCGAAGAAATCGGTGATTTTTCTGATCACCGCCTTGTCTTCAACCACGTTGATTTCACAGTTGAAGATCTTCTCGACCTCGATTTTCACTTCGGCATCATCGCCGCCCTGGGCCTTCTTCTTGCGCAGCTCTTCCACTTGGCCGATGGAGGCCTCAAGGTCATCCAGGATGCCGTTCTGCTTCTGGATCGCTTCACCGTCCGGCAGCACGCCGGCAACCGAGAGCTTTCTGCCGACCTTCTGCGGAATCAGCATCAGGTAGCTGGCCAGCAGGGCTTTGACCTCGTCGCTGTCAAAATCCTTGGCTTCGATGTGAACGCTGAGCTTGTTGAGCAAGTCGCGGGCGTCCTTGATCGACTCCAGGGTGACAATGCCCAATGGCGTCTGGAACAGGCCGGTGTCTTCGTCGTACGTCAGGTCGGTATTTTTCAGAATCGAGTGCACGTTGGCGTTGACAAGACGCTTGATGAGGTCGGACACCACATCTTTGTGCTGGGTGCGGATCTGCTCGGACGCCGCCATTTCCAGGGCCAGGCGAGACATGCCCGCCTTGCTCTTGGTCTGGGCAATACCCTGGAAGGGCTTATACCCACCCTTGAGTTTCTCCCGGACTTTCGAGTCAATGAAGCGATTGGCTTCGTGCTCACTGTTGAAGCGCTTCAATGGCTGATTTTGGCCATTGCCCCCGATACGACCATTGACAACTTGGCAGCTGAAGTCTTCGAAGCACGATACCTCCCACCATTTATTATTGTTCTCACCAATATCAGCCTTAACCAACATTTCTTTCCGAATGACTTTCATGTCCGCCACCTCACACAGCTTTGGTCAGGTTGACGTCATCGATGACCGAGGATTTGTACAATTGGCCCATGAAATTGTGGAACGCCTGGTCTTGGCGGAAGCTGTCGGTGTAACCGTGGATCTCGACCTGATCTGCATCGCCCGCTTCCGGGTGGTAACGCACCACACCTTTGTGCTGCTCGCAGAACTGGGCGATGAGTTCGACAAGCTCTTCCTTTTCGTCCTCGTCGGCATCGGGATTGTAGGTAATGCTGAGCTTGAATTTCGGGATCAGGCCCACGTCCGAACCGGCTTCAGGAATACCGCGAGGATCCAGGAGGATGTAGGCATGGTAGCCATACTGACCATCGCCGATCAGCACCGAATCAATGCGGTACAGGCGCTCGATCATGTCATCGGGAATGGTTGCGCCCGTGCCGACCAGAACGAACTCATTGATGACCTTGGGCTGGTTTTCATCGATGATGCCATGCACCTTCAGCACGCCGTTTTGGTTGACGAAGCCAATCAGCTCTTTGGGGTGCTGGAACGGATGGCTCTGGATCTCGACGACGGAGACATGCGGGCCTTTTTTGAAATCGGTGTCTTTGATGATGTACGAAAATTGCTTGAGGTGAGACATTTCCAGCTCCAGTTTTTCTTGTCGTTCTAGGCTTTCAGTGTCTCATTTTTACCCTCAAAAATCAATATACGCATTACTCGTTAAAGGCCAAGGTCACGGGCCAGAAACCCTTCTTTTTGAGCGTCTGTGGTCTCAACCAGCTGCATCCATTGCACATCATTCAGCACCCCGGATTTCCTCCAGTGGGCCATCAGCGATCGCTCGGCACCAGCCAGAATTTCCCAGTACTTGGGCTGGCTGAGGATCAACAGCATGGCCGTCTTGGAAATGTTGCGCGTGGCCTCACTGCTGCTTTCACGGTGCAGGCCGACCAGTTTCAGAATGTCCCCTCCGGTAAACATCTCCGCCAGGTCAAGGTAGCTGTACAGGGCCTGGTCTGGATTGGTGCTGTGGTACCGGGACTCCTTGAAAGCTTTCGGGAATGCGACCTTCAGGCCAAATTCCTCCTTGAGCCAGGCATACATCCATGCCTCACGCTCTCGGTAATTGGGCAATTGGCCAAACTGCACGCCAAGATCCGCCCGACCACAATCCCGCAGAAGGCTGGCCCCTACACTGCAGAGGTCATGCAACGACCCGTGTTGGATCAACCAGGCTTTCCCACCCTTGTGTTTGCACGTCTTGTCGTACACCCACTGGCTGATATCAGGGCGCACCTTGTTGACGCTAGGCAGTCGATCAAAACGTCCGCCGTGGGCCATCCCCCATTCGAACAAATCATCCATCTGCTCCATGAACAGGTCAGGGAAGTATTGCTCACTCGCGGTGGCGTCGAGGATTCCCCGGACAAGATTGCCCTGAGCGCCGTAGGCTTCGACCATGTCCTGGATGAATGCCCGCGATGAAGGCGCGTAGGCGTAGAGCCCCAGGAGCATGCTCTGAAAAAGGGTGCCGGAATCATGCTGGATCGGCTCCAGCAGGTCATAGTTCAACCCCGTGCTCTCCAGCGTTTGCCAAAGGACTTCCCACTGAGGGAGCTGCCGGCAGTTTCCGCTTTGCTCAAACTCTCGGAACAGCCCCCAGCTGCTCTGCTTGGTGGATTTTTTGGCCATGCGCTTCACCTTTTTCTTTCAGTGTACGCGGGGAATGGAGACCGAAAGCAAGCCGGGGTGCACAGCACCCCGAATCATGCGACTGCCCTGCTTGCCCAGCCGCCTACTTCGGGCACACATCACTCCGGGGGCGATCCACGGGGCTTCTGCTTGGAGTGAACATGAGCACGACAGCACCAATACCAAGCGCGGGCACCAATCCCGCGACAATCACCAGGATCCAGGGCGCTGCCAGCAGCACTGGATTGGCAAGGGAGACCATGTACTGGCCGAAATCCTTACCCAGATTTGCAAGTTCAAACGCCAGGATGGGCATGATCGGCATCAATGCGAAAGCCAAGATCCAACGAATGGGGTTGCGCGATATCTTCATTTCAAACACTCCTCTCTGGTCATTCTATGGCCAGCGTGAGGGCTGACCGTTGTTGGTCAATGCTCGTCAAGCTGCTCTTGCCCGACATCCTCAGCCAGCACTTCCTGCACGCGGCGCTTGACCTCATCCAGGCTGGTTCCACGCCTGGCCAAGTCCACAACGACGCCTTTGAGATTGCCGACCTCGGTCGTTGCCAGGCCGTTGCCCTGCTCACTCGCCAAGCTGAACCAGGCCAGCGCTTCGACCTCAGCCGGATGAGCAAAGCCGGTCAGGGTGGGTTTGTATTTTCGAATGAGCAGGCCGTTGGCGTACTCGTACATCGCGGCAGGGTCTCCGGAGCGTGCTGCGCGCAGATAGAGCTCAGCCGAGCCCTGTGTACTGCCTGATGTCTTGGCAGCGGCGAGAAGGGCCTTGGAGAAGCCCTGAGCGACAGCGAACGACATGGCCTCTTGGGATGCGGACGGATCCGTGCTGGCAACAATCCGGCTGTAGTAGTACGCTGCCTCGCCTGATCCACCCCTGTACGCCTTTTCGATCAGGGCAAGACCCTTGGGCTTGTCATTAAGGTGGGGCTGCGCCTGATTGGCATAGAGAAAGCCCAGCTGCATCTGCGCCTTGGAGCTGGTTTCGGCGGCCTCCTCAAGCATGGCCAGGGCCTCGGCGTCCGAAACATCCCTGCGCAGGCGAATCAAGCCCAGCACACGCTTGGCCTCGTCCTTGCCGAGCTCTGCCGACAAACTGATGTAGTGCTCGCCGATCGCCGCATTCTGCTCCACGCCGTCACCCTCGATGTACTGGCGACCCAGGGCATACAGACCCTCGGCATCCAGATTGCTGGGGTCGGGCTCAGCCTGCGGCTGCAGCGGCTCGGTATCAATGGCTGGCAGCTGATCGGGCGGGATGAAGGTGCTGACCGAATCGGCGCCGTAGACAGCATAGCTGTCCTGCTCGGGGCTTGTGGAGGAGTCCACCGGCTCCTGGATCAGGATGACGCCGTAAGGATTTTCCGTCACAGGCGCCTGAGCGCGATCTTCTACAGGAACGCTGCTGTCGGGCAGTTGAGCACAGCCGGCAAGCACAGCAAGCATGAGTGCAGCGGGAATTACATGGTTCATGGTCAAATAGGCCCTTGGCACCTGGTGTGAGGGTGAGTGATCAGCTGGCTCAGAGGCCAAGATCAAAGATGAGAAAGTCTTCGTGAAGCTCTTCCAACTGCAACGCCACGCGTTTATCGAGGCTATGTTTTTCGACCAGCAGGTTCATGAAGGTGAAATTGTCCATGCCTTGTATCCGCGCCCCGCGACGATAGACCTCCAGAATCATGCGAAGCTTTCCGGTGGTGAGCAGGTCGCGCTTCTCGAAATCATTGAGCGCGGCCACCAGCGGCTCCAGCCTCACTTCGTCGACATGCGGAAATGGACAGGCTGTCATTGCCTCGGTCTGCAAGTAAACCGCGAGGGCCGCTGAAAAATCCGAGGGCCGCGCTTTCCAGCGACCCGCGTTGGCGGCGAACAGCAAAAAATCCCTGGGGGTGGGTTGCCAACCCAGCACGGCATCCAGATGAGCAAAATGCTCGGTGCCTTGCCACTTGGTATTGATGCGCCAGATCGCCAGTTCCCGGCTCCTCGGGCATGCCAGCGCCTCAAGCGCCCTCGTTGCCTGATGCTCCGACGCTTCAGTGCGCAGCGCCTCGTCAATACCGCCGATGGCGCAGTAGGTGTTCGCCAGCAGATCGTCGAGCCCCTGGAAAAAGTCCAGCAGTGGCTGTTCAGGGCGTGCCGGCATAAAGCCCAGGAGGTCGAAAATACAGGCCACGGCACGCTCGTCCTCGGCACACTGATCGACCAGGTGCGTGAAGATCGAGAGCGGCAGTGCGCTGTCGCCATTGGCGAATGCGTCAATCACCGCCGTGGCGATTTTTGGGGACAAAAACATGGCAACCCTGGCTGATGTCCTCGGGAGGCCCACATGGTAACAAAGCTAGAACCAATATACGAGTAAAGGTTAAATGCCTGGCGTGTGCTCGTGATGAGCTGCCACACGCTTGGTCATCTGTGGCCTGGGGTTTAGCGCCGAGAACGTCGCGAGCATATAGGGAAACTCACCTGCCACAGGGGTAAAACCGCTGCGCTCGTACAGCACACGCAGCTTGGCCCGCAGGCGCATCTGCTCGGTCTTGTTGCCATTAAAATCCGTCAGGAATGGCGAGGCTTCCAACAGCACCGCGTCGTATTGTCGACTGAGGTTTTTCAGTGAACGTAGCAAGCGGGTAGCCAGCCCCTGCCCCCTGAACGCCGGCTGCACCAGAATATTGTCGACGTAAAGGATATTGGGCAATGGATCCATGCGATCTGCAGCGCGAATACCCCCAGGAAGCACGTCCAGCGCATCGAGCAGCTCATCCCGAATGCCATAGGTCAGGATGTCGGCATCGGAATCTTCGGGGTTGTAGCCAAAGACCCCTTCAAACAGGTCGGTCAATTCCGAGTGCCCGCTGTACATCGCATGCGGGTGGTCGTCGGTGGGATCAGACCAGGAGTCTCGAATGCTTGCGCCAATGGCCCGCAAGGTCGCAATCACCTGGCCGTCACGTTCGATCGCCAGGTGATGGACATTGAGGTGGTCAGAGTCCGCGCCAGGGTACGGTTCTTTCGTGTGTTTTATCATGAGGGCCTCTTACCCTCATGATTCGGATGGAGCGCTTAAGGTGTCAACGCACCATCGTCTACCGACCGATTATCCTTGCCAGCGCGGCAGACTGGCTGCGCGTCGAGGTGCTGAATCAGCGCAGCCAGGCCTTGCTCGAAGCTATGGCTCGACCCTGCCCAGCGGGTGGCTAACATGAGGTTCACCGGGAGGTCGAAATCCTCGACCGTCATGCCTTCATCATCATGCCCGTTCGCATTGGGCACCTTGTCGATCATCGCCCGGTGATCGGCAAAATAGCCCCACACCGGCTTGCCGATGCCACAGGCATAGCCGAACTCGAAGACGCTGCCACTGTCAGGCTCGTGGCCTCGGAAGGGGTTCAGGTTGACCAGCACGGCGTCGCAGGAGTCGATCATGCGCACGTTGGCATCGGCGATCCACTTGGCCATGGCGTGGCCGGCAAGGCCTTCAGGGACAACATTGTCGAGCGGGTAGAGGCCGACAGCGCCAGCCTTTGCACATTGCGCCACGAGCTGCTCGCCATGGGCAATGGAGTCCTGGCGAAACACATCGAAACCCGCCAGGTAAATTCGGTATGGTTTTTTCACGTTAAAGCCCCAAGTCATCAGCAAGGATATCGGCCCGGAGGTGTTCAGGCACCCGATCAAGGTGAGGGGTAATCTCCGAATTTTCAAATGTCCTGAAGAAAAACTCCCACTGGGCCTTGGTTTTGACCTGTGGAATTACCTGCTCAGCACCCATGGCGCGCAGGTAAGCCATCTGCAACGTGGCATCCTGCACGCGCACCCCTTTCGTGATTGCCTCCTGGATAGAGGTGATTTCAGGCAGATCATCTGGCCACCCACCCATCATGATCACGCTTTGATAGACGTCCAGGAGCGAGCTTCTTCGTTCGGAATTGGTTTTTTCAAGGAGAACGCTTGCTCGTTGGACATGCTCCTGATTCACCCACAGGTTGTAGCCCCCAGCGGCAAGCTCTGTGAGGGTGCTGGTCGACATTCGCACCACCGATGCAAACTGCGTCAGTTCAAGTCCCAGGTGCTCTTTGGCCAAGAGCAAGCCTTTGGCCATCAGGCGCGCCTGCGAGCGTTCAAACATATAACGCCACAGCTCGTTGGGAATGATCTTCAGGATTTCCGCACGGGTACTCTCTTGTTCAAGCAGCAAGAAGAACTTCCTCGCATCGTAGGGTGCAACCTCCACTATCCCTGTGGGGTTGGGCGCAGCAGCGGCATAATCACTGGCGGTCTCAGACAGCTCATAGAAAATGTTGACGGGGAAAAAGCCCGAGACAAATTCATGAGCCTTGTTCAGCAAGTCTTCCTGAATGGCTGCCGCTTCGAATTGGGCAAGCCACTGGGTATCCACCATGCACAGGGTGTAGCCTTTCGGGTGGTTTAGGCCGGCGAGTGTTTCATCGGACACAAAATACCGACCCAGCAAGTTAAAATGCTCTCCATTCAGAAGATTGCCATTGGCCACCTGCAAGCCAACATTAACCTCCACAATGGTTTCAAGCCCCACCCTTTCACTGCCCTGCTTTTCATATTTGAGAGCCGACACGCGATTCAGGTCAAAATCACACAGGTTATGGATGTCGACTGACGCAAAAATGCCTGTTCCGAACGTCCGGATGGGCCGGGTCGTGATGGCGGGCACAGTTGCTGACTCAAGGTCTGCGTCGGCAATCCAGGCCATCGTCTTGTTGAAAAGCTCTGGGTAATGGGTGCCTGGCAACTCCTGGGCCAGCGCCATCAACATCTCTGGGTTTCTTACCACTCCATTGGACAGCATGGGCAGCGGTAATTCTGATTGGGCGGCCCGTGTGAGCTCGGTCACGGAAGACCATCGGCTGGAAGACACCATCCATTTCCAGGAGGTGTCATCTTCCGCATCTTTCCCCACCAGGTTGCCAAGCCCTGATTCAACAACCAGTTCGAAGATTTCACGGGCTTCCGCGACATTTCTGCAGTTCGACATAGTTTCGGCGTATGCGGATATCACATGGCCGTTGATGCTTTTGTAGTCATCCAGGCGCAGCGGGAATTGACTGGCATACCGTTGCTTCAAGGTCTTGGCGATTTCCACATCCCCCTTGTACAAGGCGGAAACAAAAACTGCCGCAAAACCTTCCCCCAGGTGTTCGATGTAGTTATGCAGGTCGGCGCGTGGCAAATCCGGATTGTTCATCAGGCCGTCAAAGTAGGAGATGGCGGTCTTGTGGTCGACACCCAGCTTGACAAAGAACAGGTTTGCCACAGCTTCAAGGTCAGCGCTGTCCAATACTGATCTGAACACCCGGTTGGCCTGACTCAAGTGTCCTGGATCCATGAGCGCCAGCCCATCCAGGAGATATTCGACCATTTTCAGGTCGCAAGCTTTCGCTGCTTCATCAAGCAGCTTCTCATAGTGCGTGTAAGTGGCCATGCTTAGATTCCCAGGTCATCTTCAAGCAGGCTGGCCACCTGCTCATTCAATTTCTCGGCGGCGCCTTGGAGGCGAGACACCACATACTCGCGATCCTTGGATCTCACGAGCGGAAGAATAGCATCGAGATCAACCCACTGGGTGGTTGAGGTCTCGAAGCCTGAATCCTGCCCACCCCAGTGCATCTCAAGGCCTTTGAGCAACAACGTCTTGACCACGTCATTGCGGTTAATCTTGAGGTTTTCGGAGAGCACATCAGCGATTCGAGGCATCAGCTCCCAGAAAAACTTGGCTCCGGCGCCCGAAAAAATCGGCTTGCCGTTGAAGTAGGCTTTGGAGCTCTGATTGATGATTGCGCCGAGTATGCTCACACCGTCCTCTCGGTGGTTGAGGGCCTTCCAGAGCACTTCCTGGCGCTTGATGAACCGTGGGTCTGGATCCTGACTCAGCAGTGTCACGTCGGATGTGACAAAGCCAGCCCCCATCCCCGCACTGATGACCAGGTTGTCACGCAACTCGTAGTAATTCAGTTCGGTAGCCGAGCCCCAGACATGGAAATTTTTGTAATCAAAGTCCAGGTCTCGGGTAAACCCATACAGGTCAGCGTGGTGCTTGTCTTTGTCTGCAAACAGCCGGCAGAACTGACTCAGTTGCGTTTTGGTGGTGCAATCGAAAATGGCGAAGTCCTTTCCATAGTGGGCGATCGCGGTCGTGATGGGAAGTGAGTAGCGGTAGCGGAAATAGGTATCGACCTTGTAGCGTTTCTCGGCGACATCCATGGTCAGGCCAGCGCCAGTAAAGCCGAAGAAATGATTTTTCACCGACTTGAGGAAATCGGCGTTGCCTTCGCGCAGGAAGCGCAAAAAGGGATTGATGTGCGGGATAAATCGCATTTCGTCGCCGGGCCTGCTCTTCTCTGGCAGGGTGCCCCAGGATTTTTGCGCCTGGATGACGGCTGCACGCACCTCCATCACCAGCCCCTCCCGCAGCATGTCCACCAGCAGGTCTTCTATGGGCTTGCCGACCTCCGGGGTCACGTCAAAGGGGTCTATGGCCATCAACGCTTCTGCGAGCGCCTTGGAGGCATGGTCTTGATGCATGATCGATCTCCTGTTTGTATCATCATATCCCAGGAGAAGGGCCGATCAAAAGCTGTCCGTGCAGCCAGGGCATGGGGTTGCCCAGTGAAATGTGGCCGAGGCGAGGAGACTCGAACTCCTATATTCTTCCCGTTCGAAGCGGGGTGCGTTATCCAATTTGGCTACGCCTCGTTTATTGCTTAAATTGGAGCGCATGACCGGATTCGAACCGGCGTCTTCCTGGGTGAAAGCCAGGCATCCTGGACATGTGCAAAACCTTTTGACACTGAATTTGGCGACCGGGAAGGGAATCGAACCCTCGCATGCGTGATAGACAGTCACGCGCCTTGACCACTTGGCGACCCGGCCTGAAACTGGTGCTCTATAGGGGGCTCGAACCCCTCTTGACGGACTGAAAACCCGCTGTCCTACCAACTAGACGAATAGAGCTAAAACATGTATCTTCAACCGCCGATCTCGGACTAACCAAGACCATTGAATGGTTCGCCATCGGGGATTCGAACCCCGGTCTTCTGGCTGAGAACCAGAAATCCTGAACCGCTAGACGAATGGCGCTTTTACAAAAACTAATCAAAAACTAACCAACTAACACAGCAACTAATATGGCGGTTCGTACGGGATATCGAACCCGTGTCTGCGCCGTGACAGGGCGCTATTCTAGGCCACTGAACTAACGAACCGGACAACTGGTGCACCCAGGTGGATTCGAACCACCACATCATCTGACTTCGCAAGTCAGGGCCCTATCCAGTTGGGCTATGGGTACAAAATCTTTCCAATAAAAAACCCCGGAGGTTTCCCTCCGGGGTTCTTATGCCAGGAGGGCGTTTAGCCCTCCTTTCGAAGATGACTAAACGAATGCGCAGGGGCGATCATCGCGATCATCGCGACGTTCGGCAAACCGTTCCTGAGCAAAAGTGTTCATGTCATTCTTCCTGCAAATGTTTAGTAGATGATTACAGACTAAGACTCTGGATAAAGCGTGTCAACCACTATTTATAAATTAATTGAATTATTTTTTTCCTGCGCTTCCAGATCCATTTCCAGCATCTCGACTGTCTTGTAATACGAGCGGATAAACCCTTCCTCTCGACAGCGATAACCACGCCGCGACAGGTGCCCACACAAGCCCTCATTCTGTACTGATTCGACGTATACAGCCCGCCGAGCGGCAAGCGCCAACTTTTCCACTTCGGTCATCAGTATGGGGAGCGCTCCGCGACCAGGCTCGACGATATTCTCCACCGTGGCAATGTCCACAGTTGGTCGCATCACACCATCCAACGGTCGCATGGCTGCCCGTACGTAAACACTGAAGGGAGGTATCATCAGGGTGGCCCTATGTCCAAAGCCCCGCTGACTGGCCGCGCCCAAGAACGCTCCAAGCTGTTCTTGAGCACTCAGCCGCAGCGCAGCCGCGTCCTGGGCATCCATTTTTGGGATCGCTGGTGAGGCGCCCTCTGTACTGCTGCCACCGCGCTGCCTGGTCATCACAATTCTCTCGCACTGTTCATGCTTTAGGGTAGCTCAACCACACCTCTCGATGCACCTTCTGCTTGTCACAGCGGCGGCAGATCGGTGGATTTTCCTTTACCCAGGGCCTGCTCCTCCTTCAATTTAAAGGTATATGCATCTTCATGGAGCTCAAGCCATGCAGCACCCCTACAACCAGGCCTTGGCCACCTTCGTGCACACCAACCAGGCACCCTTGGCAGCGCTCTTTGGCGTTCCTGAGCACGCGATGGACGCACCTCGCCTGGGCAAGCTGCTGCAAAGCACAATCGGTGGGCAGCTGCAGACCCATTTCGAGTTTCACGGACGATTCGATGCCGGCATCCTCAGTGAGCTGCGGCTGGTGCCTTTGGCCAAGCGCACCGCACACAAGCTCACGGCGGAACAGCGGGTGGAAATTGGCCGTGTGCAGAATCGCAGCTTGAGCAAAGTGGCCGAACTGCAAAATGACGCCAGCACCTTCCTCTCTGCTCAACTGACCCGCTGGAGAACGGCCAGGATGCGCAGCGAAATGCGCAAGCTTGCTGAAGCCTCCCAGCAAGTCGAGCTGCAGACCCGTCGCCTGGTCGCGACCATCCAGCGCTTCAAGCACAACCCGACACCTGAAAACCGCTATGGCATGATGCGATCGATGAAGGGCTTGAACAAATCGCTGCTGAACATTCACTACCGGGCGCGCTCTGCAGGCGCATGGGCCATTAGCGCCGGCTTTTCGCCCAAGGCTGCGGCCAAGGCATTGGATCATCTCTACCTGCGCAAAATGGCCAAGCTGGGCAACAGCTTGTTGCGCCTCGACACCTGGTTGAACAGCCAGGGCATCAAGGCTTCCATGGGCGCCGGGGTTAAACGACGCCAGCATATCATCGCCGAGGAATTGCTGAGCGCCCAGGGTGTGGTGAACAGAAACGCCCGTAAAATGCGTTATCCTGAAACTGACATCACCCCTCCTGGATTAGAACATGGCTAAGGCACCTGACCCAATTTTTATCCAAGATGCGCCCCAGGGCCTGACGGCTGATCAGGCCGAGTTTGCTCAGGCGTTCGATCAGACCGAGAAGCACATGGGGGCGCTTGACCGCGCCTGTGCGCTGATCGATGAAGTGCTGGATGCCGTGGCGCAGCCGCCTGAGCGGCCCGCGCACTGAACACCTGGTGCCTACAAGCCCAGATCCATGGTTAAGAAGCTCTCTCTCGTTGCCTCGTCGATGTCCTTGTGCGTGAGCATGAGCGCGGGCTCAAGGCCCAGCTTGTACAGATTCTGGAAATGCTTTGGCTCCAGATCCGCGTCCTGGAACTCGCTGCCATGCGAAGCCAGGTAGGCCAGTGAAAATTCCCGGCGCTCCGAGCCTCGCCTCCAGCCGTGGTTGGCAATCGTCATGATCACCTGCGCTGCCGGCGACAGGGCCTCAATGGCAGCCACTTCGTTGACCACCGCCTTTGCGACAACCCCTGTCACAGGGCTCCAGAACAGATTCCTGATTTGCAGTGCCGGCAATCCCATCGGCGCCAGCAAAGCGCTTTGCCTGACCTCCAGGCCCTGCCCCTGCGCAAACTCCATCCCCCAGCTCAGCAATGGCAGGTATTGCCAAGTGGCGTGCGTCTTTCCAACCAGCTGCACGGCGGAGGCAAACAAGCGGCGCACCTTCTCGTCATCCTGACCCACCTGCTCCTGGTGTATGGCGTGCATCACCGCATAGAACAGCATGGCGTCAATCACCTGAGGCTCGCCAGACTCGCCCAGGCGCGCAGGGTCATTCAGCGCAAAGGCCAGGCCCGTCATCCCCAGGGTGGCTGCCGAAGGCCCTCCAAGGCCCATCACGAGCTGTTCTCGCACAGGCTCACCCAACTCGCCCGCGAGCAGGACTACCAGCTGCAGGGTTTCCAGGCAGCCGCCTCGGCCCAGGTCGCCCAACAGCACGCTCAAGCCCAGGCTGAGGGTTTCATGGGGATCGTCCTGCCACTCGCAACGACCGAGCAAGCCGCTTTGCAGTGAAGCCAGGTACGCTGTGCGATCGCTGCTCGCAATCACCTCCAGGCCGTCGATGGCGGCGCGAATCTGCATGTCCCGCTCAATCTGAAACGAGGAGCGGTAAATGCCCGATGCCGGCGAGGGAAAACGATTGAGCGGATTCAACCCTTGCGCCAGTTCCTGCCAGAACGCCTGCTGCCTCCACCCATTGGCGAAACGCTGTGCATCGGGGGTTCTGGCGTGTAACGCATAGGTCGCAGCGGTTACGTCAAGCAACTGGGCGGTGATGGGCACTGGCTTTCTCCTTTTCTCCATTCTAGGCCGATTGCAAACGCCCAATCAAACCTGGACTCAGGCCGCGCCTTCAGTACTGGAAACGCAGTGCGCAAGGATGATTTTTCGCAGCAGCACCGCATCTTCATTGGCCACATGGGGCCACTCCTGGGTCTGGATTTGCTGCTGGATCCTGGCAGCGACTGGCGCCGGCAACTGATCGCTAAACAACGCCACGGCAAAGGCCTGGCTCACGCCTACATCGTCATACAGCCTCTTCATCCACTGGATGTCCCAGGGGCTGTCAACGACAAGGGTCTTGCCCGCGAGCATGGCATTGAGTTCACGTGCGACCAGAAACGCATCACGACCATGGGTGATGGCTGTCTCACGCTCGATGCCATGCAGGATCTCGGCAACCGGATCCCAGTCATCCCAGTGTTCCAGCGGACACACCAGGCGGTACCAGGTCTGCCCTGCTGGGCCGGCAATGCCGATGGAAACCGGATAGGATTCGTCGTTGTTGTAGCTGCTGGCTTCGATGTCCAGCGTCAGCAGATCGGTAAGGTCAATGGTCATGCCTTATTGCTCCGGGCTTTTGGGATCAAACACAACGCCTTGGTCAGACAGGATGACCCGCGCCACATTCCTCGCATCATCCACCCCTCGGTGCTGGGTGCCAGAGAAGGGAAGGTTCTGGCGTTTGACTGCCGCCCCCAACCCTCGGCGCTTGACCCCTCTTCGGGTTTTTGAATAGATCATCTTGGCGTTGAAGTGGCGCTCTGCCGGAAAGACCATTTCTGCCTCTTTGCGCTTGGCTTCCGCCGTCAGCTGATGCAGGTCATAGAAGCCCCAGGAGCACCAGGCAAAGTCACCCAGCGCTTCAAGCCACGCCTTGGCCACTTGCATGGCTTCAGCAAAATTGGCCGTGCGCACGATCTCATAAGGGGTGTTCGGATCATCCTGCACCTTACCTTCGAGCAGATCATTGGTGATGGAGGTCAGTCCCACGCAAAAATCGGACAGCACGGGATGCTCGACAGGTTTGACCAGGATGGAGATTTCACGGGAGATGGTGAGTGTCGCCACGTCAATGGCCACCATGCCAATCTCGATCACCTCATAGTGCTCTGCACCAGGGTCATTGGGATCCCCCTTGTCCCAACAGGTCGCCTCGATATCCAGGCAACACAATGACGTCAGAGGCCCAGCCTCTTCGAGAATCTTGTCCAGCACGGTGCTTGTTTGCATGAAGCATCTCCATTTTCTTGCCTCAGTGTAACACGCAAGAAAACAGATTCAGATCGCGGATGAACGGATGGGTTGTAGTGAGCAGGTGGTTTGCTCAGGTGGCCGGAGGGGGCTTGGCAACAGCATGAGGACAGATGGCATTCAATATATCAGTAAGCCATTGCATGTCCATACAGGATCACAGGCAGTGCTGGCGCCCATTCACACGCCCGGACTTTCCGTGTCGCCACCCGCCCTGCCCGTGTGCTGGCGAGGTGGCGTTCGTCACGCAAGTGTCCCTACCAGGTATTGCCAACCCCAGACGTTGACGTCGCCCAGGCCTTTTGCGCCGGGCTGAGTGAAGCACTCAGGCCTTTGACCGCATGTTCGGGCGCGGGCTCATTCAGCGCATTCATGACATCGATCATCAGCGCGTAACGGTCGGCTTTGGGCGTGTGATCCGCCAGGTAGGTGGCAATACTGCCCAGGTGCTCAGGTCTGCCCAGGACGCGCCAGCTGTTGGCCTTGCCCGTCAGCGGGCTGTCGACTGTGCTGTGGGCGTAGACGGCGTTTTCCGGAAGTGTCATGGCGCGCTGGGTGACCGGGTCGGTAAAGGCCTGGTTGCTGACATTTTTGCGCACCACCATGTGCCCCTGCTTGAAGATGCCACCTTTGGCCAGCAGGTCATGAATCGCCTGCGCCAGCACGGGGGCAAAGTCCATGTAGGTCAGTTCCTGGTAGCTAATCGTCCTGTTCATGTCCATTTTAGAGCCCTAAGTCTTGTTCGAGTTTTCCGCTGATGTACATTTCCAGGACATTTTTGGGCAAATGTTCGGAAACACCCACAAAGTCGAATTTCGATGCCAGGAATTTCATGCGCGGCGCCGTGGTGGCCAGTTTGGCCACCTCCACGATGTCCATGCGATCCAGCAGTCCTGCCGCCATGTCCTTGATTTTGTCGTCCTGCGAGCGAACGGCTTTGGCCACCCAGGCCTCCGGGGTGTCCCCCAGCGCATCCAAGTCCGCATTGTGACGCTCGCCCAGGCTCGCCCGCAGTCGGGGATGTTCGCCCAGGCTGTTGGCATAACCCTGTCGCCCATCGATGTGATAGTTGATCTCCTCGGTAAAGCCCAGTTTCTGGCTGGCCATGTACTCAAGGAAAGGCAGCGGCGCGACGATTCTGAATTGAATGTCCCCGAGCGTTTCGCGGTAGGTCTTCAGGAGGTCGAGCACCACGGCGAGGTTTTCATCATCGCTTCGGGCAGGATTGTAGGTGTTCACACTGAGGCGCTTGGTCTCTTCGGGTCGCTTCTCGTTTTTCATGAACTGTTGGCTCAGCTGTTCACGCTCCAGTGAGCCAGTGAAATACTTGAGCAGACCCGGTGTGCTGTGCAGCTCCACGCTGATGTCGAGTGTTGCCAGCTCTCGCGTCTTCGAGGAGTACTCGCGATTGGTGTCGAAAAATGCCCCTGGCACCCCTTTCAGGTACAGCCTGGTATCCAGGGAACTGGAAATCCTTCGCTCCAGCTGCCCTCGAATTTTCAGCACTTCCGGGCGATGGTACTGCACGGCCAGGGCCAATTCCGCTGGCACGTCCGCCTTTTCACGCGGGAAATGGCTGGGCACAAGCACCACCGCCATCGTCGGGTCGGGTGCGATCGACTCCCTGAGCATGGCAATCTGCTCGTTGGCCAGCAACGACATGGCCAGCCGGACTTCCACGTCAGAAGTCTTGTCGCTCACGCTGGCAAACGCATGCACCGGCGCCATGAAGCGGCCATTGCTGCCCTCAACGCACTGATCGGCACTGATCCTCAGTGCAATGGCGCCCTGACGCTCCAGCGCCTTGACATCGGCTGCCGAAGCCACGGCAGGGTAGTAGTTCGGGAAATGCTCCAGATGCCAGCCGCCCAGCGACGCCGCATAGGTCTGGCCCAGCGCAAATGCCTCACCCAGCGTTGCATCTTTGACCAGGGGAAGTTCGCCAGCCAGGGTAACCTTGGGCACGCCAATGTTGCGCTCCAGCAGAATATCGCCGACGTAGTCCACCTGGGCGCTGAATCGGCTTTGCGACCAAAGCCCCCAGGTATTGTCCTGGCCGGTAATGTCAGCAAGGTCGGCACTGGGCGGCATGTCCAGGCCAAGAAGGTTCAGCACCTGCAAGGTCGAGCGATCCCATGCGCGGTAGTTGCCCATAACGCGGAAGAACGCCATTTCCTTGTTGATCCGGGTGTAGTGGCGCAGATCCTCGTGCATCATCAGTCGGATCTCGTCCAGCGAATCCAGCGACTTCAGCAGGGTGAGGGCTTGAACGTGATGACCCTTGGAGCAGAGATCGGCAATGAAGTGATGCCTGGACTCAGGCGTGGCCTTGACCGCCACCTCTTCGATAAAATCGAGGTAACCCGGCAGCAGGCGCAATTTGGACGACAGCAGCCTCTCGGCTTCTTTTGCCGAATATTGGCTACGCGTCAGGGCTTGTCGCCAGACGTCAGAAAATACGTCATCATGGTTTTTCTGCCCGTCATCCTCCCTGTTTCGAATGACAGTATCGAGCCGATAGGCTAAATCTTCGAGCTCGATGAAAGGCGCGGCGACCGCAATGAGATCAACGCGCTTTTCACGCTCGGCAAGCTCAAACAGGAGCAGCAGGGCATCTTTGGTGTTGCTTGGTGGGTAATCTCTGGCCATGTTGGTCTCGCGCCTTTTTTACCAGTATTGCGCGCCGCCAACATGCGAAGCAAGGTTTTGCCCTTGCTCAGGAATACATTTTTGAAATCAAGTGAACGGCTACTCCCATCGACGCCGCGCCGACTGGCACCGCCCACTGCGGCATACGACGGGTCAGTGATGAGGCCATTTGCAACGAGAATGCGCAAAACACCGAGGCAATCGCTGAAACCACCCACATACTGGTGCTGGGGCTCCAGCTTCCGGACAGGCTGGACAGGAAAATCATGGCCGTTTGCACCAGGTAGATGGAGACGAAAAAGGCATGCCAGGCCAGCACGCCATTCAGGTACGCCTCGGAGAATCGTTGGGTAAACGGCAGGCCTTTGGGCATGGCCAGGATGGTGGGTGCCGACATGAAGCCAATCATCAGCAGGCACGAGACGGCCATGAAGATGCCCGCCTGCAGCCCCATGACCATCGCCGACATGATGAACAGTGTCGCGGCGTAGAGGCCGATCCAGCGCAGCTTGTAACCAGGATCTTCCTGGGCCCATGCCTGCATCACCAGGGGGGCGTGGGTGATGGAACCAATCACGTAATGAATGGGGTGTTGAGCGACTTTCAGGAACATGAGGGGTGCCCACTATTATTCGTTATATTGTGCGCATATGAACCCACAAACCCTTTTCTGGGTCAAGCAAAAGAATTCGGTTAACTCGTTAATTGACAGCTGCCGGATTCCTCCTTAGTATTTCCTCCACCCCTTATTGCCTGTAGGAGGCGCGTGTGACTTCCATCAACACCATCAACCTGGACAAAGGTCAGCGAATCAGCCTGGACAAGGCGGCTCCGGGCCTGAAGAAAATCGTTGTCGGTCTCGGCTGGCGCGAGAGCGGTGTTCCCGGCGTGGCGTTCGACCTCGATGCCAGTGCACTGATGCTCAACGCCCAGAACCGCGTGGGCCAAGATCACCACTTCATCTTCTACAACGCGGCCTTCCAGGTCAGTCCGTGCGGCAGTGTGCGCCACTCCGGCGATAACCTCTCGGGCGCGCAGAACGAGGAAGAATGCGAACAGATCGCCATCAACCTGGAAACCCTGCCCGAGTCGGTGAAGCGCATCGTCATTGCGGTGACCATCTACAAGGCCACCGAGCGCGGGCAGAACTTTGGTCAGGTGCGAGACGCCTTTGCCCAGATCAAGAACGAGGAAACCGGTGAAACGGTGGCCCGCTACAACCTGACCCACACCTACGACAAAGAAACGGCCCTGGAAATGCTGGAGATCTACCGCTACAGCGACGGCAACGTCAATGAATGGCGGGTTGGTGCGATTGGCCAGGGCTATTCCCAAGGCCTGAATGGCATCGCCAGCCGATACGGCCTGGACGTCACTGGCGGCTAACAGCCGGCAGCGATTCAGCAAGCAACGAAATCCCGGCCCTGCCGGGATTTTTTATGGCCTGCATATTGCACCAGACAATTCATCAATATATATTTAACCCGTAGTGATCGAAACGATACTACTCACGTGCCTGCGGGGCGTGATTTTCCATTTATTGTCGCTCTTGGAGGACAACATGAACCAAGCCCATCTGCTTTTCAACCTGATTTCCGCCTTTGAATCCCTGGCCTCGCGCCAGCAGGCGCCCGGCAAAGACTGGTCATACCCACCGACCGATTTGCTCAAAACCGGCGAGAACAGCTACGAACTCCATTTTGCACTGGCCGGCACCCGGCTTGACCAAATTGACATCTCCTCGGAGCTTCAGCAGCTCACCGTCAGCGTCAAGTTCCCGGAGCCTGCAGGTGAAGACCAGTACGTCGTCAAGACGATTGCGCGACGCTCGTTCACCCGAAAATTCGCCTTGGCCGAACATATCCAGGTCGGCGAAGCAACGTTTGTCGATGGTCTGCTCAAGATCAAACTGGAGCAGGTCATCCCCGAGGCGCTGAAAAAACGCACGATCCCGATTACCTGACACTCCTACGACGAGGGGGCCCTTGGGCCCCCTTTTTTCATCCAGAGGTACACATGCTGGACACCATTCTGAAAGAAGCCGCAGAAGCCGGGCGCCTCGATCGCAAAGACCGATTCGAATGCGCCCCTTACCACTCAGCACGGTACAAGGCGCTGCGGCAGAAGTACCCGGAAAAGCATGAGCGCAAAATGCTCAAAGCCTACCTGGATGCCCACCGAGGTTACGTCCTGGACGTCTCCAAACTCCCCCCACTGTTCAACAGGCACTGACCCATCATGACGACTCTTGATCGCGCTCTGGATATCGCTGTTCCCGACGAAGAGAAACGCCTTCTGCTTATGTTGGATGGGAAACTCAAGCGTCTCCTGGCGGCCAAACGCTCGGGCGCAGAGGTAGCCGATGAGGCCGTGCTGTTCGCCTACACCTGCCGGGCAGCAGAAAGCCGCCGATTGCAGCTGCAGGTGCTGTCTCAGCGCGAGCAATGTCGCAATCACCTGGGGATGCTGATGCTCGATTATCTGCGGCGCCAGGACAGCACCCATCCAGAGGTCACATGGCTGCTGCATGCCTTGGGCGAATCCTACCAGACGCCCACCAAAGAACAGGTCTTGCAGGCTTTCCGCGCCGAAATTTATGAGCGGGCCGAGCACCTGGATGGGGACGAAAGTCTTCGCTGGGATGAGATCGCCTACGGGTTTGCCCTGGCCCGAGGTTGCTCGCAATCGGTGGCGCAGGAAATCATGGCTGACTGGTACGACTACTGCCAGGCCAGCGACCCTGCTTGACCGAGCATGATCGACCCCGGCACGCTATAGAAACTGAGATTGGACTGCCTGACATGCGCAAAACCTACGTGATTTACCATGCACACTGCCTCGATGGCATGACCTCTGCCGCCATCGCCTACCAAAAGTTCGGCGACCAGGCGACCTATCTGCCGGGTGTCTACGAAAAGCTCCCGTTCGATGAGCTGGTCGATTCGGACGTGTACCTGCTCGACTTCACCCTCAAAGAACAGCCGTTGCGGGATTTGCTCGCCAGCGGGAATCGCGTGACGATCATCGATCACCACGAGGATCCGGTGAAGGCCATTGCCCATGTGCCCATCCACGAGCTGATTTTCGACAACGAGGAGAGTGGTGCCAGCCTGACCTGGGGTTATTTCTTCCCGGAACGTGAGCCACCGCGCATGGTCACCTACGCCAAGGATTACGACCTGTGGAAATTCAGGCACCCAGAAACCAATGGCTTTATCGCCTGGCTGGAGCAGTTCCCGCTGGATATCCAGGGTTTCGCACACAAGCTGCAGATGGATGATACTGACTACGCCAAGGCCCTGGAGATCGGCACCCCGCTCTACCAATACAAGATGAACCTGGTGGCCTCGATCGTCGAGCAGGCCCGCCCCTGCGTGATCAAAGGCCATCATGGCTGGATGGTGAACGGGCCTTACCCGCTGGCCAGCGTGATCGGCGATCAGCTGGCACGCAAATACGGCACCTATGCCATGATCTGGTCTGAGCGTGCCGATAAAACGGTGAGACTGTCTTTCCGGGCTACCGAGGGTATCGTTCCTCAGCTGATTGCGCAGGCACTGGGCGGTAACGGACACAAGAAGGCGGCGGGCCATTCACTGCCCATGGCGGCGTTCCAGCGCCTCATTGCCGCCAGCGACAGGGCCCTGGAGCAGCCAGAACCCTGATTGCCCACCAGCAGGTGGTTACGCAGCGCCCCAGTGCTTGTACGGGCGCTTCGCCAAGGACGAGTTGTAATACTCCGCTCGCCCGGTCACCTCCTCACCCAACCACTCGGGGCGGGTGAAGTCTTCGCCCTTGGTCTTGAAGCTGATTTCGGCCACGACCAGCCCTTCGTTCTCGCCCCAGAATTCATCGACCTCAAACAGATGGCCTGCATGCCTGATGAAGTGGCGGGTCTTGTCGATGCCGCCCGGCTCACACAGGGCAAACATGAAGTTCGCCTCCTCCAGCGTCAGCTGCTTGTTCATTTCCGGGCATTCTTCCCCGGATTCATCACTGGGGCCCTTGATGGTCAACACGCCACGCCCGTCCTGCACGCGCACCCGCACCGTGCGCTCAGGGTTGGAGTTCAGGTAACCCTGGCGAATCGCAGCGCTGTGCTCGATCTGCTCGCGCCAGCCTGACTTGACCAGAAACTTGCGCTCGATTTCCTTGCCCACGCTATTGGTTTCCGCGAACGCGGCAGCGGGGCCAGGGCTGCTGGCCGCAACCAGTTGTTGAAGGGTGCGGGCCAGGGCATTGAGCCCTTCCTGGTCATCGATGTGGTAAAAACCACAGGCCAGGCCCTTGAAGTGCTCACGCGGCGACGGACAGGCCCCATGACCATCAACCCGCACGCTGTGACCGTGCGTGGCATGCAAGGCTTCGGCAGTTTCGACGTCAAGGCCCGGCCCTTTGGCTTCCCAGTACCGCCAGCTGCGCACAAATTCCCAGCCATGCAAATGTCCACGCACCGAGGTGACGACCTCATTGTTTTCTTTTCGAAGAAACTCGTGGCTGAAGACTTCAATGCCGGCGAGGGTCAACTCTTGCGTGAGTATCGCGTCATTATCCGGATGGTTGCCGGCCCTGTTCAAAAATCCCATGGTTTGCTCTCCTGAACTAAACACAGAAAAACCCGGCGCATGCACCGGGCTTTGGTTACAAAAAACGCCGATCAGCCAATCAGGCGCATCAAGTCGTCTTCATTCAGCACCGGAATCTTGAGTGCGTTGGCTTCGGCCAGCTTGCCGCCGCCATCAGCCCCCGCAATCAGCGCGGTGGTTTTCTTGCCCACACTCCCGGAGGTTTTCGCGCCCTTGGCCTCCAGTTTCGCCTTGGCTTCGCCACGGGACATCTGGCTAAGCGTGCCGGTCAGCACGTAAACATGGCCTGCCAGCGAGGTGTCTTGTTGCGCCACCGGAGCAATGTCCACACCCAGGCTCAGCATGCGCTCGGCCATGACCCGGATCGGCGAGCCTGGCTCAAACGCCTTGGTCAACGACAGCGAGGTTTTCGGGCCGAAGTCGTCCAATGCCAGGAAGTCGTTGTAGGTCTTGCTGAGGATTGCATCGAAGCTCAGGAATTTCTTTGCAAGATCCTTGGCCGTCCCTTCGCCCGCGTTGCGGATGCCCAGCGAGCGCAAGAAGCGGTGCAGTTCGGTTTTCTTGGCGGTTTCGATGGCAGTCAGGAGCTTGTTCACACTGGCCTCAGCCATGCCCTCGACTGTGATCAGCTGGTCATAGGTCAGGGCAAACACATCCGACAGGTCTTTCAGGATGCCCATGTCGCACAGGGTCTTGACCGTGGTTTTCCCCAGGCCATCGATATCCAGGACTTCTCGGGACACCGCATTGATGATCATTTCGTCGCGCTGGGCGTCACACACGATACCGCCCTGGCAACGGCGGTAGGCCAGCTTCACTTCAACATACCCACCCTTCTTCTTGACCAGGTCGGTGTCATTGAGGATTTCGCTGTTGCAGCGCGGGCAGTGGGAGGGCGCCTGGATCGGCTTGGCATCGGGCAGCCGCTTCTCGGCGACCGACATCATCATCTGCGGGATTACATCGCCGGCACGGCGGATAATCACCGTATCGCCCTCATGCAGATCCAGACGCGCCACTTCGTCCCAGTTGTGCAAGGTCACATTGGACACGACAACCCCGCCCACCTGCACTGGTTTGACCCGCGCCACAGGGGTGGCAAGGCCGGTACGGCCAATCTGGGTGTCGACCCTCAGCAACTCGGTGGAGACTTCCTCGGCGGGGAACTTCCAGGCAATGGCAAAGCGCGGCACCCGCCCGACAAAGCCCATCTCTTCCTGAAGCTCGATTTTGTTGAGCTTGAAGACGATGCCATCGATGTCGTAGTTCAGCGTAGGGCGGCGCTCCAGCAGGTTTTCCCAGGCCTTTTTGACCCCCTCGAACCCCTTGATCACCGCAAGGCCTGGCGTCACCGGAATACCCCAGCTTTTGAGCAGCTCCATCGCCTCGATGTGCGTCTCTGGGCGCAGGCCATCGGCCTTCACCAGGCTGTAGGCGCAGAACTCCAGGGGTCGGCTGGCGGCCACGGCGCTGTCCAGTTGGCGTAGGGATCCCGCTGCGGCGTTGCGCGGGTTGGCGTAGGTTTTCAGACCCTGCTCGATTTGGCGCTTGTTCAAGGCCTCAAAGCCATCACGAGGCATGAACACTTCGCCGCGCACCTCCAGGAAGGCCGGGAAATTGCCGCGCAGTTTCAGCGGGATGTTTCGTACCGTTCGCACGGTGTGGGTGACATCTTCACCGGTATCGCCGTCACCACGGGTAGCCCCCAGGTTCAGGATGCCGTCGATGTAGATCAGCGAGGTGGCCAGGCCATCGTATTTAGGCTCCTCGGCATACTCCAGATCGGTCTCGCCGAGTTCGACTGCAATGACCTTTTCGAACTTATGGAAATCGGCGTCCTCGAAGGCGTTGTCCAGGCTCAGCATGCGCACGGCATGGGTGACCGGCTTGAGTCCACCAACGACGACGTAGCCACCCACCTTTTGCGTGGGGGAGTCGGGCGTCAGTTGCGAAGGGTCGGCAGCCTCGATCGCCTTGAGCTCCTGGAACAGAACGTCGTATTCACGGTCTGTGATGGTCGGGGCATCCAGCACGTGATAGCGATGGTTATGCTCGTTCAGCAGTTGACGAAGTTCGGCGGCACGGGGGTTGATAGGCATAGGGGTCTCCTTGGTATAGTGTCAATATAACGCAAAATAGTGACATTGAAAGGGACAATTCCCATGACCGCGAAAAATACCCCGCGCAGTCCGAAAAAGCTGTTGTGCCTGGATCTCGATGAAACCCTGATCCACGCCAGTGCCAGCCCCTTTGAGCATTATCAACTGGTGGTTGAGGGTGATTTCATGGCGGTCAGGCCTGGGTTGATCGCCTTTCTAGACCGGCTGGCGCCCCACTACGACTTCATGCTGTGGAGCGTCTCAGGGGAGAAATACGTCAACGCCATGCTGGGTATCATGTGGCCCAAAGAACATGAACTCAAGGCCATTTACACCGGCAAACATGCCAGGCCCCATGTGGAAAATGGCTACGGGATTCCCACCTACAAAGAATTGTATAAGGTGTCGCGACGCCTGCCGTATAGCCGCAGCCAGATCCTGGCCCTGGATGACCGGCCCCTCGCCCACAAATTCAATTACGGCAATTTGGTGCAAATTCAGCCATTTTTGGGGGATCCGGACGACCGTGAATTTGAAAAGGTGGGCAACCTCCTGGAAAACCTGGCGGGGGTGCCCGACGTTCGCACCGTCGAGAAGCGCTGGTTCAAGATGATGCCTGACATGTATGCCGACAGGCGCACTCAAGGCGCAGGCGAGCCGTCACCAGGTTCCTGAAACGCCGCTTCAACGACCGCCAGGCTGCGCAGGGTCTTCTGGATCTTTTGCTCGTACATCTGGCAATACTCAAGGCTCATGCCGGGGCCCGAAGGGTTGATCACCCTGTCAGCAATGGCAGGGAGGTAGAAGTACAGCGAGCTGGTGCCATACACCGGCCTGTCGAGCTCCCTGAGCAAGTCACTTTTGGTGATGTTGTCGATCAGCCGCTCGATCAGCATGCTGCTGGGCAGGCTCGCAACACGTGCACGGGCCTCTTCCGCCCTGATGGAAAAATCGCCCAACACCGTACCCGGCTTGGCCAAGTGGTTGAGCGTGTCTTTGAAGGGGAAAAATAGCCCTCGGGTCTTGAAGGTGGAGGTTTTCAGGCCAGATTCAAAACCCCAGAACCCGTTGATGGCTGAGTAAAGTCGCTCGGCCTGATTTAACGTCGGTAGCATTGAAGCCCTGCCAGGCTTGAGTTCTTCTGCCAATGGCACAAGCGCCGTCAGCTGAACCTCCAGCTTTTTCCTGAGCTCGACAACCGAAGCCAGGCTAGTTTTAACAGCCTCGCTGGCCCATGAGCCGCAAAAGCGAAACACCAGCTCATCAATCAACTCAGATGTTCGAAACTGAGGTTTCTGATCTCCCTTGGGATCATGCATGTCCATGTTTACATGGCGCATGGAATCCTGAATCAGCAACAGCAGCAGCGCCACGTCCGGCACGTGGGGCCCGACCAGCGTGTCCAAGTCCGCTATCGCAACGCGCCGGGTGGCCGCTTCCGTTTTGGAGGCCGACAGCACGGTATCGACGAGGATGGGGAGGATTGAGGGCATCGGATAGGCCTTTTTTCTTTATGGTACAGGCATGGCGCAGTGAAATTCAAAGCCGAACATCGCTTTAGCTGTAAATTGACATATTGGCCATTTCTCCCTATAGTTTCGCGATCAAGGAGACTTGCATGAAGCCCGAACTCTATTTAAAAACCCTGAGTGATCAGTGGCCTGTAGTCAGCACGCTGTGGGCCAGCCATGAATCCCGCACCTTCTCGCAAGGCGAACTCTACCGGGTTGCTCGCGATGTCGGTGGCGCGCAGCAAATTACCGCCAGTGCCATTGCAGCCAGGCTGGTCTCCTGCGCAATTCTGGTCGAGAACAAACGGGGTGGCCAGGGCTATTCCTTCAATACCCACCTGGTGCCCTTCATTCAGTTTCTGCTGGATGAACAAAAGCTGGGACTGCTGGCAGAAATTACCGCCAACACCGACACGCTGCGCGATCACCTTGATCAGATTCGTATTGCACTGTTCGAAGGGCGGCGAACCGGATTCTTCCAAAAATGCCAGGAGATGGAGTCGCGGTTTCACACGCTTCAGCGCCTGGTCGATCAGAACACCAAGGCCATCTACCACCTGGTCGATGAGGCCAAGCAGGCTGACCGCAGCCAGCCGATCAAGGAGCGTTACGCCAAGGTCATTACCGCCTGGGATTCCTACGTTCGCCCCGCCCTGGAAATGAAAAGTCCGGGCCAGCCTTTCACCACCTTGATTACCCAGATCACACGAGAATTTCAGGCCTGGCTTGAAGACGCCACCCTGAGCGTGTTGATGGCTGACGATGCCCGGCACCAGCTTGAAAGCGTGCATTTCAGGATGCTGGATTTCCGTGAACTGCTTGATCGCTCGATCGACATCATGTCGCGCAAGCTGACGCCCCTGATCCAGCAGGCCCGCATCAACACCCAGATTTCACAAGGGGCCTCCATCGCCTTCCGCAGCCTGGCCAAGACCGGCAGCATTGCCGGGGAGCACGACCTGAAACTGCCTGCCAAAGTCAGGCTGGTGCGCCGGGCCGACTCCAATGCCCTGCTGGAGTTCTACAGCTCATTCATGGATGCGGTAGTGACCGAGGAAGCCGAATCGTTGCCGGTGGGGCTGAAGATTGAAGCCGCTGCACGCAAGGCTCGACGCGAGACCGTCGCCGACATGATTCATTGGATCAAGACGGCTCGACCCGTGGAAGACATCTGTCAAACCCTCAAGGAACAGTATCCACAGGCCACGGCTCAATCCATCTGCAAAGCGCTCGGCGCCCTCAGTCGTGACCCCGCGACCCGCACCTATGTCATGCGTCACGATGACCGGCAGGAATATCACTTCGAGAACCTCACCGTGATCATGATGCGGCGCTCCTTCAACCTGGCCTCGTCGCACAAGGTCGCCCCCTATACAGACGTCATCGACGTTCTCCCTCAACGCAAACCAAAGGTTGCTGCACACCATGGATAACGCCGAACTGATCAACACGGTCGAAATTGAGGCCGAATCCCTGCGCCTGAACCAGGAAATCGAAGCTTCGACTTTGTACTCAAAGCAACTGCAGCAACTGCTGCCACGCTCTGCCGAGATTATTGGCCTGCTGCAAGCCGGCACGTTCATCAGCTCCAGCGGACACATCAAGCTGCACAAAGAGCTGAGCCGGCACACCCATGCCTACCAGGTGCTCATGGAAATGACCGGCAACACCCTGGTGCATCACCACGTCGGATTCTTCCACCTGCAGCCTCTGGAAACCCGGTCGCTGAACCTGCGCGAGCGGCAGATTGCCGCCGCGATGTTTGCCTTGGTCGAATGGCTCTCGGATCAAGGGCGCTCGGTAGAGTCCATGATCAATGCTGAAGACCCAATCAGCATGAACGATCTGACCCTGCTGGTTGAGCATCACCGTGAACGCCTGCAGCCGCTGGGGCTTGGCACCGTGGACGACTACCTGGCCAATGGCATCAAGAAGCTGGTCGAGGCAGGGGTCATGCAAACGCACACCGACGCCATGAATCAGCAAACCTACACCCTGGGTATCCCCACGTATTACTACCTGGACATTACCCGTAAATTGGCGAAACAGAAGGAGTCGCAGGCCGCTCAGCAGGATGTAGCTGTCATCGATATCGATGCGGCGGCTGAGGATATGCTCGAATCCCTGGACGAAGAACTCTGAGGCTCACCATGAAAAACGCAAAACGTTCGAAATACGGCATTCGCCACTACTGCCTGATCAACAGCGGCCCTCACCTGCTCAGCGTCCTGCCCCTGTCTGGCCCTCTGTCGATCGCCGGTTCCAACAACGCCGGCAAATCGTCCGCGATTCAATCGATGCAGTACCTGCTGTTCAATAACCAGTCGCACATGGATTTCGGCAATCACGATGCCAAGGCCTCACGGGAGTTCTACTTCCCCAAGGACAACTCCTTCGTGATGATGGAAGTCATGCTCTCCACGGGCATTTTCATTATCGGCGCCCATGGCAAAGGTGCGGGCGCGGGTTACGACTACGAACTGTTCGTGGCGCGTGGCGAACTCAACACCGATGATTTCCTCGACGACAACCGACTGCTGTCGTACCGCGAGGTGTTTTCTCGCTGGTCTACCGCAGGCCGTGAATACATGTCCGTCTCTCGCGAAGAAATGCGTCAGTTGCTGTACGGCGAGTACGTCAAGGTGCGGGGCGGGAACTGGAACATCACCCTGGCCCCCATTGCCAACGCAGGCGAGCGCCGCTACGGGGTGTTCCGTCAGATCTACAAGAACCTGCTAACCCAGTCGGTGCTCAAGAGCAAGGAATTCAAGGAGCTGATCCTGAACGTGTTCAGCGACAAGCTCTCCAACAGCTCGATCAATTTCACCCAGGTGCGCAAAGAGGCGTTCCGTGATCACGCCTTGCTGGCTCATGAAATCCAGTCGCTGGAGCAGCGGCGCCAGGACATCCTTACACTGTTCCAGGAGCAGCAAACCCTGCAGGACAAATCTGCTGAAGGCGCCCTGCTGACGCGACAACTCAAGGTCAACGTGGAAACCGCCGCGATGGCCTATCCGGAGCTGCTGCGCAAATGGGAGGCCGAACTGCTGGAAAAACAGGAAAGCAAGAGCCTGCTCAACCAGGGTTACAAGACCCAGCATGAAACGCTCACCCAGTTGCACCGGCAAAAAGGCGTGCATGACGCGATGGCCAAAGAGATCGTGGCCCTCAAGCAGCGCACCTCGCTGGGCAGCCAGGCGGAAACGGAAGCCAGTCTGCAGGCCGTGCAGCGAGACATCGCCGGTCTCGAAGCCAGCCTTGCGCAAGCCGGGGTGTTCCAGCCGGATGTGATCGAGCGCAAGCTGCGCTCGGTCGAAGCACAGATCAAAACCCTGACTGACAAGCACACCCGCCTCAAGGATGGCGATGGCCTGGCCCACAGCCTGGGACTGAGTGAAGGCCAGATCAGTGAGGCTTCCCGCCTGCTGAACCCGCAGCTGTTCGGCTTGAGCAAGCACTGCCTGAAAGAGGCGACCAAGGGCAATTTCAAGAACTACCTGCTGGCGCACCTCACGCCGGAGGATGGCTTGCTGGAGCGTGCTGGCTTCAGCCTGAATGCCCAGGGGATCGCCCCAGTCACCTTCGAGCTGGATCAGCTCCCTGAACTGGAGCAGCAAATTCAGCTGGAACGCAACAACCTGCAGGCCCTGCAAAAAGACCTGGCCATTGCCAATGACCAGGAAGGCACTCGCCTGCGTCTGGCCGAGCTGAAGCAAACCGCCAGAAAGCTCTCCAGCTCCGTGCATGACTACGAGCGCCTGGGGCAGCTGGAAGGTGAATACCTCGACCAAAAAGGCGAAATCGTCAGCCTGGAATTGAAAATTGAAGAGCTGACCGAAGCCACTGATCAATACGCGGTGAAGCTCGAAGCCCTCAATACCGCCATCCAGTCCATCGGCGTCAACCTTGAGGGCCTTCGTCGCAAGCAAAAAACCGTCCGCGAGGTTCAGGAGAAACTCAGCTACAAGATTGACTTCTTTGGCCTGGCCGAAGGTGATGACGAGGCCTTCCTTTGCGACCTGAGCGAGTTTGACTTCGATGAAGTGTTGGCGCGGCTGAACAGCCTGGAAATGGCAGTTCGCTCCATCCAGAACAACGCCAAGGTTTGCCAGGAAAGGATCATCGAATCCCTGCCCCAGCTCGCCGAGCACCTGGAAGACAACTCCCTCGCCATCAAGGCAAAAGAGCGGATTGATGCCTTACCACAAACCCGTGAATGGCTGGCGCGCCTGCAGGAGGCAGCCATCATCAAGGTGGCCGGCAGCCTGCGCGACCTGCAGGATAACTACCTGCAGCTGGAGCATGAGATTACCTTGTTCAACCGCAGCATCGGTGCACGCAAGGTGTCCAACCTCAAACGCTTCAGTATCGAGCTGCGCCGCAATGACCAGATCCTTGAGTCCATCGACACCCTGCTGCAACACATGAACAGCAGCGATTTCTCGGCAGACCTGTTCGGTGGAGCTGGCGAAGAGATTTCCAATGCCGAGCTCAAGCGTGCAATCGAGCGCATCTCGCGGGTGGTTGAGAATGGCAAGGATGGCAACCTGGAGGTCGCCGACCTGTTTGAAATGGCCTTCACCGTGGTCGACGCCCGTGGGCGCGAAACCACCAGCGAGACACTTGATGACATGGCCAGTACGGGTTCAAGTATTGCCCTTAAGATCCTAGTCCTGGCGGCCCTTTTGCGGCACCTTATGGACAAAAAAGCCAGAGGAGATGAACCGTTTCTGCCTTTTTACCTCGACGAAGCAGAGCGCGTGGATGAACAGAATCAGAAGGTCATTCTCGGCTACGCCCAGGACATGGGCTTAACCCCTGTGTTTGCATCCGTTCACCCGACGCTGACCGGCGACTACGGGGTCAACCTGAGTGAATGCATCCAGGATGACTCTCGCATCGTCATCCTGCCGGCAGACTGGCAGCACTTTGTTCACCATGACCAGGTCGTGGCCGACAATCAGCTGGAGCTCCCGGCGTGACGGGCAGGGTGAACCGCAAAGTCATCCTGCAGGCACTGGAGGCCCTTCAACGTGAGGGCCTGCAGCCGGCCACCGCCTGGCAGACCCGACTGGCTACCGAGCTCAAGGGTCTGCGGGACATCGGCGTAGTTGCCATCGCCGTCCCTCCAGGCAAACGCACGCCGCAGGTCGTCATCACCGACCCTGGACGGCTCCAGGCGCGCATTGACGCCCTGAAAGGGGAAGACATAGCCGAGAATGCCAGCGTCCGGGCCACCAACCTCGGAGTGCGCGGCGATACAAAATCGGGCAGCCGGCTACCCTACATGCTGATCAATGTCCTCGGCGGCGCAGAGACCGCCTGGGCAAGGCCCTCAGGAGGCTCGCTGGCGCCCGTTGGCGACGATTCAGGGGCGTACCAGGGCATCATCCTTCGTGACGACGGCACAGACGATTACGAGCCCTCAGGGGCCGTGGTGCTCATCGAGAACCGCGACGTCTGGCTCAACATCCGCCCGCTGCTGCCGAAGGCACTCAGCGCTGCCGCCCTGATTCAGTATGAGGGCTGGCTTTCCGACCGCTTTGCAGCACGCCTGGCCCAGTGGCGACGCGCCAAACTGTTTCTGCTGGCCGACTACGACCCGGTGGGCTTTCAAAACCACCTGCGCTTGCAGCACGTCAGGCCCGACGCGCAGATGCTGATCCCGGACATGAGTGATGCCCAGCTCGACCAATGGGGAAACAGCCACGTTTGGCAGAAATCCACCCGCCACCTGTATACTCTCAATGAGTGGGCTCGCACGTGTGATTCTGAAGCAGCCCAATTTTACAATCGCATCGCCAAAAAAGGTCTGGCCATTGAGCAAGAAGCGCTCCTCGGCATCCAGAACCTGTCCTGGCGACCGCTGACAAGGGTTGATCATGCAGAACCAGCAGGCAATGCTCAGGCTTTATCAAGCCATGATGGACATCAAGGGAGACAGCCTGAACCTCCCCCTTCCGCGTAGACTTCAGTTACCTGTTGTGAAGGAGTTCCGCCAGCAACTGCTGTCGGAGTTGCTGCCGATCTACGACACCTACATCGAAGCAGATGCGACGATGGGGGAATTTTTCGGCGGGGCCATCGATTACATCCAGACATTGGAATCGGCCAAGCGCTATGGAGAACAGGCGATTCGAATTGGCTACATGATCGCCAAGCATCAGCGCCTGGGCGGCGCGATTTTCACCGTCTCCGAGCCGCTGGAGAAAATGTTGGCCGACACTGGCCTAAAAAACAATATTCCGGTCAAATTCTTCACGCCGCCACACCGGGTCAGCTACATCGAATTCTGCCCCGCTGAACGCAGGGCGACCTTCCCGTTGTCGACCTATGCCGGAGGTGGCACCAACATCAGCGAAGGCTGCTACCTGCAGGAGAAAAAGGTGGACAAGCTTCCGTTGATGACACGCGAAGCCCGCGAGGCCCTGCAGCTTGATCCGCAGCAAGGGGCGAGGATTCTGGATATCGGGATCACTGTCTCACCCCTGAACAATCAGGAATTGGCGGACATCGGCACCAAGGTCGCCATTGACACCGTTGATAACTTCACGCTGTTTATTCAGGACGAGACTGAGCCCCTGGCGGACGTACTGGAGCGTCATTTCGAGTTCTACAATCAGCGGGCGCTGCAATCGGACGCCAAGACAGGCATCACCGATCGCGACCTGTTCAAAAACCGGACGACCGAGATTTTCAGCTATCTGACCAAGGTCTTGATGTACCTCTACATCGAGAAGAAGGCCCGGTACACGGTGAATGAGGCCAGTGAGCTGGAAGAGCGCATCCAGAAGGTCGCCGAGAAGAAACGTCCGAAGCTGGAGAAGCAGCTCAACCGCGTCTACGACCGGATCGTGATCGGCCCGAAAAGCTACACCCCGCTGGCCGAACGCATCGCCAACCAGGGCGCCGCGAAGGGCACCAAGCGCCCGCATTTCCGCTCGGGGTACTTTGGCATCCGGTGGAAAGGCACGGGCCAGGCCAAGCTGCCCGAACTGGTGCGGGTCGACGAGACGATCGTCAACGAGCAGATGCTCAAGGATGCGGATGCCCCGACAAGGCGAGACTACGAAATCCGCTGAGCCCCCGCTTCGCGGGGAAGGGGGCGACTGCCCCTACAACCCCAGGTCGCAGCCGAGGATCTCTTCCCGGTAGCGTTCGCTGACGCGGTCTACGACAAAAGGCAGCCGCCACTCCCGCCACAGCTTGTCGGCTGACTTTTGATCGTACGCAAGCTTGATGAAAGGCTCTTTGCCCAACGCCTGGATCAGCGCTTGCCCCAGCGGCTTGCACCCGTTGTTTTTCGCGCCAAACATCACCGCCGCCAGCTCGGCTGTCGGATCCGGCGTACGCCCCACCAGGTCAAAGTAGGCGCACGAGCCACTTTTCTTCTGTTCGAAGGCGATGTACCAGTCCGCGCCATCTTGGATGAGCTGTTTCATCACCCGCATGACCGCCTTGGAATCCTTGTCCATCAACTCCCGGATCACTTCGTGCCCCACCTTCTGGGCGAATTCCGGAAGTGAAGGTACCTGAGTGTTGTCATATCTGAGCTTCGCCAAGCCCAGCATTTCGTCCAGATAGTGGGAGTAGGATTTGGGTGTGAATGCGTCCGTGGCAAGGTAGCGGGTTCGCAATACCGACGCCGGATCCAGGGGGTATTCACTCAACCAGGTGGACACTTTGCCTGGATCGAAGACCGTGGCGATTTTCGGCACCTTGAGGAGGTACTGAAGATGACCCGCATTGTCGGCCTTGATCGCTGCCCACATCAGAAACTGGATCATCGATTTATTCTGGCACAGGTAATTGATGGCCTGCACAGGCACCATTGCCCCCGATGAACACAGCAACGAACTTGTCCCAGGTTGATGTGGGCCTGCATCCCTGGGAACATCCCGAGCGCTCAACTTCAAGCGCTGATTGGCCGCGTACAAAATGAAATCGGCCATGTACAAGGGGCTGCGCAGCAGCGAAAACGCCCGCAAGCGTGAGAGTCGCTCGAAGCTGTTATCACCAAAGGGCGTTAGGGCGTGAGGGGAAATGGCCTGTATCCGCGTGAGATGATTTTTGGCATGGTCTTGGGCAATCTGTGTAATTGCCGCTAGTGAGTGGTTTTCCAGCACCAGGGCGTGCATTGTCTGGCACGCAATTTCTTCATCCGCGTCGGTCAGGTGACCAGGGAAAATACTCAGTAAGTCGAGGTTGAATGAAGTGCTCATAAGCCCAGGTCGTGCCCTAAGATTTTTTCGTGGTAGCGGGTGTCTTTGACATCGTGCAGCGCATGCTCAAGGCCCAGTTGGTAGGCCAGAAAGCGGATGCGGTCATTGCGCAGTTCACGGCCCGTGGTCACCGCATCCATGGCCTGCACCTTCTGGAAGATCACGGTCGCCGCACTCTTGAACCGGGCAATCAAGCGCTCCTGATCGACAGTCTCCTCGACCCTTGTCATGAGGTTTTCAAACAGATCACCCCAGGTCTCATTGGCGCCCTTGAACTCGAACTGACCCGAGATGGCCTGGCGCACGATCTTTTCCATGCTCTCACTGCCTTCGGCCACCTGCATGGCCTGGCTATAGGACTTGGCCTGGCACAACAACAGTGTCTGACGCTCGGCAGAAAGGTACTTGTCCAGGGCGGTGGCTTCCAGGGTGGCCCTGGGGATGTCCTTCAACACCTGGCCGACCTCAACCGACTCGTTGGCCGCGAGCATCGCATCACACATGGCATGGGCGATTCTGAAACGCGACTTGGCCAACGCGTCGGCCAGCACTGATTCGCGCATGCTGGTGTTAATCCGGTTCAGGCAATTGCGCTCGTTGTCCCATTGTTTCAGCTGAATGATCGCAAAGCTTTCCGGCATGTGCTTGAGCACCGCGTAGTAGGTGGCTTTGCCGATTCCCATCACCCCCTTGATGATGTTGATCATGCGCTTCAGGCAATGCTGGTCGACGTTCGGACATACCCATTCGGCGTTCTGCAGGATCAGGTCATTGGCGACGAAGACCGCCTTGGCATCGCGCTCAAGGATGGTGAGCATCAACTCGGAAAGACCACGGCTACGCCCTTCATTGCTGAAGGCCAGGATCAGAAATTCAGGTGACATGGCGGCAGGGTGGAAGGCCGACATGACATCTGCGATATCCCCGGTTTTCAGGGCGTTCTTGGTGATGACTTCCAAAGCTTGCATGCAAAATTCTCTATCCGTTAGGGTTCAAAGGCCAAGGTCATCCATGAGGATGTCCGCACGCCCTACCTCAGACGCTTTCTCCATCCATCCACACTGCGGCATGACCTCGGCGAATACACTGACCGTCGTATCCGACATCTTGCGCGGGTAAATCTTATGGACATCCACCCCATCCAGAAGGCGCTGCAGGGAATCCTGGAACGCGGCCCATTCATCCTGGCCCAACACCCCTTTCCAGGCGCGCTTGGCGGTTAACGCGGCTTTCTCCAGCGGCTTCAGCGCACCGCGATAGAGGTCGAAGGACATGGGAACGCCGGCCTCTTTTGCATCCAAAAGCAGCAGCGGAGCCCCGACGATCATCTGCCTGAAACGCTTGGTGGAAAGCTGTCTTTTGATGTCCACCGCGTTATCCGGGGAAAAGACCGTGAACGCCACCGCGAGCAGCTTGTCCATGACCCGGTGCTGGTTGTCACCGAGTTTGGCCAGATCCCCTCGGATGTCGCGCCAGAAGTAATTGGCGCCGAGGTCAAGATCAACCTTTTGAAGGGTTTTTGAGCGGGTTTGCTCAAGCAGTTGGTCGAAAATGTAGTCCTGGAATTCAAAATCCCCCTGCAGCGCGGGGGTCAGCACGGATTTCCAGTGGCCCGTTGAAAAACGATGCAGCTTGTCCGGCGCATGCTCGATACACACCTTGTACAGCTCAAGGTCGCAATGATAAGCCTCGCCTTGAACATCGGACTGCTTCAGGTTGTTCGTGTACACCTTGTCGGCATAGCACCAAAGCCGCTCCGATATTTCGATCATGTCCAGGTAGGCGCTTCTGAAGTCTGATGCTTTCCACTCTGCTGCGTGGTACTTCATGCGGAAAACGGCTTCTGTGGCCAACCCATTGAGCGAGGCGGTTACCCAGGTGGGATCATTGTCGGCGGGCCTGGCATCGACCAGGCGAGCGAAGAACTGCTTGGCCTCTGCATAGTCGCCGGACTTGAACAGCAGCGACAGCAGCTCCTGGGGTTCTGCTATCCCCTTGGCGACGAACTCAGGAAGGCCCTGCAACTGCGGAAAGGCATCGAGCAGCATGCCGTGCATGACTTGCCTGGTGTACAGTGTTGACCCCGCCGTCCAGAACAGCTGATGAATTATCTGCTCCTGAAGCTCGTGTTGCGACATGACATTTACCGCCCTTTAAACTGGTGAGACGAACTGATAATACCAGTGTGCCAGAGGAGCATCAGTCGTGTAACGGGGCAGCGGTCTTTGCTGCCCGATCGCGAATCAGCTCACGGATAATCTCCTGCTTGGACACCTTGTTGCCTGCCTGGCTTGATAGCTCGACAAGGCCCAAGAGCGCTTCATTGTCACCAGCGGTCAACGGCACGCCAATCCGGATGGTGCAGGGTTCGGACTGGAGCCTTGGGCGTCCCCGGCCACGCCTGGCAACAGCAGCTTCAGATTTATCACTCATGCTCGCGTACCTCAACCCTTGCACCAGGAATGGCGATGAATCTTTACGCCTGGCAGTGGTATTCTGTCGTTATCTATATTCAATATACTGCTGGGTGCGAAATGAATAAATCAACGAGATTGAGCATTTCAAAAGAGGACGCCGCACTCATCCACGACTGCGTGCACGTGCTGCAGAAAACCGTCGAGGGTGATCCCAGGCCCCTCGTGAATCTGGTCTTGACCACCAGGGAAACGGCCTTGCAGTTTGTCGCGTCAGACACCTGGGCAGAGATGGTCAATCATATGGCGCGCTTCATCAATGCCGGCTGCGTGCAACCGGATTACCGAGACACGCTCAGGAAATGGCGCGAAGACTGCGACCGTGCCGTGCAGGCGCTCGACCTGGGCGACCTGGATGTCGAACCCTTGCGTTTCATGGAGGACGCGTTGGAGCTGCACCTGAGAATGCAGCTGCTGCAGTATGGAAGGGTTGCTGAGACACAGCGCTACGGCACCTTCATGACCGCCAGCAAGGATGAGTTGTGGGACACCATCAACGGCTGGAGCTGCGGTGGCCCCAACCTCAGAAGCGCGGCCCCCTCTGCGCGACAGGCCGCGCAGTTGAACGAGAAAGTCAGGGTGCTCAGAAACCTGCGCCAGGCTCCCACCTGGGCCCCACCTGAGGTCTAACCCAGGACGCGATCAATAATCATCAGACCGAGGGTGGCGGAGAGTCCGGCCAGCCCCATGGTCACATAGCGCGTCAGGTAATAGGCCTGCACGTAGGTGTGCAGCGCCTCTATCACCACTTGGCGCTGGGTGCCGACAAGCTTGTCAGACAGCAGCAGGTTGTTTTCTGGCATAATGAGGTTGACCAGGCCCTGACGCTCCAGGCGATCACACAGCATCAGCTCTTTGAAATACTTTAACGGAGTGGTCATGGGTTATCCCCAACACGCTTTGATGCTTGAATTATAATGTTGGATGACACCGTGTCAATCGCCAATATACATCTAAAACCGCAAGGTTTTGATCGCCGTCACAGTTTTCGCATGGCCAGGTATTGCGGGCGTAGGACGCTCGGCCTTGTCGCCAGAAGGAAGGCTTGGTCTCGGCACGTGCGACGACAATCCGGCTTGTGCCGGACGGGTCATGCCCTGGGGCGCGACCGTGAAGGCCTCTGGCAGTGCCTGACAGGGCGATCAGGGGTTTCCGCTGACCGAAGGCGGGGTACAACCGCTGCTGCCAGCAGTGTGGCTTGGGGGAACTACTGGCGACGAACCTTCTTCAATCAGCATGGAGATCACGCATGCACCCGCTAGCCCCGAAGCTTGGCCCTGATCAGGCCGCAGAAAAGCTTGGCAAAGATCAATATTGGATTAACTTCGCACGCAGGATTCAGCACCATCCGATGGTCAAGCAGCAATTAATGGCCAAACAAGGCGGTCGATGCCCCGTTTGTGCCCGTGGTGTTGCATTGACCGACACGGTGCACCATGTGTCCTACCTGCGACGCTGCGTGTACACCCACGAGGTGGAATTTTCCGCCGCGACACCCAAGCGACCCAACAAGACGGTGACCGCACCGCCCTGCGAAGGCTGCCCGCAGCTTGAACAATGCGTCAGGCTGCTGGTGCTGGTGCATGACAAGTGTCATCACCTCATTCACAAGGTGTAACGGTCAGGCGCTCAGGAGATTCCGGTCTTGCTGCGCCGCGTTCATGCGCACTTCGAGAATCGCGATGATCTGGGCCAGCACCACCTCAGGGGGCCGACTGGCATCAATCACGACGAATCGCTCGGGGTCTTCCTGGGCCTGGGTGAGGTAGCCGCTGCGGGCCCGGCGATGGTAGTCGATGGGCTTTTGTTCGAAGACGTCGGCCTCGGCGTTGCGGGCGCGGGTGCGCTCAATGCCGATCTGCGGGTCGATATCGAGGATGAAGACGATGTCGGGCTGAAACGCCCCCAACGCCACCTGGTTGGCCGCTTTGACCACTTCGATGGGCAGGCCTTCAGCATACCCCTGGAAACTCACTGACGAGGTCGCCCAGCGGTCACACAGGATCAGTTTGTCGGCCTTGAGCGCGGGAAGGATGACTTCGCGCAGATTCTGGGCCCTGGCCGCCGCAAACAGCAGGAGCTTCGATTCATTGACCAGCTCTGGATATTCATTGTCGAGAATCATCTTGCGCAAGCGCAGTCCAAACCGTGTCGCGCCAGGCTCCTTGCTCAGCACGACATCGCGGCCTTGCTGGGCGAAATGCGCTTCCAGGCCTTCGATCACCATGCCCTTGCCCGCGCCGTTCCCGCCCTCGATCACCGCCATGTAGCCTTTCATTTCCACCACCTGCTTTTACAATTTCGGATGGGTCAAAAACCAAAACAGCCCGCAGGGCGGGCTGTTTGCTACCGGTTTCAGACGGCGCTTTCAGCTTCGGCTGGTGCCGGCAGCAGTTCGATCACATCGCCATCCGCAGGGGCGGGTTCAACAGCAGGATCGACCACTTCGGCTGCGTCAGCAGCCGGCTTGGCTGGTTCGAGGTCTTCAACGAGGGTGGTCGAAGACACGGCGCCCGCCAGGCCCACGCCACCGCCCGTGGAAACGGCGCCAGCAGCGGCTGCGGCAGCTGCAGCGGCAACACCCGCGTCATCCGCACCACCCTGCTCGTCATCGTTGTCACCGGCATCGCTGTGCGACAGGCCGAGCAGCTCATCGATGTTGCAGGCGCCCTTGGTGACAATTTCAAAGGGCAGGCCACGCACCTTCAGCGCCAAGCCTTGCAGGGCATCAGCGATCATTTCGTTGCTGTGCGCGTAGGTGTCCTTGTAGGCCGCGCTGACCGAGATCAGTACGCTTTCATGGCGAGCACGCAGGTACAGGGTCTGGCTGGCGTCCAGGGTGGTCTTCATCGAATCCTTGGACAGGTCGATCAGTTCGATGGTGGGGATGCCTGCACCCACCAGCTTGACCTTGATTTCGCCGCCCGTTTCGGCCACGAATTTGTCGATGCGCGGCTGCATTTTTTCGCGGATGACGAGTGGATCGTCGACGACCTCGGACATGACCTCCAGGGCTTCCTGCAGGCGAGTGTAGGCTTGTTGTTGTTGTTTGTTGAGATTCATGTGGCCTCCGTTAATTGTGATTCGATTATCACATATATTGAGAAGGCCTACCACCCTTTACTACAGCCCGATATCCTCGGCGAGGGCTTCTTCCAGCTGCCTGTCCTTGATCTTCGCGTCTGCCGGGCTGATCAGTCCTGCCATGCAGAATTCCAGGCGATGCTGCAGGGGCACGCCCAGCACATCTTCGGCATTGAGCGCGATTTTCCGGGCGTGCACGATATTTCTCACCGACGCCGACTTCAGGGTCTGCGGATTGATCCACAAGCGGGCTTCGATGCCTCGGTCATAGAGGGTGCCCAGGAAGGTCTCCTGGGTTTCGTTGGCGGATTTTTCCTGGATGATGATCTGGGTGAACATGGTGATCATGCGTAATTTTTCGCTGTCTGGCCAGCTGTTCACCGGGGTGAATACCACATCCAGCAATGTCCCCCTGCCCTCACACAAGGCGAACATCAGGTCGGGGGTCGGTTCCAGGCTTTGCATGGGGAGTCCGGCCACGCAAAACAGTCGAATGGACTCCGAGCGCAACGCCGCCATGACCACCTGTTTTTGAAAGTGGCTGTCGAGGATCTCCGGGTGAGCATCGAGGGCGATCGAAAGCACGTGAATGGTGCGATTCTCTCGCCACTGACTGTTGAAGACAAGGTGAGTCGTCAACAGCGTGAGGCACAGTTCACGCAGACGACCGACATCGATCAGGCCGACTTCAACAGCCTTGGCCAGGGCAAAGGCGAGCTCGACCAGGCGGTGCTTGTCCTCGATTTTCTTGTCAAACGTCTCGCAACAGAATGCCCAGCATGCCGGCACCCCAAACTCGCGCATGATGGTCAAAAAATCGTGGGCCTTGCCCTCTGCCAGGGCTTTTTCCAGTGGATGGATAAGGCGCCGCCCTGTGGCGGTCAGTGACTTATGATCAGTCATGCTGTGGCGTCCAGGTCACTGGCAGGGCGATGCCGCTGGCCACCGAAGGCGAGCGCAGGGTTTTTCTGGTGAGGGGGGTGCTCATCAACGCGTCGACCACTCCAGAGGCCAGATGAATATTGGCGAAACTCGAAAGACCCGTGCTCAGGTAATAGCGAGACAGGCTTTCCTTTTCAAAATCACTGCCGACAAGCATCAGGTCATCGGGCAGGTCAGCCTTGAGAAACATCGCATCGTGCTCCGCAAGGGCCGTCTGCAGGGAGCCGGGCTTCCATTCGAGGAAGATCGCCATCGCGGTGGCCGAGGCCTGCTGTGCGCCTTCCAGGTGAGACAGGAAATGCCAGGCTTCGAAATGGTGTTGGACATGAACCAGCGTGCCTGCCAGGCGGGTCATGCTGCCCTGCGCATTGGGTGTCAGTCGACTGGTGTCGACCAGCCGCCCATAGAGCATGTTGGCCGTGGGTAATTTGTCGACAAAAATGACCGGCACCAACCCCTGTTTGCTGCTGACCAGTCCAGACAATCCTGGGTAACAGCGGTGGGTCAGTACCTCACTTTCCGACAGCGGTGAGCTGGCGATCTCTGACGCGCTGTAGGGCAGCAGGATGCCTTGAGAAGCCTGGATGTCGATCTCTGAGATTTGCATTGATTGAGCCCTCTTAGCAAACGCCAAGAACGCAGGGCTGGAAAGCCCCGCATCTGGTATTCAATCAGTCTAACTCAAAATGCAGGGCTTTCGAAAAAGCCGCCATCCGCTCTCAGCTTTGCTCAAATACATCGTGCTGATGGGGGGCCTGCTCTTGTACCTCAAATTCGCCTTCGAGGTCATCGGCCTGCGACTCCAGATCGGCGATCGTCAGTTCCGAACGGCAACGGATGTCGGCGCCCAGTTTCAGGCCGCGAATGAGGTCTTCACCATCTTCGTTGCGATAGAACTCCCAGCCGGATTCGATCCAGCCATTGCTCTCCCACAGCTTCAAGCGCTTGTTCAAGTCCGACTTCATGCGACGCTTGACCTTTGCGTACTCGGAAATAGAGCCACTGAACTTGTGGTAGTTTTCAAGCTTGATCGGAAACACGCCGTCACGGTGCGAAGCAATGAACGGCAACAGCTTCTTGCCGAAGCGGTCGAGCTTGTCGTAAATCTCAAAGGGCAAGAGCGTGGTATTGACACCATCAAAGAAGACGGCGGATATCAGATCCAAGCTCAACAGGGTCTTGCCTGTCATCGAGTTGTGGGCCCGGTTGGCAATGAAGCGCATCGTGATGTCCACAGGCTCGTCATTTTCAAGGCCATGGGCGATCATCTTGAGCATGGGCCCGAAGCGGTTCTCGATCGATTCCTTGTAGAACTTGCCATCCGGTCGATCGGCAATCGTAGGGCTGGTGAGGATGTCATACAGGCGTTTCAGTGCCATCCGGTCGGCAATCTTGATTTCGCCCGTGGCCAGGTCATCCAGGATGGTGCGTGCTTTGGCGAAGTTGGCGCCCGAGTCGCCGAGATCCAGCCAGCGCAGAATGTCGGCCAAGAAGACGTGAACCGGCTTGGTCAGGGACTTGCCACGGGCCAGCGTGAGCAGCCGGGCCATGACCACCTCGTGTTCAATGGTCAGACCTGGCCCTTTGTACATGATGCCGCTTTTGCCGAACGAGAAAATCGGCGTCCACTCGGAGTAGACCTTGCCCATCTTGGTGGTGCTGTACAGGGCACTGCGTACAATCGGGTTGGACTGCTCGAAGAACTTCTCGTTGGTGAGGGGAAGGACGCCTTGGCCAGATTCGAACTCAAACTTCGCCTGAAGCTTGGTTTTTCTGTCGTCAATGACCTCTAGGGCTTCTTTGATTGGGGGCGTTGGCATGATTCTTCCGCTCGGGCGTTTCCGTTCGAGCGTAGGATATATTCCATGAATCGCAAGGTGTACCCCGAATATAGACTTTTTTGATATAAGAGGGCGTCTCAACAGCCCTGGCGGTTTGGTTGACCGGAGTCCTGTGTACGCCGCTCTGCCCCGCTCAGGCCCAGGGTGTCAGGCTCGTGCGACGACTGGGGCTGCAATGCTCACCCCTCTGCTGCCACAGGCCACGGAATTCGCGGTGTACACAAGATTCCGGTGATACCCCCGACAGTCCCGCACACACGATTCCGGTCTCTAATTCCCGCCCAGCCTGGCCGAGATTGTCTGCCCAGGGGCTTTCAACCCCTCACAGGCTGTCGCCCTTCCTTATATAGGCCGTGTACGCAGGATCACGGTGCGCGTACACAAGATCACGGTGCACGCACACAAAATTCCGGTGCAAAGCCACCAAGCAGCTCTGTTGAGCGGCCAAGAAGCACTCCCGCACACGACTTTCCGGTCGGCGCACACAGGATCACGGTCAGCGCACACAGAACCACGGTCACCGCAGGCCCTGGGCGGCTGGATTTGCCTGGCGCACACGAAAATCCGGGCATGGACTGAGTGCCTGGGCGTGGGTGGGGGCGTTGCGCACAGCAAAATCCGGTACTTTCCAAGGCTGCGCACACCACTTTCCGGTGAGCGCACATAGAAATCCGGTGGCCGCCTGCTGATGTCGGCTGCAGGGTGGATAACTTGAGCGCTGGGCGCACACAGCTTTCCGGTGACCGCTCACAAAATTCCGGTTTGGCACAGTGGATGCTAGGAATCTCATGGCTCTGAGGCGTCAGTGATGGCTCGCAAGCGTCCAAAAGTGGGGCAAACAGGGCGTTTGCACATGAAATTCCGGTCAGCGTACACAAAATTCCGGTCAGCGCTCAAAAGATTCCGGTGAGCGCTCAGAAAATCACGGTATATCAACAAGATAGGAAAACGGGCCTGGAGCCCGTCAAAAACAGGCAACACAAGGCGGCGCGTACACAAAATTCCGGTGAGCGCTCAGAAAACTCCGGTATATCAGCTGGTTAGAGACGATTTTGACGTCTGGCGCACAAGTGATTCCGGTGCGCGTACACAAAATTCCGGTCGGAGGGAGTCCTCCAGGGCACCCAGGCCAAGCCAGGTACTGGTTGCGCTCAGCAATTTCCGGTGGTTGCACACAAGCTTCCGGTCGGCGTACACGGAACTCCGGTCGGCATCGGCGCCCCGCACACAAGAATCCGGCCAACGCACATCAAATTCCGGTCGGTGTTGGCTCCTGGACGCCTGGATGGGTGTCTGCGGACGCCGATCCGCAGCGCGCACACAAGAATCCGGTCGCCGCACACCAATTTCCGGTGACCTTGGGGAACCGTTCACGTTTCAGCCCGCGAGTGAGGGCGCAACCGTGCCCTTGCTGGCCTCCAGGCGGACAGCTGCACACCAAAGTCCGGTCTCATCGGGCTGTTGCACAGCAAGCTCCGGTCTGCGCACACCAGATTCCGGTTCAACCGCTGCGCCGGGGGCGTCCCACTCTGGCTTCATGAGCCGCGCGCAGGCCTCAGACACAGAACTGTACGCACAATTCCGGTCGCCGCACACAAGATTCCGGTCGCACCTGGAGGAAAAGCCCCCTGCTGTGGAGCCTGGCGCCAACCCTGGGGTTGCGCGAACGCCTTGGTGGTGGTTGCACACAGGACTCCGGCGGGCGCACACGAAATTCCGGTCAGATCCACGTCAGCCGCTGAGGCCGTGGCTTCGCCCCTACCGTGGCGCACACGCAATTCCGGTCGGCGCACGTGAATCTACGGTCAATTCGCGCCATGCCGTCTCCTGCCCACCCCGGAAAACCTCAGGCCTGGCCATTGGGTTCGGCTGGCGCACATGGAATTCCGGCGAGCGCACACCAATTGCCGGTCGAGCGGGCTTCTCATCGCGGCGCCAGCCTGGCCAAGCTACCAGATCCACTCACCCGGCTGACTGAGTCGAGCGGCGTGTACACATATTTCCGGTCTGCGCTCAAAAGATTCCGGTCAAATTCGGGAAATCCCCTGTTTTACTGGGCGCGCACAGGAATTACCGGTATTTCACGGTTTTTCGCCCGTGAGCTGAGCGTGTCGCTGGTAAAAATACCCTTGATACGGCCACAGGCCTTATAATTCGGGGGTTACAGCCGGGTGGTCGTGCTTATATACAAGCTTATTAACTGCTTATGCACAGCTTATTCACAGAAATTTCGGGGATTTTCGAGCTTCGAGCGGAGTTTTGTGTGCGGTCTCCGGACTTTCCTGAGCGGCGACCGTGATTATATGAGCACGAGCCGGATTTTGCTGAGCGCTTACCGGTATCCCATGAGCGGCGACCGGAATGCTGAAAACGGCGACCGGAAAGCTGGTTACACGGCGATACACCTAAAGCCCAACAGGGCCGGGGAAAAGCGGCGGTTATCAACAAGCCTTAACCCCGTAGATCTAATCCCACGATTCTAATCCCGGTTTTCCTAACCCCGTAAGCAGCCTTAACCCTGATTATTTGTAACCCTTTGGCTTTGCTTACCCGCAATCCCAGGCTCAAAGCCGGCCCTGGAGAATCTCGCCCAGACTGTAGGCATCGAGCATGGGGTTGTCCATGACCTCATCCAGCTCAGCTTGCTGGATCGCCTTATCCAGAACCCCGAGATCGAAACACGGAAGGCCGAGCTCACGACTCAACTCGCTCTCTCGTTGACTGAGGCTTCTCAGGCGGCACAAGGCAAAGCGCAGATGCCGATCAGGGTGAGCGCTCATGAGATTCCGGGCTGCGCGGACGCCGGCTTGATGCAATTCCTGACGCATTTCCTTGGGGATGTGAAAATCCGCTGTATCGATGTCACCCGTGCGAATGATCCCGATGTTGTTGAGCGCTTCCTCGGAAGTGACCTGCGGATTGTGATGTGACATGAACTGTTCCACGGTGGCCGAAACCGCCCTGAGCATGAGGATCTTGATGGCGTCCCAATGCCGGCGCAGTGAGCCGATGCGGGGCAAGCCCAGGACATTGAGGTCGAACTGGTACATCTGCCGCTGAATTTCCTCATCAAGCATGATGCGCAGCTTGCCATCCTTGTTGTTGATCAGATCATCCACCGCCTGGTATTCAAGGTCTGATTCAGTTGAGGATTGGATGAAGGCAATGGTTTGTTCATCAGCCTCTTGCTGAGACGCGAACTGATCCGTGAACATGCGCAAAGGCAGGTTGTTGTTGACCCCACCGTCGATGAGATTCATACCTTCGAACTTCATCACCTTGAACACCACAGGTAAATTCATGCTGGCCCGCACGGCTTTCTTGATCGGCATGTCCTGGTGCTCACCAAAGCGACCATCCCGGTTAGCGGCTCTGGCAAAGATCGGTTTGAAAAACAACCGGTTATCCAGGGCGCCAAACCCATCATCAACCTTTTTGCCCTCCGTGAATGCAGTAATCGTTCGCTGAACCAGGCGGGCGCAAAAACGTCGGACAGCACTGGGGGATATCGGCAAGTGATGGTCGGTCATGGCCACCCCGAATTCCTTGAAACCTTCCTGGGGCAACCGGTCGGCAAGCTGTTTGAGCTGGGCAAAGGTGATGTTTCGCCGGGCTTTACGGGTATTCAATGGTGGGCTTATGGATTCCAGCACATGGGGGTTCAAGCGATCCAGGCGGCTTTGAATCACATCGCCGATAAATTCCTCGATCGTCTCCGATTCAGGATCGAGCTTGGATTTAGCGAAGCGTAAGCATTGAATCGCACCCTGGTAGGCTTCTGAGCGACCAAACAGACCCACGAACTGCAGGGTTTCTGCTTCCGCTCGCATGCCTTGAGCGTTCATGTCGCTTAGGAATTGACTGCGGGCCCGATGGTAGATTTCAGCCAGGCTGACTCCGCCTTGCGCACCAATGCCCTCCATCCGCTGTAAATGCGCATGAATGACTTCTTCGTCCATTTTCAGCCATTGGCTGGTGGTAATTCCCGTGTGTTCAACGAGCATTGGCACCATGTATTCGCGACTGAAATCCTTGAGCATGATGCCCTCAGTCTGCGGCGATATTTGCGTGGATATTGATCGAAGATAGCGCTTGCCCCGCACCTTTGCCGCGATCTTTTTCACGGTTTCCGCAACCTGGCGCTGGTATTTCGCAGCCATGCTGATGGGAAGTGCACTCTCGGCAAAAAACTGGGCAAATCTGCCGTTGTGCACCAGGTGCTTGATTTCCTTTGCCGGGAACCCAAGTGCCACCATGACGCCAATCAGGGCTCCGGCTGAGGTGCCTCCCACGTACTTGATATCCTTCAGGGCACCCATCTGTTCCAGGTATTCGGCAACGCCGCTGGCCCCCATTTTTTTGGCACCTCCACCCTGAAAAATCAGGGCTTTGGGGGCAAAAACAATGTCATGTTTTTTACGCATATTGACGGCTCGGTCACAGGCGCTCTCCAGGATGTTCTCTTTCTGCTCCAGGATGAGCTCGGCCTTGCGAAGGTCGGCAGCACTGGCGCCGACCGCCATGCCTTTGGCAATCACGCGATTGGTATCCGCAATGTGATTGCGGAGCATTCCCAGCTTTTTCTTCAGCGCCGGGTCGATTTTCGCCAGGCCTCGTTCGAGGTCTTTAAGCAGGTGGCGATTGTCACGACCGTGGGGGTCGGCGACTGCAAAAAATCGCTCATCTTCCACCTGATCAGTGTCCATGACTCGCGTCAAAATACCCAGCAGGTAGGGCTTGATCGCCTCAGGATCCTGATTTTTCAGCTGATCAGGGGTAAAGACATAGCTGCCAACGCGCAGGAACGCCGTCCATCCATCGGTCAGCAGTCGCGCCATTTCGTGAATTTGTCGTTCACGTAAAAATACCGCAAAAGCTTCCTGACGTCTGACCCTGATTTCGTGGAGCGAATTACTCATGAGCACCAACTCAGTTCAATATACTCATTATTAAACGCATACTTGGCACCGGGACGACAACTATGAGCGATACCAGCCAGAGCGTGTCGCGAATCGGTGCATGGCCACCTCGGTCGCCGCACCAATATCATCCAAAACACCTTGCAGGGTGAACTCGACTATTGCGCCTCGAAGCACGCCTTGGTCGCTCCGCTTAATGTCGGCTATGTCACAAATTGCCACCCCCTGGTACATCGGCGCCAGCGGGGCCAGCAGCGCCAGGTCGTTGGCATTGGCCCAGGGCTTTACATAGCGAATCGTGAGGGTTTTGTTCTCGTTGTCGACGTTGTCTACAGTGCCCCTCACCCGAGATCCTGGCTGACCCCATGAGGCATATTTCTTGTCCATCTCCGACTGCGCCGGCAAAAGACCGGGGATGAGCCAGGCATTGAAGACTGCATCGGCAGCTTCCCGAAGATCGGCACTGCAGGAGTCGACGGCAATGACTTCAACGCGCACACCCAGACGCCTGGCTGCCCTAATCAGCGGTGCAAAGTCGCCATCTCCCGTAAGGATCACCACACGATCGAGTCGCCCCGCCCCTTCCAGCACATCGACCGCGATCTCCATGTCCACGTTCGACTTCACGACGACACGGTCGCCGTCATCAAAATGCTTGGCCAGCTTGACCGTGATGTTGTAGCCCAGTGCCTTCACAGCCGAGTGGTAACCTTGGACACGGCCTGCCAGCGTGGGATCTTTCTCCAGTTTGGCTGGATCAAGGGAAGAGTAGACGTTCATGTGCACCGCCCTGGAGCCCCCGCGCAAGGCAAAATCGCGCAGAACGGTGTAATCCATGTTGAAGCCACCACTTGCGTTGATGTTTGACTGATCAACGAAAATGCCCACTCTGTCGTGATGCATAACTCACCTGTTTTTGGTATTCGTAAGCGCTATTTAATCACAAATCGAAGTCATCTGTCGTTGACAGCCGGGCCTTGCCGTTCCTATATTGGCCGCTGAAGTAACCTCCTAAGCATTGAGAGTCGAACAATGAGTAAAATAGCTGAACTGAAACGTCTTGAAGCCGCGCAGACTGCGACCCTTCAGCGCATTGAAACGCTTCGCAAAGAGTTGGCGGGCGTGGGCAAGATCGTTGACTATGTTCGTCAGGAAGCTGATAAGTCGGGCATCGATTTGCTCGAAATCTGCTATGCCCTGATGCCTGCCCTTGAGCCTAAAGTCAAAGGGAAGAAAAACGCTGATGGCGCAGAACCCGTTCGTCGGCAAAAACGCCGTCTGAAGCGCTACGAAAACCCCCAGAACGGTGAAATCATCGAAACCAAGGGTGGCAACCACCGTGGTCTTCTGGAGTGGAAAGAGAAATATGGCGCCGAGACTGTAGAGGGCTGGGGCAAATTTGTAGATTGACCGATAATTGACACCCTTCGACCCCGCCCTACCGGCTGTATGAACGGCAAGTAAGCGGGGTCGCCTTTTCACGCAAAAACCTGCAGAATAGAAAGAAAAAACAGGTTTCTATCATGTGGGATATCATCGCCTACGTCGACAGTGAAATTAGCCTGCTTCTCAAGCAGCGCGAGATCTATTACATCTTCAAATACCCCTGGAAAGAGCCCAAGGCCATTCCCGCCTTGCTCACCACCCCCAGGCCCGAAGCCATCAACGTGCACACTGACAAGCTGCTCGCAGAGCTTGTGGTCAGAAGCCGGCTCACAGCCCTTGAGCATGTGTGCAACCTGGCCAGAGGTGCCTTGAAGGGCTTGCCGGCTGAGAGTGAGCGCGAGCTGGTCACCGAAGCCCTGAAATTCGCCCTGCGACGCAAGAAAATGGACTTGATCCAAGCCTCCGAGTTCATCCGGATGCTGACGTCCTGTGCACTGTTGACGGTGATTCCAGACAGTTTCTGGAATGCCTGCACCTCTGAAATGGACAGTGATACGCTCGACAAACTCCGGGCCTCGCTCAATACGCTGGAAGTCCTGCACCCGCGCAACGATGATTGGCTCAACCAGGCAGGCGAATTCCTGGCCAGGGTGGCCTGGTCTCAAAACCAGTTCCAGATGATCGAAACCACATGCCGGCAATTGTCTTTCCTTCACTCTAAATTGCCTGTCGGCGAGGTTTTTGCAGAGCTGCGCAAGAAATCTACAAGCATGATCCAGCGTGAAGCCATCGAGCGTGACATGCTCAATCAGAAGCCATGGCAAAAGAGCGCAGTGCCCACGAAAAGGTCGATCAAAATCGGCCCTCACTCTAAATCCCGGCCTGATCGCCCCACGGAATCGAACGGCAAGAAAAACACCGAGACGGAAGAGTAATTAGGGGTTGATGGGTGAACTTGTCCGGGCTATAACAGGGAGGACGTTCTTTCTGGGGCTTCAGGCAAATGGAAATCTCCCTGCTCAAGGATCAGTTGAAGACACTCAACGAGAGCATTCTGAATCTCAATGGGTTGCTGCATGCCGGTCGGGCGGGCTTCGCCGCAAAAGATGCCGGGGCATTCATGGTCGGGCCGGAGGCGATAAGGATTCTGCAGGCTGCTTATGCCGCCCTGTGGTATGAAGACGGTGTAACCGATGGCCGGGTAACCCCTATCTGGCTTGGCGCCATGGCCGTTGATAGCGAAATCCTTGACGCAGCAGAGCAAGTAAACAAACTGAAGGATCAGTTTCAAGCAACCGTGATCGCGGCCAAAAGCGGATTGCGCGGAGCTCAGTCGCTGTCCCCCACCGGAATTGACAAATCTTTTCGCAAACTGATGAGCGAAGTAGGTTTGGCCCGGTTGTCCTTGCGCATGGCCTACAGGCATATCCCGGTTTTACGCAGAACGCCTGAGTCCATTCGCTTCTCGTTTTCCTCCTCGGGAAAAAGTATCACGCGTATTACGCCCGAGCAGGCGCTCAAAGAATTGCACGATACCGGTTTCACCGGGCCGCACATCGACTACCAGGCAACCATCCTGCGCAAAATTGCCCCGAACACCCTCTTGGCCAAGATTCAGCACCTGGCGGGTTACTACAAAGCCAATCTCAAGTTCGAAGACCTGCCTTGCCGACTGACCCTGCCCACCTTTTTGCCCATTCTGTACCTCGCTGGCGAGCGCGAACCTGATCGTCAGCTGGAGATTCCTGAGGCCTGGGCGACCACCAGGCATCTGCGCAAGGATCGGAAGCTATGCAGCCTCCCTTTGATACCCACCCTCAGGATTCATGCCTATCGCTAGTCAATAATCGGCTCCCGAATCAGGGCTTTCCAGTCCATCTCGGGCGGCTGTACTTCGACGAAGCGCGTTTCCACCACAATTTTTTCGATCACTTTGGGTACCAGTGATTCGTTCAGGGTCTGGAACCCCCAGGCTGGCATCAAATGGACATGGTAGAGCTTCTCTGCAAGGCGGGCTTGGACGGTTTCGCACAACAGGAGGGGAACCGGCGTCTCTTCCTTGGTTTTGAGCGAGTAGACAATGTTCAGCGGATCCCGGTTATCCACCCCTACGATGTCAAATTCCTCTTGCAGGATCATCCTTGCCTCGGTGTCGTAACCCAGGTGCTTGAAGATGGCCAGGCAATACACGCCCCCCGCATTCTGTTGACATATGCCATGCTGGGCAAGGATTTCGGCAACCCCGATAATCAGGCGGTCAACCTGAAGTCGCACGAACTCCTTAAAGGCGATTTCCAGCTGCCCCTGGCGCAGGATGTTGATGGCCACTGGCGCACTCAGGATTCCGGGGTCATTGGTCAATTCGAGGCGCACACCATCGGTGACGCTGCGCGCCTGGAATTTCAGCCCAGCCTCCAGAGCCAGTTGCTCGATTGAGCCCGCCAGGTCGCACAGGTGGGCTATCTCGTTGCTGGCCTGAATGGTGTAGCTGAGCCTTCCCAGTGTCATCGTGACCGCCAAGGTCAATTTAGGTTTATTGGGAATCTCAAATGGCAAAATCAAGCTGCCAAATGCATTAAGCAGCATGCTTGAGCCAATATTAGGCAAAATCAAAGAGCGCGGATCTTGCCCGTAGCTGGCTGCGACATGCAAGTAACTATGGGAGTTTTCAGCAAGAGAGTTCAATATTCCTTGGAAAATATCGTTTCGCAATTGTTCGAAGGAAAGCTGCATCTCAGACATAAGCACCTCTTTTCCTTTATTGAACCCTGATTCGCCCAGGAAATCCAGAGGATATCGCTTGCCAAGACCGTTGTTTTCGTTATAATCGCGAGGCATTCAGAACCGTACAAGGATCAATCTATGAGTTGGCTCAATATTTCGGGATCCGCAAAGGCTCTGGTCTATGGCAAAGAGCTTGAGCATTCAGGCGGCATCATCATTACCCGAAATGAAACCGAGGCAACTACCATTGCATCCGAAATTCCTTTTTTCTACCCTGACCTGACTGAGCGAGTTGTCTACCTGCCTGAGGGCGAGGTCTTGCCGTATGACCTTGAGACAACTCCGCCCTCGATCAAGGCCGTGCGCGCCTCAGCCTTCACCCGTTTGATGTCCGGGCTTGAAAAACCCATCCTGGTCATCAGCGGGCCTAACCTGATGCAGCCGGTCGCCGCCAAAGCCTTCTGGCTGGGCTCGCAGTTTGAGCTCAAAATCGGCTCGTCCCTGCCTGATGGCTATGAAAAACTCCTGGATGCCTGGGGTTATACCAAGTCCTTCCGCGTCAAGTCTCCTTCGACCTGGTCACAGCGCGGCAAGGTCTTCGATATCTTCCCGGTCGGTCTGGCCGAGAAGCAATCCGGGCCAGAACACTGCGCGCTGCGCATGCTGCTGGATGACGATCAGTGCATCGCGTCGATCCACCGCCTCGACCCACTGACGCAGGATTCCGGTGAAGCGGTCAGCTCGGTCGTGATATTCCCCGATCGGGAGTACCCCCTCAACCCCGAACTGACCAACCTGTTCCGCAAGAACTCATTCGAGGTTCATCCTGAGCCGCGTGACCAGAAGACCTACAAGTTGATCAGTGAGGGGAAAGATCATCCTGAGCTCTCGACCTGGTCGCACTTCGCTGATCTCGGTGCCCAATACCTCACCGAGATTCTGAGCGGGGGCGTGATTTATGATGAGGGTGCCAAAGCCGCCATTGACCGACAGTGGGCGCTGATCCACCGTCGTCATCATGACGTTATCCAGGACAACACCCGGATCGTGCCTGCGCCGAGCGATGCCTGGGCCTCCCCGGAGCACCTGCAGCAACTGCTTTCCTCCTACCAGGGTTTCGAGTTGGTGGACAACCCTGGCCCAGATACCGTCGATCTTGGCTACTACCCCAGCGGCATGGTGAGGAAAGGCGTCCTTAAAGAGGCCATTGGCGTTTTGGAGGGCATCTTTGAAAGCAACATCCCGCTGCTGTTTGTCATCAAAAGTGAAGTTCGACAACGCCATGTCGCCGTCTTGACGGAGATGGCCTCCGGTCACGAAGCCGTGACCCTTCCTGATTTCAATGCATTCTCGGCATCCCGGCCCATGGTGGGTATCACCACCGGGGTCATGGAGCGCGGTTTCCTGGCCGGTGATGAATACCGCATCATCAGTGAGAAGGAAATCTTTGGTATCTCCATTGAGTCGTCCCTGGAAGGCGAGCTGGATGAACACCATCGCCGCGTGATCCTCCAGGGCTTGCATGAGATCAAGCTCGACGAGCCCATTGTCCATGCCACGAAAGGCGTGGGGCGCTTTCAGGGCTTTGAGCAAATCAACATGGGCGGTGGGGCGGCGGACATGGTCAAAATCGGTTATGCCGACGATGCCAGTACCTTCGCTCACATTCGCGACCTGGATCTGATCTCGCGTTACTCGGGCGGTGACCCTGAAAAGGCGCCTCTGTCCAAGCTGGGTGATCCAAGCTGGCTCGCTGCACTCAACGATGCGCAGAAAAGCGCCCTGAAGGTCGCTTCCGAACTGATCGACCTGCGCAACGCCCGTGAGCGCGCTTCGGGGATCATCCTGAAGATGCCGGGTGATGCCTATGACCGGTTCTGCCACACCTTCAGCTATGAAGAAACGCCGGGGCAATTGCTGGCCATCCAGGACGTCATCAAGGATCTTACTTCTGGCAAACCCATGGATCGCCTCATCTGTGGCGACGTCGGCTTTGGCAAAACCGAGGTGGCCATGCGGGCGGCCTTCCTCATGGCTGACCAAGGTTATCAGACCGTGGTGCTCGCGCCGACCAAGCTGCTGGCTCAGCAGCATTACGCCAGTTTCGTGAACCGGTTCGAAGAAACACCGTACAACGTCATCCTAGCCAGCCAGCAGACGTTCACCAAAGCCCAGATGAAGCAGCTGGAGTCAGGGGAAGTCTCCATTGTCATTGGTACCCACAAGCTGCTGCAGGGTAACGTCGACTTCAACAACCTGGGGCTGATTATTGTCGATGAAGAACACCGCTTCGGCGTGGCGCAAAAGGAGCACCTGCGCACCCACAGGGGCAACAAGCACGTCATGACCATGGCGGCAACGCCCATCCCGCGCACGCTCAGCATGGGGCTGTCCAACATTCGCGACATGTCGATCATCGCCACCCCGCCAGCCAAGCGCCTGTCGGTGCGTACCCTGGTGCGTAACGACGAGGATTCGGTGATCCAGGAGGCGTTGCAACGTGAGATGGCCCGTGACGGTCAAGCCTTTGTCATCCACAACTTCATTGATTCCATGGATGCCTGCGTGGAGCGCATCCAACGGATTGTGCCGTGTGCCAGGGTGGCCAAGGTTCACGGCAAGATGTCTGAAACCGAAATGACCCGGATCATGCAGGCTTTCCGCGACCACCAGTATGATGTCCTGGTGGGCACAACCGTCATCGAGATCGGCATCGATGTGCCGAACGCCAATACCCTGATCATCGAGCACCCTGACAGGCTTGGCCTGGGGCAAATGCACCAGATTCGCGGACGCGTCGGGCGATCGACGCGCCAGGCCTATGCGTACCTGCTGACTTCCAAGGAAGGCCCCAAGGAAGGCCCCAAGGAAGGCCCCGTCTACATGCGCCTAAAGGCCATGGAGCAGGCCTCAAACCTGGGCGAAGGCTTTGTGATCGCCAGGCACGACATGGAGATCCGGGGGATTGGCGAGATCCT